>Ga0255354_1001079_pt1 | contig 16358 bp, 8 predicted proteins | sample HBST50metaG_FD_189942 | JGI IMG/M metagenome (GOLD analysis project Ga0255354, IMG submission 189942) | Peat soil microbial communities from Stordalen Mire, Sweden - H.B.S.T50 | ecosystem: Environmental > Terrestrial > Soil > Wetlands > Peat | place: Sweden: Norrbotten County, Stordalen Mire...
GCTTGTAGTTGTGGAGAGGATTTGCTCATCCTGATCGAAGTTTATGCGGTCCACCTTGGATATGGCTCGGGTACGTATGGGAGAAATCACCTCAAAAGGACGCGCGCCACGTCTCTGGGCGGAGATGGACCACACTCTCCAGCGGCGGTGTGATGGTGATAATCCGGGGGGGCCATTTGGTTATCAGATCCATCAGCCGGTCTCGTGAAGGCGATGGACTGAGGTCCTGCCGATACCCAGTCTTCTCGCGATTTCCGATTTTGAGAGCTTTCCTTACGATAGAGCCGTTTGATCTCAGCGGTTTGCTTGCCTGCGTACTAGGCTATTATTGCCCAACCCCTCGAAACTGCCTAATTGGACATCGGCAAGGCTTTTGTGGGCAACACTTCGACAAATTTGCTTGATTTCCGTGTTCAGGGGGTAGAACAAGCAGCCGTGTCACCTGCCGCCACTTCGATCATGGCAGGTCAAGCCTGGAGTTCATGTCGAGATCAAACCGTCCGTATGGGTTTACGTGCTCCCAGATCAGCGGCGTCAGGGCGGCGTAGTCGCGAGGTGTCATCTTGCCCTGCCAATGTGGCTGAGCCAGGACTTTCTGGATCATCAGCGTGTTGATGTAGACCATGCAGTTCTGGATCAGATGCAGCGCGAGCATACTGATTTCGTCGTCCTCGCGGCGGTTGCTTGCCATCTCGCCGCGGCATAGAGAAGCCATGGAATCGCTCTTTCATTTCGCGCTCCCCCTGCTCAACGCCGGAGCGCCAGCGAGACCGAAGGGCACCGGTACCACTAGCCTTGGATGCAGTCATTTCCAAAGGCTTACTCTTGCCGCCGCTCATCTGTGCCATTGGAGGTACCAGATAAGAAGTTTATTTACAAAATAATAACCGTGCATAGTTACTTGCACGTCTTCTTGTCACGCAAACATATTTTCGGTTGACAATTTCAACAAGTCCATACATACTGCGGACGCTAAAGCCAAAGGATATTTTTGTACCTTATCAGTTTTCACTGGAAGCAGCGATGGCAGAATACACTGCGTTGCCAGAAGGGCGGGTTTCAAACCACTGTAAGTCGTCAGCCATCGCGACCAGTACGCGGATCTGACTGAATGGTTCGAGTGTACGAATGGAGCGAAAATGAAGACGAAGGCGCTGTTTACGCTAGTAGGCGCACTATTTGTCATCTTCAGTTGTACTCAACGGTCGACTGCGCAGACTGCGCCCGGTACCTTTGCAGACGCGAATCATCCGTCAGGCGCACCGGATCCACAGAAACTCGACGAGGTATGGCAGGTTGATCCAATCAACAATGCCGTAAGTATTCGGATCCCATTTTCAACGACTCCCGTGGGAGGTCGCGGACCAAAGATTCCGTTCGCACTTCTTTACAATTCAACCTCCACGGTCACCTTGCAGGCGATCGGTTCAGTTGTTCTTGATGACGGTTCGCATAGCATGTTTCAATGGTCGGCTCACCCCCTGGCATACATCGGTTCGTTGGCTGGACCTACTGGTCCATGGACAACGACAGGACCCTATTTTTACAGCCAGTATGAGAATATTTCCGACCAGGGATTTACCGACACGAACGGCATGTACCACGTTACCGGAGCTGGTTGCATTATCTACGGTCCGTACACATATGTGGACGAAAATGGTTCTGCGCACGGCTTGGACCTGGAAGGGATGAGCTCAAGTACAACACCGCTGGCCTCGCCTTGTAGCGATGCGAATAGCGCAGCCGCAAAGTATTGGCCTTCTTCAGTTACCGCTGACGGATCTGGAATGATTACTGGCGGTGGAGGTGACGGACACGGAATCGGCCCCGATGGAACATCTGCGGCGGCCAGCACGCTGACGGATTCAAACGGCAATTCCGCGTCATTGAGCACCGTGAATGGCGTGACCACAGCAACGGATGCTTTGGGTAGAACCGTGTACAAGACGAATATCCCAATCGGCACGCCCGGTCAGATCCCTGCCGGCTCGTATTACGTGACAACTTATGACGCAACGGGCCTGACTCCAGAGACTTATACCGTCACATTCACAAGCATAGCACTAGGGTCGTTTGCTATGTCACATCCGACGACGTCGGAGTTCCTCTCGGCACCCTATTGCTCGGGCTCTTCCTGTAGCTCGCACTACACGGTAAATCAGCCAAGCCGCGGAGATACGTTCACAGCAGTCAGCGAAATTGACAGACCTGATGGCACATCGTACCTGTTTAGCTACGATGCAACTTACGGAACTATCTCGAAGATCAACTTCCCGACCGGCGGCTACGTTCATTTCGTGTGGAGCGTCCGCGATAAGGATTGGAGTCCTTACGGCCAGTTCGAGGCGATCTCCGCTCTAGTAGTTACCGAAGTCGATATATCCGACGGCGCCACTGAGAACCATTGGATATATAGCATGAAATCACTTTCCACGTCTTCAACGCCTTCTGGGACCGTGTATGCGCCCGATGGAAGTAGAACGGACTATACGGGTACATGCTTTGTGTACAGTAGCGTTCCGCTATATTCCGAATACGCGCGAAGCAACTGCAAGGAGTCGTATAGGGCGATTTATAACAGCAGTGGTGTTCTTTTAAAGACGATAAGTCAGAGCTTTACAGACGAAGGCCTACCGAAGCAGGTAGCCACCACGATTTACGACGGACCGAAACCCCTACAGCAGCAGGAGGTGAATACCTACGACACCTGGGACAATGTAACCGAAAAGGACGAATCGGACTTCTACACTTGTTCGGGGTCACCGTGCCCAGTTCCTTCGACGCAGTCTAACTGGGCACGGAAGACGTACACCAGCTATGCTTACGTGACTAACACGGCTTTGGCAAATGCTCACATCGTAAATAAGCCATCGCAGGTGCTTGTTACCGATGGAAGCGGTGTGCCTGCCGCATTGACCAACTACGGATACGACACACATGGCAATTTGACCCTAGTCAGCAAGTGCATCTCGATCTCCGGGAGCGGCACGGCTGCGACTTGCGCTTCTTCTTGGCAAACGTCCAATTCTTACGACTCAACCGGACAACTTACGCAAACAATCGAAGGTTATGGGACATCAGCGGCTGCGACGACAATCTATAGCTGGGGCGGTCAGCAAAACGGCTTCCTGTTGTCGATCCAACACCCCAACGGCGCTAAGGATGCCTATACGTACTTCACGCCGACGGGGCAAATGGCAAGTCATACGGACTGGAATGGTCAGACGACGACCTACGATTACAGCGACTCCATGCATAGGATTCGCACCATTACGGCACCTTCAACCGTAGATGGAACAACCGGATCGACTGGGCATGCCGTTACGACCTATAACTACGCGGACAGTTCTGGTGATTTTGCCGTGCAGGAACAGCACACGCTAGACACAGCGGGCACGACGACATCGACTACGAAGACCTACGACGGGTTGGGACGAGAAGTGAGAACCCTCAGCGTATCTCCGCAGTGCTCATCGGGAATCGAGGTCGATACCACTTACGACAGCATGAGCCGGGTTCGCTCGGTCAGCAATCCGTATTGCTCAACCTCCGACACGACATACGGGTCAACCCTATATTTATATGACGCTTTGGGGAGAAAGACGCAGACCACCTTGCCCGATGGCGCCGTCAGCGCCATCACATACGCCGGTAACGCGACGGAGGTCACCGACCCTTTCAATGGAACAACATACGTGCAGCATATTCAGCAGGTCGATGGGTTGGGACGGCTGACAAACGTATGCGAGCTATCCTCGTCGCCGCTTGGTAGTAGCAGTCCCACTTCCTGCGGGTTGGCCATTGGCGGAACGGGATATCTAACCACATATACCTACGACGCGCAAGGCAATATGCTCAACGTGAACCAGCACGGCCTGTCGCGTGCTTTTAGCTACGATGCGCTGTCGCGGCTTACGCAGTCATTGAATCCAGAAGTGGGTCTGAATGTCTACACGTACCCGAGCGCAAGCAACCCTTGCGCATCCAGCGCCGCCGTTCCTTGCACCAGGACGGATGGTCGTGGTGTCACGACCTCTTATACCTACGATGCGTTGAATCGCGTGCTGAGCAAGGCTTATTCAGATGTTGCTACTGCAACCTCTTGCTACCAATATGATTCAGCGTCAGTTGCAAATGGAATCGGTCGGCTGGCAAGTGCATGGACGCAGAGAGCTTCTGCAGGAGCGTGTTCTATGAGCGCAGTGTTCTTGACAAAGCGGTCGAATATTGTGTACGACGCCATGGGGCGGATTCTCAGTGAACAGCAATGCACCCCGTCGAATTGCACGAGCGGTGCGCCTTACGCGCCGATCTACACCTATAACCTGGCTGGCAATCTCACCTCATATACGAACGGGATCAGTACAACGTCATCTGTAGGCACGTTGGTGTTCACAAACACATATGATGCCGCGGATCACCTGCAGACGGTAACAAGCAACTGGAGTGACGGCACGCATCCAGCTACGCTCTTCTCGGCGCAAACTGCGACGACTACCGCATGCCCGGATTCCATGTCTTATCCCTACGCCGCATTTGGCGGGTTGATGAATGCCACGTATGGCAGCGGTATCACGCTGAACCGAACCTATGACAAGCGGCTCAGAACAACGTGCGAAATCGATACGGGCAATGGCACTACGGCAACTCGTGGCTCTGCGACGGCGACCATTACTGGAGCGGAACAGACCAACTGAAGGTGGTATGTCTAACACTGCTCGAGCCAGATCCGGTGCAGCCAATACTCAGATGTCTGAAGGTGCAAACCCGATGTGGAAGGAAGAAAGCGCAATGCGCTGGCAGTTGGAAAGTCTCGTAGAAGCACCTCACCGTCTTCTCGACGACAGGTTTCTTCAAGTCCATGAACAGCTATTCACTAGACATAGAGTTGATTTTTGTCCGGTCGATAGCGGACGAAGGAACCAATGCTGGCTACCGGCGGCCCCGCTGCGGACCTTGAGTGGCGTAACGCATCGGCCTGAATTGTTCGAAACACAACAACACTTCCAGAGGCAACGCAGATTGCAGCTATCGTCGAGGCGACTTTGGCCATCGGCACACACAACGCACCAACGACAATCGTCGGGCAAATCATGAGAATCGTCAGCGGACGTATCCACTTCATGCTGCTCAACAATTGTGATAGGCCCCTGTTCCATGCCACAAGAAGGGCGACGAGTACTGCTATTCAAGCCGTAGCGAACGAAAGGATGGCCGACAGCCGTGACAACCCTCAGCGTGAAAGCGTCTAAATGTCTCAGACAGTCATTCTTTCGGTTTCTTGTTTTTGCTGTGTTTCCTTTGGCTCAGTTAGCCAGCGCACAGAGCTACGACCTTACGATGGACGTTCTCGTGAACTCCAGCAACACGACAGGCTATAACATCACTCAAGGCTCTCCTGGCGAGTATCAGCGCTATTTGGAGCGCTATCTGGAGCACTGGCAGATTCCTTACAGGGTTATCGACACTTCGACTCAAGCGCCTCCGTCTAACCTGGGCTCTGTGCAATTGATAGTCTGCGGTCACAGCGGCCTGTCTCTCTCGTCAAGCTGGCAGCAGGCGATTCTGCAAGCGGTACAGGGCGGAAGTGGTTTTGTCAATTTCGACGCCGATTCGGCAATCGGCACCAACGCGCACATACAAGGCATTTTTGGGGCCACCGGCTCTTCCGTTGGGGCTACCGCCACAGTGATCGATGTGCCATCGGCAGTCATGCCAGACGGGGCAACCCCTCACTACATTGCCGCCATGCAGATCCGCTTCGCGGATACGACGGCGGGCGACCTGATTTACTCTTTCCACAAAAATAGCAGCAATGTGCAGAAGGTGGCGACTCCTACGATTCTGCAAGGTGCGCAGGGAACAGTAGTCGCCAAGATCGGCACGTCGCCCCTGATTCTGGCCACGCAGACCACCGGAGGACGTGCGGTTGACTTCACCACCTACGACTTCATGCATCCGGACCGTTTCGGTTTCATGATGGGCATCGATGATCTGATCTGGCGGAGCTTGGTGTGGGCGGCGAGAAAGCCGTTTATACTTCGCGGTTATCCACGCTTGTGGGCCTCGCAGATGGACGACCAGGTATCGGGATGGGGACAAAGGCTTCAGGCTCTGTGGGATCCAAGCCTGACGGGCACAGTCAATGCTGATGGCACCGGCGGGCCGTGGAAGATAAATGCCAACGCGCAAATGGTAAACATGGTTGGCGGCGGAAAGGACCGCACCAACGCTATTGCCGGCGTAAATGCAGGTTACTTGAAGATATGCCTGCATACGAACTCCGGAATTGCTGAAGGCAACTTCTATTGGAATGCGCAGTCGTCTAGCCCCCTAACAGATGCACAGTGGCAAGCGAACCTGGCGTACGCCCAGGAGGTGATACAGGGCCAGGGCGGAGCGGACACGCTGCCCCCGCTTTCGAAGGCCATGGCGCCGCACTACTGGAACTTGAGCAACAATGTCGGGTACGACATGTGGAACACGCTGGGCACGCGTTACATCACTGAGATTCAGATGCCCGGCGCCTATTACAATTACGGCCCTCCGAAACCCAGCAGCATGCGAATTATGCTGAAGCCGTTTCGAATTTATGAGCTTCCGCCAACAGGTTCCAATCCGAACGAACTCTATCCGATCTATTATGCTGACAATATGACTGTCGGCAGCACGGCGGGACTGCCATCGGTGCAGTTCTTCTCCTTCGCCACGCAACTTCTCGGCAGTAAATTCCCCGATGTTGATGCTCGCTGGCCGAACGATCCGACTGGGATCAGCGTGCAGGAGAGCGTGGACAACTTCACCGAGTACACTTGGCGATTTTGGTCGGGCATGGCTCCGGTACAGATCTATAACCACGACGGCGGCAGTTTTGCAGCAAGTACTACGGCCGAAACCCAGCAGGCGATTACCCAGATTTCCTCGTTCCTGAACGCAAATGGCGTGGTGCATGTATTCATGGAAGACGAGGGAGCCTACCTGCGTGCGCGCACTCAATCCGTGCTATCCACTGCCCAGGCAACGCCATCGACCATTTCGCTGAATTTTACTGGAAACGCGACGGACATGGACGGAAACCCGGTGCCGACGAACTTCTACGTCTACTACGGCGACACTGAAGGTGTTCAGCAGCAGGTGCCCGGGTTCAACGGTCCCTATACCTATACCTACACAATAACCAACTCGGAGCCGCCGGCTATTGGCGTCAGCAACCCAAATCTTATTTTCAGCAGCTTGCCAGGAGCGTCGCCGATCAGCCAGTCGGTGACGGTGAGCAATACCGGGAGCGGCACTCTCACCTACACGGCGCAATCAAGCGCTACGTGGTTGACGGCGACCATCGGGACAGGCACGATGCCGGACACTCTGACTGTCACCGTAAATCCGGCTGGATTAGCCTCGGGCGTTTACAGTGGAACTGTAAAGATCGTCTCTCCCGGCGCCACCAATACACCCAAAGCCATCAATGTCACGTTCACCGTTCTGGGCCCCATGCTGAGCGTCATCACAACCCCTTTGACTTTTACGGGGGAGGTTGGCGCCACAAATCCAATCGCGCAGAATGCCACCATCTCTAACAGCGGAGTCAATTCCCTAAACTGGACGGCTTCGTCGAGCGCTTCGTGGTTGCAACTCGGCGCAGCCTCTGGAACTGTCGCTGCCGGTACACCCTACTCCCTGGCCATCGTACCGAGTATTGCAGGATTACAACCGGGAACTTATGCCGGCACCGTTACGATCAGCTCATCGAATTCGGTCATCGGTTCCCCGCAGGTCATTAATGTCACTCTTACCGTCGCATTGATGCAAGCCACGTTTCCCAGCTCGACACTGGACGGATGGGCCATCTCACCGCAGGGGTTGGCCTCCGGCTGGAGTGTGAACAACAATACGGCGCAGTATAACGGCGGCGGCTCAACCCAGATTTATGCGGGGAATAGCACCTGGTCAAACTATACGGTGCAGGCTGGCTTCCTGCTGTCGACGCTAATAGACTACCCCGGTGGCATTCGCGGGTATATCAATCCTTCGACCGGCGCCTCGTATGCGGTCTGGATCTATCCGGCTGAACGTGAAATCAAGATTTGGCGCACCTCCACCTGGAATATCGACAGCAATGGCGTGCTACTCGGGACCTCCGCTCGCCTGACCTTCGATGATGTAAATTGGCATACGCTCGGACTGTCGATGAATGGAGGCCAGATCGTGGCCTTGTACGATGGCAGTCCGGTGGTGACCGTAACCGACACCACTCTAAGCAGCGGTATGATGGCGCTTGATGTTTCTACACAGCCTATACAGTTCAACAATGTACTGGTCATGGGGAACCAAACGGTAAGCACCAACCTGACTTCGCCGCAAAGCAGTTATAACTTCACCGTTGCTACAGGCAGTACGAGCGTCGCGCAGGCGCTGCAAGTCGCCACCAGTGACGGCTCGGTGGCGGCTTGGTCAGCGCTCTCCTCTTCGCCGTGGGTAACAGTAACCTCATCCACAGGACGAACCCCGGGCAGCGCAACCGTGCAGGTGAACGCATCGGCGCTGACAGCCGGAGCCTATAGCGGCCAGCTTAATCTGGCAGCCTTTGGAACCCTCAATAGCCCCGTCGTTGTTCCCATTACCGTCAATGTCGCGCAGCCTTCTACTAATCAATTGAGCGTGGCGCCTGCCTCGCTTTCGTTCAGCGTCACCTCAGGTGTTGCATCTGCAGCACAGGCGCTCACGCTCTCCTCCACAAGCTCGGGTTTGGCCTTCACGGTCAACAGCGATTCGACCTGGCTTACCTCGACAACCTCCGGCACCACTCCGGCCTCCATACAGGTGGCCATAAATCAAACAGGCCTGGCTGCGTCTACCTACACCGGGCACCTCACCATAACCGCGTCAGCGGCCGAGAATCCAACTACTGTCGTTACTGTCACTTTGGTAGTCGCCAACCCTTTGGTCGCCGCGCCGGTGTCGCTCAATTTCGTTTCGTCCAATGCGGCCAACTCACCGGTACAGGATCTAGTTGTGACCAGCCCATCTGGCACCGCAGTCGGCTGGTCAGGATCTTATCAAAGCACGTGGTTCACCGCCTCCGCAACCGCCGGTACGACTCCGTCAACAATCCATACAGTGGCCGCAACGTCCAGACTGAGCGCAGGAACCTACAGCGATACATTTAGCGTTTCGCCTTCGGGTAGCAGCGGAGTCGTCCCTCTGGCAATTCCCGTTCGGGTGAGAGTAGGCGCCCTGCTCTTCAGCGACAACTTCAGTTCAAATTCCAACTGGACTGCCTCGTCCTTAGGGCTGGCTAGCAACTGGACGGTGACCAACAACACCTATTCCTATAACGGTGGCGGTGCAACCCAACAATATCCCAGCAATGCAACCTACAACTCCTGGACGGACTATACCTTGCAGATGGATGTAACCCTCACCAATGCATTGAATTACCCTGGCGGAGTGCGGTTTCGCCTTAACACCGCCACCGGATCCGGTTATGCATTGTGGCTTTACCCTGCCAATAGCAAGGTGAAGCTGTTGAAGGCCCCGAACTGGAGCATCGACTCAGGGAGCATTATCCTTGCCACCGCCAACAATATAAGCCTTCCGGCAGGGACACATCACCTGCGTATTGACGCCCAAGGTACTGCCATTACGATCTATGTCGACTACGTGCAAATACTTGCAGTAACGGACTCCAATTATTCCGCTGGATCCATTGCGTTGGATGTATCGAGCCGGCCAGTCGCTTTTTCGAACGTGAGCGTAGTCGGCTTCCCCCAAACGCCAACACTCACGGAAACGACATCGGGCACGCCGTCCTTATCTGGCCAGGGAGTGACCTTCACAGCAACCATCTCCCCCAGTGGACCTACGGGCACGGTAACGTTCTACGATAGCGGCGCTCCAATCAGCAGTTCTATTGCGCTTAACGGCAATGCCGCGACGTTCACGGCCAGCACCTTGGCTGCGGGGACCCACAGCATCACCGCCGGTTACTCTGGCGACGCCAATTACACCGCTGTAACCTCGAACGCCATCACCCAGATCGTCAGCCAGCCCGTATCGGACACAGGCACCGTTTCACTGACGATTACGTCTCCGGGGAATAGTCCTTTCATAGCGACCACCAACTATGGATACGGAGCGACCCCGAGCACCATTGCCGAGAGCCTCGCTCCAAAAGCGTCGAATTCCTTGGTGTCGGTAATCGCTGTTGGCGATACGCTGTTCATGGAGGCGACGACACCAGGCGCGGCGTCGAACAGCATCTCCTACACGGTGCAGAACACTGGGTGGGATATGAACGATTTCAGCCAACCCTCTTTCCCGGCTTCCACCCTCAGTGGCAACTTCACAGGCGGCGTTGATGCGGGCTCCTCCACGCAGGGATCGCATACAGTCTACAGATACATAGGGAGCTACGCCGACGCGGGCGACCTGCTCAGCTATACTGATTCGGTAATGGGCACATGGAACTTCAGCTACGATACGCTGGACCGGCTGGTTTCCGGAACGCCTGCTGCGGGAAGCACCATCAACAATGGGCTGAGCCTCTGCTGGGCCTATGACGCCTTCGGCAATCGCACCGCACAACAGTCACTGAGCGGGGCCTGCCCCACTCTTCCATCCGTTCCAACAGCCACGGCAGCGTACAACATGAAGAACCAGGTGACCTGGGTTCAGGACAGCGCTCCCACGGGCTTCACTTACGATGGCGCGGGCAACGTGATCTGCGATGGTGCGGTGGTCAATGGGGTCTGCGAGGGGACCCACTCTTATATCTACGATGGCGAAGGCCGCATCTGCGCGGTTAAGAGTGAACCTATCTCCGGTACATCTACCATGACTGGCTACATCTACGACGCCGACGGAAGGCGCGTGGCCAAGGGTAGCATCACCAACATGAATAGCTGTGATCCGTCACTTAACGGATTCCAGGCATCAAGCGAGACCGACTTTATCCTCGGCCCCTCGGGCGAGCAGCTCACCGAGATGGGCGTGGGCACCACCACCACCGGGCTAGTCTGGCAGCATACCAACGTCTGGGCCGCGGGCGCACTCATCGCCACCTACGATAACGACGGCCTGCACTTCTACTTCGACGATCCCTTGGGCACGCGCCGTGTACAGACTAACCCGGACGGTGTAGTTGAGCAGACCTGCCAGAGTTTCCCTTACGGCGACGGAGAGACCTGCATGCCAACGCCCACAGAGCACCTCTTTACCGGCAAAGAACGAGATCAAGAATCAGGCAATGACTACTTCGGGGCAAGGTACTATGCAAGCTCAATGGGCCGCTTCATGTCCCCAGACCCGCTGCCGTGGTTGGGCTGGCAACATCCCCCCGAGGGCAGCAGCGAAGAGGAAGAAGAAGAGTCTCACAAGAAGTTCGAGGAATTTATTGCCAATCCTCAGAACTTCAACATGTATGCCTACGTGAACAACAACCCGCTGAACCACACCGATCCAACTGGAATGGCGGGGTGCAAGGCAGGCGATAAGACGTTCACTACTTGCACAATCACAGTCACCTACGATCCCAAAACGTCGAAGGGTACGCTCACTGTCACCGGAATGAACAAAGGTGACAAGGAAGCAACTACGCTTCTGACCGCAAGTGTTGTAGTCGGCGGCGACGGACACGTGACTCCGACAGGAACCTTCACTGCCAAGAGTTGGGAAAAAGATCACGTCTCGACCCTGTATGGAAATGCTGCAAATACGCCGTGGAGCAAGACGGCGCTTGGGGGCAATGCCTTCGGACCGTACCAGCTTCACATCAAGGAGTTGGATGGTCGCGGAATCATGATCCACGGAACGATGGGACCGGGTTGGAGCCCGACAACGTGGGGGAATGCCATCTTCCTTAGTCCGACTTCTCATGGGTGCATACGCATGTGCAATGCGGACGATATAAACCTGCACAACATGATGCCGAACCCGAGTGGGAACAAAATCATCATCCAGACCACTCCGTGAGGACAAGATGCGTCGTTGGGTCGTGACCTTTTCGATAGTGCAATTGGTTGGGATAGCCTGTTCTTGGTTTAGTGAGCATCCCTACTCCGCAGCCAGTTCCTTCCTCTCGGGGTTAGGGTGGTTGACGCTGTTTCCTGGAAATCTGCTGGGTACCTGGGCCGTGCAGAGCTTGCTCTGGCAGAGCCATCTCACGCTGGGAGCCATGACTCTGATCGCAACTGCTCTGTGCGTTGGAATCAATGCAGCCGTCTGGTTCTTGGTAATCAAGGGCATCAAGGTGCTGCGCATTTACTTGTCCCGACGCTCTGCGGTTCCAGGGAGAAATGTTGCGAGGTAGGCCTGCTCATAGATGGCGTCCGGCGTTGCTGGTTAGCTTGCTGTGCAGCTTCGTTGGGCTGGGGTGTTCTTCCACGCCGGAGAACGTCGGCGCAGTGAAGGCCGACCAGATCGTCATCGTGAAATCGAAGCATGAAATGATCCTAATGGCGAACGGAAAGCCCCTCAGGACCTACCGCGTCGCTCTGGGCAAATCGGGCGGAGCCAAGGAGCGGCAGGGCGACCACAAAACGCCGGAAGGCCAATATGTGATCGATCAGAAGAACGCGCAGAGTCGGTTCCATCTTGCCCTGCATGTTTCGTATCCAAATGCCGCCGACCGGAAGCGGGCGCATGATGCCGGGGTCGATCCGGGCGGCGCGATCATGATCCACGGGGTTGAGCCGCAGTTCGCTTGGCTCGGTCCTCTCCAGCATGAGGTGGACTGGACCGATGGCTGCATCGCTGTTACCAACCGGGAAATGGACGAGGTGTGGCAGCTTGTCCCGGTTGGAACTTCGGTTGAGATAAAGCCCTGAAGACAGCCTGTGTCGCGTTTATGTCTGTAAACAGCAGTGATGAACGGCCAGCAAAAGACGACGCTGCTTCGCATCGGTTTTAGGGGGACACGTCACCCCCAGCGGGGTACTGCCTATTCGCATAACTTCGACATGTATGTTATAGTGTCTAGTTTTTCTGAACATAACAATCGTGGAGGTCATGCTTTGATCCACAACTGTAGTTTTCGCTTGGCGGTAGTTTTGACCTTCTCGATTCTCATAGAAACAGCGCCAGCTAAAACGCCCCATCTGCGCCCGCAAAAGGTTCTGGTTCGCTTTCTAGCGGCCAGTACATGCATTCGTGTAAGCTTGGGCAGAAGTCAGGATATTTATCTGGTTGAGATAGCACTGCACACTGGAAGTGAACCTGTTCTGGCGCGGCTGATGGATGAACCTCTGCCATATCAACCTCCGCTGTCGAGGGATATCCTGACTTCGACCACTGGAACAATTCTGCGCGTCAGGCGGGATGAACAGTGCGACCTGCCGTATGGGAAGATGCTGCTTCGCACTGCGCCCGGCGACCTGATGGCCATCATTCCCGTAAAGCTCCACTACCAACCGCAACTTTCCAAAACGCCGGCGCCGGATGAAGTCCTTCCTTGCTACCGCACCATGCGCCCCTGAGCGAATCGTAACTGCCGGGAATAGCAGGAGCGGTGGAACAGATTACCTAAATGCTGTTTCATAACCTGATTCGGAATCAAGGGGGGTACTTGGCATTAAGGTGTGGGTCAACAATGTGACGGCCTGGTTAGAGCGCCTGCCTTACAAGCAGGCGCTCCATTCACCCCCCGGCCTTCTAAGTCGGTGTCTAGCTTGCTAGATGCTCCAAATCCGCCCGCCCTTTAAAAAGGGCAACTCTGGGATTTGGCTATCTACCTTTCGACGTTCTTCCTGTTTTGCGCAGAATCACTGGCCGTCTTGGCTGGCACTCTACCTCACAGAGACGCTTGCCCAGGTCCAGCGGCACGAGATCCTGAACCTCGATCCGCTTGCGTAGCTCGTCGTTCCAGTCTTTACCACCAACCGGCCGCAATCGCTCGACTCGGCCGCCATTCGCAGTAATAATCCGCTTCAGCTCTGCTGACTTTGCTTCCCCAACCTGGTCCATGTGAAAAGCTGCGGTCAGCGGCGTATTGATTTCGCTAAACCGCTCCCGGAGTATCTCCATCGACGGACTTCCCGTTGAGAAGATGATGCCTCCCTGAAAACCTAACCGCCGCAGGCTTTTCGCATCCGCCCCGGAATCGACGATGGCATACCTTTGTTCCTTCGATCCCTCCACAGGAAGCCACTCAAAGAATTATTCAGTGGCGAAACCGGATGCTGCTCATGGGCGGGAGGCTCTGGCTTGTGTGCCTCACTCTTTGCCTTGGCCGCTTTCTCAATGCCGTCAATCCCTGTTCCGAACGTTGTTTTCTCTGCCGTCGCCATCTCAGCAGGCCGTTTCGAGGGGCCGCTCTCGGAACGAACCTGGTCGGGCCTGGAACTGTAATCGGCTGCCTGTCTCTGCCGGGCAGGGTCGGGCGCGGGCGATGCGGCGAGCGCGGCCTGATGCTCGATTTCGCGTCGGTATGTATCGTCCATCTCCGTATCCGAGAACTGGACATGGATTCCATGCCGAGCGGCGATCTTTGCTGCCTTCTGCCGCCATTCTGCCGATCCCTCGGCGCTGATCGATGGGCCGCACTTCTGTATCGCCATCTCCAGGCCGAAGATGACCGCAGCCTCCTCGTTGCCGGGAACCGTGACGCGCCGGCCGCGATCGATCACGATGCCGGATTTGGGATCGAAGGTGCAGTGGAACGGAAAACCGGGTTAAGCTGAAGTTAGTAGCGATCACAGAATCGCTCGCAGTGTTCCACCTTCGTAAGGTACTAGCAGACCCATTGGTAGCAGCCGCAAGGGGACTGGCAAGATAGGAAACGAAACTCGCGACTTCTCTACCCATTGCCATCCGCTACATCAACGACGAGGGTCGCTGGGCAAACCATCAATCAAAAGTGAACTCATACTCCAGCCGAATCTGTTCGAATTAGCTCCACTTTTGGATCTCGCTCAATGTGACCTGGATCATGGCAAGCCCGTGAGGCCATGGCTACCATCGTTGCATACAGGTGCGCAGATACGCAGTCACGCGAAACCCGGCCTGACCGACTTGGCTCGTGTTCTCTGCGACGCAGATAGGGTGTACGTATGCGGATGGGATTATCGGCAACAGCGGCAGCTCTTTTGATGGTCGGCCTTTGGGCAGGCTTGGCGGGCGCGCAGGAGAAATCTGACACCCGGTTGACGCACGCTCAAGCGGTGAAGGACACGATTGTATTCGTCGAGCTTCTTGAACTGTCTCACCCAGACCCGTACGTCAACATGGGAGGCAAGGTTGCATTCCATAGAGAGGTGCATCGCTTGATCAGTAACTTGCCGACAGAAGGATTGATGGCTGATGAACTGGGAGAGCGGCTGGGTAAGTTTCTGACGGGCCTAAGAGACGGCCACAGTTTTTTTTACGGTGCAGCTAGGGGCAAGTGGATGGACCCCTCGTTTTCCCTGCAAGTTGATCTTGGGATTTATAGAGATGGCTTGTTCATCTCCGGCACAGACATACCGCAACTCAAAGGGATGCGCGGTTACAAACTCCGCGGTGTCAATGGCCATCCGATTGACCAGATCGCGACCAAATACTGTGAGAAGGTTTCCTGTGAAAACCTCTACGGTGCCTACGTGGGCTGTACCGCGATTGTGCGAAGCTTCAAATTAATGAAGGACCTATATCCAGACCTGGATCCGCAAGGAGGAATTATCTATAACCTCCAATCTCCTGAGGGCATTCAGGTGGATCGGCCTATCCCCTGGGAGGTGTTGCGTGAAGTGAATCGCCTTCCGCGGGAGGTTGCGCTGCAAAAGATGAACAGTCAGAGATGGCGAGAAAAACCTGTTCGATGGGCCGGACTGGAACGGTCGGACGAGATGTTCTATTTCCGCTTCTTCGAGAAACAGCGAACGGCCTACTTCAGGGTCTCTACCATCATGGGACGAGAGGCCTACGAAATGGCCGACCGGGAAAAGATAGGCAATTCCCAGCAGATGCTCCGAGACTACTACCAGAGCAAGAACCAGGAAATGCCTGCCCACATTGAACAGGCGCTCAAAGGGGTGCCATCGTTTGTAGATAAAGGCGAGCAGTTACTAAGGGAAATGCAGAGCAAGGGGACTACGCGTCTGATTGTGGATCTGCGAGGTAACCGCGGCGGGTACACAGAGAGCGTATTTCCTTTCTTCTACCAAATGTATGGCGATACCTATTACGGCCATCGCTTCCCGGGTGAATATGTCACTCGGGTGTCTCAACTTTTTCTCGACAAGAACCATGCCACGCTCGAAGAAATGCGCAAGGAACTGAATGACCCGGAACTGGAGCTCGGAGGTTATCATTTCGATGAAGAAGAATCGCTAAGCGCTGTAGCTAAGCGAAACAAAGCTGTCGCCGAATACTTGGACAAACATTAC
>Ga0255354_1001089_pt1 | contig 16256 bp, 13 predicted proteins | sample HBST50metaG_FD_189942 | JGI IMG/M metagenome (GOLD analysis project Ga0255354, IMG submission 189942) | Peat soil microbial communities from Stordalen Mire, Sweden - H.B.S.T50 | ecosystem: Environmental > Terrestrial > Soil > Wetlands > Peat | place: Sweden: Norrbotten County, Stordalen Mire...
GAGAATCCCGAGGTTTATTGGGGACTAGCCGAGGCCGAGCGCAATCTGGGTAAATTCGCGGAATCGCGCGCGAACTATTTAAAACTGCTGGACTACGATCCGGACGGGCCGCACGGCAAGCAGGCGCGCAAGGCGCTGAAAGACCCGGCGGTGGCGAATGCAAAGAGCGTTGCTGTGGGACAGATGCAGGTGGAGCCGCCGAAGTAGCTATTTCTACCGCAACTAGAATCCGGCCCAGCGGAGATAAGCGGCGATGATCGGCTGTCCCCACAGACCGCTGACGATGCCGCCGACGCAGAGAAAAGTCCCGAGTGGCAGTTTGCTGGCGGCCCAGCCTTCTGGCTGGTCTTGTGGCGATGATGGGATCACGAGCATTACGACGGCAACCAGCGCCCCGAGCACGACTCCAAGGCCGAAGGCCAGCAGTGCTCTGGGGAGGCCGAGCCAAGCCGCTAGCAGGGCCATCAACTTGGCGTCGCCCAGGCCGATGCCCTCGCGGCGGCGGATGAGCCAGTAGACCCAGCGGATGAGCAGAATGAGACTGGCCGCTGCCAAGATGCCGAGCAAGCTGTGGGCCGCCGCGACAGTTGCCCCTCTTCCGAGATCGAAATATGCAGATACTACCGTAAGCACGAAACCTAGAGCGGTCCCTGGTAAGGTAATCCAGTCCGGGAGCCAGAGGTTTTCGGCATCAAGCAATGCTAGCCCCACCAAGAGCCAATAGAGGGCCATTTTTTCGGCGGCCTCTGCTAAGGCAACGTAGATAAAAATGTCCGGTGAATCTGGGGCAGAAATTCCATAGAAGAACTGCCAGGCGGAAGTTGCCCACAGCGCCCCAACCGCGAACTCGACCAGCGGGTACCGCCAACCGATCCAGGCGCGGCAGTTGCGGCAGCGGCCGCGCAGGACGAGCCAACTGATGAGCGGGATGTTCTCCCACCAACTGAGCGTATGGGTGCAATTGCGGCAGTGGGAGCGGGGCGCGACGACGCTTTCGCCTTCAGGCCAGCGGCTCAGGCACACGTTCAGGAAGCTGCCAAAGGCCAGCCCCAGAAGGCCCGCAAAGATCGTTCCAAGAATGCGAATCATAGGCGAAGTTGAGTATACGGCCACCTGCGGTGGGCCAACGTTCAGTTTTCGTGATAAGGCTACTTGTTGAGACGCAGCGACGGCCGTTGCCGCTCCCGAGCGGGGTAGACTGGAGGTGCATGGAACTTCCGCCTGAAACTTCTTCCGTACAGGCTTCCGCGCCGCACGTTGCTACCGATTCAGCGCGGGCCGCAGCGTTGTTTGAGCAGTCGGTAAAAATCATGGAGCGGTTGCGCGCTCCCGGTGGCTGCCCCTGGGACCGTGAACAATCTTTCGATTCGATCCGCAAATACACGCTGGAAGAGACCTACGAGGTCTTTGACGCCATTGAGCGCCGCGACTGGCCGCATGTGGCTGAGGAACTAGGCGACCTGCTGCTGCAGGTGCTGTTTTATGCGGAGATGGGGGCCAACGAAGGCCATTTCACCATTGCCGATGTTCTCAACCAACTGAACAGCAAGCTGGTACGACGCCATCCTCACGTTTTTGGCGAAGAGGCTTCGCGCGCGGCTGGAAACCGGGCCGATGTGGATGCGGCGGTGGAGGGTTCTTCAGCCGCCGTGCTGCGCAACTGGGACCAGATCAAAGCGGCAGAGATGAAGCATGGCGCTGTTTCCGAGGAAGCGCCGTCGCGGCTGGATGGGGTGCAGCGGGCGATGCCCGCCCTAGCGGAGGCCGCCAAGCTAGGGTCCAAGGCGGCTAAATCGGGGTTCGATTGGCCGACCTGGCGCGAGTTGCTGCCCAAGGTGGCCGAAGAGACCGCGGAACTGGAGGCTGAAGCGGCATCTGGCGATCCGGCCCGCAAGCCCGCAGTGGAGGCAGAACTGGGCGACTTGCTGTTTACGGTGGTCAACCTGAGCCGGCACCTGGGCGTGGATGCGGAGATGGCGCTGCGCGGCTGTAACCGGCGCTTCCGGCAGAGATTTCACGAGATGGAACTGGCTTCGAAGCAACCGCTGGAAGAACTATCGGCAGATGAACTGGAATCCCTTTGGGCACAGGCCAAGCGCAAGCTGGCGGCAGCCGCGGCGGCTTCCGAATTGGAGGAAAGGCCGTGATTGTGATTCGTACCTGTGAGGGTTTTGACGAACTGGAAGCCTGCGTTCAGTTGCAGATCGAGACGTGGGGCTACGACCCGGCGGACGTAATTCCGCGCAAGGCGTATAAAGTGGCGCAGAAGATCGGCGGGCAGGTGATGGGCGCCTTCGACACGGAGATTGCGGGCGCTCCAGCAGCGGGCAACGCGGATTCGCTGGTGGGCTTTGTGATGTCGTTGCCGGGAGTGAAGTCGGGCAATGGAGCTCCGCAGCCCTATCTGCACTCTCACATGCTGGCGGTGCGGCAGGGATACCGTAATCGTGGCCTGGGTGCAAGGCTGAAGCTGGAGCAGCGCCAGGAGGCTCTGGCGCGCGGCATCCACTACATGGAATGGACCTTTGACCCGCTAGAGATCAAGAATGCTTTTCTCAATATTCACAAATTGGGCGCGATCGTTCGCAGTTACGAGGTGAATTTCTACGGCTTGACCACATCTCGTTTGCAAGGCGGCCTGCCTTCAGACCGGCTCGTGGCAGAGTGGCAGATGGATTCACCCCGCGTGCAAAACATTCTTGCGGGTCACCAGCCAGCATTGCAGAATATTGAGGAGCGCATCATGGTCCCCGCCGCCATCTATGAGTGGAAGACCAGCGAAACGGGAAGGGAACGAGCGCTCGCTGTTCAGCTGGAAAACCGCCGCAAGTTTCAGCAGGCATTTGCCCAGGGCTTGGCTGTCATCGGCTTCGTCCGGGATGCCGAAGGAAATGGAATCTTCGAGCTGGGAGCTTTTCCCCAGCCGTAAAATGTCTTAAGCCCCAAGGAACGTAAAGGCCTATGAAAATCGATGAGATCATTCTGCGCGAACTGCATCTGCCGCTGGTGCGCCCATTTGAAACCAGTTTTGGCGTAACTAAAGAGCGGCGGGTTGTGCTGGCCGAGGTCAAGTCAGATGGGTTGACCGGCTGGGGCGAATGTACCGCGGGGGAGAGGCCATACTACTCCGCCGAATGGACAGACAGCGCCTGGATGGTGATCGTCCAGGAACTGGGGCCGATGCTCTTGGCGACTCCGCCCAAGCATGGCGGCCAGTGCCCGCGCATCTTCCGCCAGGTGCGCGGAAATCACATGGCCAAGGCCACGCTGGAAAATGCGATTTGGGACATTGAGGCGCAGCGCGAAGGCGTTTCGCTCTCGCGGTTGCTGGGCGGGGTTCGCGATACGATTGCCTGCGGTGTGTCGCTGGGCATTCAACCGTCCATTCCCGAACTGTTGTCGATTATTGAGAAGGAATTGGTGGCCGGCTACCAGCGGATCAAGCTGAAGTGCAAACCGGGCTGGGATGTGGAAGTGTTCGCGGCGGTACGCAACCGCTGGCCTGAGATTACGCTCAGTTGTGATGCCAACTCCGCATACCGGCTCAGAGATGCAGATCATCTGGTTACCTTCGACGCCTTCGATCTGCTAATGATCGAGCAACCTTTGTGGCACAACGATTTCTACTATCACTCAATGCTGCAGAAGCGGCTGAACACGCCGATTTGCCTGGACGAATCGATTCACAACCGGCGCGATGCGCTGGCGGCTATCGAGATGGAGTCGTGCCGGATCATCAACCTCAAGCTGGGACGCGTGGGCGGCTTCTCCGAGGCCATCGCCGTGCATAACGCGGCGCAGGAGCGCGCCATTCCGGTGTGGTGCGGCGGGATGCTGGAGACGGGCGTGGGTCGGTCGCACAACATTGCGCTGTCGTCGCTGGAGAATTTCACGCTGCCCGGCGATGTCTCCGCCTCTGCACGATACTGGGCGGATGACATCATCGAGCCCGAAGTGATGGTTTCTTCCAAGGGCGAGATCTCAGTTCCAGATACGCCTGGTCGTGGCTACGAGGTGCGTGCCGATCTCGTGGAGCGGCTCACCGTGCGCAAAGAGACAATCCGCGCAGTGGAAGTGGCGGGATAGGGCCGAGTTGCCTGTACATTTTTGCAGAGGCTGGGTGGTCGTTCCGTGAGGGGCGGTTTCATCAACCTTATTATTTGTTCTGGTGTCCCCAATTGAAGCGGCGGCCCACGATGGCCTTCACGATCCAGTGATCGGTAGCCGCCGTGGGGCCGATGCCTACGCCAAAGTTAATCTCCCAGTCGGGAGAAACGTTCAGGTCGATGGCAGGGAAGAACTGCTGCTGCTGATCGTGGAAGCTGGCGATGCTGGTCAGGCTGCCGTAGTCGGCGTAGTACTCCAGTCCGCCGGTTACCTTCTTCGTAAAGTCGTAGCTGACCTTCGCGGCTGGGGCAAAATCGAACCCCAACTTGACGCCGGGACCGTGCCAGGTGCGCTCCAAGGCGGGGTTAACAGCCAAGTACCAACGGCCCATCTGCTTGTCGACAATGGGACGTATCTCCCAGTTCCAGGTGTCGGCTGAGAAGCGCGCGCGCTGGTAGCCAACCTCGGTGGAGAGGCTTGCGCCGACCGGCCAGTGCCACGTCTCCGGGACCCGTACCCTGGGACGGATGTGGTCGCCCACCCACTGGACGCCCTCGCCGCTTCGTTCGCTGGTAAAGACGTAAAAACCCACCTCGGACCATGCATTGATGCCTTGCGTAATCTCAATGGTTTCGTGTTCGGCGTGATGGGTGGGAGCCACACCTTCCATGGTTTTGCGCTGGCCGTCGGCAGTGAAGTTGGAGTGCAGTTCAACCATTGTGGTGCGGGGAGCTACAGTGTCTGCGCCGTAGACCTGAATCTCGTAGTTGCTCTGAGCACGGACGATGGGACAGAGGGCTCCGAGTACGATCATGGCGGAAAGATACAGCTTCACGAAAACTCCTTATCGAGCTGGGGAAAGGGCTTTGACCGGGGATTCCGTCCTGGTGGCCAGGGAAAATCCGGTCTCATGCACGCGGGATAAAGGACTTGGGAACAGCGGTCTATGTGTGTCGCCTGTCACTTCTTCATCAGAGTGTGACCTTGCTATTATTGTGGGCGAAAAAAGAGAGGCCGTCCACGTGTTTGGTACGGCAAGGAGACTGCAATGTCCGAAGCGTACGCATACAGCACAATTCCCGCGAAGATTCTTTTGCCCATCGATTTCAGTCCGTCATCCCACCTGGCGTTGGAACAGGCCACGGTGCTTGCTCAGCATTTTCATGCCGAAGTCATTCTTGTAAACGTTGTTCCCGAAGACGGAAGCCCTGAGAGCGCGAAGAAAGAAGCGGAGGCCCATTTCGCGATTTCTCTCGCTGGTCTGACGGCCAAGGGCATCAAGGCGTCATCCAGTGTCGAAATTGGAAACGATATCGCGGGCAGCATCCTGGATGTAATCGACCGCGAACATATCGACATGATTGTGATCTCGACGCACGGACTCACCGGGTGGCATCCCCTGGTGTTTGGTTCGATTGCCGAGAAGCTAATTCGTCTTGTTCACATTCCGCTTCTGCTGGTCCACACGGAAAAGCCCGAGAGCAGTGCGAAGGTCGGATCGGGACGTTTGATGGAATGGTGGTAAGTTAGAACGGTTCTGCACAAGGGCGAACGACGGCTTTTAGTCCGTCGTTCGCCTTTGTATTGTGCGGCTTCTTCGTCTGCAAGGCTGTTGCGTCATCTCCGCAATGCGAATGCCGAAATCATGCAATAGCTCGCCGGCAACAGATGCACGAGGGGCTCAGAAGCTGTCTCGTTGTGAAGAAGACTCCTGAGCCCCTAGGAAACTGCAATTTCTGCAAGTGTTTAGCAGTGAACGATTTTTGGCGATTGGATGCCCTTTGTCGCGTTCCTGGTATCGATCACCAACTTCGACTGCTCGACAATGGCCTTGTAGTCGTAGTCGGAGTGGTCGGTGACGATGACAACGGCGTCGTACTGGCCCAGATTATCGAGCGGGGTGCTGGTCATATTCAGGTCGTAATGGCGGCCATGACCGACGGTGGGGAAGTAGGGGTCGTTGTAGAAGACCAGGGCGCCCTTCTCGCGGAGCAGTTCGATAATGGTGAGCGAAGGCGATTCGCGTAAGTCGTCGATATCGCGCTTGTAGGCCAAGCCGAGGACCAAGACCTTCGATCCCTTGAGAGATTTGCATTGATCGTTGAGGCCGGCAGCGGTCTGCTCGATCACAAAGTAGGGCATGTGGAGGTTGACTTCGCCAGCCAGCTCAATAAAGCGGGTCTGGAAGTCAAACTCCTTGGCCTTCCACGAGAGATAGAAGGGGTCGATGGGGATGCAGTGGCCGCCGAGGCCAGGGCCGGGATAGAAGGCCTGGAAGCCGAAGGGCTTGGTCTTGGCCGCGTCGATAACCTCGTGAATGTCGATCCCCATACGCATACACAACTGCTTGAGTTCGTTGACCAGTGCGATGTTGACACAGCGGTAGATATTCTCAAGCAACTTTGTCATCTCGGCTACGGAAGGGCTGCTGACGGGCACTACGCGGCGGAAGATGGATCCGTAAAGGACTGCCGCCAATTGCGAGGCCGCCGGGCCGCATCCGCCCACAACCTTGGGAATATCGTGCCGGGCCACGGAGTCGTTGCCCGGATCTTCGCGTTCGGGAGAGAAGACGACATGGATGCCCGAATCGTCCAGGGTACGGGCAACTTTCAGGCCGAACAGGTTGCCCTTCTCCAGAATCGGCACGACGAGCTCTTCCGTAGTGCCGGGATAGGTTGTGCTCTCCAGAACAATCAACTGGCCCTCGTGAATGTAAGGAGCGAGGGACTCGACCGTTCCCGTCACATAGCTCAGATCCGGTTCATGGTGCTCATTGAGAGGGGTCGGCACACAGATGATCACAGCGTCCATCTGAGAGATTTCGGTGTAGTTCGACGTAGCGCGGAACCCGGCCTTTTGGGCCTCCTGTATCGAGGCGGGCAGAATACGCACGATGTAAGACCCGCCAGAATTGAGTGTGTTCACCTTGCGCGCTTCGATATCGAAGCCGGTCACGTGAAAGCGCTCGCTGCTGAAGAGCAGCGCCAGCGGCAGTCCTACATATCCCATCCCGACGATCCCGATGCGGGCCTCGCGGGATTCCAATTTCTTTTTGAGTTCAGCCAGGCGGTTTTCGGTTACAGTCGTCATGCATGGATTGTAAAACCTAAAGGGTGTGTGTGCTCAACCTGTTGATGCGATCCGGGTAGTATCCTTGTAGATATATATGGGCGTTTATGTCGCCCGTGCCACTTTTTCAAGGGGAGATTGTTTTGGCTAGATATCTTGTTACTGGAGTTGCCGGGTTTATCGGCCGTTCGATTGCCGCAGCATTGCTGGCGCGCGGTGAAACTGTTCGTGGAATCGACAACTTCATCACGGGCAAGCGGTCCAACTTGGCAGGTCTGGAGACCATGGAGTTCATTGAGGGCGACCTGACCGATCCGGCTGCCTGCGCCCAGGCCTGCGAAGGCATTGAGATCGTCTTTCACGAGGCGGCTCTGGCCTCGGTCCCGCGATCTGTGGCTGACCCCGTGTCCACCAACCAGAACTGTGTGGATGCTACCCTCAATGTGCTGGTGGCCGCACGCGCAGCCGGGGTGCGTCGCGTAATCTATGCCGGGTCATCTTCGGCTTACGGCGATACGCCAACCCTGCCCAAGCGCGAAGAGATGCTCCCCAACCCAATCTCTCCGTATGCCGTGGCCAAATTGGCTGGCGAGCATTACATGGGTGCATTTGCCCGTGTTTATGGACTGGAGACGGTGGTTCTGCGCTACTTTAATGTCTTTGGACCGTATCAAGACCCAACCTCGCATTATTCGGGCGTCTTGGCAATCTTCTGTCGCCGGATGCTGGCTGGAGAACAGGTCACGATCTATGGTGATGGCGAACAGAGCCGGGATTTTACCTACATCGATAATGTGGTCCACGCCAACCTGCTGGCCGCAGCCGCTCCGGCAGACAAGGTTTCCGGAAAGATGATGAATATGGCCACCGGATCGCGTATTACGCTGAATGAGACCTTCAGCATACTGTGCGATTTGACTGGCTACCGCGGAAAGCCCATCTATGCTGAAGAACGCGCCGGGGACATTCGCGACTCGCTGGCAGATATAGGGCTGGCAGAGGAACTGCTCGGTTACAAACCGCTGGTGGACTTCCGCGAGGGCCTGAGCAGGACCGTAGATTGGTACCGGAGCGAGGCCTAATTCACACTTTCTTTTTTCAGCGCCCCGCAAAGGGCGGGCTAATCCGCATAGCGGGGCGCAGAGAACATAGCTATACGTGTCAAATCGCAGGGATGTCTGACGGGCAATCTCTATCTGGAGCACTGTCGGCATGCAGACTAAATCGAAGGAAGTGTGCGCGAAGCCATTCGCCAAGAGTGGGAACAAGCGGGCACTCGAAGTAAACTTGCCGATTCACTGGCCTAATCTATGCACTTACGCACTATTGGATAAAGCTCATGCGACTCGCCGTGAACTTTAGCACGGTTGGTCGGATTATGGGGAATCTATTGACGGATTGCTCCCGATGGGGCAAAATATCGAAGAATTCCTACGCAGTGTTTTTTTGATTTCTATTGCAGGGATAGCCCTGCGCGGGGAGTCTTGCGTCTGAGGTGGCCCCTTGCCGGATGTACCCGTTGTTCATAACGATCCGCATCGTGAGTCCGATGCGAGGCCCGGAGCGGGGGCCAGCAGACACAATTCATCGATATCCCTTCGCGAGCTTTGGCGGGTATTGGCGCGCAGGCGGCGGTTGGTTGCATCCATCGTAGGTGGACTGCTACTGCTTTGTCTTTTGTATTGCCTGATTGCTCCCAAGCAGTATGAGGCCAGCGCCAGAGTAGAGCTGCGCACTTCGCCTGCGTCCTCGCTCAGCCTGAGCGGGGCGGAGCCGCTGATGGCGGCCTCCGTTCTTTCCGCGCCACTGCAACTGGAGACACTGGCCAATGTGTTTCGTAGCGATCAACTGGCCTGGAAGGTGATCACCGAACTCAAGCTCTACCAGACGCCAGGTTTCACGGGAGATTTCGCGCACCGATTTGCGGGGTTTCGGCCTGATGCGCCCGGCGCGGAGGCACAGGCCTACCTGCTGGAGAGATTTCAGCGCCGGCTGCATGTGCAAACCCTGCCACGGACCCTGCTGATTCAGATTCGCTTTCGCAGCAAGGATGCCGCTTTGTCGGCCGCCGTGGTGAACGCATTGATTCGCGTTTATGGAGAGCAGGATAGTGAGTCGCGGGTGCAGGCTACAGCTCAAGCCTCGGGCTGGCTGGAGAGCCAACTCAAGGAGTTGAAAGTACGCGTAGGGCAGGACCAACAGCGACTGACAGATTTCCAGAACGAACATGGCCTTCTCAGCACGCCGGAGACGCAGGCCAGCGGCAAACCAGGCCAGACCGAACACAATTCCACCCTGCTGGAGATTGACGAACTGGGCAGGCAGTTAGCGGTTGCCGCTAGCGATCGCATTCTTCGCGAAGCCGAGTACAGGGCTGCATCGCAGGGCGATCCGGAACTGGTGATAGCCTCCGATGCCCATCTGCAAACTGAAAGCGGCAGCTTTGCCACCGCCTTGCTGCAGCAGATTCACGCTCGTCATAGCGAATTGGAGCTTGAACAGGCCCAGCTTGGCGCCGAACACGGTCCCAACTTTCCCAGGGTGGTGGAGATTCGCCGCCAGTTAAAGGATCTGGACGGGCAGAAACAGGCTGAGGACGCCAAACTGGTGGAACGATTCCGCAGCGCGTTCAAAACTGCGGCCGACCGCGAGGAGTTGGTCCGTAAAAGCCTGAAGGAGCGTACCGGCGATGGCATGAAGCTGAATGAGGCCGCCACGGAGTACGCGGTGATGGTCCAGGAGGCCAACTCCAGCCACGATCTCTACCTGCGCGTACTGGAGAAGGTGGAAGAAGCGGGCCTTGTGGCCGGCGTCCAAAGCTCCAATATCTCGGTGGTGGATTCGGCGCGGCAGCCGGTGAAGCCGGTGACGCCAGACCTGCCGCTTTACATGGCAATCACGCTCTTTGCAGGACTGTGGCTGGCAGTGGGAGGCGCTCTCTTGATGGAGTTGATCGATACCCCTATAGCGCGGCAGGCTGCGGCGTTGCTGGTGGTGTTTGCGGCTGGTGCGGTAGTTCAGGGGCAGGCGCCTACGCCCACCCTTGATGGACTCCCTACAGGAGTGTCCCGCATTCCGCACACGCAGGAGACTAGAAACCTACCCACGCCCAAGGATGCTCCCGCGGTCTGGAATAGCCCTGGAAGCGTAAACCAAGCCGGAGCGCCACCGCTGGTGACGGCTCAGTCCTCAACGCCGATGCCGGCTCCCATCGGTCCCGGCGACTTTCTGGATGTCAGCGAGTACCACACGCCTGAGTTCCATTCGGCGGTGCGCGTCTCACCGGACGGCACGGTCACGCTGCCGATGGTGAATGCGGTGCAGTTGGGCGGACAGGATGAGCAGGCCGCAGCACACACCATTGAGAACGCGCTGCTGGCCCAAGGCATGCTTCTGCATCCCCTGGTTACCGTTCTGGTGACTGCCTATGCTGGGCAGGATGTGAGCGTGCTGGGCGAGGTGGCCCGGCCGGGTGTTTATCCTTACACCGTCCATCATCGATTGCTCGATGTGATCTCGACTGCGTCCGGATTGTCGCCCAATGCCGGCCGGTTGGTGAACGTGTTTCACCGCGACGACCCGAAGACGCCGCATCTAGTGGTGCTTGATCCCAGTGGAACCGACACCGGCTCCGACCATAACCCTGAACTGACGCCGGGTGATACGGTGCAAGTGAGCCGAGCAGGGTTGGTTTATGTGATTGGCGAAGTGGTGCGCCCAGGGGGATTCGCGGTCGATCCCGCGCAAGGACTGACCGTGGTGCAAGCACTCTCACTGGCTTGGGGACCGGCGCGGAATGCCGCCACCAGCAAAGCCTTGCTGATTCGCGAACAGAAGGGCGGGCGAACCCTGACCACTCTGGATTTGAAGCGCATGCTCCGCGGTCAGGAACCCGATCAACCAGTCCACGACCGGGACATTCTGTTCATCCCCGACTCGACGGCCAAGAACCTGTGGAACCGAACCATGGAAGCGGCCATACAGTCGGCGGTGGGCGTCACCATCTACTCAGCCCTGGTTTATTCGCAGCGGTATTAGCAGAGGGTTCAAGCGATGCGCAGAGTTACCTGGGGATTGCTTCTGTTGTTCGCCTTCACAATTCCTTGGGAATACTCCTTGGATATGGGCGAGCCGCTGGGCAATATTGCGCGCATCGTGGGATTGTTGCTGTTACTGGCGGCTATTCCCGCCATTCTCCAGGCTAAGCGCCTACGCACGCCCGGCCCTTTGCAGTGGCTTGTTCTGGCCTTCTACCTATGGTTCTGCTGCTCCTATTTCTGGACAATCGAGCCGAAAGCGACACTCGACTATATTCGCGCTGGCTTCCAGGAAACGATGGTCGTCTGGCTAGTCTGGGAGTTCGCGGAGAATGCTGAGGATCTGCGCTCCATGCTGCGGGCCTATGTGGCTGGCTCCTGGGTGCTTGCCGTGCTGACCATTGCCAACTTTGCTTCCGTTGAGGCCATTGCCGCAGATAAAATACGGTTTGCCGCAACAGGGCAAGACCCAAACGACGTGGCGCGATTTCTAGATCTTGGCTTCCCGCTTGCAGCCCTGCTGATCAATAGTGAGACCCGCTGGCCAAGCCGTCTGCTGGCGCTCGGCTACCTGCCGCTGGGTCTGATTGCCATGGTACTGACGGCCTCGCGCGGAGGGTTTCTGGCCGGTGTAGTGGCGCTGGTGGGTTGCGGATTGTTGCTAGGCCGCAGCCATCCCAAAGAAATGCTTGCTGGGGTGTTTGCCTTGCCGGCAATCGCCGCAGCCATGTGGTTCACTGTTCCGCATGAGACGTTTGAGCGGCTCGCCACCATTCCCGCGCAGCTTCAAGGCGGTGACTTAAACCAACGTTTGAACATATGGACCGCTGGCTGGCATGCTTTCGTTCATGCGCCGCTGCTTGGCACGGGAGCGGACTCCTTTGTCAGCGCCGCAGGATTGGCTCCTCTGGATACGGCTCACAACACGGCGCTTTCGATTGCCGTCAATAGCGGGCTATTTGGACTTTTTCTGGCTGCTGGAATTTTGGCGCTGGTCGTGCGGTCGGTGGTGCAAACTCCTGGTTCTGTGCGTGTGGCAATGGCCACCGCGCTGCTGGTCTGGATAACCACTTCGTTGGTGGCTACGGTGGAGGAGAGCCGTACAACATGGCTGCTATTGGCCCTGATTGCGTTGGCGGGGAGACTTGCCGAGGAAGAACCGGAGTGCCTTGCTGCCTGCTTCCCCGACCATAAGCTGTCTTCCAAGTTTGCCGCTGCCTTGGCTCCGGCCCCTTAGGTTCTGAATTCAACACGGTTCTCACTGCTATGGTTTCCACGACCCAAATCGCACCGCTGCCCAAAGGCGTCAGTATCAATCGCCAGATCTTGCGCGCCGCTGCCTTGGTCACTGCGGCGGGAATCTTGGTGAAGGCCGTTGCAACCTTAAAGGAAATAGCGGTTGCCGGCGTATATGGTCGTTCCGATGACCTGGACGCGTTTCTTGCCGCGGCATTGATCCCTGGCCTGCTGATCAATTTGATCTCCGAGTCGATGAATCAGGCCCTGGTGCCGACATTGGTCAGGGTGAGGGAGCAGGAAGGCCATGATCGGGCTCAGCAATTGCTCTCAAGCTCAATGCTCTGGATGTGCGCACTTCTGGGTGCGGTCTCGGTTGGTATGGCGATATGTGCGCGGGGCTTCTTCCCGCTGATTGCCTCGCATTTTCAGGCAGAGAAGATGGACCTGGCGGTACGGCTTTTCTATGGTCTGCTGCCGGTTGTCCTCATCACCGGAGTAGCCACCAATTGCACCGCCGTTCTGAATACACTTGATCGCTTTGCATTGCCGGCGCTGGCTACAGTAGCGACGCCGCTGGCTATCATTCTTGGCTCTCTCCTGCTGAGCGAACGCTGCGGCATATGGGCCATGGTCTACGCCACACTGGCCGGCGCACTGGTTCATGCCGCCGTGGTGGTGGGGATGATGGATGCCCAAGGCTACCGCTTCCGGCTTCGCTGGTATGGGATGACCGAGGCCACCCGCGAGGTGGGTCGCCAGTACGGGCCGGTACTCCTGAGCGGCGTGGTGGCGTCAGGCGGTTTGCTGGTGGACCAATCCATGGCGGCCATGCTGCCCGCAGGGAGCGTCTCGGCGCTTGTATATGCTGGCCGCTTTGTGAGTGTGGTGCTTACCTTGCTGGCTGGGGCGGTTTCAACCGCAGTGACGCCCTACTTTTCACGCATGATTGCACTCCGGGACTGGACCGGCTGCCGGAACACCCTGCGTACTTGGGTTTGGCTGACGGCGCTGGTCTCCGTGCCCATTGCCGCGGCTCTGATTGCTGGCGCGCATTGGCTGATCCGCATCACCTTGCAGCACGGCGCGTTTGGCCCCCACGACACGGCGGTCGTTACACCTGTGCTTGCCTTGTATGCTCTTCAGATTCCGTTCTTTGTTTCCAGCCGCGTGTTGTACCGGTTTCTGGTCGCCATGCGCCGCACCGATCTTATTCTTTACTGCGGCATTCTTAATCTCGCATTGGATGTTGTTTTGAATCTGATTCTGATGCGCTGGTTCGGCGTGGCGGGAATTGCACTGGCTACGTCGCTCTGGACCGTGAGTACATTTTTCTTTCTTGGGTATTGGACCTGGAAGCTTCTCGTTGCAGAAAGCGTTAAGGAAGTCGATGAACAATAAGGAGGCAGTAGCTTGATTCCAAATCCAGCGCAGTACCTTCTTCGCTTCGACGATCTCTGTCCAACTGTCTCCCATACCCGGTGGCAGCGTTTTCTGCCGCTGATTGAGGAGTTCGGACTCCAGCCCATTCTCGCCATCGTTCCCTGCAACCAGGACCGACTATTGGAGGTATCGCCGCCGGATCCCGGTTTCTGGGCGCAGATGCGGGCGATGGAGGCAGCCGGAGCTACGATCGCTCTGCATGGTTATACCCATCTTTGCCTCAGCCATGGGCGTAGCCTGTTAGCGCTGCACCGTAAGACGGAATTCGCGGGAGTTCCAGAAGTCACACAGCGCAAGTGGATTCGAGCGGGACTGGAGATTCTGCGGGGACACGGACTCAACCCGCGAATATGGGTTGCGCCGCGCCATGGATTCGATGTTCATAGCCTCCGCGCACTCCGCAACGAGGGGATCAGCGTGCTCTCCGACGGCTTTGCACGCACGCCACTTACGCGCGGCGGGATTACGTGGATTCCGCAGCAGCTTTGGGCTCCCGTGGACAAACCGAAGGGCCTTTGGACCATCTGCATCCATTCCAATACGGCACATGGTTCGCAAGTAAGCCAGTTGCACAACTTTCTACGCCAACACGCGGTACAGTTCACCTCGGTTGACCGTGTGCTGGCCGAGTATCCGCAAGCAGGAGCAGGTAGGATGGAACAGATTTACGAGAGACTGGCGCAGTGGCGCACTCAGGCCGCGTACGTCAGGAAGCGGCTGCGCCACCGGTTCCACGCTGTCCGAGCAGGTTCAGATAGAGAGTCTCCCACTGGTCCAGAACGGCTTCCAGACTGAATCGCTCGATGACCTGTTGCCGTGCCCGCTCACCTATTGCTCTGCGCTCTTCAGACGGGGTTTGCATCATTCTATTCATCGCGTCGCCCAAAGCTGATGCATCCCCGGCTGGGACAAGCCAGCCCGTTTGGCCATCGACAATCACCTCGCGGGTGCCTGCAACATCGGTCGCTATGGTTGGCAAGGCGCAGGCTGCGGCTTCCAGAAGCCCCATGGGCAGGCCTTCCCACCGGGAGGCGAGAACGAATCCATCGGCAGCCTGCATCCAGCGGCGTATATCCGTCTGAAAGCCCAGGAAAAGCACTCGATTCTCCACCCCAAGAGCTTGCGCCATCCAAGCTAGTTCGTCCCGGAGTGGGCCACTGCCGGCGATGACCAGACGAGCAGAATTTGGGACCCGCGCGAACGCCCGGAGAAGTGAGGGGTAGTCTTTTACGGGTTCCAGGCGACCGGCAGCAAACCAGAGGAATTCGTTCCCGAAGCCAAGTTCACGGCGGGTAGCTATGCGGACCGCCGCATCTGGCCGCCATGCTTCTACATCCACTCCGTTGGGCAGAACAGTGAGTTTGTCCTCGGTGACCATCGAGGCGGACAGATGAGTGTCTGCGACGGCTTGACTCACAGCGGTAACTCGATCCGGAAGCCAGTTACTCCATCGATAGCCCAGGCAGCGTGCCAGCGTGCCGGTGGAGCTACTATGCAAGGTATCTACCAACACAGGTATTGGCGCAGCCAGCCTCGACCATCGGGCCAGCCATGCCGCATGAGGCAGGTGAGCGTGGATCACATCCGGCGCTTGCTGCTTCAACCAATGGTGAAAGCGAATCCATCCGCGCGGATCGGCCAGGCCCTTGCGCATGCCCAGACTCAGAAATGCGATGCCTGCGGCGATCAGTTCAGCGGCTGCATCTCCACCCGTGCCGGAGAGCGCCACCACGCTTACTTTCCAGCCGCGCCGGCGCAGGCCTTTGGCCAGCAGAATTAGCTGCTGCTCTGCACCACCGATGCGGTCAAGGCCAGGGATGAGCAGAGCGATGTGGTTCATTGGCACCTCTGCCGCAGAGTCGCGTCGATCAGCTCTTCATAGGCATGAATCGCGCGATCGAGCCGGAATTCCTCGATGAACGAATGCTCAAACCGCTGGCCTGAGTGCAGAACTTGCAGCGCCGCAAGGAGACTGGCAGCAAGCGCGGGGGCAGAGATCTGTGATGCTAGCCACGCACCGGGCTGAGCGCGAAGCAAGTCGACTACACCTTCAGAAGCAGGCAAAGCCACAAGCGGCAGCCCTCCTGCTGCTGCTTCAAGAAGTGCATTTGGCAAGCCTTCGTGCCGGGAGGAAAGTACAAACAGGGAAGCTCCGGGGAAGTAGACAGAGGGCCGATCAACGTGGCCCGCAAAGTGAACAGCAGATTTCAACCTCAACTTGCGACATTCAGCTTTCAGCGCGGTTTCTTCAGCGCCAGCGCCAGCGATCACCAGATCGGCATCAGGAAACCACCTATGGACGATAGCCAGCGCGTTCAGCAACAGATCGAAACCCTTGACCGGCGCGAGTCTGCCCACAGC
>Ga0255354_1001094_pt1 | contig 16197 bp, 10 predicted proteins | sample HBST50metaG_FD_189942 | JGI IMG/M metagenome (GOLD analysis project Ga0255354, IMG submission 189942) | Peat soil microbial communities from Stordalen Mire, Sweden - H.B.S.T50 | ecosystem: Environmental > Terrestrial > Soil > Wetlands > Peat | place: Sweden: Norrbotten County, Stordalen Mire...
AGACATTCCCACCGGATAGGCCCGCCCCTCGAATCTGTTCTGTTCTTCCATTGCTCGAAGGCGGTCCCAAAGACTCGCCACGCTTACCAACTTCTCCCCTGACATTTCGCTGCCTCTAGATTCAAGTTGGCAATGCGCTTTCGCTGAGTGTCAAGTTAGAGGATCAATATCGCAAAACTATCGTCACTCAAGTGCAAGAGAGTAGAGTCGCAGCTTCTTCGACTACGCTTGGCGGAAAGACGCGCCTGGCTTAGCTCAGCTCATGGAAATGCAATGCCATGGGGCCCACTCTTAGTCGTCATCATCCTTGGTCGTCCTTTTCCTGCGCTCCTTGATCATCGCCGGCACAGGCGCTGCACCCATCGCGTCCTTCCACAGAATCACATTCAGTTTCTGCGCGTCGGCGCGGTCAGCGTGGCGGAAATCCATCTTCATGCTTTCTTTTGCGCCGGGTGCTGTCTTTGCATTGGCGGTATAGATGAGGCCGTTGTTGCGATTCACATAGTCGGCCGCATACGCGGGATGGTCGCCGGGGCCGGTAAACAGCGTCGAAATCAGCGAACTGAATGCGTCGTTGTTGTTCATCGGCGGCAGGCCGAGCAGCGATTCCATGGTGCGAATCACGCTCACCGTCGAATAGAACCGGCTGTCGACGAACGGCGCGCCGCCCGGCAACTGCGGCGCATATTTGCTGACGACGACGGCGAGGCTCCGATGAGCATCCACGTGGTCGCCGCCATCCTGCGCGTCATCTTCGAGGATGAAGAAGGCCGTGTCGTCCCAGAAAGGCGAGTGAGAAATGGCTTCGACGGCGCGGCCAACCGCAAGGTCATTGTCGGCCACCGAAGACTTCGGCGAAGGTCCGCCGGGACGCGTGCCCGCCGTGTGATCGTTGCCCAGCCGCAAAAGGACGAAGTTCGGCATGGTGTCTTTGCCCTGTTCCTTTTCCGCAACCCAGCCCTTCAAATGGCGCAGGAAGACTTCGACGCGCACTTGGTCGGGCACGCTCAATTCGAAGTCCGGCGCTTCCTCGGCGAAGTGGCCCACCAGTTCAGGCTTCGTTGCGATGTTCGAGGCCATTAGCGGAATCGCCCACGGCCACTTGTTTTGGCCACCGCCCCACTCGGCCGGCAGAGTCTCGCCGGGAGCGACGACCTTGCGCGCGCAATTGCCGCCCGCGAGAACCGGCCCCTGCTGCGGATTCACTGTTTTCACCTCGTTGCAGAAGGTGGTCGAGATGAATTCTCCGAAGTGGTAATAGCTCTTGCCATGCGCCGCCAAGTTGCCCCACAGGTAGCCCGACGCGGGCTCGTTCACGTCGGGAATGTTTTGCAGCAGCGGATAGCCCTCGGCCACCACGCCTTCATAGTCGTAGGTCCGCTGCCCGCCGCGATAACTCTGCTGCCAGGTCTTTTCGAGATAGTCCGAACCAATGGCCGCCGTTGACCACACGTGCCCGTCGCCGGAAACCTCGCCCGAGTCAAAGAAGTTATCGAGCACTCCAAACTGCAAAGCCAGCTTGTGCAGGTTGGGCGTGATTGCTTCGCCATACATGGTCAAACTCGGGTCGCCGTTGCCCACCGGCTTGCCGTCTTTCTTGAGGTCGCCGAAGATCTGGTCGTACGTGCGGTTTTCCTTGATGATGTAGATGACGTGCTTGATGCGGTCCTGCGCGCCATTCGCGAACACGACCTTTTCTTCGGCCGCCTTCATGCGGTTCGACTCGATCACTGCGCCGGTCCAGCGCGGCAGATCGCGCTCCATCGCAGTCACATCGAGCGTGGCCAGCGAGCCATACATCATCGTGCCGATGTAGGTGTACGGCCGGTCGACGTGGGCAGCTTTCGATTCCGCCGTCTGGCGCATCGGAGTGCCGTTGGCTGTCGTTCCCTTGCCCTTAGCAGTGGCGACGTACAGCTTCCCGCCCGAAGGTGACGGAAGAAACGCCATCGACATGGGCATCCACTCGGTGGGCACAAAGCCGCGCGGCTCGACCATACCTTGCTTCGAAGCCTTCGCCGTCAGCTTTCCCGTGTCGATGACGGCAACTGCATCGCTGGCCGCATTGGCCACGTAGAGCCGGCTGCCGTTCGCGTTCACGGCCAGTGCAACCGGCTCCGCGCCAAAGTAGCTTTGGTGCGGCAGACGGGTATCGAAGTAGCCCTTCACGGAGAACTGATTGCCGCCCACATGCACGGCCGCCACCGCATCGCGGTTGGCCAGCGCCACGTAGATCGTCTTTCCGTCCGGCGAGAACTCCAGCGCGCAAGGGTGCGTGCCGGGAGCCACCCGATTGGTAGGCTTGAGCAACGCGAGCTTGCGGCCCACGACGCCCTTGGCCAAGTCGAGTTCCACGATCTCGGATGCGTTCCACAAGGCCACAAACGCCCGCGAGCCGTCCTTTGAAACCGCCAGCGCCACTGGGTAAGTCGAAGGCACGGCATCGTTTTCAGAGAGATCGAAGCGCTTCTCGATGGCGCCGGTCGCGGCATCCAGCAGTAGAACATCGTCGGAGAGGTTATCGGCCACCAGCAATTTCTCTGCGCCGGCTTGACCGAGGACCGCGATTGCCGCCGGGAAGGGTACTCCTTTGTCGCCGTCCACTCCGTCGAGCAGCTTCGTTTCCCGGCCCGGCGCAAGTTGTTGAAGCGGCAGGTGGATCATGCGCTCGGGCCCAATCTTGCCCTCTTGGAAGCTGTACACCAATACGCCGCTGCCAGATTCCTTCTTGCCGTCGCCGACCGGGTCGGAGATCGAACCCATGCTGGCGTAGAGGTGGCCTCCGTCGCGATTGAACGCCAAACCGGAATAGAGCGTCTGCCGAGCGCCCACCAGAGTGCGTCCGTCAGGAAAGTCGGCCACCACGCCGGTTTGCGTGTCGAGCACCGCCAGCGATTGCTCGTACTTTGACTCGAAAGTACCGTACCCGGCATTCACCGTAACCACATAACGTCCGTCTGGAGAAACCGCCATCGTGATCGGCAGGCTGTTCAACCGCTGCGGATGCCCCGGAATCTCCCCGATCAACTGCTTGCTGGTGGGCAGGTCAACCGTCTGCGCCCAAACCACGCCCGCTCCCAGAGCGACCGCCATGCTGAATACCGTAAATCGAGCTGTCATGTGCATGGCAAGACCTTAGCAAAACCGGGCCGCTCCGCGCTTCACACAAAGATTACAAGTTCGTAACCCCGTTTTTTCTCCGTCCCCCATTACCAACGACCCACCAACCGTAATGAGGCGCTTTGTCTGATATAGCCTTAGAATTCCATCATGGAAGAGCCAATTGAACCCCTCATCCGGCTGCTCAACGACGTAATTTTGCCCAACCTCAAGGCCATCCACGCCAGCCAGGCAGAGCAGATCGCTGCCAATGACCGGCTGGAGAACGAAATTGAGGAATTGCGCGTGCATTTGAATTCGCAGTTCGCTCATCTCGCGGCGCTTTTGACGGCCTGCCGCGCGGAGCTGGCCACCACCCAGGCCATGCTGCAAGCGGTGCGGGAACAAAACGGCACATTCGCACCGGACCGGGTTCCGCTCGTCCACTAGGTTGCGAATCCGCCTTTTTCATGCGCAAAACTGCTCGATTCGATCAAGACGCCGCGCGCGCCTGCGATAATCGTGGTATGCGTACTGTAATCACAGCGGAAAGACTCTGGGACGGGAAGGGCTTGCTCGACCACCCCATCGTCGCGATCGAAGACGGCAGGATCGCGTACCTTTCAACCCCCGCGAACGGCGATCTGCCTGGCAACACGCAGGTTCTTGACTTTCCCGGCGCCACGCTGGCTCCCGCGTTTTTCGATGTTCATATCCACGGGGCCAAAGGGCACGACGTGATGGAGGCCACTCCGGCAGCGCTGGATGCGGTGGGCAGCTTCCTGGCCTCCCGCGGCACGGGGAGCTTTTTGGCCACCACGGTCACAGCGTCCCTGGATGAAACCCTGCGGTCGCTCGCCGGGTTGGCGAAACTGATTGTGCAGCCGGGCCAGACCGCAACCGGTCCACAGGCGCAGCCCATCGGCATTCACCTGGAAGGCCCGTTTCTTTCGCACACCAAGCGCGGAGTCCACCCGCCTGCATACCTGCTGGAACCGGACATTGCCCTCTTCGACCGCTTCTTTGAGGCGGCAGAAGGCCACATCCGCCTAATGACGCTGGCCCCTGAACTGCCCGGCGCGGTGGAGTTGGCCGCTCATGCCACCGCGCGCGGCGTCCGCATCTCGGTGGGCCACTCAAACGCGACCGCCGAGCAAACCCGCGCCGTCCTGGCTGCCGGAGCGGCGAGCGCGACCCACACATTCAACGCCATGCGCCCACTGGACCATCGCGAGCCGGGCATCCTGGGCACGGTTCTGACCAACGACGCGCTTTTTGCCGAGCTGATTTGCGACGGCGTCCACACCGCGCCGGAGATGGTGAAGCTATGGTGGAGAGCCAAGGGCCCTGACCGCGCCATTTTGATGACCGACGCCATGAGCGCCACCGGCATGCCCGACGGCGAGTATCTGCTGGGCGGATTCGCCGTTCAGGTTGCGAATGGCAGGGCCATGGCAGGCGGCGTTCTGGCCGGCAGCGTGCTCACGCTGGACCGCGCACTGACCAATTTCCTGGAATTCACCGGCGCACCCCTCGAACAGGCACTGCGTCCACTCACCGTGAACCCAGCGGCGATGACAGGCCTGGGAGAACAGGTGGGCGGGCTCGCGGTGGGCCTCCCGGCCAGCCTGGTAGCTGTCGACAAGGCAGGAAAACTGGTGGGCTCGGTCATAGCCGGACAACAGGCCAGATAGGTCTCTGACCGCTTGTTCATGTACCAATTGTGGGTGCCCCAGGTCCCGATTCTGGGACCTGGGATAGCATGGACCCAAAGTATGAAATGATGCGGCCATACACTTGGCAGCGATAATGAAAACAAAGTCGGCACGTCGGGTGCACTTGCACGAAGGACCTTCTTCCTGAGGAAGAAGGTCCTTTGTACATCAGACAGAAGTGCGCAGCCGGCGTGGCTTGGCTTTACTTTTCCGCCAGCCGCTCGGCCCGCCACACGGCGCCGTCAAGCGATACGACCGGCTCCCCGCTTACAGGCATCTCGGGCGCTGCGGCATGAAGGCCGGCGAAAAAGGCCTCGCGGACAATCGTCATTTTCTCGACCACGCCACCGGTCCAGGCCACCGGAACTTCCCCAGCAATCGCGTGCTTGCGGCGCAGTTTGGCCCGCACCAGCAGCACGAAATCCACCAGGTCGGCCGCGGCGTCCTTGAGAACTCCGAGCGCAACCGCGTCGCCGGCTTCGGCCAATCCGTAGATGGTAGGGGCCAGGGCGGCAAAATCGGGACCCGGCGTGCTGTCTCCCAAGTTGACCAGATCGTCCAGGCTGGGCGTTCCCCAGATTTCGCCCACTTTCTCAAGAATCTGCGTCGGCTCCTCGCGGTCGTGGGCATGGAGCGCACGGCGCACGCTGTGCAGTCCGATCCAGTAACCCGAACCCTCGTCGCCAAGCCGTGAACTCCACCCTCCAGCGCTCTCCCGGCTTCCGTCGGGCGCCCGGCCAATGGTGTTCGATCCGGTTCCGGCAATCTGCAGGATTCCGGGCCCACCGTGGAAAGCCGCGTCCAGAGCGATCACCTCGTCGCCGACGACCTCGGAGCGCTCCACTCCAAAGTCATTGAAAACCGCCGTGATCCACTCTGTGACGCCGGGCATGGTGGCGCTCGCCACGCCAGCCGAGGCGGCCCGAAGACCCTTGATCCCGGCCTGGGCATACACATCCTTGAGCAGTGCGCGCAAGTTGGTTTCGGCGGCCTCTGCGCCCACGCGCAGCCGCTTGATCGACCCGTTCTCTGCATACGCCAGGACCTGGCCGCCCGCCACGATAGAGGCGCGAGTCCGTGTCCCTCCGCCATCAATCCCTAAGACTGCGTTCATTGAGCTGTTACTCCTTGCTTTTCGGTATCGTTACCATTGTCGCGCAAAGTGCCTGCCAGAATGTTCAAACTGCCATCGGTCTTGGGCGGGATGAGTCCGAGGATATGCGCCAGCCATGGGTACAGGTTAACGTTATCAAACGGCGCCACGGTCTTGCCGGCCACAATGTCCGGGCCGGCGGCAAAAAAGCTGGCCTTCATCTGCGGCAGCTTGTGCGGATCGAAGCCGTGCATGCCGGGAATCGGCGGCTGATCGGCCTTGTCTGCCGGCGGCGCATGAGCGCGAATGGCATAGGGCCCCGTGGCCACCACCACCGGGTCGCCCTCGCGTGGATTCTGGTTGTAGTTCAGTTCTGCCGGCACGTCCTTGCGCCGGTAAACCACGAATTTCTCTGATGCTTTCTTCAATTGGTTGTAGACGCGCGCGCGATCTTCTTCACTCTTGCCGTACAGCAGCGCTCCGGCAGTCTCAAAGCCGGTCAGGTCGGCGAACTGGTCGAGCGTAACCCATCCACCCTCGATCTTGACCATGCCGTGATCGCTGACGACCACCAAATCGATCGGCAGGTGCGTCGAATCGAGAGCAGCCTTCAGTTTGCCCACCATTCCGTCCATTTTGAGTTCCGCGGCCCGGGTCTCTGCCGCATCGGGACCGAATGCGTGACCTTCATGATCGGGCTCAGAGTAGTAAATGGTGATGAAGTGCGGGCGGGCGGCCTCTGGTAGTTTCAGCAGTGCCAGCGCGTTGTCGATACGTGCCTGCTGAACCGCATCGGTGGCTTCGGTCTTTGCATCGAAGCGCGCGTACCAGGTGGGCTCAAAGCCGGCGATTTTGGCCTCCGAGCCGGGCCAGAACAGGCAGGCGGTGCGCATGCCCTGGCTCTCGGCCAAACTCCAAAGCGGGACGCCTGCGTACCATGACCCATCGCTAACAGCTTTGGAGTCTGCAATGGCGTAGCGAGCCTGTTTCGTCTCGTCCCAGAAGCTGTTGCCCACAAGGCCGTGATGCTCGGGATAGAGGCCGGTGACGAGGGTGTAGTGGTTGGGAAAGGTCAGCGAGGGAAAGCTGGGCAACATCCCTTGTGGCGCCCAAACGCCTTGCTTGCCCAGAGCCAGCAGGTGTTTTGCGACCTCCCGCGCGGCATAATCCCAGCGGAACCCGTCCAGCGAGACCAGCACCACGTAATGCTGAAGCTGCGCTGCGGCCGAGTTCGGCCCGTGCTCGACGTGGACCAGCGGCAGTGCCGGATTGAAGCCTGTTTCCTGGGAATTCAGCGCCTGCGGGATGGTTGCCAATCCCAGCGCCAGCGCCAAAACCGCCAGTACAGGACGGCACCACGTCCGAAATTTCATGGGGAGTCCTCCCGCATCAGCTTATCGCACGCGGTTGAATAGACGGGTGCTCGAGAGCACGGACCCAGTGCCTCTGGCGGTTGGTGACAGACGGCCTGGTTCGGGCGTGAGGCACGGCAGAAACAGCGGCCGCTGTGGTATACGTTTACGCATGGCTCGCCGCTTTCTATCACTCGCCGCCCTTGCATTCGTCCTCAGTACGCCCTTCAGCCACGCACAGAACCTCGCACCCACGCCGCCCATGGGGTGGAACAGTTGGGATGCCTATGGGCTGACCATCGACGAGGCCGATTATCGCGCCAACACCAAGGTGCTGGCAGGTATTCAGGAGTTTGGGTGGAAGTACTCGGTGATCGACGAAGGGTGGTACATGGAGAATCCCTTCGGCGACACGGTGGAGACGCGGAAGTACGTTTGGGACGGGAACGGGATTTTGATTCCGGCTGTGAGCCGCTTCCCTTCGTCGGCAAGCGGAGCCGGATTCAAGCCGCTGGCGGACTGGGTACACGGGCAAGGCCTCAAGTTTGGCATTCACATTGTGCGCGGCATTCCGCGCCAGGTGGTGAAGGACAACCTGCCCATTGCCGGGACAAACTTTCACGCCGCCGATGCCGCCGATCTGGACTCGCCGTGTCCTTGGGACGAAGGCAACTGGGGGATCAAGGACAATGCTGCGGGCCAGGCGTATTACAACTCGATGATGAAGCTCTACGCGGGTTGGGGTTTGGACTTCATCAAGGTGGACTGCATCAGCGACCACCCCTACAGGCCATCGGAGATTCGGCAGTTGGCCGAAGCGATCAAGAAAACCGGGCGGCCGATTGTGCTGAGCCTTTCGCCGGGACCAACGGCATTGGAACATGGCGCCGAGGTGGCTGAATATGCGCAGTTGTGGCGCATCTCCGACGATCACTGGGACGTGTGGGCTGGCGAGCACAAGCCGGGAGCAAGCGAGTTTCCGTTCGGAGTGCGCGACGCTTTCGACCGGCTGGCCAAATGGGCGCCGTACGTGCGCGAAGGAAACTGGCCGGATGAGGACATGCTTCCGTGGGGATGGCTCGGACCACATCCGGGATGGGGCGAAGCGCGGCAATCGCGCGAGACTCAGGATGAGCAGCGTACCGAGTTCACGCTGTGGGCCATTGCGCGGTCGCCGCTGATTCTGGGAGCGAACCTGACGAAGCTGGATGAGTTTACTCGCTCACTGATTACGAACCAGACGATGCTTTTCATGAACCAGAACGCAACCTACAGTCGTCCAGTCGACACGGCGACACTCCCGGGCGGTTTTGAGCACGCGAGGGTCTGGCGGGCAACGATCAACAAGCAAGGCGCCGGAAATTACGCGGAGTTCTTTGCCTTCTTCAACCTCGACGACAAGCCGGTGACGCTGCGCGCGACCTGGAAGCAGCTTGGCCTGGAAGGCGGGAAGCATCGGGCCCAGAACGTGTGGAGTGAATCGGCGGACAAGGAGTCCAAGGAAGTGAATGTGACGCTGCCGGCGCATGGAAGCACGGTGTACGAGATTCGATAGGGCTGAAAGGACGGTCCCACTTACATTGCGCTTGCCCCATTGATCTAGACTGGTTGTTTGGGAAGATACCCAGGAATGCCTGGTCTGGAAGGATCGTCCAATGCCTGTTCTTCGTTCCGCATTCATTGCACTCTCTCACAATCGACCTCTACGCAACTTTGCAGAACACACCCGTGTGGGTGTGCGGATGAGTTCCCGGTTTGTAGCTGGCATGGAGATTGAGGACGCGCTCCGCGTGGCCGAGGCCGTAAACAAGCAGGGCATCACGGTGAGCCTGGATTCACTGGGCGAGAGCGTAACTTCGGAGACCGAGGCCCACACGGCGGCGGAGGTTTACCACCGGCTGCTGGATGCGATCGCGGAACGCAAGCTGAAGGCCAACATCAGCGTGAAATTGACGCAGATGGGGCTGAGCCTTTCACCGGAACTGGCCGAGTCGATCGCGTTGGACCTGACTCGTCACGCGCAGGCAACGGGCAACTTTGTGCGCATCGACATGGAGGACTCGTCGCTGGCGCAGGTGACGCTGGAGATCGTGCGAAGGGTGCACGCGCGGCCTGAGTTGCGCGGGTCCGTTGGCATTGTGATCCAGGCCTATCTTTATCGCTCGCAGGCAGACATCGAACAGTTAGTAGCTGAAGGCATCCGCGTGCGCCTGTGCAAAGGCGCATACCAGGAACCGGCGGAGGTCGCATTTCCGCGCAAAGCCGATGTGGACGATAACTACGTGCGCTTGAGCTGCCAATTACTTGACAGTTCCATCTATCACGGCCTGGCGACTCACGACGAAGCCATGATTGAGGCGGCACAATCCTATGCCAGCCAGCACGGAGTTACACCCGACCGGTTCGAGTTTCAGATGCTCTTCGGCGTGCGGCGCGATTTGCAACGGAGGCTGGTCCGCGAAGGCTACAACGTACGCGTGTATGTCCCCTTTGGCCGCGACTGGTACCCCTACTTCATGCGCCGGCTGGCCGAGCGGCCAGCCAACGTGCTGTTCCTGGCGAAGAACTTCTTCCGATCCTGATACCTCGACCGCAGGTCTCCTAAACGCGGATTCCAACAAATTGGGTGCCCCCGGTCTCGATTCTGAGACCGGGGAAGTACAAATCCATGCGCTCGGAGCACGAAGGATGGCGTTACTGGGCACCCGCGTTGCATGACGACGCGGGCGACCTCAAGGCAGCTCAGGCCGCGGGGACGGCTGCTTCGATCTCCTCGGTCAGCGCTTCAGCGGTTGCGACGCACGCCGCGCGATCAACATCCAGGTGGGTGACCAGACGAATCGCATCCGGCCCGAAGGCACTGGCCAGAATGCCGCGCTGCCTGAGCCGCGCCACAATCTCGACCGCGCTCAGTCCGCCGGTCAAGCGGAAGATGACGATGTTGGTTTCGACCGAATCGACATCGAGGACCACGTTCTCAATGTTTGAGAGCGCTTCGGCCAGCAGACGCGCGTTGGCGTGGTCTTCGTGAAGCCGCGCAGGCCCGTGCTCAAGTGCGATCAACCCCGCAGCGGCCAGCACGCCTGCCTGGCGCATGCCGCCGCCGAGCGCCTTGCGGAACAGCCGGGCGCGATCCATCAGTTCTGCAGAGCCGGTCAGCATGGAACCCACCGGCGCGCCCAGTCCTTTCGACAGGCAGAACATCACGGTGTCAAAGCCGCGCGTCAGAGTCTTCACATCCACGCCCAGCGCCGTGGCCGCGTTGAAGATGCGCGCCCCGTCCAGGTGCGTCGGGAGCTTCCGCTCCTTTGCGCCAGCCCAGATTTCTTCCAGCACCGGCAGCGGCGTGACGCTGCCACCCGCAAGATTGGCGGTGTTTTCTATTTCGATGAGTCCGGTGGCTGCGCGGAAGGATCCACGCGCATAAACAGCGGGCTCGATGTGCTTCCAGGTGAGGATGCCGCGATCTGCGTAAACAGCGCGAACGAGACAGCCGGAAAAGACGGCCGTGGTGGCCATTTCCCAGTCGAGGATGTGGGCGCGTGATTCGGCGATCACCTCCTGGCCGGGCTGGGTGTGCAGGCGTATCCCAATCTGGTTGCCCATGGTGCCGCTGGGCACAAACAGCGCGGCTTCGCGGCCGAAGATCTCCGCGGCGCGCCGCTCCAGAAGGTTGACGGTGGGGTCCTCGCCATAAACGTCGTCGCCTACCTCGGCCGCGGCCATCGCGGCGCGCATTTCGGCCGAGGGCCGCGTGACTGTATCCGAACGCAAATCAATGAGGTCTGCCAATGATTTCTACCTTTCCAAATTTGGAGCGCCGCGTCTGTTCCCTAACCCCTGTTCCCTGCCTCTACGGAATCTGCGCCATGGGCAGTTCGATCACCGGCGTTGGCTTGCCATCCTTCATGGCATAGGCCCATAGGCCGTGAAAAATCTGCTTCAATCCCGGCTGCGCTTTGACGAGCGCGCTCAAAACAGCCACCGCCTCGGTACGCTGGGCGGCCGGATCACTCACTCCCGTGGACTCGTAGGCCACGCCCAAGTCGCCCTGTCCGAGCGTGACGTCGAGGTGCACGGCAACGATCTTCCAGGTGCGTGCTCCGTCCGGGATAGTCACGGGAAAGGCGTCCTGAGGAGAGTTCTTGATGGCCGCCTGCTCCGTGCCCAGCTTTTCAAGGTTGGGCGAGGAAAGGAAATCCACCGGCACCAGCAAGGTCCGCGCTGCCTCGTAGGCATAAAACGCGCCCCACGACTGGTCGGCCCTGGCCAGTTCGCGGGCGCGGGACCACCACCAGACGCCGTCGTGGCCATCGAGAATGCCCGGACGCACGGTAAGCCCGCCCAGTTTCCACCCAGAAGCGGGGCCATCCCAAGCCAGGATGAATCCCAACTGCCCGCCCAACTGGGCCCCGGCCGCATCGGCCAGCACCACCGCATAGCGGCCCGGCGGCAAGGCTCTCATGGTAAGGGTGACGGTCAACGACCCGTTCGAGTTGGAACAGAAAAACTGCGTGTCGGCGGGTGCGGCGAGGCTCGTGGCGTCGAGCAGGTAAAGGCTGCGCATTTGCACTTGTCCACCCTTGACCAGTGGCGCGGCGCCTTCGACTACGGAGCGGATTCCGGACCATTCCTGGGCAAGTGCCGGTAGCAGAGCCGTTTGCAGCGCGGCGTAATCCTGATTCATCACGGCCGCGGCAAGGCGCCCGCCAGCCGCTGTCAGCGCATCGCGGTCCTGGGGCGACAACTCGGCCTGGGTGGTGCAACTTGTGGCGCGGCTGGCCACCGGCGATGCCAACAACACCAGCAGAACCGCAGGCGCGGCCCAAATCTCAAACAGAATCCCAGCCCGGAACTTTGACCGCAGGCGCATCGTGTGGGTGTTCCTCTCAGGCCGTAGAATCTCTTTTCGAGCGTCTGTCGGCCACTGTTAGTCTAGTACATAGGCAGTGGCTGCGAGTTGCCGCGGCCGCAACGCTTGCCGCAAGTCCACGAGGATCAGGTCCCCATGCGCAACCTCAATCAGCTCAAGCCGCCCGTTCCTCTCCGAACCCTTGGGGTGCACATATTTTGGTCACTCGCAGTGTTTGCGGCGGCCGTTTGCGCAGGGCCGTTGCTTGCCGCCCAGACGCCGAAAACGACAGCCCCCTCCGCAACGGCGCACAGAACCGTTCACAAGCACAAGCGCGTCATTGCGGCCCATGCAAAACAGGCAGCGACGCCCCAATCGGCCCCTGCACCGCAAACTCCACCGGCACCTGCGATGCCCCTGTGGCCAGTCAACGAAACGCCCGCACATGCCTCGGTCACCTGGGACAGTAAGGGCCTGCGCATCGACGCCGCCAACTCCAGCCTGATGCAGATTCTGACCGATGTTTCCACGGCCACGGGCACAAAGGTGGAGGGGTTGAACGCCGATCAGCGCATCTTTGGCGCTTACGGCCCGGGGCTGGCGCGGGACGTGCTCTCCCAACTATTGCAGGGATCCGGCTACAACGTCCTGATGATCGGGGATGAAGGTCAGGGCGCACCGCGACAGATCCTGCTGAGTTCCCGGCGCAACGGGACGGCCATGCAGACCGTCAATACCAGCGCGCCCAACAACAATGCTGCCGACGACGATGCCGACGTGGATGAACCGCCGCAGGTGCAGCCGCCGCCCATGCGGCCCGGATTCGCTCCCGGCGCGCCGCCGCGCTCGCCGCAGCAGATCATGCAGGAGATGCAGCAGCGCCAGCAGCAGATGCAACAAGCCCCGAACCCGCAGCAGTAGCGCGGAGAACCGGGGTCAGTGACGCGCTGCAGCATGAAGCAAACAAACTGAAAACCGCGGCTTCGCCCTTTCAGAGCACCTGGGCAACTTCAGGCCGGGCCTTGACCACGGGAACTGGAGATTGACGGGGGCGCATCAGCGCAAAACCGGCGCGGAGGATTCCATACGCCGCCAGGATGCCGAAGGCCATCGAACCCACCGACGCAGCAATCAACATTGCCAAATTGAACAAATCCGCCATCGAACCCACCCTGACTCACTCCTTTGAAGAGGCCTCGAACACAACGCCTTGATCCTTTGGCCGACCAAAACCCGCCGGAGACAGCGAAGAAGCGCTGTCGGTAATTGTCGCAGAAGAACGCGCTGCGTTGACCCTTGTTTCTGTTGACCAATAGAATACTCCCAGGGGTGTTACAACCCGGCGAAAGGCCGAACGGAGCACCTGGAACAAGCCCACCGCACCCAAATCATGCCCATTACACACATCTCGGTGCGCGGGGCGCGCCAACACAATTTGCGTGACATCAGCGTGCGCATTCCCCGCAACACGCTGACCGTGGTCACGGGCCTGTCCGGCTCGGGCAAGAGTTCGCTGGCCTTCGACACGATCTATGCGGAGGGTCAGCGGCGCTATGTCGAAACGCTTTCCGCCTACGCGCGGCAGTTCCTCGACCAGATCGAGCGTCCCGATGTGGATTCGATCGAGGGATTGAGCCCGGCCATTTCAATCGAGCAAAAGACCACCAGCCGCAGCCCGCGCTCGACCGTTGGCACCATTACCGAAATCTACGACTACCTCCGGCTGCTCTACGCCTCGGTGGGTACGCCGCACTGCCCCAACTGCGGACGGCCCATTGCCCGCCAGTCAGCGGAACAGATTGTGCAGCGCATTCTCGAACTGGGCATGGGCGAACGCGTCACCGTGATGGCGCCGATTGTCCGCGGGCGCAAGGGCGAGTTCAAAGACCTCTTTGATCAACTCGATCAACAGGGATTTCGCGCCCGCGTGGACGGCGAGATGATGGACCTCGCCGAACCGGTTCCACTCGACCGGCGCAAGAACCACAACATTGAAGCGGTGGTGGACAGGATTTTGCTGCGGAAGCCCCCCGCCGACGCGCCACCCACCTCCAAGCCTTCTGTGGAGAAGCGCCTGGAAGCCGCAGTGACCAAGGCGCTGCAACTGGCCAACGGGCTGGTGCTGGTGGTCGTTGCAGGCGGCTCCACGCCTCAGGAGCAGTTGTTTTCCTCCTCCATGGCCTGTCCCGACTGCGGCTTGGATGTGCCCAAACTGGAGCCGCGCAGCTTCAGTTTCAACTCCGCGTTTGGCGCCTGCCCGGAGTGCCACGGGCTGGGATCGCTCTACGATCTGGACCCGGCCAAGGTGATTACCGACTGGTCGAAGCCGCTGCTCGATGGCGGCCTGGGACCGGGCTCGTCGTCGCAATATTTGCTCAAGCTGGTGCATCTGGCCGCAGACCGCTACAAGATCGATCTGAAGACGCCTTTCGAGGAATTGCCCCCGCGACAGCAGCACATCCTGGTCTACGGGCCGCCCAAGAACGAGGCTCCGCGCACCGGGTTTCACGGCGTTCTCTCGTTTCTCCGCGACAGCATCGAAGAGGCTCGGAGCGACACCTATCGCGAGTACATGATGAATTACATGTCCGCGACCCCCTGCCCGGTGTGCCGCGGGAAACGGCTGCGCCCCGAGTCTCTGGCGGTGAAGATCGGCGGCCTCTCCATTGCCGATTTCACAGCCCTTCCATTGAACCGCGCGCTTTCGGCGGCCATCAACCTGACCTTCACGGCGCGCGAATCGCTGGTGGCCGAGCGCATCCGGCACGAAGTGGTGGAGCGGCTGGAATTTCTTTGCGCCGTCGGGCTCACTTACCTGGCGCTCGATCGCAACGCAGCCACGCTCTCCGGCGGCGAGGGCCAGCGCATCCGTCTGGCGACGCAAATCGGTAGCCGGCTGCGCGGCGTTCTCTATGTTCTGGACGAACCCTCCATCGGACTGCATCAGCGCGACAACAACCGGCTCATCGAGGCTTTGGAGAGGCTGCGCGACCTGGGCAACACCGTCCTGGTGGTGGAGCACGACGAAGACACCATCCGCCACGCCGACTACGTGCTCGATCTTGGTCCCGGCGCGGGACGGTTGGGCGGCTACGTGGTTGCGCAAGGTACGCCCGAGGAGATCATGGCGTGCCCGGAGTCGCTCACCGGGCGCTATCTCTCCGGAGCCTCCAGCATGTTGCAGCGCGAGCATCCGCGGCCTCTGACGGGCAAATGGCTTACGGTGAGCGGCGCGCGCGAACACAACCTGCAGGACGTGACCATCCGAATTCCCATCGGCGTGATGACGGTGGTGACGGGCGTCAGCGGTTCGGGCAAGAGCACGCTGATCAACGACATTTTGTATCGCTCGCTGGCGCAGACGATCTATGGTTCGCGTGAAGAGCCCGGCGCGCACGAATCACTGACGGGCGCCGAACAACTCGACAAGGTGGTGCGCATCGACCAGTCGCCCATCGGACGGACGCCGCGCTCCAACCCGGCCACGTATACGCAAGTCTTCTCGCCGATTCGCGACCTGTTTGCGATGCTGCCCGAAGCGCGCGAACGCGGCTACAAGCCGGGCCGGTTCAGCTTCAACGTGTCGGGCGGAAGATGCGAGGCGTGCCAGGGCGATGGGCAGCGGCGCATTGAAATGAACTTCATGCCCGATGTCTACGTGCAATGCGAGGTGTGCAACGGGCGGCGCTATAACCAGGAGACGCTGGCTGTCCGGTTCCACGGCCACTCCATCGCCGACATTCTTGACCTGACGATTGAAGACGCGCTGACGGCTTTGGCCGACGTACCGCAAGTGCGTCAAAAGCTGCAAACGCTGGTCGATGTCGGGTTGGGCTATGTGCATCTGGGGCAGAGCGCGACGACTCTTTCAGGCGGCGAAGCGCAGCGCATGAAGCTGGCCCGGGAGTTGTCGAAGCGGCAGACGGGACGGACGCTCTATCTGCTCGACGAGCCAACCACGGGGCTGCATTTCGATGACGTGCGCAAACTGCTGGAAGTGCTTCACCGGCTCGCCGACCTGGGCAATTCGGTGATCATCATCGAGCACAACCTGGACGTGATCCGCAACGCCGACTGGATTCTGGA
>Ga0255354_1001097_pt1 | contig 16176 bp, 13 predicted proteins | sample HBST50metaG_FD_189942 | JGI IMG/M metagenome (GOLD analysis project Ga0255354, IMG submission 189942) | Peat soil microbial communities from Stordalen Mire, Sweden - H.B.S.T50 | ecosystem: Environmental > Terrestrial > Soil > Wetlands > Peat | place: Sweden: Norrbotten County, Stordalen Mire...
TGGCGGCAAGCAGCGTCGCCACGCGCGGACCCACGCCGCGCACATACATCACAGGAGTATCAAGGCCGGGCACACTACGGATGCTAAATGGCTTGCGTGCAGACGGACAAACCCGGCTGCACGCAGAAGAGGGAAAAACAGGATCTAAAGCAGCGCCTGGCGCGCCGCCCGCACTTCAGCCGCGAGCACGTGCAGCACCTTCAGCGGCACCGTCGGATCCGACTGCATCAGGTCGTCAAAATCCGCACGCGCCACAAAGCTGAAGGTGGAACCCTTCACGGCGTTGGCCGACAGAGAGTAGGGCTCATTGCCCACCAGACCGGGCAGGCCCAGCAGCGAGCCAACCGTCGGCTTCATGCACAGGACCAGCTCGCCGGAGGGCGAGGTCATGGTCAGGGTCGCCTCTCCTTGGTGGAGGATGTAGAGGCCGTCGGGGGTTTCCCCCTGGTTGAACAGGACGCGGTCTTCGTCGCAAACGACCGGCACAGCGTGCTTTTCCAGCACCTGGATCAAATCGCGGTCCGCAAGAAAAGCAAGAGTATCCAACTTCACACAAGAAACCATAGGTTATAACCTGCAATGTCGGGGAATGGGAGAATGTTGACGAATTCTCTCTATGAGTGTTCCATCTGTTGCAGGGGCTATCTGTGATTTAGGTCACATTATGACGAAAGCGGTGTGGAATCAGAGGGTTATTCCTGGGCGGCTCATCGGCGCGAAGTGGCCAGATTGCAGAACGAGCGTGCCCAAGGCCCAGGGATTCGGCACACCTGGGGTCTCAGCCACGCTCTTTGAATAGACTATTTTGCTTCGGGTTTGCCCACGATCAGGTCGTTGTTCCACAGCGCCAGGACGATATCGATCTGCCCGTCATGCTCCACTGCGGCGCCTTTGGTCACGGCCTGCCACAGGGCGCTTCTTGACCAGCGCTGCTCTCCTGCAAGCAGCAGTTTGACGGCGTCCACGGCGTAGGCCTTGTCGTCCTTCGCCTTTACATACTCGCCGGCGGGAATGTTCTTGACCATGCCCTCTTCGCACAGGCCCAAGAAGGCTCCGCGGGGCGCGCTCTTCTTCCGCGCGGCCGGGCTGGTGGGGTACAACTTCTCCAGCGCGCTCTCCCAACGATCGATTGCATTCATGCCATAAACACCCTGCCGCGCTGCCAGGATTGCTGCTTCACCGTACCGGTTTGCCATCGTGAACTCCCATTCTGCTCAGACTGCGATTCTACTATCGAGCTGCTGTCTGGGGTTTCAGGTCGGCGGAAGGCAGTCTATCCGGCGCACGCGCATCCACGATGCGGAGATTAGGAGCCTTAATCTCCGCAGAATGAGCGGAGAATAATTGACCAGCGCGGAGAATGCTCGCTATAATCTCCGCATAAGGTGCGGAGAATGGCGCAATATATCCACAATCTGAAGGACTGGCCCCGCTTCCATTGGGACCGGGAACGGCTGGCCGAGAAGCTCGCTGCGGTTCGCCACCAGCAGGGCCGCCTGTTCGGACGCATGGAGAGCCTGGGCTTCCCGTTGCGCCAGGAGGCCGTGCTCACCACGCTTACCGACGATGTGCTGAAAAGCAGCGAGATCGAGGGAGAGAAGCTGGACGTGGCGATGGTTCGCTCTTCCATTGCCCGTCGGCTGGGCATGGAGATGGGCGGCCTGGTCCCCGTGGACCGCGACGTGGAAGGCGTAGTGGAGATGATGCTGGACGCGACCCACAGCTATGCCCAGCCCCTGACGGAAGAGCGGCTTTTTGCCTGGCACGGGTCCCTGTTCCCGACCGGCGCCAGCGGCATGAAGCGGATCGAAGTGGGTCGTTGGCGGAAAGACAGCAATGGTCCCATGCAGGTGGTCTCCGGCCCCATCGGGCGGGAGCATATTCATTTTGAAGCGCCGGCTGCCGAACGGTTGAGCGAGGAGATGCAGCAATTCCTCGGCTGGTTCAACGCGGATAGCGATCAGGATTGGGTCATGAAAGCAGCGCTCGGCCACCTTTGGTTTGTCACCATCCACCCGTTCGAGGATGGAAACGGCCGCATGGCGCGCGCCATTGCGGACATGGCTCTGGCTCGGTCTGAAAACAGCGCGCAACGCCTCTACAGCATGTCGGCGCAGATCCGAAAGGAGCGCGCGGCTTACTATGACTGCCTGGAGCAGACCCAGAAGGGAAGCATGGACGTGACGGCCTGGATGGACTGGTTCCTCGACTGCCTGGGCCATGCCATTGAAGGCGCGCAGACTGTCTTGGCCGGCGTGCTGGAGCGGTCGCGTTTCTGGGAGTCCATGGCGACGATTGCTTTGAACCCGCGGCAAAGACTCGTGCTCAGCCGCCTGCTGGATGGCTTCGAAGGGAAACTGACAACCTCAAAGTGGGCAAAGCTCGCCAAGTGCTCGCAGGACACCGCTGCGCGCGACATTGTCGCGCTGGTTCAGCAGGGAATCCTGATGCGCAATCCTGAAGGTGGAAGAAGCACAAGTTACGCGCTGGTTCCGCTTGCCTGATTTACAGGATCAGCAGGGAACCGTATCCAATAACTCCGCGTATCTCTTGTCAAGGGGAGTTGTGCCCGGTGGGTTTTGCTACACTGCACCTGAACCCGGTCCCTCGGTAAGCCATTTCCCAGCAACACAAAATGAACGGCGGGAGAGTCCATGCCAGTTGTCGAACTTGCGGGAGTAACCAAGGCCTACGAGAGCAAGGTTGCCGTCCGCAACCTGAGCCTTTCCATTGAGGCGGGCCAGATGTTCGGCCTGCTGGGGCCGAACGGGGCGGGCAAAACCAGCTCCATTCGCATGATGATGGGCATCACCATTCCGGACACCGGCCAGATCAGCCTCTTCGGGAAGCCCTTCGAGCGCAAAAGCCTGGAGCGCGTCGGCTATCTGCCCGAAGAGCGCGGCCTCTACAAGAAGATGAAGGTTATTGACCAACTGGTCTTCTTCGGGGAATTGCACGGCCTGACGCCGGAAGAGTCGCGCCGCCGGGGCACGGACTGGGCCAAGCGCATGGAGATTGCCGACTCCCTGCACAAGAAGACCGAGGAGCTGTCCAAGGGCATGCAGCAGAAGATTCAATTCATTGCCTGCCTGCTCCACGACCCCGGACTGATTGTCATGGACGAGCCCTTCAGCGGCCTCGATCCGGTGAATGCCGTGCTGGTGGAGCGGACCCTGCTGGACCTCAAGGAGCAGGGCAAGGCCATCCTGTTCTCGACCCATCGCATGGACCAAGTGGAGAAGCTGTGCGACACCATCTGCCTGATCAATAACGGCGAAGCGGTGCTGGCCGGCCGCATGCGCGACATCAAGGCCACCTACGAGCGCAACCGGGTGATTGTGGAGTTTGAAGGAAGCGCCGAGTTCCTCAAGAGCGACGAAATCGAGGAAGCCAAAAACTTCTCTGGCCACGCCGAAATCAAGCTGCATCCCCACGGCGATGCGCAAAAGCTGCTGCATGAAGCAGCCGCCATGGCTACCATTTACCGCTTCGAACTGGTCGAGCCCTCGCTCGAAGAGATCTTCATCCAGACCGTGGGAGGCAAGTCCGATGCGTAATATTCTCTTGATCGCCAAGCGGGAGTACCTGGAACAGATTCGCGGGCGCGCCTTCCGGCTTTCTACCGCTCTGGTGCCGCTCCTGTTTGCCGTGATTATGGGCATCATCTATTTCAGCGGCCGTGGCATCGATTCCAGCAAGCATGTGGTCATCGCCTCCTCCGACGCGCAGCTGGCCGCCGATATGCGCACTCAGTTGCTGACCCGCAACGACGCCAAATTTGTTGTGGATGTCATTGCTCCGGCTACGGCCGAGGATCGCGCCGCTCTGGTGCAGCAGGTCAAAGCCAAAGCCATCAACGGGTTTCTGTGGATTGAGACCGCGGTTGGCAAGGAGCCGGCGGTAACGTATGTATCCACCTCCTCAGGCGACTTCATCACCGATGCCCGGCTGGGATCGGCGCTGAATCGCGCCCTGGTCCGCGAGCGGCTGGCCGCCAACGGCGTCCAGGCCGGGAACGTTGATGCGCTGCTCAAGAACGTCGAAATCGAGACTCGCCAGGTGAGCAAGGCAGGCATGGAAGTGAAGAGCAACGCCATGACCAGCTTCTACAAGGGCTACCTGATGGCCTTTCTGCTTTCCATGACCACCGTGGTCTACGGCCTCAACGTGGCCCGCTCGATCATTCAGGAGAAGACCTCGCGCATCTTTGAGGTCATGCTGGCCATTGCCAAACCCGGCGATATGCTGGCTGGAAAGCTGATCGGCGTGGGCGCGGTGGGGCTGACGCAAATCGGCATCTGGACGGTGGCCGCCGCCGCGATTGCCGGTTCGGCCCTGGCCGCGCCCATCCTTTCCGGCACGCTCTCCATCCACTTTTCCTGGGTTGAGGGAGTGCTATTCCCGGTGTATTTTGTGCTTGGCTACCTGCTCTATGCCGCCCTGTTTGCCGGTCTGGCCGCCACCTGCGAAACCGAGCAGGAGCTGCAAATGTATACGCCGCTGGCCGCGCTGCCGGTTTGGTTGAGCTTTGCGCTGATCGTGATGGTGGTCAACAATCCGGACTCGCTGCTGTCGATTGCGGCGTCGCTGTTCCCGGCCACTGCGCCCATTATCATGATGCTGCGCATGGGTTCGCAGATGCCGCCGGTGTGGCAGTTTGTGGCGTCCATTGCGCTGCTGGTCCTGAGCATTTGGGCAACGCTCTGGTTCTCGTCGCGGCTCTACCGGGTGGGCATCCTGATGTACGGCAAGAGGGCCACGCTGCCGGAAATTCTGCGCTGGCTGCGGTATAGCTAGTCTCTGACTGCATGATTTCGTTCCTTGAGTTCATGCTGTCCCAGGTCCCAAAGTCGGGACCTGGGGCACCCAGCCTCGGTACGACTTCAAGCGGTCAAAGAACTAGAGGGCGGAGTTAGCTCCGCAAATTCAGCTAACTCCGCTAAAATTGAAGGTGTGAACCCCGTAGCCAGCCATAAGTTCACCTTTTCCCAGCGACTTGCCCTCGCCGTGATTCCGCGAGTAGTGTGGGCGCTGCTGCGGTTGATCGGTCTCACCTGGCGTTTTGAAGTCATCGCCGAAGAAGGCGTGACGCCCGTCCTGTTCGGCGAAAAACCGGGCCCGGAGATTTACTGTTTCTGGCACCAGTGCGTGCTGCCTTGCACGGTCTACTTCCGCCACTCTCGCGCCGTTATCCTCATCAGCCGCAGCTTTGACGGCGAGCTGATTACCCGCATCCTCCGGATGTTCGGCTACGACGCGGTGCGCGGCTCCAGCACTCGCGGCGGACGCGAGGGCTTGCTGGGGTTGGCTCACGTCATCAAGCACGGGAACACGGCGATCTTCACCGCCGACGGACCTCTGGGACCGATCTATCGCACCAAGATGGGCCCCATCAAACTGGCGCAAATGACCGGCGCGCCGATCGGCGCCTTCCACCTGGAACCCGAGCACGCCTGGACCATGGGTTCCTGGGACCACTTTCTGGTGCCCAAGCCTTTCACGCGGATTGCGGTCAGTTGGGCGCAATGGACCCAGGTTCCCGCAGATTACCCTGACGGTGAGCTTGAGACCAAGCGCGAAGAGTTGAACGCGGCCCTCGAACGCGCCCGTTTGCGTGCTCTTGCCCATTTCAATAGCACGCCGGACCGATAGAATTAAATGTGTGACCATCTCCGCTTGTTCCGAATTCTCTCGCCGCCAACGTTTCGTGCTGGCCGTGGTTCCTCCACTGACGTGGGCGGTGCTGCGGTTGCTTGGCCTTACCTGGCGCTTTGAGGTGATTGCCGAGGAGGGGGCGGCCCCTGTCCTGTTCGGCGACAAAAGCATGGCGGAGATCTACTGCTTCTGGCACCAGTGCGTGCTGCCCGCCGACATCTACTTCCGCCACTCCCGCTCTGTGCTGCTGATCAGCCAGAGCTTCGACGGCGAGTTGATTGCGCGCACCGCCCAGAAATTCGGCTACACAGTGGTGCGCGGCTCCAGTTCTCGCGGAGCCAGCGAGGCGCTCATGGGACTCAAACAGTCCATCCAGGGCGGCAAGTCGGCAATCTTCACAGCCGACGGGCCTCGCGGTCCGGCCTTCCGCACCAAGATGGGCCCCATCAAGGTGGCGCAGATGACCGGCGCTCCAATCCACTCCTTCCACGTGCAACCTGAGCGCTTCTGGGCCTTGCGCTCCTGGGACACCTTCATGGTGCCCAAGCCCTTTACGCGGATCGTGGTCAGTTGGTCCATTCCCGTGCAGGTTCCCGGCGATCTTGCCGCCGACCAGTTCGAGCCCAAGCGCGCAGAACTGAACGCCGCCCTGGAGCGCGCGCGCCGTCTGGCCCTGGACCACTTCAAGAAAGTGCAAGCATGAACGGACATTCCGAAGAGAGCCAGGCGACCGACCTGCTCGTCACCGATTTTGATTTTCACCTTCCCGCAGAACTGATTGCCCAGCAACCGCCCGCCATTCGTGGCCAGGACCGCATGCTGGTTGTGAATCGCTCGACCGGCGCGCTGCGGGACGGCCTGTTTGCCGAGTTTTCTGCGCTGCTGCAGCCGGGCGATCTGCTGGTGCTGAACGACAGCCGCGTGATTCCGGCACGGCTTTACGCCAAGCGGACCGTCGTGCGCGACCGCCAGGAACCGAGCGGCCAAATCGAGGTCCTGCTGACCGAGCCAGCCGGAGAGAACCAGTGGCGCGCCCTGGTCAAGCCGGGCAAGAAAGTGCTTGTGGGCGAGCGGCTTGCGTTTCCATCGGCCACCGGCGCAATCGAGCTGGAAGCCGAAGTGCTGGAGCGGGGCGAGTTTGGCGAGCGCCTGATCCGCTTTGCCCCGGTGGACGATTTCTTTGGCGTGCTGGAGCGTATCGGCCACATGCCGCTGCCGCCCTACATCCGCCGCGACGATGCGGATACGGACCGCGAGCGCTACCAGACGGTCTACTCCCACGACCGCGGCTCCGTCGCCGCACCTACGGCGGGGTTGCACTTTACGCCGCAAATTCTCGACGACCTCACGCAAAAAGGCGTTGAAGTGGCCCGCGTCACGCTGCATGTGGGCTTGGGCACCTTTGCGCCGCTACGTGTGGATCGCGTGGATGAGGTCCATCTGCACCGCGAGCGCTATACGCTCTCCGCGGCGACCGCTGAGGCCGTCAACCGCGCCAAGGCGCAAGGCCGCCGCATTGTGGCCGTGGGCACGACGGTGGTGCGCACGCTGGAGCACTGCGCCCGCGAGGCGGCGGGCAGCCCGCTCCAACCCCACACGGGCGTGACGGAGATTTTTATCTCTCCCGGCTATGAATTCCGCCTGGTGGGTGGCCTGCTGACCAACTTCCACCTGCCCAAATCGAGCCTGCTGATGCTGGTTTCGGCTTTTGCCGGTCGCGAACGCGTCCTGGCTGCCTACAACCACGCGGTCGAAGAGAAGTACCGCTTTTTCAGCTACGGCGACTGCATGTTTTTGGGGTGAAGAAGATGTCCATGGTGCTGATACCCAGGTCGCGGTTTTGAAACTAATCGAGCTTCTTCATTTTGGCCTAAAATTCGACTATGCCCTTTGAGTCTCACGACGGACTGACGACCCCTGATGATGCTACCGTTCTATGGCGCTATATGGATTTTGCGAAATTTGTCGATTTGATAGAGAATCAATCCCTTTGGTTCTCCAGCGTAGCAAAACTGAGGGAAGTGGATCCGCTTGAAGGGACGCTCAACGATGCGCAATGGAAAAATCTGCAATCCTTCTACCAGGGAACAGTTGACCCAGGACGAACGGGAATAGAGGGATACCTCAAGGCTCAACAGAAGATACGGAACACGATGTATGTCAGTTGTTGGAGGAGCGGCGAGAAAGAATCACTCGCAATGTGGGACCTCTACGGAAAAGGTAACGGAATAGTAGCCATTAAATCTTCTGTAGGCCTGCTAAAAAATGAACTAGCTGCCTGTAATGGACCTGTCCGTATTGCACAAGTCAGCTATGACTGGAGTAGCCCTCAGTGGTCAGCAAATCCGTTTCATTTGAATGCACGAAAAGACGAGAGTTATGACCATGAGGCGGAGGTCAGGGCATTGATTTGGTGGAAGGAATGTAAAAACTGGGGGAGTTTAATCAAGAGAAGATCTACTTCTGGTCTTTCCCTTCAGATAGATATCCACAAGCTGATTACTGAAGTGATCGTGGGTCCCAGAGAACCTTCATGGATTGCAAAACTCGTGAAAAAAGTGATGGAAAAATATAACCTTTCCCAGCCTCTCACGGTTTCGAACAAGCTGACGGAGCGGAAGCATATTGGCCTACGTCTGGGAGTAATTGAAACTGGGTACACCAAGCCGCTCTTCTGAAACCTGGATTTTTGCAGAATAGCGAACGGGCACCCCGCTGCTGATAAACTCGGAACCGTGCCAGACCAAACCAAGCCGCCCGTATTCCTCCTCGACACCATGTCGTTCATCTTTCGCGCCTACCACGCGATGCAGCGCAGCCGTCCCATGTCCACCCGCGACGGGCTGCCCACGGCGGCTATCTACGTCTTCGTGAACATGATCAAAAAGCTGCGCCAGGATTTTGCGCCGCAGTACTTTGCCGCCGTCTTCGACATGAGCGGCGAGGTCTTCCGCGACGAGCGGGCGCGCGCCATTGGCACCCTGCGCAAGTGGAACGGCAAGACGCAGAGCTTCGACGACGTGGACTATGCGGGCTACAAGGCCAATCGCGCCGCCATGCCCGAGGACCTGCGGCGGCAAATTCCCTACATTCGCCGCGCCGTGGAGGCGCTGCGCATCCCCATTCTTGAGGCCGAGGGCTTTGAGGCCGACGACGTGATCGGCACGCTGGCCCGCGAGGCCGCGGAGTGCGGGCACCCGGTCTTCATCGTCAGTGGCGACAAGGACATGATGCAGTTGGTCACCGCGCAGGTGAAGATCCTGAACCCGCAGAAGGACAACCTGATTCTGGACCCCGCCAAGGTGGCGGAAGTGCTGGGCGTGCCGCCGGAAAAGGTGGTGGACGTGATGGCCCTGCGCGGCGACTCGGTGGACAACATTCCCGGCGCGCCGGGCATCGGCGACAAGGGCAGCGTGGAGCTGATTGTGCAATTTGGCAGCGTCGAAGCCGTGCTGGAACACACCGCCGAGGTCAAGCGCAAAAGCTATCGCGAATCGCTGGAGCAGAACCGCGACACCGTCCTGCTCTCCAAAGAACTGGTCACCATAGACAGCCATGTGCCGTTGGAGTTGGACCTGACGGCGATGCTGACGCAGGAGCCGGACACGGAGGCTTGCCGCGAACTATTCACCGAGCTGGAGTTCACCTCCATGCTCAAGGAACTGACGCCTGCCGCGCCCACGGTTGCTGTCGAGTTGATCGAAGAGCCAACCGAAGCGCAGGCTGCGGGATTCTACACAGCGGCGCGCGCCCATGGTTTTGCTTTCGCTCTGGATACGAAACCGCCGGTCGAAGTCGCAGAAGACGATGTGCCGCAGAACCTGTCTTTTCTGGATGCGTTTGCAGCCACAGAAAATGAAGCGACGGAAAAGAAGGACGTCTTCTCCGTGGGTGTCAGCACCGAGCCTGCCGTTGCTCTGCGTCTGCCGCTCACGCCGGGACTGAAGGCGCTGCTTGAAGACGCTGCGGTGCCCAAGCAGACCCACGACTGGAAGTCCGCGCTGCACTTGCTCAGCGCGCAGGGCGTTGCGTTGCGCGGAGCCGTGGACGACACCATGCTGCTCTCCTACGCGCTCAATCCCACTCACGCAACACCGTCGCTGGCCGACGTGGCTGCACGCCACAGCCAGCCCGCGCCGTCCACGCTTGCGGCGGGTGCGGCGGCCATTCACGCACTGGTGCCTGACCTGCGCACGCATGTGGAGGCCGCGGAATTGCACCGTGTCTATACCGACATCGACCTGCCCCTGGCCCCGGTTCTTTTCCGCATGGAGCAGGCCGGCGTGCGCATCGATCTGGGCGTGCTCGACGGGCTTTCGCGCCGCTTCGCCATAGAGTTGCAGCAGGTGAGCGAACGCATTTACGAGTTGGCCGGTGAGCGCTTCAACATCAACTCGCCCAAGCAGTTGGGGGCAGTTCTGTTCACCAAGCTGGGCCTGCCCGCTCCGCCCGCGCGCGGCAAAAGCAAGTCCGTCTCCACCGCGCAGGACGTGCTGGAGTTTCTGGCCGATCAGCACGATGTGCCACGGCTGGTGCTGGAGTTCCGCCACCTGTCCAAACTCAAGTCGACTTACGTCGACGCGCTGCCTCTGTTGGCTGACGCCGACTCGCGCGTCCACACCACGTTCATGGCCGCAGCCACAGCCACCGGGCGGCTTTCGTCCGTCAATCCGAACCTGCAGAACATTCCCATCCGCACCGAACTGGGCCGCGAGATTCGCGCTGCGTTTACTTCCGCGCCCGGCACGCAGTTGCTGTCGGCGGATTATTCGCAGATCGAGCTGCGCCTGCTGGCTCACTACAGCGGCGACCCGCTGCTGGTGCATGCCTACCAGAACAATGAGGACATCCACACCCTCACCGCCAGCGAGGTTTTCGGCGTGCCCGCCGAGACCATGGACAAGCAGACCCGCAGCCGTGCCAAGGCTGTGAATTTCGGCATCGTGTACGGCATCTCGCCCTTCGGACTGGCCGCGCAGTTGGGCATTCCGCAGCAGGAAGCGCGCGCCTACATCGACCGTTATTTCCAGCGTTATGTTGGTGTGAAGGCCTTCATCGAAAAGACGCTGGAAGAGACGCGCAAAACGGGCAGCGTGCGCACGCTGTTCGGGCGCGTCCGGCCCATTCCCGCCATTGAGAGCCGCAACGCCAACCAGCGCGGATTTGCCGAGCGCACGGCCATCAACACGCCGCTGCAAGGCACCGCCGCCGATCTGATCAAGCTGGCCATGATCTCCATCGACCGCAAGCTGACCGAGCGCGAACTCAAGACGCGCATGGTGTTGCAGGTGCATGACGAACTGCTTTTTGAAGTTCCAGCGGACGAAGTCGCCGAAGTCGAAACATTGGTTCGCACCGAGATGGAAGGCGTCATCCAGCTCAGTGTGCCGCTGGTCGCCGATTTGGGTATCGGTGCGAATTGGCGGGACTTGTAGTTTTCTGCTTTCCCAGGTCTCAGCGGCGAGACCTGGGGGCACCCGGCCGTGTTTTTTGCGGCAAGGGTGAGGGAGCATGATGCACGCCCCGGCATATTACGGTACTTGACACGCACAAAGCGGATTCGCGGTCCTATCCTGAAGATGATCGCTCGCAGTCGAAAGCTGTCATGAATACACTTACGATACTCATCATTCTTTTGTGCATTTACGCCCTGGCCTACCGCTACTACAGCGCCTTTCTTGCGGCCAAGGTCATGGTGCTCCGGGACACACAGACCACCCCGGCCCACCTCTACAAGGATGGGCAGAACTACTCGCCCATGCCCAAGTGGGTCCTCTTCGGGCAGCATTTTGCGGCCATTGCCGGAGCCGGCCCGCTGGTAGGCCCCACGCTGGCGGCGCAGTTCGGCTTTGCGCCCGGCTTGATCTGGCTGGTGGTTGGCGCGGTGATCGCCGGGGCCGTGCAGGACTTTACCATTCTGGTGGCTTCGGTGCGGCACAAGGGCCGGTCGCTGGCGGAGATTGCGCGGACTGAGATCAGTCCCTTCTCTGGCCAGGTGACCATGGTCGCGGTTCTGTTCATCCTGCTGGTCACGCTGGCGGGGTTGGGCATCGTGGTGGTCAATGCGCTGTCTGGCAGCCCGTGGGGCGTTTTCACCATCGGCATGACCATTCCCATCGCCATCGTTATGGGCCTCTACATGTTCAAGGGGCCGGGCGGAGTGGTTCGCGTCAAAGTGCCAACCGCTGGCGGAGTCCTGCTGCTGATGGCCGCGCTGATCGGCGGGCACTGGGTTGCGACCTCGTCTTGGGCCGGTTGGCTGACCTTCAATCCGCATCAGATGACCCTGCTGCTGGTCGGCTATGGGTTTTTCGCTGCCATCCTGCCGGTGTGGCTGCTGCTGACGCCGCGCGGCTATCTCTCGACTTACTTGAAGCTGGGCATGATTGGCGCGCTGATTCTGGGCATCTTCATTGTTCATCCCAACATTCAGTTTCCGGCTGTGACGGGCTTTGCCCATGGCGGCGGACCCATCATCCACGGGCATCTGTTTCCGTTTCTGTTTGTGACCATCGCCTGCGGAGCCATCTCCGGCTTCCACTCGCTGATCTCTTCCGGCACCACGCCGAAGATGCTGGACAGGGAGACCGATGCGCGTTTCATCGGCTTCGGCGCTATGCTGGCCGAGTCGCTGGTGGGCGTGATGGCGCTGATTGCAGCCACTTCGATGATGCCGGGCGACTACTTCGCCATCAACACGCCACCGGAGATTTTTGCCAAGCTGGGATTCCATACCGTCTATCTGGATTACTTCTCCCGCGCCGTGGGCGAGAACCTGGTGGGGCGCACCGGCGGCGCAGTCTCGCTGGCCGTGGGCATGGCGCAAATCTTCCATGCGCTTCCGGGCATGAACCGGCTGCTGGCCTACTGGTATCACTTCGCCATTCTGTTTGAGGCCATGTTCATCCTGACCACGGTCGATGCGGGAACCCGCGTGGCGCGCTATGTGCTGCATGAGCTGCTGGGCAAGGTGTACAAGCCGCTGGGCAACACAAAATCGATTCCCGCCGGAATGTTCATTGTGGCCATCGTGGTTTCAAGCTGGGGATATCTGATCTATACCGGCAGCGTTGCGACCATCTGGCCGCTGTTTGGCACGGGCAACCAATTGCTGGCCACCATTGCTCTGATGATCGCCACGGTCTTTCTGGTGAACATGGGCAAGGCCAAATATGCGTGGACCACGGCTGTGCCGGCTGCCTTTGTCGGAATAACTACGGTAGCTGCGGGTGTGCTTTCCGTCCGGGACATCTTCTGGCCCATGGCGCAAGTCCCCGCCACGGCATTGCAGGGCTATCTGGATGGGGCTCTGATGGTGATCTTTATCATCGGCGTGTTTCTGGTTGCCGGCGACGCATCGCTGCGCATCTGGAAGACGCTGCACGGCGCGCCCATACCCGCCGAAGCCTTCGGCCCGCCCGCTGAGAGCGAGCAGATACCCGCAAGCTACTAAATCAGCATAAAGTTGAGGCTATCCCAGGTCTCAGAATCTGGCCTGGGATAGCGAAGGATTGGGTTAGCGTGAGCGCCGGGCTGCGATGTCATGCATTTGCTTGCCCATTTTGCTGCGATTGATTAAAAACTGAACGGCGAGGTTGATGAGGTTGCTAGTGGCCCAGTAAAGCGCAACTCCAGAGGCGTAGCGCCACAAAGTAAAGCCAAAGATGGCTGGCATCATAAAAGCCAGTAACCGTCGCTGGGCAGGGTCCATGCCGGGCGAGGGCGTGATGAACTGCGTAAGAAACATGCTAGCGATGATGACGACGGGGAGTACGTGCAATGGGTCTGGAGCGGATAGGTCAGCGAGCCAGAGCCAGTGCGCATGATGCAGTTCGGCCGCGTTTTGCAGCATGCGGAAGTAGGCAAATAACAGTGGCATCTGCAGCAGCATGGGCAGGCAGCCACCGTACATGCTGACTCCTTCTGCCTTGTAGAGTTGCATCATTTCGGTATTCATCTCGGCCCGCCTTGGGCCGTTCATCCCGCAATCGGCATAGCGCTTCTTCAACTCTGCAACCTTGGGCTGGATGCGCATCATCTTCAACGACGAGTTCATGGCCATGATGCGCGTGGGCAAGAGCGTCAAGTTAAAGACGACGGTGAGGATGACGATGGCCCATCCCCAGTTACCGACGCCGTGCTCCACCAGGAAGCGAAGAGCGACGTAGAGGGGCCAGGCGATTGGAGTGAGCCAACCAAAGCGAGCTGTTGATTCGGGTGACTGTACCGCGGGCGTAGAAGGGGCATTGCTCGCATGTACAAGTTGCGGCACTGGTTGCGATTGCGTTTGCGGGTGGCTGGCCGAGTCGGACCCGAAGTGCGGGATGCCAATGAAAAGCAGGATCGCGACCAGAGCGAAGCATAAGAATGCGAGCTTGCTGACGCTGTTGTTGCCGGGGCTATAAAGTTGCAAATTTGGGTTGTGAAGTTCGGGCAAAGGGCACCTTCTCCTTCCGCGCAAATGGCACGGAAATCCGTTGAAAGACAAGGGAATGCATAGTCGCAAAATTCGGCGACATGCTATCGCTATCAACTGGAGTTAAGAGAAGATGGGCGGAGGGCGCTGAAAGGTTGGGGCGAGGCTTGGCTCTAAAACTACAGTGCGCGAAGGCGCTGAAACCCAACGGCCAGCACTGCGAAGAATGGGTGTGAACCATGAAGGCAGAAGCGCCCTGAGACCAGCCGCTATGGCGCGGTAGATCTCCGGCGAACGGTCCACCAGAAACATCAATAGGCAGGTCAGTAACAGGATGCCGATTGCTTGGCCGATCCCTTGAAACAGAAGGGACTGGTAATGCGGCAGAAAGAGCACGAGCAGACAGAAGCAGGATTCTGCAGCTGCTTGTCGGTAGCCTTGAGGCTTTTGCACGTGCTCTCCCTTTGGGAACATTGTACGACGGGTTCGGGGCGGGGCTTGTGCCGTTTGGTTAAATGCCCAGTTCCTTCCGGATTGCGTCGGCGATCCCGTCGGCCAGCCGCTGCATAGCTTCTTCGCTTTCCGCTTCGATCATCACGCGCGCCAGTGGCTCGGTTCCCGAGTAGCGAATGACCACGCGGCCTGAGTCTTTCAACTCCGCTTCGGCGGCGCGGATGGCTGCAGCCACGGCGGGAATCGACTCCAGCGGCTTCTTCTCGCGCACTTTGATGTTCACGATCACCTGCGGAAACACTTTCAGGTCTGCGGTCAGTTCGTCGACGCTCTTGCCGGTGCGGGCAATCAGGTCAAGCACCACCAGCGCGGTCAGCAGGCCGTCGCCGGTGGTGGCCAGATGGGGCAGCAGGATGTGTCCCGACTGCTCGCCGCCCAGCGCGGCGTGGTGCACCAGCATCTGCTCCAGCACATAGCGATCACCCACCGGCGCGCGCAACATGCGAATGCCCGAGCGCTTCAGCGCTGCTTCCAGGCCCATGTTTGACATCGTTGTGGCCACGACCAAGTCGCCGGTCAGCAAGCCGCGTACCTTCAAGTCGCGCCCGGCCATCAGCAGGATGGCGTCGCCGTTGATCACGTTTCCGCGCGTGCCAGCTAACATGCAGCGGTCGGCGTCGCCGTCGAAGGTCAGTCCGATTTGGGCGTGGTGGGCGACCACTTCCTGCGCTACATGGGAAGGGTGCAGCGCGCCGCAGCCGTCGTTGATGTTGCGGCCGTCGGGAGTGATGTGCAGCAGGGTGACGTCTCCGCCCAGCCGCCGGAATAGCTCGGGCGCAATGGCCGCCGCCGCTCCGTTGGCGCAGTCGGCCACAATGCGCAGGCCCTTGAGCGACAGGCTTGGCACGCAATCGATCAGGAACTGGATGTAGTCTTCCTGAAACGCGGGATTGTCCACGACCGGGGGCAGGGAAGCCGGATCGGGCGCGGCAATACGCGCGGCGTGGATCAGAATTTCGTCTTCCATGGCCAGTTCCACCGCATCGGCCAGCTTGAAGCCGTCGGCACCGAACAGCTTGATGCCGTTGTCCTTCCATGGATTGTGCGAGGCGGAGATGACCACGCCGGCCTGGAATCCATGGGTGCGGGCCAGGAAGGCCACGGCGGGTGTGGTGATGACTCCGGCGCTCTCTACGCTCACGCCGGTTTCGCGGAGCCCGGCAGCCAGGGTGGCGGCGATCCAGGGGCCACTCTCGCGGGTATCGCGGCCAAGAATGACCTTGGGCTCGGCGGTTGTCTTGCGCAAGGTGTGGCCCAGGGCCAGTCCCACGGCAAAGATGGTGGTCGGGTCCAGAGGCGTTTCACCGGCTACGGCGCGAATGCCGTCGGTGCCGAAAAGTTTGCGTGCAGTGGCTTGGGTCATGGTCTCACTTCTTCGTTTTCTTTTTGGAAACAGATTTGTTGGGCGTGGACGATTCTACGCGGCTCAAGAATGCGCCGTCCGCGAGGCGCGTCGTCACCTGATCGCCTTGCGTGAGTTGAAGAGTTGAGCGCACCAGGCCGCCCTCGGCGTTGAGCACCAGCGCGTAACCGCGATCGAGCACTGCCAGTGGCGACAGCGAGTGCAGCCGCGCGTCGAGGGAGTTCACGGT
>Ga0255354_1001098_pt1 | contig 16173 bp, 16 predicted proteins | sample HBST50metaG_FD_189942 | JGI IMG/M metagenome (GOLD analysis project Ga0255354, IMG submission 189942) | Peat soil microbial communities from Stordalen Mire, Sweden - H.B.S.T50 | ecosystem: Environmental > Terrestrial > Soil > Wetlands > Peat | place: Sweden: Norrbotten County, Stordalen Mire...
GGGGGGGGTATGGCTTTGCCGTTCAAAAAAAGGGAATAGGGAATAGGGAATAGGGAATAGTAAAAGCCCGCTCCTCTGGTCGTTTTTCATTCATTTATTGTGCGCCCGCGGGGAATAATTCTCTGCAAACCAGGCGCGACTTCCGCAACGGCAAGGAAAACGCTTGTACCGGTTTAGGTTCCAGGGCGCAACAACTATGGATTCGCTCCGGAAGCTGCTTCTTACCAAGCCCCATCAATGCGGAAGGAACTGAGATCGTCGGCTTCGGTTTCGGCAAGCTGATGTTCGACCAGGCGATCCACGCGGGCGCCGCGCGGTCCGCGGCTCAGGCTGGCCCGCAGCTCGGCCAGGTCTTCCGCCGGGCCCGAAGCCAACACTTCGACCTCGCCTTCTTCGGTATTGCGTACCCAGCCGCGCAGATCCCGCTCGCCGGCCTCCCGCTGCACAAACCAGCGGAAGCCCACCCCCTGCACACGACCTTGAACCAAAAAATGAAGAACCATCGTTAGTGAGTTTTACAGATGCGCCGCCTCTGCGCAACTCTGGCAGCAGGGTTCCCACCGTGCAGACTCGTCAGGCCGTTGAGGCAGCGCAAAACCCCTTCAAGCGAACCGCGAACCGCCATCCTGTCGAAGGTGGCGCGCTACACTGGAGTTCATCATGGTTTTTGTTCTCGACAACTACGACTCGTTCACCTACAACCTTGTCCAGTACCTGGGAGAGTTGGGCGCGGAGGTTGAGGTCTATCGCAACGACGAATTGACCGTGGAAGAGGTCGAGGCGCTGAAGCCGGAGCGCATCCTGCTCTCGCCCGGCCCCTGCACTCCGTCCGATGCGGGAATTCTGGTTCCGCTCATTCGCTACATGGCCGGGAAAGTGCCTATTCTCGGCGTCTGCCTGGGTCACCAGGCCATCGGCGAAGCATTCGGCGGTCAGGTCGTCCGCGCCAGCCACCTGATGCACGGCAAAACCAGCGCGGTTACTCACGACGGCAAGGGCATCTTCGCCGGGCTCGAAACGCCGCTCACCTGTACTCGCTACCATTCCCTGATTGTGGCGGAGGAGTCGCTCCCCGCCGAGCTCATGGTCACGGCCAGCACCCCGGAAAACGGCGGCGGGTCTGTGATTATGGGCCTGCGCCACCGCACGCTGCCCATTGAGGGCGTGCAGTTCCATCCCGAGAGCGTTTTGACCGAGGGTGGCCACCAGATGATTCGCAACTTTTTGAGCATGTAGGGGCGATGAGTAGACGGGAAGAGTGGCGAGAAGTACTCGATGCCGAAACAGAGCGTTGGTCGGGGAAGCCATGTGAACAACTGCTTGATGAGCTACACGAGCATGAAGAGCAGAATTATGAGGTTATAGTCGACTCAAAGCGATACCAGGTCGAGGTACAGTTTTTGGAGAACACCGAAGAATACATCCACGTTGCTCTGGGAGTCGATGATGGCAGCCTCCCGTGGTCTATTTGGCCTGTATCGCGAGCTTTTATTAGGCATAAGTGAGAATGTCACGAGGATTGGGAAAGTTGCCGGTATGATGGCTACGAAAAGGGCCCGGATGCAAGACGCAGGTCTTTTGATATTGGCGGTCTTGGTTGCCACTTCAGGACTGTTTGCGCAAACGGCAACCGAATCTACGCCTATCGCCCCGATCGCAATAGTGCCCCTCGACAACAAGAACCCCGACGCCGCAGCCAAGGTTACCGGTGCGCTTGAGGTATCGCAAGGCAAGGCCGTCATTGGCGCCAGCGGCACGGTCACCTCCGGCAATCAGACGACCGAAGTTGTGCTGCCCCATCGCGGCGTGTTGCGCGTCTGCGCCTCGACGACCGTAAAGCTGGCCGCTGGTGCCAGCGTCGCCGCAGGGGAAACGCCAGGCTTGATGATGGCTCTCGATCATGGAGCGGTCGAGATGAGCTTCGCCACCGCGCGCGACACAGACATTCTGCTCACGCCGGATTTTCGCATAGCCATGGGGTCGCCCGGCGCGGCGGAGGTCAAGGTCCGCCTCGGTCAGAACGGCGACACGTGCGTGGATAATGCCAGCGTTAAAACCCCCTACGTACAGGTCACAAGCGTTTTTGATGGCGGTGATTACAGAGTGCAGTCCGGTCAGCGCGTGATGTTCCAGCACGGCAGCCTGCACGAGGTGGTGGACAACGAGAAAGAGCCTTGCGGCTGCCCGCCTCCCGCGCCCAAGGGCAACGAGTTTCCGCTGGCGCAGAGCGAGGGCCTTGCGCCCACGCCCAAACCCGCGCCCGGCGTGCCCCTGCAAAGCGGTTCAACGCAAGCGATTGAGCCGCTGGTTTACAACAGCGCGGACCACGCTCCGCAGCCCGCCGCCGAGGCAGTTCCGGCAGCCAGCGCTGCTCAGCCCGCTGCGAAGAAAAAACCGGGCTTTTTCGGCGGCATTGGAAAATTCTTCCGTCACATTTTCGGCGGGGAATAAGCATCTCCTCAGCTCTTCTCTGGAGAGACCGCGCGCGGGCTCTGAAATGGCTTTCGCGCAGCCTCTCCCTGAAGATTTGCTCATGCGGTCGCACTGACCAGCGACCCCGAGGAGAGGCTGGTAAGAAAGTTGTCGAGGGCGCTTTGCGCGGTGGTGACGTCGCCGGAACTGAGCGCCGAGCCGATCTCCGACAGCAGCTTGGAGAACGAAGTGCCGCTGGAACTGCTCGACGATGTATTGCCGGTCGATGAACTATCGGTTGAAGTACTGCTGGCCGATGTGCTGTCGGTTGAATCTAGCAGACTGGTAAGCGAGTCATAAGCCGACTGCGCGTCCGTTACGTCGCCTGAACTGATGGCGCTGAAGAGGCTCAACACATCCTGTCCGAGCGCGCTAATGCTGGAGTTGCTGGATGTGTCGCTGCTGGTGGACGATGAGCTGGATGTGCTCGAAGTCGAGCTGGTGGACGATGTGCTGGGGGTCGCGTAGGTCTCCAGCGTGGTCAGCGCGCTTTGCGCTCCGGAGATGTTGTCGTCGGAGAGCGCCGTCGAGACGCTGGAAAGAAATTCACCCAGCGGGCTATTCGAGTCGGTATTAGAAGGCTCCAGCTTTTCCACGTCAGCCAGGTACTTCTTGGCACTCGATGTATCCCCCGACTTGATGGCCGACATCAGGTTGGAGAGCGCGCTATCGAACGAGTTCGCGCTGCTGCTGGAAGAGCTGGAAGTGGACGACGTGGAAGACGAGGCGAGTTCCGTAAAGAGGCTGGAGGTGCTTTGCGAACTGGAAATCAGCATGACTTGCAATCCCTTTCCCATAGATTTCTCAGAGATCCAACTGCTGGAAAGCAGCGTTTTCCCGAGCTATCAGTGTGGACTGCAATTCTGTACGCAAAGAGGACAATCGGCGGCATGAAAGGAACAGGCAGTTCCCATAAAGGAATCGATGGCAGAAACTGTTCGGAAATGGGAGGGTTTACATCTCCCGCGCACGCTCGACGGCCCGGATCATGGCTTGTGCCTTATTGAGCGCTTCCTGGTGCTCCAGCTCAGGCACGGAGTCGGCAACGATACCCGCGCCGGCTTGCACGTATCCATTGCCGCCGATGGCCAGCATCGATCGAATGGCGATGCAGGAGTCGAGGTTGCCAGAGAAATCAGCGTAAAGCACTGCGCCGCCATAGGTTCCGCGCCGCGCTGGCTCCAGTTCCTCGATAATCTCCATGGCGCGCACCTTGGGAGCACCCGAGAGCGTGCCGGCAGGGAAACAGGCGCGCAGGGCATCGATTGCGGTCAGCTCCGGCTTGAGCCGGCCCTCGATGCTGCTGACAATGTGCATCACGTGGGAGTAGCGCTCGACGAACATCAGCCGGTCTACTTTGACGCTGCCAAACTGGCTCACGCGGCCCACGTCGTTGCGGCCCAGATCCACCAGCATCACGTGTTCTGAGCGCTCTTTTTCGTCGGTCAGCATTTCGTCGGCCAGTTCCGCGTCTTCGGCCTCAGTGGCCCCGCGCGGGCGCGTTCCGGCGATGGGCCGGTACTCCACCTTGCCCTGATGCACGCGCACCAAAAGTTCCGGAGACGACCCGGCCAATTCCATCACCGTGGATGCTTTTAGCTTTTTGGAGGAGCGTTTCAACGCGTCAGGCCGCCCGCCCAGCGGGTCCTCAGGCGCAAAGCGCAGGAAAAACATATAAGGGCTTGGATTGACTGTCCGCAACGCGCGATAGACCTGGAAGCTGTCGGCCTCTGGCTCCATGTCGAAGCGCTGCGATAGAACCACTTGGAATACGTCGCCAGCAGAAATGTATTCCTTGGCACGGCTGACAGCGGCCAGAAAATCCTTCTTGGGTGTCCGGTGATGCACGTTCAGCTTGCCCTCTGTTTTGCGCCGCGTGAGGCTGGGCAGCGGCTGAGTGAGCCGCTTTTCCAGCCGGTCGAGCCGCGCCACGGCCCTGTCATATTCCGCTCCGGGAGCCGCGGCCGACTTGCCGCGCGTCACATCAGCCGTCACCACCAGCCAGATCTCTTTGCGCACGTGGTCGAAGGCGAGCACCTCGTCGAAGAAGAGCAGGCACGCGTCGGGTACGCCAAGTTCATCTTTGGCCAACTCGGGCAGCCGCTCGATCTGGCGCACTGCGTCATAAGAGAAGAAGCCTACCGCTCCGGCAGTAAATGGCGGAAGTCCCGGTAGCCGCGCGGGTTTGTGCCCGCTGAGCGCACGCCGCAGCACGGCGAAGATGTCACCCTCCAACTCGACGACTTTTTGGCCCTCGGTGATGGTGATCTCGCGCCCCCGCGCCACAATTCGCTTGAACGGTTGAAGGCCGATGAAGGTGTAGCGGCCCACCTGTTCGCCATTTTCCACCGATTCGAGCATGAAACACTCCCGCTCCGGCCAGGCCGCGCGCAGAAACGCCGAGACGGGCGTCTCCATGTCGGCGGTGAGCGTGCGGCAGACGGGAACAAGCGTGTGTTCTTTGGCGAGCGCCAGAAACTCCTTACGGCTGGGCTGAACGGAATGGTCAGATGATTTCATTTTCAACAGTGTAACTTGTTCAGACGGCTGGAGGCCGTGCAGCAGCGCAACATGCGGGAACCTTGATTGCATTAATAATGCCTTGAAACCATGACTGCAGCAGGGGTCAATGCTCCTGCCGCGCGCGATATGCTGCGAGCCAACTTACCATCTGATTCACCGGCAGAGGGCGGCTGTAGAAATAGCCTTGCGCGGAATCGCAACCCTTCAGGCGCAGGAAATCCAGTTGCGCCTGGGTTTCCACACCTTCCGCCGTCACTTTCATGCCCAGTTCGTGGCCTATTTCGATAGTCTTCTGTACCATGACGCGATCGCTGCTGTTCACGTCCATGTTCATCACGAACAATCGATCGATCTTCAATTCCGTTGCCGGTATATTGACTAACTGCTGCATCATGGCATATCCGGTGCCAAAATCGTCAATCGAAAGCTGAATGTTCTTCAACCTCAGCCTGGTTAAAACATCAAGAGTGTGCGATAGCTGGTCTATCAGGCCGCTCTCGGTAATTTCGATAATTACACTCTCCAGCGGTACGTCAAGTTTCCTGGTTAGCGCCAGAAAATTATCCGGGAAGCTGAGATCGCGGAGCGAATGTACAGACACGTTCAACGCGAGGCGCGGCAAAGTGCTGCTGCCATTGGCGAACTGCTTGAATTCAGACATACCGCGATTCGCTACCATCCAGCCAAGTTCATCGATAAGTCCGATTGCCTCTGCGTGGCCAATGAAGTCATCGGGATAAATCAGACCTTGTATGGGATGCTTCCAGCGAACCAAGGCTTCCAGCCCCAGGACTCTTCCGGTCGCGATCTCGATCTGCGGCTGGTAGTAGAGTTCGAACTCGTTGTTGTCGAGAGCGCGCCGCAACCCTCCTTCGGGAATGACGATTTCGGAAACCTTCTTGACTGCGATCAGGCCTTCGTGCGTGGCGTGGGTCTTCAACACCGCTTCCAATTCGGCAAGCCTGAATGGCTTTGTGAGATGGCCTACCACAAAGAGGCCCAAGGCCCGCCCCAGCTTTTCCGCTGTTTCCAGCACGCGCTTGCTGATGCCACTCATCAGCACAATTCTTGCCTCGCACTTGAGCCCGCTGAGTTGTCTGAGAACCTCAATGCCGTCCTTTTCCGACATCATCAAATCGAGCAGGATCAAAGTTGTCTCCGGAGTACAGAGCCTTGAGACGTCCGCAACATCTATCGTCGAAACACAATTCAATCCCAGCCCGGCAGCCGCGGCGCAAATGAACTCACCGACGTCAGCTTCATCGTCAATGACCAGGATATTGCCGACATTCCTCATCGATTCTCTCCGTGTAGAAAGTTAGAGTCCGGCAATCCTTCTTCTTGAATGGTATCGGAACCATTCGTCGCATCCGGCGGGGTCCCTTCCAACGTACGGTGAATCACGGCGGCAAACTCAGCCCGCTGATATGGCTTGCGCAGCAAAGGGGCGTCAACCCGCATACCGCTTCTCTCTGAGAGTGCATCCGCCGGGAAGCCGGAAGAGTAAATAATCTTGAGCTTCGGGCTTAGTTGACGCGCTTTTCGCGCCAGATCGACACCATTCATTCCTCCTGGCATGATGATGTCGGTTACCATCAGGTCGATCTCGCCGAATTGCGCGACGATTTCCAGAGCGCGGGCGCCGTCTTCAGCCAGCAGGGCCGAGTATCCCATCTCGGAGAGAAAAGCCTGGGCGATCTCCAGCAGTTCCGCTTCGTCATCCACCACCAGCACTTTGCAGCCTGGCCTGGCGGGAAGTCGCGCTGGGAAGATTTCACTTTTGGCTGGAGCGGTTTTTTCAGCCAGAGGCAGATAGAGCGATGCAGTGGTTCCAATGCCTTCTTCGCTATAGAGGCGAATGGTCCCACCCGACTGCCGAGCAAAACCGTAGACCATGGACAGGCCGAGGCCGGTGCCTTTGTCTCGGGATTTAGTGGTAAAGAATGGTTCGAGAGCGCGATCCAGTGTTTCTCTGGACATTCCAAAACCAGTATCTGTCACCGAGACGCGCGCATACACCCCGGGCTGGATATCTCCCGTTTGCAGTGTCGGAAAAGACTCCTCCAGATTGCATAACTGTGTGCCGATGGTCAGTGTGCCGCCCTTGGGCATGGCGTCCCGCGCATTCACGGCAAGGTTGAGCAGGGCGCTCTCCAAACCTGCCGCGTCAGCGTAGACCGCGGGCACGGACTTGTCGAAGCTGGTTACAATCCTGATCTCCGGGCCGAGCGCGCGGCCCGCCAATTCGATCACTTCCTGGATGGAATCCTCCAATTGCAGGTTCGAGGGATTCAAATCTTCCTTGCTGGCCAGGGCCAACATGCGCCGGGTAAGGTTGGCGCCTCGCGCAGCCGCTTTTTGCGCCGTTTGCACGCGCTTCAGCGCCGCCTGGTTTTCTGAAACCTGGCGCTCCAGCAGATCGAGATTGCCGACGATCACGCCAAGCAGGTTGTTGAAGTCATGGGCAATCCCCCCTGTCAGTTGACCGATCGCTTCCATCTTCTGACTCTGGCGGAGTTGGCGTTCCATCATCTTCTTGCCGGTGATGTCGGAGGCGATCTTTGAGACACCAACGACTTTATTATTGGCGTCAAGAATGGGGGAGATCGTGAGCGAAACATGGATGGTTTGACCATCCTTGCGCAATCGAATCGATTCGCTATGCTTGACGGTTTGTCCCCGCAGGATGCTGGCCAGGATCTGCGCTTCTTCGTGTTCCTGGCCGGGCGGCATGAGGCACATGATGGATTGGCCGATCATTTCCTCTGCCGTATACCCGAAGATCTTTTCCGCACCCTTGTTCCAGCTTGTCACCGTTCCATGTAGGTCTTTTCCGATGATGGCGTTTTCGGACGATTCAACAATTGCCGCCAATCGCGATCGCGCTCCGTCGATCCGTTTTCGCTCTGTCACGTTGCGATAAGTAATGACAACCTGCACAAGTTCACCCGCGGCATTGACGATGGGCGCAGTGCTGATTTCGGCAATTGTGCTGGTGCCCGCATAGCTGGATTGGAGTTTCATCTCGAGGTTGTGCACAAAGTCGCCGCGTAGCGCGCGCGCATCCGGCCACTGCTCGGTGGGAATCAATTCCCCGTCTAGTGTGTAGGCCTCGACCATTCCCTTGACGGTTTCCAGGGAGAGGGCCCCGCCCGGCAAGCCAAGGAAACGCGCCGCTGCGGGGTTCATTTGAACAAGGTTATATTTCTTGTCCAGAACCACAATTCCTTCTTCCAGGCTGCAAAAAATCGCCTTGAGCTGGATCTCGCTCTCCGTCAGTTGCCGAGCCTTCAGTTCGAATCGCCGTGAGATGATCGAAATCATCAAAACGTGCCCCAGAATAACTATGGTCGCGATGGAGATGACCGCCAGGCTGAAGGGGTTGATTGTCACGGCATTCGCCGGTCCAAGATAACTTGATTGATTCTGTGTGAAACTCACCGCGGCCATGCCCACTGCGTACGTGGCGGGAGTGGCCAGACCAAGGATGAGACTGCTCATGAGCTTGCGCCAACTCCAGCGGCTGTAATCTTCCCCGCGGGCAAACGCCAACTGCAGAGCCAGAAAGGAGATGGCAATCGCAACGGCGACCGAGAGCGCAACCTCCCAGGGCGAGTAGACACGTATGGCCGGAAGCCGCATGGCCTCCATCGCACTGTAATGCGTGGCGGCGATGCCACTTCCCATGATGATGCCGCCGGCAGTTGCGCTCGCCGCTCCCGTGGCTGGCCGGCCCACAATGAAAAGGGCCAAGCCTGAGGCTGCTACGGCGGCCACGACAGAGAGCGAAAGCGTAGGCCAGTCGTAGCGCACGGGCACCGGCATCCGAAAGGCCGACATACTCACACAATGCGCAGCCCAGAGGCCAACGCCAATGGCGATGGCGCCGCCATATAGCCATATCAGCCGCATCCATCCGCTGGCTCTTACGCGTCCCACCAGGTCAAATGCGGCATAGGCAGCCAATATCGATATCCACACCGATAGCGCAATCAGGCGGTAGTCGTAGTAGCCGTAAATCATGGAACTGCTGCTCATCAGTCCTCCAGCCAAGGAGAGTGTCAATTTCTGGTGAGGTCGCAGATTGGGACACACCGTATAATAGCCCTGCTAAAAACTGTTCGCGGGCCAGGGGAAATTACAGCAGTGTTCAGTGGAACGTTGAAATGCCCTTCATATTGCCGGGGAAAGGGCACGTCACTGAATTGTAGACCTTATTTATCTAATTACGGAAGTAAGGCAGAAAGTGCCTTCTTTTGCTCACGTCCGGGAAGCTGCACAAGAGTCATGAGAGCCGGATGAAAGTATTTGCGAATCTGATACTTGCGCACTGGTTGACGAGCGGTCGTGGGGATAATATGTCTCATTCTGGTGTCCCGTTGCGGAAAGATAAACTGCCTGATTGTGCCCAGAATGTGCGGGAGTTTGCGAAGCTGGTTCCTAACGGCTTGACTGGACTGCATGGCGGACCTAGACTCTGTAAAGTTTGTCTATGCGGGGCTTTTCCCGCGAGACGGACCCTTCGGCAACGGGACCTCTTTTCAGAAAGCCAGATAGCAAGTGTTCCGAATTGTCAGAGAAAGCCTTGCAACGTCAATTACTTGTGAATGGGTGCACTTCCTTGGCCCATCACGTTGACGGCAGGGAATCAGAATTGGAGAAATGTATGGCATCGGTATCCCTCGAGCAGGAGATCAATCCCTGGGAAGCCCAGGCGGCACGATTCGATTTTGCTGCGCACAAACTGAACTTGGAAGAAGGCTTGTGGAAGTTGCTGCGCATGCCCGCGCGCGAGATCATTGTTCACTTTCCCGTCGCCATGGACAGCGGCCACATGGAGATGTTCACCGGCTACCGGGTACAGCACTCGATCGCCCGCGGCCCTGGCAAGGGCGGCATCCGCTACGCCCCCGACGTGAACCTGGACGAAGTGCGGGCGCTGGCCAGTTGGATGACCTGGAAGTGCGCGGTTGTAAATATCCCCTTCGGCGGCGCCAAAGGCGGGGTTATCTGCGATCCCAAGAATATGAGCCGCGGGGAGTTGGAACGGATGACCCGCCGGTACACCTCGGAGATCATCGATTTCATCGGACCGGAAAAGGACGTTCCCGCGCCTGATATGAACACCAACGACCAGACCATGGCCTGGATCATGGATACCTACTCGATGCACCAGGGGCACACGGTTACCAGCGTGGTCACCGGCAAGCCGTTGAACCTCGGCGGCTCGCGCGGCAGGACTGAGGCCACCGGGCGCGGCGTACAGGTGATCTGCGACGAGAGTATGCGCTACATGAAGATGAATATCGACGGCTGCCGCGTGGTCATCCAGGGCTTCGGCAACGTGGGTTCCAATGCCGCTCGTCTACTGATGGAGCGCGGCTACAAGATCGTGGGTATCGCAGAATTCGACGGCGGGCTATCGAACCCCAAGGGCATCGACATTCACCAGTTGCTGGAATACAAGCGGCGCAATAACACCCTATTGGGTTTCGGCGGAGCCGAGGCCATGCCCAGCGATGAACTGCTGGTTTCTGATTGCGATATTCTCATTCCCGCAGCCCGGGAGAACGTGATCACCAGCCGCAACGCCGATCAAATCAAGGCAAAGGTAGTCGTCGAAGGGGCCAACGGTCCCACCACTGCGGTGGCCGATGACATCCTTGCCGAGAAACGCATCTTCATCATGCCCGACATATTGGCCAACGCCGGTGGCGTGACAGCCAGTTATTTTGAGTGGGTGCAGGATCGCCAGGGCTACTTCTGGAAAGAGGCTATCGTCAACGAGCAATTGGAAACCATCCTGCGCGACAGCTTCGAGGATGTGGTTCGCTATGCCGAGGCCCACAACGTCAACAACCGCATCGCTGCCTACATGCTGGCCATTGATCGGGTGGCTATCACCATCCGCCAGCGCGGCATTTACGCATAACTACCTGCGGTGGGCGAACTGCTCGTTGTTCGCTCGTGTCGACTTTACGCGTCAGGCAACCGACGTTAACAACTCAAGCGGGATAGGCTTTAGGCTTGTCCCGCTTTTTCTTGTGTGCGCAGAACCTCACCCTATCCTGCAAATCCCATACAAGATGAGAGTCTCGCCCGCCCGATGAAAAAATGGTGCAATGTATGCGCTAGATATGTCGATAGTACCGACGTCAAGATCAGATTTCGAGAGGTATCCGACCTCCGAAAGCTGGCGTCCTGGGGAAAACGGCCGCTGCTCACTATGGGCGATGTGACATCCAGCATGTCAACCGATTCGAATCGCATTCGCTGAACTCGCAACGAAGCATCCGTTTGATGAGGGAGCAAAATGGCAACGGAACGGCGGCGAGATCCTCGTTTTGAATGTGCAGGTGCTGTTGACGTTCAACTGCACGTCGGCGAGCCTCCTTGTCTTGCCAGAATCGTGAATCTGAGCGCGGAAGGATGCCTGGTCGTATTTAGGGAGCCACAACGCCTTTCGCAAGACATGATTGTGGAACTTACCTTTAGAATTGACGATCTGAAATTTAGAGTATGGGGGCAGGTTCGGACGATTCGATCGGACCGTGAAATTGGATTTCAGTTCCCTCTGCTGAGTGACAGAGTGCGAGGACGCATCGAGGATCTGATTTCGCAGTTGATCGAGGACTTTCTAATAAAGGGTTCATCTGGAGACGCCCAGGAAAAGCGGCGTCAGACCCGCATTCTATGCACCGGTAGTGCGGGAATCCAAATGCACGCAGGTGAGGCGTTCTACCCAGCCAAGATCGTGAATCTGAGCGCAGGAGGATGCTTGATGATACTGCAGAAGCCGCAGAGCCTCGCACAAGACACCATGGTCGAGCTGACCTTTCAAATCAATAGCATACCCTTTCATGTGCGGGGCAAAGTAAGAGAAATTCGATCGGATACCAGGATAGGCTTTGAGTTCCCTCTGCTAAGCAAGAAAGTGCGAAGGCAGCTTGAGGACCTGGTTGACGAGCTGATAGATAAAATCGTAAGGCGTTTTGCCCAGCGTAAAGAAATTGACTGAATCAACCTGATGGCGGAGAACTTAGGCCATCGTGGAGAGTAGTCATGCAAGGAAAGCTGGTCTATGAGGAGCGAGCTTTGCAGAGTGAAGGTCCACTGGCCAAATCTGCTCAGTTTTTCCGCAAGCCATTGCGGATGATAAAAAGATATATGCTTCCCGATCGGTGCGAGGCGCCCGTTTTGGTTGACTTCGAGGACCATTGATGACGCCAACCATTCCGGGATTCTGTCGCTCGTAACTCGATGGAAGAACGGATCGGACGAATTGACCAACTCTCCAACAGAGGAAAACTGTGCAAGAGTCCAACCGCGATGCCGCATTGAAACGCAAAACATCCCCGCCAGAAGATCTTGACCGTATCAATTCCGCAAGAAAGCTTGCGCCAAAGCCGTCAACCTTAAAGCTGCCAGGCAGTGCCGAGGGGGTCACAAACGAGCATATATCTTCGACAGGCGGATTAAGGGACTCGGAAGTCAGATACCGTCTGCTTTTCGAGGCCGCTCACGATGGAATACTGCTTCTTAATTTACACACCGGAGCGATTACAGATGTAAACCCATTCCTGGAGGAACTGTTAGGTTACACACACGCCGAGTTAGCCGGAAAGACACTTTGGGAAATTGGCGCTCCCGAGGATGTCGAGGCGTCCAAGGCTGCGTTTCTTGAGCTAACAACCAAACGGTATGTCCGATACGAGAATCTGCCGCTTCGGACAAAGGCCGGCTTAAGCATCAGCGTGGAGGTCGTGGGCAACGTTTATCGCGTGAATGGAGACGAAGTCATTCAGTGCAACATTCGCGACATTCAACAACGGAAAGATGCGGAATTGTCTGAACAGCGACTCAGACATATCCAGAAAATGGAGGCAGTTGGCCAGCTTGCAGGAGGCCTGGCCCATGATTTCAACAACCTCCTCGGCGTGATCCTGGGGTATTGCGAGCTTATTGACGAACAGGTTGACTTGCCGGAAGCGATCCGCGAGATGATCCTCGAAATCCATAACGCGGGCACATCCGCCAAGAACCTGACCCAGCGCATGCTCGAATTCAGTCATCGCCAAGTGCTGAAGCCAGTCGTGATGGATTTGAACGTGACCGTGCGGCGAACGGAGAAGATGCTGAGGAGGCTGATCAACGGGGATGTTGCAGTAGTGAGCTCTCTTGGCAACAGCCTGGGCAGGATCATCGCCGACCCGGGACAGGTTGAACAGGTGCTTATGAACCTGGCCATCAACGCGCGCGACGCGATGCCCGAGGGCGGTAAGATCGTCATTCAAACCTCTAACGTTGAGATCGATGAAGCGTTTGCCCAGCTACACCCATCGATAGAGGCAGGCAGATATGTACTTCTGACCGTGAGCGATACAGGAATCGGAATGGATCTGGAAACCCAGTCGCATATCTTCGAGCCTTTCTTCAGCACGAAAGCTCCAGGCCATGGAACCGGACTGGGCTTGTCCACGGTTTTCGGCATTGTGGAGCAGAGCGGGGGCTCGATTTCGGTTCACAGTGAGCCGGGCAAGGGGGCAAAATTCAACGTTTATTTTCCACGAAGCGACGAAGCCCTGGCCCCTGCGCAGCCTAAGAAGGCGAAATCCCATTATCACGGGACGGAGACAATCCTCCTGGTTGATGATGCGGATTCTCTAAGAGGACTTACGAAGCGTCTTCTGGAAGGCTGCGGATATAAAGTACTCGATTCAGGCGATCCAGTCGAGGCCCTTCGCATTGCAACGGAACACCAAGGACCTATTCCGCTCTTGGTCACGGATGTCGTCATGCCCGGATTCAGCGGTCCTGTTCTTGCTGAACAGATCGCAGCGGTCAGGCCCGGGACAAAGGTGCTATATACCTCGGGTTACAACGACGGCTCGACATTCAGGTCGCGCATATGTGGGCAGGATTGCGTGACCTGTGATTGCCACTGCGGCCTTCTCGAAAAGCCTTTTACGCGAGAAGATCTGCTAAAGAAGGTGCGCGAACTTCTGGACTCAATAACTTAGCCTTCTTTTCGGACTCTGATTTTCGAGGACGGCAGCGTTCCGGCCTTTCCCGCTTCAGCCTGCTCTCCTGAGTCGTTGGAGCCGCCGATTAGCGCCAGCGGTGATGCTCCGCGTCGTTCCTGTAATCCCTTTCGAATCAGGTGGAATCCCGCCATTTGTGCAACTCGCGACGCCCAGTTCCTGGCATAACGGGAGTTTCCTCGACTTCCGTTGGACGCGGCATTCGGTTCTGCCGATAGAAGGAGAGCAAGTTTGTTGCTCATCGCAGACTGCTCCGCTGCTTCACAGCCTCTTTGGCTTGGCGGAAGTCGTCGATCAGACGGAGGTGGAATCGGGAATGACTTCGATCGGTGGAATTATTCTTGTATTCGCCTGTGTTGTCGCGGGCTACCTGATGGAAAAGGGAAAAATTGGCGTCCTTCTTCAGCCAGCGGAACTAATTATCATCCTTGGCGCAGCGATCGGTACTGTATTGACAGCCAACCCAATTCACATCCTGAAGAAGGTTGTCTCTGGACTGATGGGCGTAGTGAAAGGATCTCCATTTCCCAAAAAGAGGTATTTGGACACGTTGAAAATGATGTTCGATCTTCTGGCCAGATCCCGCAAAGAAGGTGCAATTGCCATTGAAGGCGATATTGAGGAACCGGAAAAGAGTCCGATTTTCTCAAGGTACCCAGCGTTCCTCGCGGATCATCATGCTCGCAATTTCGTTTGTGACACGATGCGTATGGCAATCACCGGGGGAGTTAGCGCATTTGATATTGACCAGATGATGGAGCTTGATATGGAAGTTCATCACCACTCGGCGAACCAGCCGAGCCAGGCGTTGACGACCATGGCGGATGCGCTGCCCGGATTAGGAATCGTCGCTGCTGTTCTTGGTATTGTGGTGACGATGGGTTCGCTTGGCGGCCCTCCTGAGGAAATCGGAGCCCACGTTGCTGCCGCCTTGGTCGGCACCTTCCTGGGAATTCTGCTCTGCTATGGATTGGTAGGGCCTTTGGCCTCATTTATGTCGAAGATCGTGGACGAAGAACACAGCTACTACCATGTCCTCCGTGTGCTGATGCTCGCTTCTATCAAAGGCACAGCTCCCATTATGGCGGTTGAAATGGGCCGGCGTGCAATTCCTGAGCACTGTCGTCCGAGCTTTATTGAAGTTGAGAAGAAATGCAGAGAGAAAGCTGGGGAGACTGCGCCTGCGGCTGTATCCGAAGCCGCGTAGGTACGTGAAACCATGGGAAGCGACGATCAAATCATCATCATCAAGAAGTCAGGCGGCCATGCTGGTCATCACGGCGGAGCCTGGAAGGTGGCTTATGCCGACTTTGTCACTGCACTGATGTCACTGTTTATCGTGTTATGGCTGATGAACTCCAGCAAGCCCGTACAGGAGGCTGTCGGGGGGTATTTTCGAGATCCGAATGGTACGGCCCAAAAGAAGGGAACGCAACTGGATGGGAAAGGTGATGCGGTAGCTGTCAAGAAAGAAGACATGGCAAAGTTGAAGAACGACCTGATGAAGTCAATGGAAAAGATGAAGGACTTCGACAAGCTCAAGAAGTTAATCGAGATGACCGTCACTCCCGAAGGGCTGCAGATTGAGTTGATGGAAGATCCCCACGGAACCTTTTTCGAGCTTGGGAGCGCGGAGCCAACTCCCATATTAAAGAATGTGTTGACTATACTATCTCCCGAAGCAGGCAAGTTGCCCAATCCAATATCAATCGAAGGCCACACCGATTCCAAGCCATACTCGGGCTCGACGGCCTATGGCAATTGGGAGTTGTCGACAGACCGCGCGAATACGGCCAGACGTTTGATGGAGAGTAATGGTGTTAGACCAAACCAGATAGCGCAAGTGCGCGGCTATGCCGATCGAAAGCTGCGCAAGCCCTCGGATCCCGAGGATGCCTCAAACCGCAGGATCACGGTGATTATCCAATACGTCGTCAATCCTATTAAGCAGCCTGTGGCAGTTAGCACCGGCTCTGTGCCGCCAATCAAATAGCCAGCGCAGGCTTTATGCGTGTGTTTTCGGCAAGCCTGCGTTGTCGAGGATACTTGGTTTATTTCCTGGGGGCTTTGCCGCGACGACGAGCGGGTAAGAGCATCTGGTTGACGCTGTCGATCGAGAAGGCCATCGGGTCGAAGT
>Ga0255354_1001104_pt1 | contig 16110 bp, 14 predicted proteins | sample HBST50metaG_FD_189942 | JGI IMG/M metagenome (GOLD analysis project Ga0255354, IMG submission 189942) | Peat soil microbial communities from Stordalen Mire, Sweden - H.B.S.T50 | ecosystem: Environmental > Terrestrial > Soil > Wetlands > Peat | place: Sweden: Norrbotten County, Stordalen Mire...
ACCCAGCAGGAGGCACGCCAGGCAGGCGACGGCTGACGACATAATCGTTTGAATAGGGGGCTTCATGGCTGTTTTCATAACGCGGAAAGGCTACCGCATTTGCCCGATGACTGTATAGATTTTTGACCACGGCTGGCTGGGGTGCGGGTGTGGCTACGTCGTTTCTTGAAATAGCTCATGTATAACGACTGTGACCCGAGTCACAGCTTGGGGTGAATGGTGTCACTGCTTGCGTTTGCAACGGTGGCGCAGACTCGGTATCCAATGGGCACGAAACCAGAAGGCGCTGTGGGGCGCCAGGAGACATTCATGAGTTTTGCAACCGGCTTGAAGACCATCGTCGTGGCCACGGACTTGGACGGCCGGTCCGGGGCTGCTCTCGAATATGCCCGCAAATTGGCCGGAGCCTATGGCGCGCGCGTCGTGCTTGCCCACGGACTTGACCCCATGGAATACGCCGCTGTCGACGCAATTCCCGGCCAGGTCCTCACGGGATTGACAGAAAAAGCGCGTGCGGTGCTGGATGAACTGGCTAGTGGCCTGCTTCAGGAAGGCATTCCCAGCCATTCGGAGATTCGTCAGGGTGCTATCGCCAGTATGCTGGTCGATGTCGCCCGCCAATACGGCGCCTGCCTCATCGTGGTCGGGACCCAGGGCTTGGGGGGCGCAGGGCCGGTCATTGTCGGCGCTATTGCCGAGCAGTTGGTCCGTCTGGCTCCTTGCCCGGTGCTGGCGGTGGCCGCGGATTGGAATGCTGGAGATTTTCGCCCTGTGCCGGGCGGTCTGGTGATGCTGGCGGTGGAGCGTAATGAGGCAATGCAGGCCGCAGCAGACACGGCGTGCTCGCTGGCGCAGACCTTTCATCGCACTCTATTGATGGTCCATGCGCGCAGTGCCGACCAGGCCTCGGCTGCTCTGGACCCATGCGACACCTCGGCGGAGGAGTTTGGCGTCACGCCGAGCGAACTGTTGCCGGTGCGCTGCATGGTTAAGGATGGCAGCCCGGCGGATGTGGTGGTTGAAGCCATCGAGGAGTGCCACCCCAGCATGTTGGTGGTTGGGGTCAAGCGCGCCAGTGAGACACCGGGACCGCATGGAACGGCTTTTGCCCTGCTTGCCCGCTCCAAGGTGCCCGTACTGTGCGTTCCCCCGGACCCGGAGGCTTGTCGGCCAGTAGAAAACTGTTAGCGCACGACCTGCGCAAGATTCGATAGCTGCTGATTTTGATGGAGAGGGGAGGCGCAGGGAGAGATCCTGATCGGCCTCCCAGAGTTCTGTTTTTCTGAAGCTGTTGCCTTTGGAGCGATTTGTGGATAAGAGTTCTTCGCAAATCCGCAACACCAAACGCGTTCGCCAGGGACCGGCCGGCAGGTGGATTGCTGATGCCACGCACCGCGGGACCGGATCTCGGGCGAAGACTAAGGGAGATGTAACCATGCAACCTGAGGCAAGATCCAGGCGAATGGACGCCGTTGCTGCTCATCCGCTGGCAGAACTGTTGCAGTGCCCCCCCGCGACGGGGAGCTTGCTCAACGGGGCGGCCCAGTGCATCGATTTCGATGCCGGCGAAATCGTCTTTCGCCAGTCCGGAGGTTGCCGCGGCCTTTATGTCGTGGTTTCAGGCCAGTTCCTGCGCAAAGCGGAGCGCATGGAGGCCCGGCTGACGCTGGGGCCGGCGCGCCCCGGCGATCTGGTGGAACTGGCGGCTGCTTTGGGAGACGGCCACCATACCTATACCTTGGTTGCGCAAACTCCCGGTTCGTTGCTGCTGTTGCCCATCGAGACTCTGAGTCAGGCTTTTGAGGCCTATCCGCCACTACGTATGCAGTTGCTGGAGGAATTGGCCCGCGAGGTCTCGCGCGCCTACAACGCTTGCTGTCTGAACCGTACGGGGAAAGCCCGGCGTAAAGCCTCCGGCGAAGCCCAGATCTAGGTGAAATATTTGTATTGACAAATTCCCGTTAAGATGCCTTTTCGGCCACAACGGAAATTGACGGAAAATCCCTGCTGGGTTTCCCGCTAAAGTGCGCTATACTTCAGTTTCAGCTGCGGAAAAAGTATGGCATCTTTTCACTCCCATCGCCCCCCGGAAGACTGCATTAATTGTGAGCATCGCCATCTGCGAATGTTCTGCAATCTCACACCAGAGGCACTGCGGGATTATGACGGCATCGGCATCATGATGAGCCATGCTCGTGGCGCGAAACTGTTTTCCGAAGGCGATCCCGCAAGGAATGTCTTCGTTATCTGTTTCGGCCAAGTCAAAATCTCCTCTACCTCTCGAGACGGCAAGACCATGATTCTCAAAATCGCTGCTCCTGGCGACGTAATGGGTCTCAGCGCGGTCCTTGCCAATGTTCCCCATGAAGTCACGGCTGAAGCTATCGAGCCCTGTCAGGTCAAGACCGTCCGCAAGCAGGAATTCGTGGACTTTCTCGGCCGGCACGGCATCGCCAGCATGCATGCCGCCCAATCTCTTTCCGGCGAATACCTGACGGTATTCCACGATGCCAAACGTCTGGCGCTCTCTGGCTCGGCGGCAGGCAGACTGGCCCGTCTGCTCCTCGACTGGGGACGTACTAGCGCCAACGGCAAGCCGGAAATTCGCTTTACCATGGCCCTTACTCACGAAGAGATTGCCAACATGGCAGGAACTTCGCGAGAAACAGTTACCAGGCTACTCAACCAGTTCCGTCGCGACGAATGGATCACCATCAAGGGTTCCAGCCTGACCATCGTTAAACCGGACCAACTCGAGCGCCTTACTGCTTAGACTCCTTCTCGCTCCAGACTTGCCGGTCTCCATCGCTGCGGCGTATAGAGGCAGGATTGTCTGGAGTTCGTCGTATATGCATTTCCTCCGCTTCGTCCTCCTTGCGGCAAATTCATGTGCATAGAAACTCAGTGATGGATTGCCATGTGCTCTGCCTGGGCCTCGTCCGCGCTGAGTAGAGGCTCCTTCAGGGTCAGCACAGGGCAGCGTGCGTGCGCCAGCACCCGATAGATGGTGCGGTCGCGGGTCAGATTCTCCAGCGCCGAACGCTGTGAGGCGCCCAGCATGATCAGGCAAGCGTGACGTTCAGAGGATTCGGCCAGAATCTCGATCGTGGGATTGCCATGCACGACGTACGCCTCAACCTTGCTGGGGCATCCAGCGCCAGCCTCCGCTGCCAAAACTTGCAACTCGCGCAAGGCAGTAGAATCCAGCCCCGTCGCCATACCTTTCTTTTCCATCTCATCCAGAGGAGGCAGCACGTGCAGTAAAACCAGCTTTGCTCCCTGACTGGCAGCGATCCTGCAGGCAAGTGCTGCGCTCGGCCGAGAGGCCTCCCGCAGTGTGGTGGCATACAGCACAACCTGTTCCTGGCCGGCTTCTGCCACCGCGAGATGAGCCTCTGGTCCCACGGTAAAGACCGGGAGGTTGATCGAGCGCAGCACTTGTTCCGCTACCGAGCCGAGAAGCAACTTGCCCAGCTTGCTCCGGCTTCGGGATCCTAGGAGAATGCGATCTGCCTGGAACTGGCGAACAACCGCGGCAATCTGCTGTGCGGCATTTCCTTCCCGCACCAGCGCATCGCATCCAATATTCCGCCGGCTCGCTTGTTCGCACCAGGGCTCGAGAGCCTTTCCGGCAAACTCCAAGGCTCCTGCTGGATCGTAGTACGGCATTCCGACGGCATCCACGGCCATTCCCGTGCCCGCGGCAAGCACGTGCAGAAGAATCAGCCGCGCGCCGGTCTCCTTTGCCTGCTTGAAGGCAAACGGCACCAGCCTGTCCAGGTCGCTCAAATCGGTGGCGACGAGGATCACGGCAGGGTGGGTCCAGCGATCTGTGCCCGTATTTGGCAACGCGCCTACCTCGTACCCCACAGCGTGTCACCGATGGTACCCCGAATATGTGCTAGCGCTCACCTTGAAAAGTGATATGGATCACGCCCGGGTCCGTTCCTTCAAACAGGAAGTCGGCCTGCATCAATACATATCTGGGCGGCGTTTCTTGCATTTGCATAGTCCCAGCGCGGCGTCCTGCAATTCAGGCGAAATAGTCAGAGGATTCGCCGGTGTCGAGCGCGATTCAAACAGATAAATCCGGGCGAAAATAACGGGTATTGCAAGGCATGAAACTTATGCTACACTTGGGCCGGTAAACGCTTACCCAGACGCGCTGTTCCTTAAGCTCTGTCTACTGTCTTATCCCGCAAACTCCGGTTTGCCTCTTGCACGATTTTTTCCGCTTGCGGCCCTTTGCCGCTTGACAAGTGTTGGAGTAAACCCATTTACTTAGGGGCGGACGTCCGTAGTTTTCTCGGGCGGATTCACCCCTTTTCAGGTGACGCAATGTTCGGATTGGTCCCAGCCTCCATCGCCGCCGGTTGTTTCGCTCCTCTTCCGGCTTTCCTGGCTTTCAGTGTTGCGCCCCTGGCGCATCTAAGGCCCCTTGATTTAGCCGTGATCGCCATCTACTTCGGCATGGTGGTGTGGATCGGCTTCTACCTCAAAGGCAGATCCAACACCAGCGAAGAGTTCTTCATGGCAGGCCGCGAGATGACTGCCTGGATCGCCGGCTTGAGTTTCGTCTCCGCGAACATGGGCTCCCTCGAACTGATGGGCTGGGCCGGTTCGGCCTATCAGTACGGCATCCTGGCCACCCACTGGTATTGGGTCGGCGCCATCCCTGCCATGATCTTCCTGGGCTTGGTGATGATGCCGTTCTACTACGTCTCCAAGATCCACTCCGTTCCTGGCTATTTGATGTTGCGCTTCGGCGAGTCCAGCCGCATCCTGGCTGCTGTCTCCTTCGCTATGGAGATGATCCTGATGAGCGGCGTCAACATGTTCGCCATGGCCGTGGTCATGAAGGTTGTGCTGGGTTGGGATATCACCTTCAGCATCCTCGTCTCCTCGGTTGCGGTGGCCTTGTATGTTGGCTTGGGCGGCTTGCGCTCGGCCATCTATAACGAGGTTCTGCAGTTCATCCTCATCTGGGGCGGCGCATTGCTGGTCCCGATTCTGGGCATGATTCAGGCCGGCGGCGTAAGCGGTTTGAAGGCCCGGATCATCACCAACCTGCATTCGGACACGTACTTCCATCTGTGGCGCGATACCGGCCACTTTGCCAGTAACCCCATGGGCGTCCATTGGACGGGCATTGTCCTCGGCCTGGGCTTCGTTATCAGCTTCGGCTACTGGACTACGGACTTCCTGGTGGTGCAGCGTGTTCTTGCCGCCCACAATCTGCGCGCCGCGCGCATGGCTCCCATCATTGGAGCCTTCTTCAAGATGGCCGTTCCGTTCATCGTCATTCTGCCCGGCCTGTTGGGCTTGGTACTCCTCCAGAATCCCGATGGCAGCCGCCGTCAGTTGGTCGGCGAGGATGTCGTCAAGTCCTGCGCAACGCTCAGCAGTGTCGCGGATAAAAGCGCCTGTTCAGTTGCCATGGCCAAGCCGGATACCAAGCTGACTCCCGAATATCAGCAAAAAGTGCTGAGCGGCGACGAGAACTACGGGCTGCACAGCTACAACGAAGCGCTGCCCCTGATGATGGTGCGCTACTGCGGTCCCGGCTTGCTGGGCCTGGGCATCACCGCGCTGATCGCCGGCTTCATGAGCGGCATGGCAGGCAACGTGAGCGCCTTCTCCACCGTCTGGACCTACGACATCTACAAGCCGCTTATCAAGAAGGATGGCTCCGACAGCCACTATGTCGCCGTGGGCCGAATGTCCATTGTCATCGGCGTGGCGGTGTCCATCGGCGCAGCCTATCTGGTCATGCACGCGCACGGCATCATGGACTACGTGCAGGCGCTGTTCAGCTTCTTTATCGCTCCTTTGCTGGGCGCCATTCTCATGGGCATGTTCTGGAAGAAGGCCACCGCGGCCGGCGGCTTCTGGGGCTTGCTCACCGGCATCGTCGCTTCGGTCAGCCTCTTTGTGTGGGTTAAGTTCAATCCCTCGGCGCTGGCTAATGTTGCGCTTTCGCCTGACGCCAAGCCCATGGCAGAGAACCTGTATCGTGCCTGGTGGGCCTTCCTCATTTGCGTCATCGTCATCTTCATCGTCAGCCTCTTCACCAAGGCCAAGCCCGAGTCGGAGTTGGATGGACTGGTCTATGGCGCTACCATCCTGGCCAAGGAAGAGCCCGTCCCGTTCTACAAGAACGTCTACATCTGGGCTGTGCTTGCGGTCATCATCTTTGCGGTGCTTAACATTCTCTTCTGGTAGCGAGAGAGGAAAGGGTAAGACTTATGCGTGGCTCCGGTATTCCCATCTGGTTCTTCATTGGAGTGCTGTTATTGATCTACGGCGCGCTGATCCTCGGCTATGGCTTGTTTGAACTGGCCACCGGCTATCTCGCTCCTGTCGAGTTGAACTATCTGCATACGCCGGTCTGGTGGGGCGCAATCTTAACGGCGATTGGCGTCGGTTACTGCATCAAGTTCCGTCCCCGGCGCAACAAGAATTAGACTCTTTCCCTCCATGAAGATCCGGTCAGTGTCCGGATCTTCATGGAGCAGGGGAGTGAACCGAGTTTTTTCAGAGGAGCGCGCAAGACCGTCATGGCGCGCGAAGAATTGAAACCGATCCCTGTTGCTGAGTCCCGGAAGCATGACGGCTTATCCGGACCCGGCCAGAGCACATGAACCGCGCAAGCGGAATTGATTAGGAGCAGAAAAAATGGCACAACGTAAAGTTACGTTTGGCGTGATCGTGGGCAACCGGGGATTCTTTCCCGACCAACTGGCCAAGACCGGCCGCGAAGAGATCATCCAGGTCCTGGAAGCTGCAGGAGCCGGGGTTGTGGTACTGAGCCCCGAAGAGTCGAAGCATGGCGCGGTAGAAACCTACGCTGAGTCGCAGCGCTGCGCCGAGCTGTTCAAAAAGCATGCCGAAGAGATTGACGGCATCATCATCACCTTGCCGAACTTCGGTGAAGAGCGCGGCATTGTGGACGCCATCCGCCTCTCTGGCCTCAAGGTTCCAGTGCTCGTTCAGGCCACGCCCGACCGTTCCGAAGCCATGACCATCGCCGTCCGCCGCGACAGCTTCTGCGGCAAGATGAGTTGCTGTAACAACCTGATGCAGTATGGCATTCCTTATTCGCTGACCACTCTGCACACTGAGAGCCTCACGTCGCCCGAGTTCAAGGCCGATCTGGAGTGGTTCTCCGCGGTCTGCCGCGTCGTCAAGGGACTCAAGAATCTCCGCATCGGCGCCATCGGCGCACGTCCCGCGGCATTCAACACCGTCCGTTACTCCGAGCGCCTTCTTGAGACCGCCGGCATCTCCGTCGAGCCCATTGACCTTTCTGAAATTCTCGGTCGCATCGGTCGCATGAAGGACACCGACGACGCCGCTCAGGCCAAGCTCGCCGCCATCAAGGGCTACGTCAGCACCTCTGGCGTTCCCGCGGATGCCCTGCTCAAGATGGCCAAGCTGGGCGCGGTCATCGACACTTGGATGAAGCAGACCAACGTCTCCGTCAGCGCCGTGCAGTGCTGGACTTCGATCGAAGATTTCTTCGGCGTTGTGCCTTGCACCATCATGAGCATGATGAGCAACGACCTTATTCCCTCCGCCTGCGAAGTGGATGTCCCCGGCGTCCTCAGCATGTATATGCTCTCCCAGGCCAGCGGCACGCCCAGTGCCTTGCTGGACTGGAACAACAACTACGGCAGCAACCCCGACAAGTGCGTCTGCTTCCACTGCTCCAACCTGCCCAAGGACTTCTTTGCCGCTCCTCCGACCATGGATTATCAGGCGATCATCGCCGGCACCGTGGGCAAAGAGAACACCTTCGGCACCTGCGTGGGTCGCGTCAAGGCTGGCGTCATGAGCTATGCGCGCTACTCCACCGATGACAACTACGGCGTCATCCGCGGCTATACCGGCGCGGGCGCATTCACCAACGATCCGCTGGATACCTTCGGCGGTGCGGGCGTGGTTGAGATTCCGCAGTTGCAACGGCTCTTGAAGTTCATCTGCCGCGAAGGCTTCGAGCACCACGTCGCCACCAGCTTCGGCGATGTCTCCAAGGCCATCCACGAGGCCACCAGCCGCTACCTCGGCTGGGAAAGCAACTACCACCCCGAACTGGAAGACTAAGCGGGGACCGGCTAACTCTCGGGCGTTGACGAAATCCGTCAGCGCCCGAATCTCTTTTAAGCAATCACCAAAAGGAAAGCGCAATCATGAGTAAAAGAATCGGCAAGAGCCTGGTAGTGAATGGCGTCACGCTGGTCACCGAAGCAGCGTGGAATGCGGAGTTGGAACAGAAGCACGAAAAGCTGGTGGAGTGGCTCGGCGCGCAGGGTCTGGCCGGTGTACTCATCCGCCGCAACGAAAATATCGCCTGGTTGACGGGCGGAGCGGTCGAGGGCATCGTCTGCACCGCCGCCGAGACTGGCACCTACTCCGTACTGGTCACCGCCGCTGGCAAGCGGTATTACCTGACTACCGAGAATGAAGCTCCTCGCGCCCACGACGAGGAGTTTGGCGCGCTGGACTTTGAGCCGGTGCTCTTTCCCTGGTACGCAGACGACACCGTTGCCGCCGCCGCGCGCCTGGCGGGCGGTCCCCTGGGCTCGGACACACCGGGCGCTGGTCTGAAGCTGGTCAGCCTCTATTCGCTGCGCACGGCCATGACGGAGCCGGAAATCGCGCGCTTCCGCTGGCTTGGCGCGGAGACCGCTGCTGCTACCGTCGAGGCGCTCCACCAGGTCGAGCCTGGCCTCTCGGAGTACGATCTTGAAGCCATCACCACCGCCGGCCTCTTCCGCCGCGGCATTCTGCCTTCGGTGGCCCTCTACGGTGTCGATGATCGCATTCTGAAGTACAAGCACGCCGTGCCGCGTGGCAAGCGGCTCAAGGAGTACGGCATGCTCAACCTGTGCTCGCGCAAGTGGGGCTTGGTCGTCTCCATCACCCGCTTCGTCCACTTCGGAGCATTGCCTACGGAGCTTGCCGGGTTCTTCACCATTGCGGCCCAAGTCAACGCTGCGCTAATGAACGCAACCCGCGTAGGCGCTACCTCAGCAGGTTTGTACAAGGTTGCGCAGACGGCGTTTTCAGATGCCGGTTACCCCGGCGAGGAGCGCTTCCACCACCAGGGCGGCGCTGCTGGTTACGGCGAGCGCGACTGGGTCGCCACGCCCAACGGCACTGAGGTTGTGGTCAACAATCAGGTCTTCGCCTGGAATCCCAGCATCCGTGGCGGCAAAACCGAAGACACCGTCCTGCTGCACAACGGCGTCATCGAGAACCTGACCTCGACTCCAACCCTCCCGGTCATCCCGTTCCCCGTCGCAAACAGCACCTATGCCTCCCCCGGCGTCTTGGTGAAGTAGCAAAGCAGGGAACAGGGAGTAGAAATTCGCGAACCCTGCAAACAGAAAAGGCCCCGCCATGGCGGGGCCTTTTCGCTAACCTGCTAACCTGCTAACCCGCTACTCCGCTTCCTTGGGTTGCAGCGTCACTCGTGCCGTAAGCACCACCAGCGCCGCCCACAGCGTATCGGCTCCCAGCAAGTGCGCTACCTGCACCCACAGCGGAGCCAGCAGCACTACGTCCAGCAATCCCAGCACGTACACAGCTGCCAACAGCAACAGCACCAGCGCGGAGATCCCGCGATTGTCCCAGTGTGCCGTTCGTTGTGCCGCCCGCACCAGCAGCCAGATCAGGAAGATGCTCGCCACAAACGCGACGGTCGGATGCGTCCAGCGCCAGCGCACCAGCCAGCCGCTCGTCGCAGAGAAGTCCTGCGCCAGCGCCATCCCCAATGAAGAGGCCGGAAACAGCGTATCGCCCAGCGCGGCTAGCGAACCGGTTACGCCCACAATCATCACCACAAGAATTGCTGCAAGTGCGCCGAAAGGCGCAACCAAACGAACAGTGCCGCGCAGATACCCATGGCGGCGGCTCAGCAGGTGCGCCGTCAGAGTCAGCGCGCCCAGCAGTAGCAGCGTATTGGCCAGGTGCAGCGCCAGATAGGCCGGGCGCAGCGGCGACTGGCTCTGCGCCGTCAGTCCCAGTTTCACCAGCAGCGCGCCCAGAATGGCTTCGATCAGCGTGAACGAGACGGCTGCCACGGCAGCCGCGCGCGCCAAGTGGCCGCGCACCGTGCCTAGATAGGTCCACACCAGCAACCCCACTACCGCGAATAACGACAGTCCGCTGGTAATGCGATGGGTGAACTCGATCATCGTGTCTACCTGTGCAGAGTGCTGCAGAACCGTGCCGTTGCACAGCGGCCAGTGGTTGCCGCAGCCGGCTCCAGACCCAGTGGCGCGCACCAGCGTTCCCCACAGAATCACGGCAATGAAGTAAACCAGCACGCCCCAGGCGAAGCGGCGCAATTCGGGTGAAGGAAGGCGCAACGCGCCTTTGGAAGCTACAGGGAAAGTCATCAGGGAAGGCTCCATCTCAGACAATCCAGTGTAAAGCAAGCGCGCGGTAGGTTTGCGGCTTTACGCTTTGGGAGGGTAAGGATGAGCCATGCGGTTCGGCTGGGAGCCGAATCTCGCAATAAACACGAAAGGCTGCTGATCGAGCCAGTGGACACGGATGCCACAGACTCAGATCGGCAGCCTTCCTCGGAGCTTACTGTGCCAGCAGCCGCACCACGTGGTTCACGATGATCAGGTCCTCGGCGGGCGGAATCACGCGCACCGTGACCGGCGAGTTGTCGGCGGAGATGGTGGCTTCACCGCGAACGTTGTTCTTGGCAGGGTCGACAATGATGCCGAGTGCGCCCAGCGCCGCGCAAATCTCGCCACGTGCGGCGATGTCGTTCTCGCCGATGCCGCCTGTGAACACAAGCATGTCCAACCCGCCCAGCTCGGCTACATAGCTGCCGATCCACTTCACCAGGGTCCAGTTGAACTTGTCCACGGCCAACCGCGCCTTGGCATTGCCAGCGTTGATGGCGTCGCGCAAGTCGCGCATATCGTTCGACAGTTCGCTCACGCCCAGCAGGCCGGCCTTCTTGCTGGCCACAATCTCCAACTGGTCGGCGGCTTCGGCGGCCGTCATGCCCGCATCCACAAACTTGCGCAGAATAAACAACAGGACGCCGGGATCGATGTCTCCGGTGCGTGTGCCGCTGATGATGCCGCCGGTGGGCGTCAGGCCCATTGAGGTATCCAGGCACTGCCCATACAGAATGGCAGAAACGGAAGCGCCGTTGCCCAAGTGGGCGACGATTAGCTTATCCGGCACATTGGGCTGCAACTGGTAAACAATCGACTCATACGAAACGCCGTGAGCGCCGTAGCGCCGTACGCCCATCGCGGCATACTCCGCGGGGATGGGCATGTGCTTGGCCACTTCCGGCATGGTGCGATGGAAGTAGGTGTCCAGAATCACGAAGTTGGGAATGCCGGGAAACTGGCTCAGAGCCTCGCGCATGATGTAGACGGCGATGGGCGTGTGCAGCGGAGCAAACGCGGTGTAGCTCTCCATCTCATCAATCAGCTCGGGCGTAATGCGCTGGTTGTCCTGCACCGTCGGTCCGCCAGAAACCATGCGATGGCCAATGGCCAAGGGAGCAGGGAAGTGGCCGGAGTGCAGCGCGTCCGACACCAGCTTGAAGGCAACCGCGCGATTGGGCAGAGCCGGTGTTTCGTCTACGAGCTTCTTGCCGTTCGCGTCCTTGATCCAGAACTTGCCCAGATCGGTGCCGATGCCGTCTACCGCGCCCTCAACGAGCTTGGCGCGTTCGCCGTTACCGGCTTCATAAACTGAAAACTTGATGGAAGAAGAACCGCTATTCAAAACCAATACGGGCAAAGACGACATGAAAATAAACCTCTGCTTTGAGCTGAGTTTTTCAGCAAGTTAGAGGCCAGGCCCGGGATTGCCGGGCCTGGCCAGTGAACGAGTTGGCAGCCAGGTTTCGCTTTGCGAAATCCGTTCTGTCAGCGAGTGAGCTCCTGGGGCCAGCGCCAGTCCTTGATCTCAGGCAGGTCGTCCCCATTCTCGGCTACATACAGCTTATGACGCTGAATGGCCTCGGAGTACCATTGTTGCGCCGCGTCCACAGTCTGCGCCAGCCGCGGTACGCGCATAATCGCGTCGAGCGCCAATTGGAAGCGATCGATGTTGTTGAGCACGCACATGTCGAAGGGCGTGGTCGTTGTGCCCTCTTCCTTGTAGCCGCGCACGTGGATGTTGTCGTGGTTGTGCCGCCGGTAGGTGAGCCGGTGAATCAGCCACGGATAGCCGTGGAAGGCGAAGACCACCGGAGTACCGACCGGGAACAGCAGGTCAAACTCCTCGTCCGGCAATCCATGCGGATGCTCCGACTGCGGCTGCAAGGCCATCAAATCCACCACATTCACGACGCGAATGCGCAGATCGGGCACCTTGGCCTTCAACAGGCAAACTGCTGCCAGCGTCTCCAGCGTGGGCACGTCGCCGCAGCAGGCCATCACTACTTCCGGATTCTCGTCCGAGGCCCATTTCCATTCGCCCAGCCCGATGGTGCAGTGGGCGATTGCCTCGTCGATGGGCAGCCATTGCGGCGCAGGCTGCTTGCCTGCCACGATCAGGTTGATGTTGTTTTTGCTGCGCAGGCAGTGATCGGCCACCGAAAGCAGCGTGTTCGCGTCCGGTGGAAGATAGATGCGCACCAGTTCGGCCTTCTTGTTCATCAGGTGATCGATAAAGCCAGGGTCCTGGTGACTGAAGCCGTTGTGGTCCTGCCGCCAAACCAGCGAACTGAGCAGGTAATTGAGGCTCGCGATCGGCTTCCGCCAGGGAATCTGCCGCGTTACCTTGAGCCACTTGGCGTGTTGGTTCACCATTGAGTCGATGATGTGGATGAAAGCCTCATAACAGTTGAAGAAGCCATGCCGTCCGGTCAGCAGGTAACCCTCCAACCAGCCCTCGCACATGTGCTCGCTCAGCACTTCCATCACCCGTCCTGTTTCTGACAGGTTCTCGTCCACCGGCAGCGTTTCGGCCATCCAGGCCTTGCCTGTTCCGGTAATCACGTCTCCCAAGCGGTTAGAAGCTGTTTCATCCGGCCCGAAGACGCGGAAGTTCTTCTGTTCCTTGTTGGCCTCCATCACTGCATGGAGCAGTTGCCCCAGGGAGCGTGTCGATTCGGCGTCTTTCTGTCCGCGGCCTTCAATTTCGATGGCAAAATCGCGGAAGTTGGGCACGTTCAGCGGCTTCAGCAGCAGGCCGCCGTTGGCGTGGGCGTTCATGCCCATGCGCAACCGGCCCTTGGGCGCTATATCCGCGAGTTCCTCGCGGAATTTGCCCTTCTCGTCGAACAGTTCTTCCGGCTTGTAACTGCGCATCCACTCATCAAGCTGCCGCAGATGCTCTGGTTTCTCGAAGATCTCGGAGAGTGGAACCTGATGCGCGCGCCAGGTGCCTTCCACCGGCTTGCCGTCCACAACTTTTGGTCCGGTCCAGCCCTTGGGGGTGCGCATGATCAGCATCGGCCACGCCGGGCGCTTCGTCGAGCCGCCTTCGCGGGCATCTTTCTGGATCTCCGCAATGCGGTCCATCATGGTGTCGAAGACCGCCGCAGCCTGCTGGTGCATCACCAGCGGGTCGTCCCCTTCCAGCGTGAAGGGCTCATAGCCGTAGCCGCGCATCAACTCTTCCAGCTCGGCATGGGGAATCCGTGCCAGAATTGTCGGATTAGCGATCTTGTAGCCGTTCAGATGCAGAATGGGAAGAACTGCGCCGTCGGTGGCGGGATTGAGAAACTTATTGCCGTGCCAACTGGTGGCCAGGGGACCGGTTTCGGCCTCGCCATCGCCCACCACGCAAGCCACAATCAGGTTGGGATTGTCGAATGCCGCGCCGTACGCATGGAGCAGCGAGTAGCCCAGTTCGCCGCCTTCGTGAATCGACCCCGGCGTCTCTGGAGCCACATGGCTGGGAATGCCATAGGGCCAGCTAAACTGCCGGAACAAACGCTTGATGCCGTCGCGGTTCTGCTCAATGTGCGGGTAAATCTCGGTGTACGAACCCTCCAGGTAGGTGTTCGCCACTAGTCCCGGCCCGCCGTGCCCCGGACCGATGATGTACATCATGTTCAGGTCGCGCTCGCGAATCAGGCGATTCCAGTGAACATACAGAAAATTGAGCCCCGGCGTCGTTCCCCAGTGGCCCAGCAAACGCGGTTTCACGTCGTCCAGCGTCAGTGGACGTTCCAGTAGCGGGTTGTCCTTCAGGTAAATTTGCCCCACGGAAAGATAGTTGGCCGCGCGCCAGTAGGCATCCATCTTGGCCAGCAACTCAGGGCTTAAGGGGCCTTTCGTTGTTGCTTCGCTCATGATCCACCTCGTAAGTGGAAATTCCGGTGACTCTATCAGCCTAGCAGCCGTAGTTCCTGCTGTGGGTGATAAATGTCACATGCGGATGAAACGGCGTTCCACTTTGTGGGGCGTCTTCCGCTCCGTTCATTTTCGCTCTCGCATTATCTCTGCCGATGTCTCGTAATGCTCTTGACAGGCCCCTTCTTTGCGAGCTCCAATCATCTGCTGCCGCAGTAGTCCAAGCAGCGCGTCGCCAAGAGTCGATAGGATATGCGCGTATCGTCGATCAATGCCTTGCCAACCTGCGCACTGATTGCAGCAGCGTCTGACCTGGCATTGCCTGATGACTTAAACGTACTTCTTCAGCTTGAGAATGGGAGTCTCCACCCAGTACCACAGCGCCGTTGCGGCCGCCGTCGATACGGCCAGCCGGAAAGCCACCACCGCCAGATTGCCAGCCGTTCCGTAAGCATCCATGCGCAGGTCGAACCAGCCGAAGAACACGAAAATCATGATGTGAATCATGTACAGGCCATAGCTGATGCGGCCATAGAAGGGCAGCGGCCCCCAGCGCAGCAGCAGGCTGAGCGGATTGTGCGCGCCGGTCGAGGTAACTAACGCAAGAATGGCGCCAGAAAACGCCACGGCCAATGCCGTATCCAGATAGCCCGTACCGCCGGCCACCGTAGCCGCCGCGGCAACGCCCAGCACCAAACTGCTCAGACCCATCCAGAACCAGATGCGCCGGGCCAGCGGTATCGTGTACAGCCCCAGCGCCATCAAGCTGCCCAGCGCGATGCCGTCCAGGTGAATCAGCGTGTGCGTGGGCGTGAGCCAGGCATGGTGCCCATGGCGCAGCAGCGGAGAGGCGATCAGCGCCAGCGTTAGAAGAATGCCCAAGATCCAGGGACGGCGCAGGAAGCGCACCGCCGGCGCCCAAAGAAAGTAATACTGTTCCTCAATGGCCAGCGCCCAGGTGGGGCCGATGGCTGGCGGCAGAGTCAGGTGAAACAGGTTCTGCACAAAGAAGATGTAGGCCAGCCACGGCGCGGCCTTCACCGCATCCCATGTGCTCGGCCCGATAAACCAGGGCGCCTGCCAATAGCAGACCGCCAGCACCAGTGCATACAGCGGCCAGATGCGCAGCACCCTGTGGGCATGAAATTTGTGCAGATAATGCGGCTTGTCCAGCGATCCCAGCAGGTTTGAGGTAATCAGAAACCCGCTCAGGGAAAAGAAGATGATCACGCCCGCCCATCCCCACAAACTGGCGTAATAGATCCACGTGCCTTCCAACCGTGGATGGCAGTGATAGAGCACCACCGCCAAAATTGCAAGACCGCGCAGGCCTTGCAGTTCCGGCAGGTAGTTGGGCAACCAGGTTGGGCGTTGCATGGGCAAGTGTTTGATCCGGCGAACTTGTAGCTTAACCTGATGAGCCTCTGTTCCGGAAGCATCGGGCGCAGAATCTCAGAAGCAATAGACTGCGATGGAATGCCCGGCGCGCGCTGCTTCTATCCCGCCTTTTCCGTCAACTCCGCCCAGCGGGCATAGAGAGCGTCGTTCTCATGCTGCGCCTTGTCCAACTCCACCAGCGCTTCCTGCAGTGCGGTCGCATTGATGGCAATGTCCGGCCTTTCCACCAGGTCGCGTGCCGCCTCCAGCCGGGCGTCGGACTTCTCCACCAGCCCTTCGATGGCCGCAAGCTCCCGGGCCTCCAGATAAGACAGCTTCTTCTTGCCGCCCGTCTCTTCCTGTGAGCGTTGGCCCACAGTCGACGCGTCCGGCTTGCGCGCCTGCTTGTCCTGAGCCGCATCGTCCTGTTCCGCCATCCACT
>Ga0255354_1001107_pt1 | contig 16065 bp, 14 predicted proteins | sample HBST50metaG_FD_189942 | JGI IMG/M metagenome (GOLD analysis project Ga0255354, IMG submission 189942) | Peat soil microbial communities from Stordalen Mire, Sweden - H.B.S.T50 | ecosystem: Environmental > Terrestrial > Soil > Wetlands > Peat | place: Sweden: Norrbotten County, Stordalen Mire...
CTCCGGGTTGATTCGTCCAGCAGGATGGATGCGGCGACACGCATGATGAGTCTCCTCATCATAAGATGCGGCCCGGATTATATTTGATCCTATTTATGACGCACTACACTAGGATGCGCCCCGTCTGGGTCAGAAACCACTTCTGGACTCCGAGCACGACCAACGCATATCGCCATGGTCTGCGGGCCGCCGCCGGCAGGCAGGGCGCGCTGGTCGGCGCGGCTGATCGCCCAGGAGGCGGTGAAGCGCAAATTGATCGAACATATAGGCCCGGAGACGATGCGCCTCCTGCTTCAGAGCCATGACCTGAAGCCGTGGCGGGAAAAAATGCGGTGTGGCGCAACTGGATGAAAAGTACATCCGGCGGATGGAAGACGTTTTGAAGTTGTGCGAAAAGCCGGTCTCTGAGGAGGAGCCGGTGGTGCTGCACTGGGACATTAACGCTCCGCGCCCCGTCCGGTCCGGCCATATTGTGCGACGCGATTACGAGTACAAGCGCTGCGGCACGGCCAATGTCTTCTGCGGCGTAGAGCCGAATGCGGGGCGGCATTTCCCCAAGCCTAAGGCCACTCGCTCGGCGACGGAGTTTGCCGATTATCTGGTGGAGATCGTCGCCCGCTATCCGGAGGCACGAACCATCCACCTGGTCTTGGGCAACCTCAACACCCACCGTCGCAAGTCTATGGTCAAGCGACATGGGGAGAAGCTGGGCAGCTTGCTGTGGAGCCGGTTCACCATCCATTACACACCTAGACACGGCAGTTGGCTCAACCAAGCTGAAATCGAAGTGAGTCTGGTTAGTCGCCAATGTCTGGGGCAACGCAGAATCCTGGACCTGACGACATTGCGCGGCGAAGTTCGCGCCTGGGATCGCCGCAGCAACCGCGACCGCACCACCATCGACTGGAAGTTTACGCGCAAACAGGCCCGCAGGAAACTGCATTACTCAACCAAGCAGGCACGGTACCAGACCGCATCAGCAGTAGACGGCCAATATGCTCGTGACCCTGTTTGATCGTCAAACCCTCTGCCCGCGCGGCCTTCATCGATCGCTCGCGAATGCGTTGATACAGTCTGGCATCGTGAATCCGTTTATGATCAGACAATGAGTTACGCAATGTCCCCCTTCTCACTTGTGGATCTTCATGTTCACCTGAAAGGTGGACTCACGCTCGAAAAAGCTCTTGAACGGTCGCACCGCGACGGTATCAGATACGGCATCGCTGTCAACTGTGGAAAAGGATTCGCTGTTCAAGGCGATGTAGAAGCTCTCAAATTCTGCGACAGTTTGAAGGGCCAGCCAGTTTTTATCGGAATGCAGGCGGAGGGGCGGGAGTGGACCAGTATGTTTTCTTGCCAGGCCGCGGTGCAGTTCGATTATATCTTCACGGATGCCATGACCTGGACGGATGACCATGGCCGACGGATGCGGCTGTGGATACCGGATGAGGTGGGAACCATTGCAGACATAGATGGCTTTATGGAGACGCTCGTCGCGCGCAGTGTGGATATCCTCGAAAATGAGCCTATCGACATATTCGTGAACCCGACGTTTCTGCCTGCGGTGATCGCCGACGACTACGACCGGCTCTGGACCGAGGAGCGCATGGCGAAAGTGATTTGTGCCGCAGTTGGGAACGGCGTGGCGATCGAACTGAACGAGCTCTATCATTTGCCGAGCGGTAGATTCGTGCGGATGGCAAAAGCTGCGGGATGCAAATTCACCCTGGGGAGCAACAATACCGGTCCAGGCGACCTAGGGAGGTCAGAGTACGGTCTGCGCATGATAGACGAGTGCGGCCTTGCCGCCGGGGACTTTTTCGTCCCCGGCGCAGGCCGGCTGAAGGCTGCCTTGCGCAAGCCTGAGGCATTTCACCTCGCGTAGTTTCGGTGCGCCGATGTCAACGAAGCACTTGAAGGATGTGTTCCGGCCCGGCTTCAGTTGGTGCTAATTTGCTGCATACTTTGCAGCGAAGCGTCTGATCATGGCCTGCTGCTCACGCACCAAATCGAACGTGTTCACGCCGTCCTGCCCCTCGTATTCACTGGACATCCAACCGCCATATCCATTCTCGACGAGAACCTTGGTGACTTCTTCGAAGCGCACATCCGGCTCCAAGCCATCTTTCATGCTAAAAAATTTTCCGTGCATGTGAATCACACGGGGAAGGATATCCCTCAATTCTTCAGGCTCCGACCACCCAAACGATCCCCAAACCCTTTCGATGGTGCCGATGTTCTCTTTGCGCAGACCCAGCTTAAGCAGCTCTTCCAGAGCCACATGGTTCGAGGTTCTGGCATTCCACAGAACAATGGCGCGCTGCACCAGTTGCTCCGCGACTCCAGCCGCGCGCAAGCCGGTCAGGCAAAACTCCGGAATGCTGCGGGCGAAGATTCCTGTGTCTGGGATCAGTCCCAGATAGGGCGAGTTGATGCGCTCGATCTGCTCGATCAGCTCCTGCGTTTTTTCCGACTTGATCATGAGGGGCACATGAAGTTCATAGCCCATCTTCAGGTTCAGCTTTTCCGCCCAGGGAAGCAGGCGTTCGATCACGGTGTAGGAAAAATATTGCAAGCGCGCAATGGAGAAGCCGAGTTGTGCCGCCGACTTGAGTTGGGGAACCATGTAGTCCACCATCTCGTCGGCGTTCAGGTCGCGATCCTTCAGCATGAAGGGATCGGCATAGGTTCCGTAGCTGGTGGGCGTCAGTCCCCAGCGCTCGACAGAACTTTTGAAGATTCTCTCGAATTCATTAGTCAAGTAGGGGTAGCCGCGCTGGTGCGCTGGTCCCACAATCTCCACGCCGCCGCCCAACACGCTGACCAGTTGCAGCATATCTTCCAGCGACCATTTGTAGGTGATGTACTCTGGGGTAAAACTGTGCAGCGTGACACCGAGTTTAAGTCCTTGCTTTTCCGTCATAACATATTCTCCCAAACGAGGTTCCAGTGCTTATTCCACCGTCAGCGTGCTGCTTGCGGGGTGATAGAACGAGAAACGTCCCGCCGTCACATAAGGCTCGACGGTAATCAAGGTTGCTTCCACCCGATGACTTCCTTTCGCCAGGGGAAGTTCGCTGGGAACGAAGAGGATGGCGGGCTCCAGAATGAACCACCAGACTTCACTCAACCCGGCGAGATCCGCGAATTTGTGACCGGTTCCATTCAGCACCAATTGCGCGCCGGCGACATTGATGTCCTTGCCGTCTATCTTCAGGATCAAGCCTTCGATGCAGGAAAGCGGCAGCGCCCGGTAGCTGGTCAGGTTCACGTTCAGTTCAAAGCCGGCCAAGCCCTTGCGGGTCACGTTGCGGATCGGTTCCTCGCACAGAAACGATCTGGATTTTCCGGTGTGGGCAAGAATCGCCAGCACTCCTGCCGGCAGCTCTTGTCTGGCGGTTGATACATTTTGCAGGTTCGACAATTTCTTTCTCCTTTTCGCCGCAAAATGCGAGGGAGAGAAGAGACTCTCCCCCACAAATGAACGATGAGTTAGTTAGAATTTCAGCTTCAGTGCAAACTGCCACTGGCGCGGCATTTCGGCAACGTTGGTGTTGGTGATGGCGCCAAATCCCGAGGTCGTATTCAGACCCGAATCCGTTTTGCTCGGGGAGTCAAAGGTTCCAGTGGCTGCGGGCAAGCCAAAGTTGGGCGAGTTGGAGATGTTGTAGCACTCGGCGCGGAATTGCAGCGTCGCCTGGCGATACACTGGGAAATTCTTGAACAAGGAAAGATCCGCGCGGCGATCGTGCGGTCCCTCGATCTGGTTACGAACCTCGTTGCCCGCTGTTCCTAGCGTTTGGCCAATGAAGGCCTGCGTGTTGAACCATTGGCTGATGCTGGGATTGGAGAGCTTTATCTTGGCCCCTGACACCACATTAGGACGTTCGTCGTTACTCACGCCGGGGATATTCATCAGCTCATTGCTATTCAATACGGTGAAATATGTGCCGCTCTGCCAGAAGTCCAAAAGATTGACTTGCCATCCCTTAGCGACGAGGGCCGTGACACCTTTCGCATTCTTAGCAAAGGGCAACTCGTAATCGGCCACAACCGCCACGCGATTGGGAGTATTCAATTGGCTATTGCCTTTGTCGTAAGCAATATTGTTGTAGAGCAGTCCAGCGCCGTCGTTGCTGGTTCCCTCAGGCGTGCCATCCGTGATTCCGTGCGACCAGGTATAGTTTGCCGAGAAAGTCAGGCCATGATGGGAATTAGTTGAAGCGCTCAGTTGCAGCGCATGATAGCTGGAAGTCGCGTTGTTCAACCACCAGTTGATGTTGCTGACATTGGGCAACTGGGTGGCATACTTCCAGCCCGGTTCCGGATTGCCCTCTCCCGGAGGAAGCGGACGATTGATGTCGGTGGACCACAGCAGATGACGGCCAAGTTCGCCAACATAGCCAGCACGCGCCACAATGCCCTTGAAGTCCTTCTCCAGGGTCAGGTTGAATTGCTCGGAGTAGCCAGAGCGGAAGTCAGAGGGCTTGTAGCTGAGGGCGCCAGAGGGGCTGCTCAGGCTGACGTTCGGCGTGGGCAGCACCGGGTAAGTAAAGGCCGAGCAAAGCGAGCAGGTATAAATCGTGGGTGGATTTGCGTTCTGGATTACAGCCTGATAATCGACCGGGAAGAAGGTAAATCCGAAGCCGCCGCGCAACACTGCCTTGTGGGGAAGCATCTGCGCAAAACCGAAGCGCGGCGCAATGCCCGTGTAGTCGGTCTTGACTCCCAGTGTGGAACTTATTCCCTTGCCCGCTTCGAGCACGGCCACCGTCGTGGGATCGAAATTCGCGTACTGATTGTGGGCCTCGGTGAAGGGCGTAAAGACCTCATAGCGCACGCCCATATTCAGGGTCAGCGTAGGCGTGAAGCGCCAGTCGTCCTGCACAAAAAAGCTCGGCTCCCAAGACCGGTAACCAGGCTTGACCAACAGATTGCCGCGATATGCAGCCGAATAGGCCGGCGTATAGTCGGTGGGATCGAGGAAGGTCTCCATGTAGGAGGAGCCGCCGCCGAAGAAGGCGAACCCGCCTTGCGCCGACCATGTGTCCTGGAAGTAGTTCAACTGGCGGCGAATCAGAGCCGCTCCGCCTTTGAAGTTGTGCTTGCCATGTGACCAGGAAAGCGTGCCGCGATACTGATAGGTGTTGTTGATGTCGAGAATCGGTGTCCAAAAGCCGTCGCCAAGGGTAGCATAAGGTCCGCCCCAGAAGAGAATCGTTGGAACGCTGGCCGTATCCGCGGTGCCTAGATAGGCGTTCTGAACGCCAAGTTCGGTGCTGATATTCGAGCCGTAGTTCAACGGATAGGTTGCAACGTGGATGCGCGTGAATCCGGCCTTCAACTCACCGACAAGATTTGGGCTGAAGATGTGCAGATAGTCCAATGCAATGCCCTGTGCCGTCGTGTTCGAGGGGCCGGAAAGATGAGCGAAGACATCCGAAAATCCCGCCGAGCCGTTTGAATAGATCGTCTTGCCACCCACCGATGCTCCAGGCAGCTTGCCAGGGACGAAAGTGGTGACAGGATTGTACGAGTAGTGAGCGAAGAGCATATTATTTGCGTTGAAGTGGTGATCAACGCGGGCGTCCATCGTGGTGCTGTCCTGGGTCTGCTTCGGACCATAGTAGAAGTTGTTGACAGAGGCACCCGACGCGCCGTAATTCGGAGCCGGGTACATCTTGAAATAGGCCAGCGATACCGGGCTGATGTTCTTGCTCTGCGCCGCGGTCAGCGTGGGTCCGCCTATATCGGAAAAGTCGCCGGGATTCTGCTCTTCAGCCAGGGTCGGCACCGTGGAGATATAGGATTGCCCCTTCACTTGCTTGAACTTTTCCATAGCAAAGAAGAAGAAGGTCTTGTCTTTGCGAATCGGCCCGCCGACGCTGCCGCCGAACTGGTTCAAGCGCAACTCCGGCTTGACGACCTGGCCCGCGGTGGCAAAGAAGTCGCGGTCGTCGAAGATGTCGTTGCGGAGGTACTCGAAGAGCGATCCGTGGAAGCTGTTGGTTCCAGCCTGGGTGATGACGTTGACCACCGCGCCCGAACTGCGGCCCACTTCAGCCGGATAGTCGTTCGTCAGCACATGGACTTCGCTTATGGCATCGATGGAGGGGCGAAAGCCGATCAGGCCCTGTTCACGCTCGTTGTTGTCCAGTCCGTCCACCATGTTGTTGTTGAGAAAGTCCGACTGGCCGTTGGCTGAAATCGAGGCGGACTGGCGGCGATCGTCCGGCTTGCCGCCCGAGGAGATACTGTTGGGATTGCCGGCGTTGACGCCCGGCTGAATCTGTACCAGGTTGATGAAGTTGCGTCCATTCAGCGGCAAATCCTGCACGGACTGCTCGGGCACTGAGCTTTCCAGCGAGGAACTGTCCGATTGCAGCGACGATACACTCTCGGCCGTCACTTCCACTGTCTCCGCGGCTTGGCCGATTTCGAGCTTCGCATCCACGCGCGGATGAGCACCGGCGGAGACCTGAATGCCGGTTACCGCAAATGCCTTGAATCCTTTGACTTCGATCTTCAGGTTGTAAAGCCCTGCCTGAATCTGATTGAAGGAGTAGGCACCGTCCTCATTGCTTTGCGTTTTACGCACGGTGTGCGTGCCGGTTTCGATCAACGTGATTTGCGCATGGGGAACTACGGCCCCCGTCGCATCGGTTACTGCGCCGCCGAAGTCGGCGGTGGTAAGTTGTGCGTGCAGCCCTGGGCAAGAGAATAAGAGCAGTGCGCACAACGCCAGGAAAGCGCGGAATAGATCTGTGTTGCGTTGTTGCATCATGTTGCGTCCTTTCACAATCCTCCAAATTAATAAGAATCATGATTCTAGCAATCTTTCCAATCATACAAAAGGATTCGTATGAGACTCGTTAAAACTAGAATCAGAATTCTGATATTGTATACGCGTGGATAATAACGATTGTCAAGAGATTTATTGCGGCCGTAAAGCGTAAAACAGTAAAACGATATTGTTATGGACATTCTGGAATAAGATGCTTGTTTGACGCGGCTTCGGAGGCTGGGAAACACTGCCTGAGTCGCCCTTGCGGCAGCTTCGGGCTCGGTCAAATCGCTTGGCTTGAACAGAAGAACGATGGATCGAAACTGGTCTGTGGTGCAGGCATCAAGCCCGCAGGCTCTGCGCCATGCGCCTGGATCGACTGGCCGCGGTGTTCCCGGGCAGCGGCAAGCGCGTAGCGGGCAACTGACCTGCGGGGTAGTCGCTGAGAAGAAAAAGCGCCACGGTGTTGCCCAGATCGTCGATCAACTGGTTCCACTGCAATCCGTCAAGAGCGGGAGTGATGGTATCGAGATCCAGGTGCTTGGCGATGGCGGCGTAGGTCAGGTTGAAGCAGAAGGTCGCCGCATGTTTCGGGTCGGGATGACTGAAATCCGCGGCGTGCAGACAGAGCAGATCCTCAAATCTTTCCGCTACTTTGAAGTGAGCTTTCTTGCCCTTCTTCATGACCACAGGGTCAACGGTTTCACGGGAGATGAAAGCATGCAGAATGGGCTTGTGGCGGCGAAGATACTCGGCCAGTTCCCGGACCAGAAAATAGATGAGTTTTTGGGGCTCGACGCCTTCCCACTTGGCAGGATCAAGAATCGACGCCATCTCGATATCCAATTCTGTCAGGACCCTATCCTGAACGGCATGGAAGAGCTCGTCCTTGCTCTTTACGCGGCAGTAGATGGAACCGACCGAAGTGCGCGACCGCTTGCTGACCTCTTGCAGGGTAAAGCTGCTGTAGCCATGCTCTTTGAGCAGTTCCTCGGCGGCCTCCAGCACGCGCTCGAATGAGGCTCGGCTGCGGTCCTGTTTAGGCGCGTTGATAGAAGTGGCGTGAGCAGGCATGGGATCAGAAAGAATCGAGCTAAGAATAACACACTCCCTCACGTTCCGCAGCTCTCATCTAACGCTAAGTCTCTGTCGCTTTTCGGGTTAGTGATCCGGCCCGAAGCAACAGCCTTCAGGCCGGATCAGCAGGAGTGGCGGACGGGCCGCTGCTCCTGTAACTTCCGCGCAACTGTGCTTTCAACTTTCCAGGATTAGAGTTTTCCTGTCCCGCCCAGTGGTGATGACGGGAACGTAGGAAACCCGCAGATACTCGACGACGGCCACTTCGTGTTTTCCGGCGATGAGCCCTCCAGGCAACGGCACCGTCAACTGCGCCACCTCGCCCATCTCCCAGCGTTCGTCGTATTCGGTTTCCAACTGCTTATAGGTGAAGGTGCGCCCACGCAGGATAAACAGGTTGTTCTCGCGCGGAAATTCGCGCCCATCCACGCTGACTTCGAAACCTTCCACCATGGAAAGGACCAAGCCGCGATAATAAGCGATGCGCACTTCGAGTTGGAAGCCGGTGATTTTACCGTCTTCCACGACATTGCGAAATCCTTTTTCGCCAATCAGGTATTTATCAAACATTGCAATCTCCGTTTACTTCTGCTCGTCGATTAGGTTGCTCAGCATACGCTGATGGCGCCGCACCTGTTCCACGCTGTCCACCGGAAAGGCATCCTGCAGGTGACGGTTACCCTCGTACTCGCTGGAGATGTAGCCGTCATAACCGGCCGCTGCCAGCACGGGCACAATCACGTTGTAGGGAATGCTGTATTCGCGATCATCCTCGGTCATCTCATAGAACTTGCCATGAATGTGCCGCGTTGCCCCAATCACGTCGCGCAGCTTGTTGGGATCGGACGAAACGAAATGCCCCACGGTGCGCGCCAAGCCAATGTCTTCGCCGTTGCCGCCCAACTTTGTAACTTCGTCGATCAGTCCATGCACGTTCTCATGGCGGTCGTAGCGCTCGACGATCATGCGCACCAGTTTCTCGTGCGCGCCGTTGCGCAGGGAGCGCTCATAAATAATGCGCGGAAAGCGCTCGACAAAAATGCCCATATCCGGGATGACTCCCAGCTTGTCGGTGCCCACGCGATAGACCACTTCCAGGTGCCGCTGAATCCACTCGTGCTCGATCGACCATGGCGAATGAACTTCTATACCCAGCCAGATGCCGTGGTCGGCTGCAATCGGCGCGCAGCGCTCCATCAGTTCGGGCGAGCAGATGACCAGCATACGTATGTACTTGGCGCCCAGGCGCTGCGCGTGCTTGATGTCGCGGGTAACTTCGACCACCTGCTCGTCGAGCGTCAGCAAGCGATCCTTGTAGCGCTTGGTGTCGAGAAAGGCATCGTGGCAAGTGGGGGTTGCGCTATAGATGAGCATCCACTCCTGCCATTGCTCGTAGAATTCGTCGCTCAGCTTGGGATAGCCGGGCATCATCTGTTCGGCCAGGGATTCAATTCCGTAGGCGCCCAAAGAAGCCGAGACGGCTACACACTGCTCCAGCGTCAGCTTGCGCAGGAAGAACTCTTCCTGGTAGCTGTACAGACTGACTCCTCGTTTGATTCCACTCATAGTTTCACCATCATTTGCGTTTGTCCGTTCAAGGTTGCGGGGCGTCGCTTGCGCCGTCCCAGGAAATTTCTCAGTTTGACTCAGCCTGCGCCGCCAGCGTTGTGGCTAGCGTCGAGCGCGCATTCAAATCGGCCACGATCAGCGGATGCAGGCTGTCCAGGTTATAGAAAGAAATGCACACGATCTGCAATACCATGATGACGATGGGCGCGCCGTAGTAAACTGCGCGAATGGCTCCCACTGCGGAGTTCGATGGATGAAGAGCGTCGAAACCGGCCCAGGCCAGCGCATACGCCACCATCGAAGCGCCCACCGCGATGCCGATCTTGGTCGCAATGCTGACCGAGGAGTAGACCAGTCCATCGTTCCTCATGCCATAGAGCCACTGTTGATAATCTACCGAGTTAGCCGCCATGGCATAGATGGCCGTGGTGCAGGGGCCGACGGAAAGCGTGGCAGCCACCGTGTAGACGGCGAGAAATGCCCACAGGTTGCCTTCCACCAAAGGCAGCACGGCAAACAGAGCGATAGAGACCACAAGCACAAGAAGAATGCCGCGGCGAATGCCGCGGCGGCGGAAATAGGCCGGCACCAGGGGCGCAATGCAGAGCGATGTGACGGAAAGAATGGGCAGCAGAACCGAGATCAGTTTCGGCTCATGCAGTACCTGGATGCAGAAGAATGCAGTGGCGGCAATCAATGCGCCCAGCCGCATCAGCATCAGCAATCCGAAGCTGAAGGTCACGCGCCAAGAGCGATTGCAAAGCAGGTTCAGAATCGCCGTGCCCAGCACGCCTTTCTGCAGACTGAAGGGGTCCTGGTAACGCTCCTTGCAGTTTTTGAATACCACCAGAAACATCAGGGACATGGTAAGCGAAAAGACCGCGCCCACGCAGGCAAAGCCCTTTTGGCGATCCGTGCCGAAGAGAGCGACGATGGGCATGGTTAGCCCGGTAGCCATGAAGGTGCCCACCGAGGAGCCAATCGTGCGCAGGCTGCTCAATTGCATCTTTTCATTCGCCTGGCGCGTCATCAGGGGCATCAGTGTGCCGTATGGAATATTGACGGAGGCATAGAGAAGTTCAACCACAATCAGCGTAACGTAGGCATAGAAGACCTTCCCGGCTACCGAATGCATCGGCGATAGGAAAAGCAGAAACGAGGCAATACCCAGTGGAATTGAGCCATAGAGCAGGTAGGGGCGGGCCTTGCCGAAGCGGCTCTTGGTGCGGTCCACAATGACGCCGAACATCGGGTCGAGCAAAGCGCTTAGAATCATCGAGACCAGAATTAGCGTTCCGGCCATGGCCACCGGGATCAGAGCGACGTTGACGTAAAAGAAGAGCAGGAACCCGGAAATGAGGTTCCAGGAGAGGTTGGACGCCAAGTCTCCAAGCCCGTAGCTGAGCTTTTCACTGCGACTGAGGCCAGGATCTTTCATTGAACGTCCTCGGGGTCTTACCGGCGCCGCCGTGAATGGGGGTAGCGCTTGAGACAGACCGCTAATTAGAATCTGAATTCTGAATCAAGATACAAATCTCACATCGCAATGTCGTCTGTCAAGCATTTTTATTTTTGCAAAGCGATAGACCTCCTAATCTCCTCTATATCAATCAGAACCCGTGTAAGTTCGAGCCGTGGTTGTGGTCTGGATTTACGGTTCTTAGCGTCCATTCCCAGTCTTGCCCAAGATTCCTCTTGACATAAATCAAAATGTAGATTCTTATTTTGATGTGCGTTGACCGTCCGTGCAGCTCTCCGTGAACCGGCGGGGCATCGGCCAGGCAGACGCAACAAGGAGAAATGGCTGTGGATAAGCTCAAGGTTGGCATCATTGGCTGCGGTGGTATCGCCGAGGTCAAGCATTTTCCGGCGCTGATGAAGCAAAAACATCGCATTGAACTGGCAGGCTTCTGCGACTTGGTGGAAGCTCGTGCAGTGAACGCCAAGGCGCAGTTCGGCGATGCCGACGCAACCCATTATACAGATTACCGCAAGCTGCTCGACGACAAGACGATCGACATCGTCTATGTGCTCACCCCCAATGTTTCGCACTCCGAGATTACAGTAAACGCTCTCAATGCTGGCAAGCATGTGCTTTGCGAAAAACCCATGGCGCCCACCACGGCCGATGCCCAGGCCATGCTCAATGCCGTGAAGAGCACCGGCAAGAAGCTAACCATCGGCTACCAGAACCGCTATCGCACCGATTCGCAGATTTTGCATCAGGCTTGCCGGGCGGGCGACCTGGGCGACATCTATTTTGCCAAGGCGCACGCGGTGCGCCGCCGCGGTGTACCCACCTGGGGCGTCTTTCCCGACAAGTCCAAGCAAGGCGGCGGTCCGCTCATTGACCTGGCCACCCACGCCTTGGATCTGGCCCTGTGGATGATGGATAACTACGAGCCCGCCATGGTGCTGGGCACAACCTTCGAGAAGATGCGCGACAAGTTCGAAGGCAACTGGTTCGGCCCCTGGAATCCCAAGACCTTTGAAGTGGAAGATTCCGCCTTCGGTTTTGTAAAAATGAAGAACGCCGCCACCATCTTCATCGAGGCGGCGTGGGCGCTGAACGTGGCTCGCTCGCGCGAGGGACAGGTGACGCTGTGTGGTACCGAGGCTGGCGCTGAACTGGTAGGTGAAGGCGCGGCGGCACCCAACTCTTCCATTCACTCTGGCGACGTCATCTTCAACCAGATGAAGTATAACCAGCAGTTGGAACTGCTGCCGACGCCGGTTTCTCCCATGGTCAAGGCTCACATGGGCGAACACGGACCCAAGGTTGGCGATGCCGAGCAGAATGCCTGGCTGGATGCTATCCTCAACGACACCGAGCCGTACATCAAGCCCGCTGAAGCGTTTGTAGTGACGCAGATTCTCGACGCCATTTACAAGTCGGCAGCCGAGGGCCGGGCCATCCAGCTTTAGCTTGTACGTGCGTGCTCATGCAAAGGAAGGCGTGTACATCCACGACCTTGGCCTTGCATGGGCCAATCGGAGGAAGCGGTCTCCAGTTTCCGCTTCCTCCCATATTCTTTCGCAGCCTGGAGCCAAGGAGGTACGCACATGAAAACACTCAAGGGACCTGGAATCTTTCTAGCCCAGTACATTGGCGATCAAGCGCCCTTCAACTCTCTGCCTTCCATCGCCAAGTGGGCGGCGGGGCTTGGCTTCAAGGCAGTGCAGGTGCCTTGCGGTAATCCCAGCATCTTCGACCTGGCCAAGGCTGCTGAAAGCCAGACATATTGCGACAACGTGCGCGGCACACTGGCCGAAGCGGGGCTTGAGATTTCCGAACTCTCCACGCATATCGAGGGCCAGCTCATTGCAGTGCATCCTGCTTACGACAAACTCTTCGACGGCTTTGCACCGCCTGCGCTGCGCGGCAATGAGCCGGCCCGGCGCTCTTGGGCATACGGCCAGATGCTGCTGGCGGCCAAGGCCAGCAGCAACCTCGGCCTGGCGGCACACGCTACGTTTTCCGGTGCACTGGCTTGGCCTTACTTCTATCCCTGGCCGCAGCGCCCGCAAGGCCTTATCGAGGAAGCTTTTGCCGAGTTGGCCAAGCGCTGGCTGCCCATCCTCAACGCCTTCGACGAGGTCGGCGTGGATGTATGCTTCGAGCTGCACCCCGGCGAGGACCTGCACGATGGTGCCACCTTCGAGCGCTTCTTTGAAGCCACGGGACGGCACACTCGCGCGCGCATTTTGTACGACCCAAGTCACTTTGTTTTGCAGCAGCTCGACCATCTCCAGTTCATTGACAACTATCACCCGCTCATCCGCGCCTTCCACGTGAAGGATGCCGAGTTCCGGCCCAATGGCCGCAGCGGCGTTTATGGCGGTTATCAGAGCTGGCTGGAACGGCCGGGGCGCTTCCGTTCGCTGGGCGACGGACAGGTTGATTTTGGCTCGGTCTTCAGCAAGATGGCGCAATACGACTATCCCGGCTGGGCAGTTCTGGAGTGGGAAGACTGCATACAGAACTCGGAGGACGGCGCGCGGCTCGGAGCGGCCTTCATTCGTGAGCACATCCTCAAGATTACCAACCATTCTTTCGACGACTTCGCGGCGGTTGACTCCGACGCCGCCTTCAACCGCAGTGTGCTCGGCATCTGACACAAGTCTACACAGCGAAAGTGGAAGAGGAACGTGATGCAAAACAAGCAGTTCGATGCCATCGTAATCGGCTCTGGTGCCGCCGGCAGCTTCGCGGCAAAGGAACTTACACAACGTGGCCTGGAAGTACTTTTGTTGGAAGCAGGCCCGAATATCACGGAGGCAGACTTCGGGCACACCCCTACCAATCCGCGCCCCAAGGGCATGGACCTTAAAGCGCGGGCTCTCGCCACGCTGCAAGGACAGCATATTCAGTGCAGAGCCGCCTTTTTTGGAGAGCAACTCAAGCACTTTCTGGTGAACGATTGGAAGAATCCATATACCACGCCTTCGGATGACTTCTTTCTTTGGATTCGAGGAAGACAACTCGGTGGCCGTCTTCACACATACGGCCGCGTTGTTCTTCGTATGACCGATTACGACTTCAAAGCTGCGAGCAGAGATGGATATGGCGAGGATTGGCCAATCTCCTATAAGGACCTCGCACCTTATTACGATCAGGTTGAGAGGTTTCTGGGGGTCTACGGCAACCAGGACAACATACGCAACCTTCCCGATGGGAAGTATGCTCATACGCCCAAGTTGACGGCCGCCGAGCAGGCATTCAAGGCAACTGTAGAAGCCAGATGGCCTGAACGTTCCGTTATCTCCTGGAGATACGCAGCCCCCAATCTCAAGCGGGGTCCGCTGCCTCTGCTGGCCGCAGAGGAGACGGGGCGACTCACGATCCGGACTGACGCAGTTGTGAGACGGATCACCGTTGATCCAATCAACGGCAAAGCATCCGGTGCCGAGATCATCGACCGGGTGACGAAGAAAACGGAAGCCGTGTCCGCAAATATCGTCATGCTGTGTGCATCCACGATCGAATCGATACGGATTCTCCTTAACTCGGCTTGTCCGAAACATCCCAATGGGTTAGGCAATTCCACGGGGATTCTCGGCCGCTATTTCATGGATCAGTGCCCAAGTCTCACGTTTGGGAAATCGCCGGCTTTCAAGGGATGGGAGCTCGACAACTCAGCACCGCCTGATCCCTTCTACGCACCTTCTGGCGGCATCTACATTCCCCGCTACCAGAACCTCGACAGCATCACAAATGCGAATTTCAAAAGAGGGTTTGCATTCCAGGGAATCATTGGACGCGGACCTGTTGCCGACGATAGTCCGGCCATGTTTGGCCTCATGGGCTTCGGTGAAACTCTCCCTTACTACGACAACCTCGTCACTCTTAACCCCAGGCGGAGAGATACGTGGGATATTCCCGTTGCCCACATCAAATGTTCGCTGACCCAGAATGAGTACGCGCTGCTTCATGAGCAAGTGAAATCGGCCAAGGAAATGGTCGATGCCTGCGGGTATACGATCGACTTTGCCGGTTCAACCCTCGGACTTGAGAATGAGAAAGAGGCTTACGCAGATGCCAATTGGTTCAGCCGATTCCTGTTCCGCAAGTCATTCAAGAAGAGCATGGCAGTTGGAGCCGCCATTCACGAGTGCGGCGGCGCCCGAATGGGAGACAGTCCAGATCGCTCTGTTCTTAATCCGTACAACCAAAGCTGGGATGTAAAAAATCTATTCGTGACCGACGGAAGCTGCTTCCCTTCCAGTGGAACTGTAGGCCCGGCTTTGACGATCATGGCACTTACGGTGCGAGCGTGCGAATACATCGCACAAGAGTACAGTGCTAATAGGCTATAAGGGGCGATCCATCTATTCAGCGGTGATTGCGTCGGTATCCCAGTCGAGTAGGGCGAAGGCGCTGAACGGGCTTCAATAATGTCGTTGTTTCCATCGTCCCCTCTAAAATTCCGTACGGCGGGTTTTCCCTGGTGCCACTTCAAGGCTGACATATCAGGCAGTGCCTTCCCGTCACCAAACCCGGTTTGCATCTGCCCTTCGCGCCGTATCTCCGGGCTTGGAACCTTTACTTCAGCCCTGTGTCTGGCAGGTGGCCCGTCCTCGACGCCGTCATGCTGGCTCTTCGTCCCATCTCAGTGGCCCTCGCTCCGATCCGGGTTATGCTGTCCAGGTTCATCCACACCTAACGACCACATTCGCCCTACTCGCCAGCACAATCCGACTTCGCATCCGGCATATACGGACGGCCTTCGCCGTGCATCTCACGACGTTGAAGCATCCGGCGAGTTGCATCTTACAACGTCGAAGCATCCCGCGAGCGGTTCCGAGCTTTCATGGTTGATCTGTGCCGACGTGTCGCCGTCCGTGGCTCCCGGAAACCCGACGGCTGCATATGTCCAGTCCCTTCACCATCGGCGCTGGCTTTCATCCATTGCCCGCCGATTCAACGTTTCCGATTAACCTGCACTCCGATTCCAGCAGGGGTCATGCATTTCTGAGCCTAACTACCATTCGCTTGCGCTGCAACCTGGCGGCTTGTTCGCCTCCTTTGTCTGAGTATGGTGGTCCCGTTTGTTCGGACAGTTTTTTCGGGTTTTTAAGTGGAATAATTGTTCGTCGTAATCGAGGCGGTGGAAATGTGAAAATCAGTTTCATCG
>Ga0255354_1001121_pt1 | contig 15972 bp, 16 predicted proteins | sample HBST50metaG_FD_189942 | JGI IMG/M metagenome (GOLD analysis project Ga0255354, IMG submission 189942) | Peat soil microbial communities from Stordalen Mire, Sweden - H.B.S.T50 | ecosystem: Environmental > Terrestrial > Soil > Wetlands > Peat | place: Sweden: Norrbotten County, Stordalen Mire...
TGGAAAAGAAGGTCGCCGCGCAGTCTCCACCCGAGGGCACAACAGACGGAAGCGGGGCCTCTGAATGAGGCTTCGTTCCGTGGCTTTCACACTACTGCTGCCGGCGCTGATGGCGGCCTCCGGGTGCCACTCCTATCATGTGGAAACAACTGTCGAGAACCGCACCGGCCAGACAATCCAATTGCTAGAGGTGGACTATCCAAGCGCAACCTTTGGGGCTAACAGCATGGCCGCCGGTGAGACCCTGCACTATCGCATCCAACTAAGCGGCAGCGGTCCCCTCAAAGTGCAATACACCACTGGAAACGGCCATCCGGCGCAGGCCCAAGGCCCCATAGTAGTCGAACGGCAGGAAGGCCGTCTGGAGATTGTACTGTTACCCGAAGGCAAAGCCGACTTCCATCTCCAACTAACTCCGCAGCCATGAGTCCAGCCCTATAAGTTATACTTCGAAGCTATACCCTAAGAAGAGAGAGAGGTCTATGCCTGTCGAGCCCCCGCGCACTGCTGAAGCGAACAGCCGTGGAGCGCGGTTGTGGCCTCGTTCGAGGCGCAGAACAGCCCACAGGCAAGGTCTGCTGTGGCGGAGACACAGGTTTGCGCTGCGCGTGGCGGGCTGCTTTATCGCAGTAACGCTTGCCGCCACATCTGTTGAAATCCTCAACAACGGCAAAAACGGAGCCTATTACATTTGGGTGGCAAACGGCCTGCTGCTCGCTTACTTGCTGTTGGCGCCCCGCTGGCGCTGGCCGGCGTATTTGTCTGCGGGTTTTGCGGCCTACATGGCCTCCACATTTCTCTCCCAGCAGCACTGGCAGCCCATTAATCTTTTTTATAACGGGTTGGATATTGCCGATGCGCTGATCGCAGCGCTGCTGCTGCGGCGGCGGTCCGCACAGTTGCCGCGCTTTACCAACTTCGGGTATATCGTTCGCTTCATCGCCTACGCTGTTGTGACTGCCCCTGTAGCCACCGGATTGATCTACACGCTTGTCTCAGTAGCCTGGCTACACAAAACCCCAGTGAACTCCTTCCTCAGCTGGGGTGCAGTAGACAGCCTGGGAATCGTCGTGGTGACTCCTGCCTGCGTAGCAATCTTCCGAACCGGATTCAGAAAGCCCGCCAACCTGACGAGAAGCGCGCTTTATTTGGTTCTTCTCGTGTTGGTTACGCTTATTGAATTCATGCAGATCACGGTTCCCCTGCTCCTGGTGATCTATCCACTCCTTGTGCTTATCCTCCTGGAAATGGGGCTGGGATGGGCTGCACTGTCTACGCTGTTCGTCGCGGTTGCCGGAGGCTGGTTCAGCTTCCACGGCATCGGCCCGTACTTGATACCAAAGCCAGATATGGGATTTGGAGCCAGCTTGCGATTGCAGGTTTTCGCCGCATCCGCCACGGTGATGCTTTATATCGTCTCCGTTGTTTTGGAAAAGCAGCGTGCAATTGAGAAGAAGTTACGCAAAATCGTAGCTCAGCATTCACTCGTCCTGGAAAACTCCCGCGATGTAATCGTCCTAAGCGATTTTAGAGGCAACCGCAGCTACGTATCGTCCTCTGCGGAGTTTCTAACCGGATGGACTGCCGAGGAACTGCTCAAGCAAAGCGGCATCGATCTGGTTCATCCAGACGATCTGCCAAATGTGAAACTTGCTTTGCGCAAGCTGCGTTCCAGCGCGGAGGGCTCCCTGATCGAGTGCCGCATCCGCGCCGCCGACGGCAGGTATATTTGGGTGGAATCGAGCCTGTGCATCGCTCACGATCCAGAAACAGGCGCACCCTCCGGCATTCTGAACATGATCCGCGATATTGAGGAGCGCAAGCATACAGAAGAACAGCTTGCCAGCGCCTACCGGACAGTGGAAGCGCTTGCCGTGATGGACCCGCTCACTGGTTTGTCGAACCGGCGCCGATTCGATCAGTGCCTGACCAAGGAGTGGCGCCGCGCACTGCGAGACAAGAAGCCCCTCTCCATGCTGCTCATCGATGCCGACCTATTCAAGTCATACAACGACAGCTATGGACACCCGCACGGGGACAGTTGCCTCAAGCAGATCGCGAAGGCGGCCCTGGAAGTGGTGACGCGGCCCAGCGACCTGGTGGCCCGCATCGGAGGCGAAGAGTTCGCCATTATCCTGCCCAACACCCGCAACCTGGGAGCCATGCAAGTGGCCACCGCGCTCTGCGAGGCCATGCGTCGGCGCAACGTGACCCACAAGGGCAGTCCGTACGGCATCATGACCATCTCCGTGGGGTGCGCCACGCTCATTCCCAGGGCCGGACAGCAACCCATAGACCTAATCGAAAAGGCTGACAGCGCGCTCTACCAAGCCAAGAGCGACGGGCGAAACCGCGTGTGCAACAGCAGCTGCTTAGAGCGTGCCGAGGCCAAGGACTCACAGCAGGTTGGGGCAGGCGGCACGGCAGACTAAAGGACCCTTTGGTTACAAATCGAAAGGGCTGGAGATTAAATCCCGTTGAGGATCAATCTCCAGCCCTTTGCTGCCGTGTCCCGAGAGGTTTCTCAGCGCACCATGCTCTGGAAAAGCGGCGACTGCAGCAGAGCGTTGAACTGCGAATCGGCGGCGGCAAAATGGATGGAAAGCCGCCCGGAATCGGAGCTGATGTTGGTGGCGGACAGGGCCTGCTTTTCCGCTTCCGAACCGCTCATCTTGCGCAGGAGCAAAGCGGCGTTCAAAAGTGAGGAAAGGGTAGCGGAGGCGAAGGAATCACCCGTGGAAAGGGTGAGGTTGAACTTGACCCCATGCTGGAAGTCCATGCCATACCAGGAGCCCAGCAGGCGCTTGCGAACGGTCTCATAGTCGGTGACCGATCCGGCTTCTCCCAAAACCTGCTTCATCATGGTCTGGGTACCCTTCTGGTCCAGGATGCTCCATAGCGGCTCGTAGTCCACCGCCTTCATAGCGTCCATCATGCCGCTGTTGGTCAGCAGGCTGGGAGCGTTGCCGTCGCGGGTATCGAGAGCCTTCTTAACCGCCTCGATGGAGCCGAAAACCATGGTGGATGGATCCACAAAACAAGCCATCATACCAGTCTTGGACAGTGGATAGATTCGGTTGGTGCGGTAGAGCGTGGCCTTCAGATGCTGCTTGCGGAAGTTGGCGACTATGTCCTGCATCGAAAATTGGCCCTGAGCGATGCCCAGGGTGACCACGCCTTCGCTACTGCCCGAGGGCCTAAACAGCGCAAACGCCAACTGGTCCACGTCGTGATTATCGTTCAGGCCGGACTTGCGCAAGGCTTCGTCAAACTGCCTGAGGTCGGGCGGCATGACGCGCTCTTTCAAGTCCATCGCGGCCGAAGAATTCTGCATGACACGGTAGTCGATCACCACCAACTGCTGCACATCGTGGGGAATGGCCGTACGGGCGTCCGTGGACAACTGCGCCGCGGGAACCGCAGCCGACCCCACCACAAGCAGGGTCGCAAACGAAACCTTGATAAAAAGCTTAAACAATTTCATCCTCCGGGATTAACGCGCTTTTCGAATAGAGCGAAGCGAAAACATGCGCAATGCAAGCATTTCCTCCGCAAGTTCTTCGAAAGGCGCTCGTATTCCGATACCTTCATTGTACCTGCCGGACATTTGACCGTTGGTTATTGCGGGACATCCCAATGGTCAAGACTCGTCCGGCCAAGCGAGTGGAGTAGCAAGGCGGTGCTCCAGAATCTTGGTCCTTGTATCGAACCTAATCAATTGACGCATCCACTCGCTTTCTCGCTCACAGGCCGCTTCGGGAATCAGTCCGATCACTTCTCCCTCGACCGGCGCCGCCTTGAAGCGCAGCGCTGCTTCGCAGACCGCGCGATAGACCTGGGAGACTGGCGTCACCTGAAAGTCTGTTATGTTCATCGAAAGCTGCGCCCTGCCATGCGCCAGAAAACCCATGGCTTTTACGCCCTTGAGCCCGCCAGAAGCGGCGCGCACTTCGCGAGCGATGGTGCGCACCATGGAAACATCGCTGGAATCGAAGTAGATGTTGTAGTCCACCAGGAACTTGCGTGCTCCAACGGCGCAAGCTCCTGCAGTGGGGTGCAGGCCAGGACCGCCCAGGTCGGGTCGGCGGGCAGCTTCCTTGCGGACAGCCTCTCTCAAGCCTTCAAACTGGCCGCGACGCACATCGTCCAGGTTGGCCCGGTCAGGGCGCGCAGCAGCAGCCTCGTAGTAGTACACCGGCACGCCGTAGCGACGCCAGATTTCTAACCCCGCCTGCCGAGCCAGCAAAGCGCATTGCTCCAGCTTGATGCCGGAAATGGGCACAAAGGGAATCACGTCCGCAGAGCCAATGCGCGGGTGGACTCCCTCCTGACGGGTGAGGTCGATCAACTCGGCGGCTTTGCCCGCGCCGCGTACTGCCGACTCAACCACCGCGCCAGACTCCCCGGCAATGGTCACCACGGACCGGTTGTGATCGCCATCCATGGTCCAGTCGAGCAGGTGCACTCCCTCGACATGCATCGCGGCCAATATAGCCATGACGCGCCGTGCATCAACACCCTCTGAAAAATTGGGAACACACTCGACGAGCGGTCCAGTCATCATCACTCCACCCCAGCGACGAATACCTGTCGCCGTGGGCCCCGTGTCAACACCGCAGCAACAAAGACCTGTAGCTGCGTATCCCGTGTCACTTCCAAAAGGTGTAACCCAACTGAACCTGAATGCTGGCGTTCACGCCGGGATTGCGGTCGCCCAGCGAAGCCGAAGAAATGTGTACGGCGTTCACGCCCACATCAATGGAGCGCTTGGGGCGAGTGAAGTAATGGAACCCGACGCCGCCCTGGGGCGTGAAGTTGAACACAGAGCCGCCGCCGGGCGTGCCATGCGAAACGAGCTGCATCGGCGGAAACTTGTGGGTAGTGTAGATAAGTCCACCCGCACCCTGAAACCAGGGCTGGAAACGCCGCGATTGGGTCAGAAAATTCCAGCGCAGAATGACCGGGGTAATGTTGAAGCCGGTATAAGTGCCGCCGCCGACGGATGCAACATAAGGCTTCCCTTTGTAGACAAACGTCTGCTGGTGCGGGCTCGGGGTATAAGCCTGCCAAAAGGGCACGATATTGGCGCCATACTCGAACTGACCGGTCAGAATTCCTGCATGAAGTACCGGAGTAAGCGGCTTGCCCGCTTGAAAGCCCGCCCAAAAGAACTGGAAATTCGAGCGATCGCCTACGCCTGTGCCTCCATTGACGAAGGGACCGTACTCCAAGCTCCGGGCCTGACGCACCTGAGCTACGGGGTTCGCTGCAGCTCCTGCGGTATCGGCCGGAGTTTCAGCAGAGGCGATCAGACCGCCTGCCATCAAGACAAACAACAGAAAATTCGCCGTTCTGGTCAACTCTTTTTCCTTCTGTGGGTAAGATTTCAGATTTCCATTGAAAAGGCCGCCACATCCGGGCGGCCTCTTCATTTGTCTATCGCAACAGGACTAGCCTTCCGCCTGCTCCATCTGGTCGGCGTCCATGTCGAAGTTGGAGTAGACATTTTGCGTATCGTCGCAGTCTTCCAGAACTTCAAGCAGACGAAGCATCTGGTTCGCCGCGCTGCCTTCGAGCTTGGTATACGTCGAGGCGAGCATGGTGACTTCGCTCGACAGAATCGGGATACCTACGGCCTTGACGGCTGTGGCAACGGCTTCCAGCGTACCGGGTTCGGTCACAATCTCCCAGGTTTCGCCTTCGTCGTTCAGATCCTCGCCGCCATGCTCCAGCACGATGTCCATAAGCTGGTCTTCAGTGGCTGCTTCTTTCTCGATGGCGATGAGGCCCTTCTTCGAGAACATGAAGCGGACCGAACCGGTTTCGCCCAGGTTACCGCCGTGCTTTGAGAAAGCGTGACGAATCTCGCTGACCGCGCGGTTGCGGTTGTCGGTCATGACATCCACGATGATGGCGACGCCGCCAGGGCCGTAGCCCTCGAAGCTGATCTCCTCGTAGTTGACGCCTTCCAACTCACCGGTGCCGCGCTGGATGGCACGCTTGATGTTGTCCTGCGGCATGTTTTCCATCTTCGCAGCCAGAACGGCGGTGCGCAGACGTGCGTTGCTGTCGGGGTTGCCGCCGCCCTTGGCGGCGACAGCGATTTCCTTGAGCAGGCGGGTGAATATCTTGCCGCGCTTAGCATCAAGCGCGCCCTTCTTATGCTTAATTGTGGCCCACTTTGAATGGCCGGACATGGGAACCTCAGCTGTACTCGAAAATAGCGGCGCGGCACGCGCCTGACGTTGTGAGTATACCACCGGGAGCGACGTGCAAGAGAGGACGACAAACACCGGCCAGCAGCCGTCCAAACCACGCCGATTCAAAGCACAGCGACGAGCCGTTCAGAGGAATTTTTCAGGTCGGCGACGCAGGCCACAACCCGGCTATTCCGCACCAAAGATGCGGCGGAAGAAGCGGCTCACACTCGCTAAAAATCCCGTTTTTTTCTGGCCGGTTGGCGGCGTGGCTGTCTGGCTCGTGACGGCAGACGGCGTAACCGGCGTCGGCTCAGTCGCGGGCTGAACCGTGTGTTCCGCGCCGTTGTAGGTCAGAGTCTCCAAGGGCTTCGCGGACGCATTGCCTGTCTGTACGGCCGGGGGCGCAGGCTTGGGAAGCGGCGCAAGCCCTTCGCTCTGGGCCAGCGGAAACTCGTTGCCATGAGCCGCATCTGCTGGCGGCGGACATCCGCAAGGCTCTTTCTCGTGATCGACCACCTCGCGCAAGCTGCCGTGCTGGAACATCACGCGCTGGCCGGGCTGCACGCGATAGGCTCCGCCATCAAAGACACTGGAAACCAGCACGTAAGGAGCATTCACCCCGGCATTATCCACGCAGGTGTCTCCGTGCTGGCCCAAGCGCACCTTGACCTCGGCCGCTCCAGGACCGCCGATGAGGATGCGAAAGTCGGGCGTAAGCAGAATGTCGGAGTTGCGGCCGGTGGCAAAGCTGGCCTCGATCGCCCCGTGATCCATGGCCATCATCAGGCCGGGAATCTCTCCTGCGGGAATGCTGGAGTCGGCCGCCAGCTTGACCGTGGTGGTGGCGCAGACGCGCAACACGCCGCGATGCGGCAACAGGACCTGAGTGGTGACAGAGCCGGATGTAACCGTTCCGCTGGCGGCGATGATGGCCTTGCCCTGAGAAACTTCCAGTGCGCCGGTCACCTTGGCGGCGTGGTCGGGGTTCTTGCTGTCCAGCGGAACAATCGCCAGAGGAGTGGATGCCGGGTCCGCCGCAGTTGCCTGTGCTTGCAAGGGTGCGCTGCTGAAAGCCGCCGCCAGGCAAGCCGTCCCAGCAAGAAGTACGCAGTACACCGGGCTCAGGCAGCGCGTCATGGCTTGCATCGTGGCCTACATTCCCAGGAAATTGCGGATCATCTCGTGGCCGTGTTCGGTCAGGACGCTTTCAGGGTGGAACTGCACGCCCTCAATCGGCAGGGTGCGGTGGCGCAGGCCCATGATGATAGAGTCGCCATCCGGCGCAGCGGTGCGAGCAGTGACCATCAGTTCGGCCGGCAGCGAGTCCTCGGCGACGATCAGTGAATGGTAGCGGGTGCAGATCAGCGGCGTTGCCAATCCGGCAAAGATGCCTTTGCCGTCGTGGTCCACCGGGCTGGTCTTGCCGTGCATCAGGTGAGGCGCGCGCACCACATCGCCGCCAAAAGCCTCGCCGATAGCCTGATGGCCCAGGCAGACGCCGAAGATGGGCGTTTTGCCGGCCATGTGGCGGATGAGCGGAACCAGAATGCCGGCTTCGCTGGGCGTGCAGGGACCGGGCGAGAGCAGGATGCGCTCCGGCTTGAGCGCCTCAACCTGCTCCACCGTCAGTTCGTCGTTGCGATAAACCTCGACCTCTGCGCCCAGTTCTCCCAGGTACTGCACAAGGTTGTAGGTAAACGAATCGTAGTTGTCCAGAACAAAGACCATGGTGGAAACCAGTGTACGGCATTGAGTTGGGAAAGGCGGCGGCGGTCGTCATGCGGCTGAGGATAGCGCGGCCTTGTCTTGTAGTTGCGGGAGCCGTGGTGCATCTGCAAGACTGGCCATGGATGTCTACTATGGTTCTTCACTTTCTCATTCAAGGTCGCGTGCAGGGCGTGGGCTTTCGCTGGTTTGTGCACCGCGAGGCCAGCGAACTGGACCTGCGCGGGTGGGTGCGCAACACCGAAGAGGGCGAAGTGGAAGTTGTCGCCTCGGGCTCCGCGGACGATCTGGCCCAACTCCGCCACCGCCTGCGCTGCGGCCCCCGTGGCAGCCGCGTGGATCACCTGATCGAGCACTACCTCGACGACAGCGAAGCCGAAGGGCTGGATGCGTTCCGCGTCGACGGCGCGTGGTAAACACAGAAATTAGATTTGCATTTCGCAGCCGAGCTGCCCTTCCCTACTCCCAGCGCCTGATCCCTGAACCCTGTCTCCTGCTCTCTGTCGTTATAATCTGTAGGGAAGCGAGCTGCGTCTACGCCTGTTCCCTTCCCGTGAATTCATTTCAGCTTTTCTGAGGAGCAGACGCACCATGCCGGAAGCAATCAAGCCCATCGAAGCAGCAGAGCCCGTCAACGTGAAAGCCATGAAGGCGCTCGTGCGCACGGTGCCAGACTTCCCCAAGCCAGGAATTCTGTTCTACGACATCACCACCCTGCTGAAGGATAAGACCGGCTTTGCCCAACTGATCGACGCGCTGGCAGAGCACTACATCGACCGCAAGATCGATCTGGTGCTGGGCATTGAGGCGCGCGGATTTATCTTTGGGCCAGCGCTGGCCTACCGGCTGAATGCCGGGTTTGTGCCGGTGCGCAAGCCGCGCAAACTGCCTGCGCCGGTTGCTCGAGTCACCTACGACCTGGAATACGGGTCCGACACGCTGGAAATCCATCTGGATGCAATTCAGCCGGGACAGCGCGTGCTGCTGGTAGATGATCTGCTAGCCACCGGAGGCACCATGGAAGCCACCGTGAAGCTGGTCAAGCAGTTGGGCGGTGAAATTGCCGGGTTGGCCTTCGCCGTGGAACTGGACTTTCTGAAGGGCCGCAAGCGCTTCCCGGAATACGACGTCTTCAGCCTACTGCACTACGACGAGTAAAGAAGGCACAGGTCTCAAGTAGCGTTCGGCATGCGTTGAATGCCCCAGGCCTCGATTTTGAGGCCTGGGAAAGCATCAACTCAATCAACCAACGCCGACCCCACCACAGGCAGCAAGCGGCGGTCTATACTGACCCCAAGCCTATGCGTACCCACCTCTCGCTCGCTCTCCTGCTCGCCCTCGTCCCAGCCTTCTCGTACGCCCAAACTGCGGCCACCCACACCCCCAAGCCCATGCCAAAATCGCAAAGCCCCGAATCGGTCCATCGCTCCGCCATCGTCATTGACACCCACGCTGACACGCCCCAGCGCTTTGTCGATGAACACTTCGACTTGGCCGATCCTCTCGGTGGCGGCAACCTCAACCTTGACTCCATCCACAAAGGCAATCTGGGCGCCGAGTTCTTCTCCATCTGGGTTGAGCCGGAGCAGTACAAGGGCCACTACGCCCGTCGCACTCTCGAACTGATTGACGCCGTCAAGCAACAGGCCGCCCGCCATCCCGATCAAATCGAGTTCGTCACCTCGCCCGCCGGAATCGAGCAGGCCCACCGCGACCACAAGTTCGCCGCGCTCATGGGCATTGAAGGCGGCCACTCCATCGAGGATTCCATTCCTCTGTTGCGCCAGTACTACGCTCTCGGCGTGCGCTACATGACTCTCACCTGGTCCAACTCCAATGGCTGGGCCGACAGCTCCGGCGACATCGACGACAAATCCATCCCCCACACCACCGAAGGCCTCAACGAATTCGGCAAGGACGTGGTCTATGAGATGAACCGCCTGGGCATGATGGTCGACATCTCCCACGTCTCCGACCGCACCTTCTACCGCGCCGTCATCATCAGCCGCGCCCCGGTCATCGCCTCGCACTCTGATGCCCGCGCTCTCTGCGACGCTCCCCGCAACATGACGGACACCATGCTCCGCGCCGTGGCCAACTCCGGCGGCCCCGAGTCCAAGGGTGGCGTCGTCCAGGTCAACTTCTTCAACGCTTTCCTCTCTCAGAGCTGGCGCGACGCGCAAAGGGCCATCAAGCCTGAAGCCGACAAGGCTGTCCAGGCCCTCAAAGACAAGGCCAAGGCCGAAGGCAAGCCCGTACCCTACGACGAAATCGAGAAGCTTGAGCGCCAGTACGCCGACCGCATCCCGCGCCCGCCGCTCTCCGTCCTCATTGACCACATCGACCACATCGCCAAGGTGGCCGGCATCGAGCACGTAGGCCTGGGCTCGGACTTCGACGGTGTCGGCGGCCAGCTTCCCGAGGGCATCGACTCCACAGCCGACCTGCCCAAAATCACCGCCGCCCTCATGGCCCGCGGCTACTCCGCCGAAGACTGCCGCAAAATCCTGGGCGGCAACCTGCTCCGCGTCTTCCGCGAAGTCGAGCAGGTCTCCAAAACCCTCAAGGCCGAAAGCCGCCCCCGCATCACCGAAAAGCAGCCCTTCAACAAGGAACAGAAGTAGCTATCTTCGATTCCTCTAACCGCACAAAAACTGGGTATCTCATCCTTCCGTAGTTTCATTCTTCGCGAAAGGGTGGGGACCCAGGAGCGCCATCGCTGCAACTCCAGCCCCGCGCACTGCGCTTAGTGCCCCATGGCGCGCCTATGCATTGTATTTCTTGATCGCCTCCGCGCTGACGGGTGTGAAAAGGTTGATCAACGTCCCATCGGGGTCGCGAAACATCAAAGAGCGGTTTCCCCATGGCTGGGTTTTTGGCTCCTGGACAAATTCATTGATGACTTCCTTGAGCCGGGCATATTCCTTGTCTACGTCCTCAACGCGGAACTCAATGATGGCGCTGTGGTTGTCAGCTGCGTGAGCGGCCCCTGCACCAAACAAAACCATGGTGCGCTCGCTGGCTATCGCCAATGTGCAGGCAGGCGTTGCCAATTCCGCAAAGTCCTCTGTGTACCATGTCGCCGTGAGGCCAGAGATCGTTTCATAGAATCCAACCAAACGCTTTATGTCGTTGGTGATGACGCGTATCGAGACGAAATTCATAGTGTCCTCTTCCCTTGGGTTAAACTGCGATGTACCCACACTACAAGGGACCTGCTGACAGCATCATGTCAGCAGTGAAAGGAAGACCGCCATGCGCCGAGCCGACCGCTTGTTTCAGATCATCCAGGTCCTGCGCCGCTCGACCCGGCCTGTCACCGCCAACATGCTGGCCGAAGAGTTGGAGGTATCCAAGCGGTCCGTTTACCGCGATGTAGCGGACCTGATCGGGCAAAGGGTGCCGATCCGCGGCGAGGCGGGTGTGGGTTATCTCCTTGACCGCCACTTTGACATGCCGCCGCTGATGCTAACCCCAGATGAGATCGAAGCAGCTGTGCTTGGTGCCCAATGGGTAGCCGAGCGGGCAGATCCTGTGCTGGCCAACGCCGCGCGCGACCTGATCGCCAAAATTGCCACTGCCGTGCCCGCTCATCTGCGTCTGTTCATCGCCGAGCCCACTACCGGGACGCCGCCAGGCAAAAAGATGGCCCAGGATGGCCTGGATATCGCCAAGACACGCTTATGGATCCGCAGTGGGCGCAAAATCCGAATCCACTATCGAGATCAAGAAGCACAAGACAGTGAGCGAACCATCTGGCCAGTGATCATCGGTTATGCCGACACGGTGCGCCTGCTGGCGGCTTGGTGCGAACTGCGTCAGGAGTTTCGGCATTTCAGGACAGATCGCATCGTCGCAGCCGAGTTTCTTGACGAGCACCACGGCTGTCGTCTCAGCGACCTGAGAAACCGATGGAAACGTTTTATGGAAGCTGAACGCGGAGTGCGACTCTCCTAACAGCCGAGTCATAGGGGAAATTGACGACAGCCCCACCCGCGCTAGGGCGCCTAAGCGCGAAACTCATCAGGCACGTGTCCCCACAGCAAGTGGCCAGATTCCGAGTTATGGAAAGCCTAAACTCCGTGCTAAGTCATTCCACAATTCGCTTATAAATACCTATTTCTTATGTTATCTCGAACTTGTCAGCAAGCTTTAAGACGCGTTCGGGTATTTCTTGCCAACAGTGGTGTAATAATTTCCTGTTCTTTTCCGCTCTTTGATCCGCGGCATCAAACAACTTATTATTTTGCAATCACTTACAGTTTGGAGCCCCTCGTGCTCTCATCAGAACCAGAACGGTCAATTCCCCGTTCAGGAGGTAAACTTCCATGCTACGTCGCATCAGAGTTATTACCTTTCAGGGTCTGCTCTGCTCGACGGCTTTCGCCTTGGCGTCTGGCACAGCGGCCATAGCCATGGATCCGGCGCTTTTCCAGTCTCTGGCTATCGTTCTGGCTGGACCGCAAAGCTCCTAAGACAAGTCCAACTTCTCGCAGCCAGGCCTGCCGGCAACCCTTGAATCCGGCGAGTGGCTCCAATCTTATCTCGCATAGCTTGCCTCCTCAGAAAGGACGAAATCTGAATGATGAATGATAAGGATGAAAACCCCTCTGGACTTGCCGCCTTTCTCACGAACGCCGGTGTCGGTCAGCGAATTGTTGATTTGGAACCCGGTCTTTGCTTTTTCACCCAAGGTGCCCCAGCGGACTCCGTGTTTTGTGTATTGAATGGCCGCGTAAAGCTCTTTGTCGTTTCGGAGAAAGGCAAACAGGCCACAATTACACTTCCTTCCCCAGGCGATTTCTTCGGAGAAGAATCCCTGACAACGGTGCCTCGAGGGCGTTTGGCAACGGCAATGGCGGTCAATACTTGTACTGCGCTCAAGATCGCGAGAGAGGACATGATCCGCATCTTGCATCAGGAGCCTGTTTTCGCTGACCAGTTCCTGTCGTGTCTTCTGGCCCGCGGCCTCCGCACGCAGGCAGATCTTGTGGATCAGATTCTGAACTCCTGTGAAAGGCGATTGGCGCGCATGCTCCTCCTGTTGGCTGGCTCTCGAAAGCCGAATGAAGCGAAAGTATTCCTTCCTCCAATTACACAGGAGACCTTGGCCGAGATGATCGGCACAACTCGTTCCCGTGTCAGCTTCTTTATGAACCGCTTCCGCAACCTCGGCCTTATCGAATACAAAGAGCGAATCCAAGTGCACAGGTCGCGGCTCAAGACTGTTCTGATTGAAAGATTCGAGGAGATTTGACAGACGTTCTTCCTTTCATGCGACGGGTGAGCACCATGTGACCGTTCATGCCGCATGGCGCCCACCCAGGTCTGGAGTCTCAGACCTGGGGAAGCCCAACCTCCTCAGGCAACACTGCCCTGCCGCAGGCGGGCCGATTCTGAGTCTACTGAAAGCCCGCCATAAACGGCTTAAAATGCGCTCAGATTCGTAGTTTTTGCCCGACATTCTGATCTATTTTCGGGTTCCAGCCGGACAGTTGGCCGGTTTTTGTATGCTTGTGAGCCTGCTTTTCTCCATATTGAACTGCGCTCTGTCTTTTTGTCGGGTTGCAGGGCTGCTTTTCAGGATCATAACTACCCTTATATGTCGCCTTTCGCGCGCTAAGTTTTATACTGGTTCTTCACTCAATCCCCCTTCTGGAGAACCCTTGATGCGTTTTTCCAAATCTCTGCCGGCGACCTTGCTGGCGGCCTCCCTGCTTGCTCTACCCACTTTCATGCGTGCCGAGGACGTTCCACCTGCCCCCAAGCCCGCGGCTGCAACGGAAAAGCCTCTGCCCACTGAAGTCACCACCCAGGGCACGGTGGACGCGGGCGGTCAGCACATCGCCTATACCGCCATTGCCGGCATACTCACTGTAGGCGCGACAGATGTGCAGGATGCGCAGCTCGGCCTCGACGGCAAGCCGCAGGCTGGCAGCCAGCTCGCTCTGAATGAGCCGAAAGAGGCCAAGGATGCCGCTCCCCTGGCCCACATTTTCTACGTGGCGTATTTCAAGAAGGACGCCAAGGCTGACCGGCCCATCACGTTCTTCTACAATGGCGGCCCCGGCAGCGCCACCGTCTGGCTACACATGGGCTCGCTCGGCCCCAAGCACGTTGTCACGCTGGGCGACCAGCACCTGCCCGCCGCGCCCTACAAGATGGTGGATAACGCGTCTTCGCTACTCGATGTAAGTGACCTTGTTTTCATCGACATGCCCGGCACTGGATTTGGTAGGCTCACCGGCAAGGACCCGGAGAAAGCCTTCTGGGGAGTGGACGAGGACGCCAATGCCTTTGCCCGCTTCATCGCCCGCTTTATCACCAAATACAACCGCTGGAACTCGCCCAAGTACCTGTTCGGGGAGAGCTACGGGACGACTCGCTCTGCGGTTCTGGCCAATGTATTGGAGAACCAGAAGAATATCGATCTGAACGGCGTGATTCTGCTGTCGCAGATCTTTAACTTCACCACCGACATCGACGGCCCCAGCGGCAATCCCGGGGTGGATCTGCCCTATGAGTTGGCGCTGCCCACGTATGCCGCAACTGCCTGGTATCACAAGAAGTTACCGAATCAGCCAGCCGCGCTTGAGCCCTTTCTGAAAGAGGCTGAGGACTTTGCCATGGGACCCTATGCGCATGCACTGGCCCTGGGCACGGACCTCACGGACGCGGAAAAACAGACGGTTGCGGAGAAGCTGCATGAGTTCATCGGGCTGCCGGTCGCTTATTTGCTCAAGGCGAATCTGCGCGTCAATGGCGGCGAATTCGAGAAAACCCTGCTGGACGACCAGAACCTGACCACTGGGCGGCTGGATACGCGCTACTCCGGACCGAACCTGAATCCGCTGAGCGAGCAGGCGGAGTACGATCCGCAAAGTTCTGCTATTTCTTCGGCTTACGTGTCGCTGTTTAACGACTATGTGCGCCGCGACCTTAAATTTGGCGAAGGGCAAACCTACCTGCCGCAAGCCCAGTTCACCAGCAACAATCAATGGGATATGTTGCACCGCGGCAACCCCGTCAGCCTCAACGTTGCTCCCGACCTGGCCGACGCGATGAAGACCAATCCGCGCCTGCGAGTGATGGTGAATGGCGGCTACTACGACTTGGCAACACCCTTCTTTGCAGCGGTTTACGAGGAAAAGCACCTACCCATTCCACAGGTTCTGGCCAAGAACATCGAATACTCGTGGTATGAGTCGGGGCACATGGTCTATGTCCGCGATGAGTCTCTCAAGCAGTTGCACGACCGCGTTGCGGCCTTCATCAAGAGCACGCTCGAAAGCAAATAGATACAGTGTGCGGAATTTTGTGGGCTTGCAGGACGACTTATCGAGAAAATATGTCGTTCTACAAGCCCACAGATTGCAGAAAGCCAGTGCACGGGGCAAATAGCTCCGCCTGCAACCCCAGCGATTTTGCGCATACGTGGGGCTGGAAGCGGAAAAAACGCTCGAATGTCGGTAGTTTTTAGTGCGATTTGGCGTTGTTTTACTGGCCTATTGGTAACATATATTAACCCATAGAGCCGCTTGCCTGGTGAAATAGAGGAAGAAGCATTCTCTCCGGGAGCTTTGCCTACAAACTCCGATTTTTGGGGCGGGGTTCTGGCTTTTGGCGTCCTCGATCTTGGTCGCCTCTGCAATGGGTGTGATTCGATGGAAACTTTCGGGTCGGAGATTAAACAGGCATAACAGCGAACTGGACCCTACGGAGTTTCCCCGTACAAATCCTCTTACGAAGCCGCCGCACCGCCGATCCAGATTTTGAGAGCGAACTTAAGACGGACTTGCGCCTCCTCCCGAGGGAGAACGCCGGCGCCGACCAAAACGGCTAGACCGTGGATCTGAGCCCAAAGCGCATGTGCCGCCATCCGCGCTCGGTCTTCTCCGTAGACGCGTGCTACCTGCTCTACGAAAAATTCGGTATTTCTTGCGCACTGCGGAGTTTGCGAATCTGAATTTTTTAAGTACAGCGCAAAAGCGCGAGGCCGTTCGTGGGCGAAGTGTAGGTACGCCTCAGAGATGGCGCGAATCGACTC
>Ga0255354_1001122_pt1 | contig 15969 bp, 13 predicted proteins | sample HBST50metaG_FD_189942 | JGI IMG/M metagenome (GOLD analysis project Ga0255354, IMG submission 189942) | Peat soil microbial communities from Stordalen Mire, Sweden - H.B.S.T50 | ecosystem: Environmental > Terrestrial > Soil > Wetlands > Peat | place: Sweden: Norrbotten County, Stordalen Mire...
AGTGGATCTGGGCGAGGCGAGCGAGTGGCTGCCGAGCGGCGAACGATCGGCCGAGCAACAGTTGCTGGCGCAGGAACGGGTTCGGCAGGTGGGCAAAGCGGTTGAGGGATTGAGCGAGCGTCAGCGAACGGTATTTCTGCTGCGCTACGTGGAAGAGGCCGAGTTGAGCGAGATTGCGCGGGCCATGGGGTTGAGCGAGGGCACGGTGAAAGCGCACCTCTCGCGTGCAGTGGCGAAAGTGCGAGCGGAATTGGGAGGGCGACAGTGAATTCCAAAGAGAAAGTTGGCGGGGCGAGCGGAGTTAGCAACATTGTGGACGAACAGGACGAGTTGAATAAGGCGCTTGGGGAGTTTCGCTTGAGTGTTCATGCCTGGAGCGAAGCGGCTTATTGCAGAACGCGGACGGCGGTTGTTTCGAGCCCGCGGCGGGTTTGGCGGCTGGCCACAGGGTGGGCGCTGGCTTGTGTCTTGGTGGCTGGTGGCGCTTCGGCTGGAGTGTGGGAGCATCATCAGCGCCAACAAGAGATGAGGATTACAGCGGCGCGCGCGGCCGTGCAGCAGCGGCAGGCGGCTCAGGAGCGGGAGCAGCAGGCGCGGCAGGAGAAAGAAGACTTGCTGACGAAAGACGATTTGCTGGCCAAGGTGGACAAAGATGTGTCGCGCGAGGTTCCGGCCGCCATGGAGCCGCTGGGTCAACTGATGGCCGAGGACGAGGCCCAGTAAGAGCGAAATCATGAGACAAGAAACCCTCGCGAGAGAAAGGCACGAGAGCGGGGCGCAGCAGCGGGCCAAAGGAGAAGCAATGATGGGATCAGGAACAGTACGGTTGGGATTTTCGATGGCAGGAATACTGCTGGCGGGAACAATGGCTCTGGGGCAGGGGCCGGGCGGCATGGGCGCTGGGCCGGGCTTTGGAGATCGTCAGCCACCGATGGAGAGGGCATTTGGACCACAGGATGGCCGTGGCCGCTGGTGGAACAATCCCAAGGCGATCGAGCGGTTGAAGCTGACAGATGAGCAGCGCAAGACATTTGACAATATTCTGCTGGAGCACCGCGAGAAGCTGATCGATCTGCGAGCGAGTCTACAGAAAGCCGAACTGGCGCTGGAGCCGCTGATGAGCGACGATCAGCCCAATGAAGCCAAAATCCTGGCGCAGATTGACAAGGTGGCGCAAGCGCGGGCCGAGCTGGAAAAAGCGAATGCCGGTTTCCTGCTGGCCATTCGCGCCAAGCTGACGCCCGAGCAATGGAAGTTGATACAGACCTTCCGCGCCAATCATCCGGATGGACCAGGCTGGGGTCCGCATGGCCCGGGCGGCTGGAGGCAGGGCGATACCGATCACCGCCTGCCTCCTCCTCCTCCATTCGGCGCGGAACCAGTAGCGCCACCAGAGCCGCCTGCAGTTGAGGAGCCACCGGCGCCTCCGGCAACAGCTCCTGCGCCTCAGCCGGGAGCTGAACAGTAGAACGCGCGTTTTGCAGCGCGTGTCAGACAGAGAGCAGATGCGATTGTGGTAGACGCAGATGGCGGCGGGAGGCGAATCCTCTTGCCGCCATTGCTTTGCGCGGCCGCGATCTTGTCGCGAATCGCGATAGCATTTGAATCGCTTTGGGACAGGCCTTGAATGAAAGCGGGACAGTGTGATTCGATCCGTAACAAATGTGGCGGAAAGAGGCGTTGAATTTTGCGACTAAAGTTATTTTCAGCCGGACCGATGAGGGGTGCGGATGCAAGAACGCCCCTCCGGAAAGAGCGGAGGGTCAGGCAGACGGAAAGATGTTTTGGCGAACCTGCGATTGAAGGCATCCCAGAGGAGTGATCTTCCATGGTCTTCGGTGTTTTGAACAATCTTTCAGTAATCTATGCAGAGAACAAGCTGAACAGCACCAATAACAGCCTGCAAACGGCGCCGGAGTAGTTGTCGCCCGGTTCGGAGATCAACTCCGGCGCCGACGATGCGGCGGGACTTTCGCGGGTAAACGGTCTGGCGGCCAACTCCGCGGCATTGACGCAGTCGACGACCAACGCCACGGAGGGCGTGGGGCTGCTGCAGGTGGCCGACGGCGCTCTCTCACAGATAACAAGCCTGCTCGACCGCGCTGTAACGCTGGCGACCGAAGCGTCGAATGGCACCCTCAACTCGACCCAGGAGGCGGCGGCCAACCAGGAATACCAGTCGATTCTGCCGGAAATAAACAACATCGGATCGACGACGACGTATAACCAGAATCAGGTCTTCACCTGTTCAACGCCGGGCGTGTCCATCTATACGGGCGATTCGTCTTCGACGGGGGCATCGATCGACGTTCTCTATTTTGCCAAGTTGACTTCGGCAGCGAGTCCGTTCCTTACGCGTTCTTCCAAGAACTCGCATTCGGAGCCGGCGAAGAGGGCCAGACATTGCACGACCTGTCGGTGTGGTCAGGCCCAGAGCTTCGGCCTCCAGCACGAAGCCGATGCCCAGCTTCTTCAATTCCTGCAGAGTAACCCTCAAATCGGTCAGCGATCTTTCCCAGCGATCCAGCAGCCGTACCAGCACGACACCAATTTCCCGGCGCCACGCAGCTTCTAGCTGTTTCTTCCACAGCTTACTCTGGGGCACGCTCAGGCACGCCATAACGTCTCTGCGCTCCAGCCGGTCACGCTGCAAAACAGCAGATGACGTCCTGCGCTCAATTTCATCCAATTGTGCCGCTCGCCGTGTTTGCTTCAGTACAGATGAGCAAATTCTCGCGTGCCGGTTGCGCCTGTGATGCGAATGTTCCGCGCCTGATACCGTGACTGCCAACTGCCGATAGTAGGCCTGGAGAACCAAACGCATCGTTGATTTTCTGACATCCGGAGACCCCAGGTGCTAAGCGGTCTCAACAGAAGAGACCGGGTCCGGCAGCCAGGTGAAGCCCGGAATCAGGTCTAGGGCGCAGATTGGAACCTTGGAGCCGCGATCACCAATATCCAAACTGCCAATCCCGATGGATTCATCAGTTTCGCAGAAGTTGTCAGTTGCCTTCGGTCTGAATCCAGGTTATCGAAGGGCGACTGGGCCGCCGACAGAGGAGCAAAAATGTTCAATAGATACGCGACCGCGGGAGTCCTGGCAGCTTTTGCCTTCTCGACGGTTCTGCACGCGCAGAAGATAACAATTGCACGCCGTGATGTGCAGATCCATGGCTTCGGCACACAGGGCTTTGTTTACACCAACGACAACAACTGGCTAACCATGAACACAAGTGGTGCTGGCAGCGGCGCCTTTACCGACGCGGGCTTGAGCCTAGGATCGCAAATCACGCACAATCTGCGTGTCGGCGGGCAGATTTACGACCGGAAGTTAGGCAAGTTGGGAAACTGGCATCCGCAATTGGACTGGGCCATCGCGGACCTCCGCATCAAGCCCTGGCTGGGATTCCGCGGGGGGAAGGTGAAAACCGTATTGGGGCTCTTTACCGACACTCAAGATCTGGACTTTGCTAACACATTCGCCCTGTTGCCGCAGAGCGTCTACCCGATTGATCTGCGCGACTCCACGATTGCGCACGAGGGCGGCGATATTTATGGAAAAGCGAAGCTGGGACACAATCTTGGCTCGGTTGCATATACCGCCTATGGCGGACGACGCTCCGACATCATGAGTAGTGGTTATCCCTATTTGCTGAGCGGCTACGGCATCTTTCTGAAGAGCTATGGCGGACCCGTTTATGGTGGCGATTTGCGCTGGAATGCTCCAGTGCGCGGGCTGACTGTGGGCGTATCGCGCCTGAACGAGCAAATCACAGGCAAAGGAACCTACCAGGGCTCGGCCTACGAAGAGCACTCGAAACATGACTGGACCAACCAGTACTACGGCCAGTACGTCAAGGACAAGTTCCACGTCGAGTCCGAGTACCGGCGCTATCTACGCGACCAGATCATCCTCAGCGGTACCAACGAGGTTGAAACTGACGTTCGCGGCTGGTATGTGGGCGGAGGTTACACGGTCGACAAGTGGCTTGAACTCGGTTCGTACTACTCGCACTATCGCATCTTCCCGTTTGGCGGGCCTGGGGTTGCCGGTACTAATCCAGATGCGCAGTTGCACGACTTTGACAAAGTTGTAACCGCAAAGCTTACTCTCAACCAATACACCACGGTGAAGGTCGAGGGGCACTTTATGGATGGCAACGGGGCGGCACTTTATCCCGCGGGCTTCTACAGCAATGTGAATCGAAACGGCTTCGCAACCAACACCAACGCGCTTGTGATCCGGACAGGGTTCAGTTTCTAGAAAGGGGGCTCATCGTGACAAAGTTCATACTTGCATTCTGCTTGATTTTTGGGTCTCTTGTGCTAGTGGCCGGGGCTCACGCGCAAGCAGCCGTAATCGCGAACCTAAGTGTGAAATCCGCCGACATATCAAAGAACGATCTGCGCGATGTCTTCTCCGGCGAACTCTCCAGCCTGAAGGACGGCTCTCGCGTTACCCCTATCCTGCTCAACGCAGGGCCGACAACCAACGAATTTCTGGCCGCATACATCGGCAAGTCCGATGCCGCGTTCCGCGCCAGTTGGCGCAGTCTGGTCTTCTCCGGACAGGCCTCCATGCCCAAGTCGCTCGACTCCGAAGCTGCCGTCGTCGAGTTCGTTGCCCATAACCCCGGTGCAATCGGCTATATCAGCAAGACCGCGCCGCACGAGGGCGTGAAAGTGCTGACCGTCAAGTGATGGCGCGCGAAAAACGGAAAGCCTCCGCGGCCGCCGGGGAACGGACTCGAGCCGGTTAAGGGAGGAAGAGAACCAATGAATCGATTGACAATCGGTATCTTTGCAGTGGCCTTGTGAACGCTGCCGTGGCGGCACAGAGTCTGGACGACCTGAACATCCAGCTCCGGGACTATGCGCGTGACAAGAAGCGGGATCGGCGCCGCTTACCCGAGATCCCGCACGTACATCTGCACCATGGTCTGATTAAGCAGCAGATGAGCGATCTCGCCGAAGGTGATGGGACCGGTGATGCGCCCGGTTGTTTTCCCTTCCAGCTTGCCGTACAAGTAGTTGAGAATGCAGTTGCATGCAAAGGCCGGCTCGTCCTCTTCCGCCGTAATCGCTTTGCCAAAGGCGCCAGCGTAATCCTCGACCGGCTTGGCCAAGTGATAGTCCACGCCGGGAAAGACAGGCCCGTATAGATCGACAGTTCCCGCGTCTGCGTCGACTGACTGAAACGAAACGTTGATGGCGCTGCCGTTATAGTCTCCGACCAGCGGAAACTCCAGGGGAATTCCCTTGCTGGTGATGTACTCAGCGAGATTTTCCGGTTTCCCGTCAACAAAGCACTTGCTCACACGGAAACCAGCTTCTTCGAAGCGAATCACACTCCCGCCACCGCTTTCGAAGATATTCACAATCTCCAGATCAACGACTCTGTTGGCGGGCAGTGTGACATGGAGCGCGACGCCCCGGGCGTCGAAGGACTTCCCTGTTCTTCCGTTGAAGACTGCGGGCGCCTCTTTGCCGATGCGATCAACACGCACACCTGTGACCCAGCCAACGACCGGCCGCAGAAGAAAACCGTCGTAGGATGGCGCCTGTTCGGCAAACGTCCTATGTACTTCAGTGGAGGCTGGTAATACCAAAAATGTGAAGCCGTTGGCGGGCGCTTCGCGGTAGAGATCGGCCAGATTCCCGGGGCCGTAGTCAGCTGCCGTCACTTGGAGCGCAAAGTCTGGTACTTTTGTCACGAAGATGCGGTCTTCCGAAACGAGGCCGCCCTCGTCTGCCATGAAATAGGGAATGGTTCCGCCCACCCAACTGCCATGCGGGAGCTGGCACAGTGCCTCGCGGCTGCCTGCCAGAAACAAAGACTCTCCAGCAACGATTGCCGATTGTACTTCCGGGATAGATTGCAGTTTGGAATTGACGGTTGTATGCATGATGCTTCCCACTCCTTTTCTTGGCGTTGGCTACGCGAGGATCTTTTCAAATTCGGCGGCAAATATCTTCTCGTACTGAATGAAGAATGCGTGCGTTTTTGCAGCCAGTTGCTGTACGTTGGCTGGCGATGGATCTCTTTCGAAGCTCATTTTGTTGTTCTTGACGAAGAGATTGAGCGCCAGTTTTTCTGATTGAACGGGTCTTTTCCCGGTAGCGATCTGAGCCCAAACTGAGTGATTGACAGCAGGAAGCATGGATCATTCCCCCCTTTTTGCACAAGGACGCTTTCGCCCTATCGGCATTTTCAAGAAAATGTTCAGGACAACGCGAAAGCGTGGTGATGCGTATGGGGAACCACCGAGCCCCGCGCTGCGAAATGGGTGGATGAACTTCTATCAAGATGGCAAGATGGCATACGAAACCTACCGGCCGCAAGTTCGTTGTTGTTACAGAAGACTCCGAGCGCTTTGACAACCGTCGCAAGTTATATATTCAAATCCAGCTATCTACCGTAAACCATTGGTCGCAATCTCATGGGTAGCAGAATTCGCGTCTTCATTGACAGTTTCAAGCGCACGCTCACGGAATGTTGGAAACTGTTGGAATACCCCCAGCGTCTCAAGGCAAGCCCGGTCAGACTCGCTGAGTTCCGTTCCTTGTAGATCGTTCGGGTGAGCATCAAGTTCGTGCGCCAACAGGTTCGCAACATATAGAGCTGCGGAGATGTCGAAGCCCGAGTGGGGAATGCGAGTGGGATGGTGATGGTGGGCAATGGCCTCGACCGCCAGACTGTTTATACCCCACAATCCGAGTAGATATGCTCCTATCTCGGCGTGCGAGATTCCAAATAGTTGCTCTTCGGCTTCAACTTGCCCGCAGCCGCGCTCCAGCATAAGCGACAGTGCAGCACAAAACTCATCAGGCATTTTGCTTGCCAGTACAAGCTTTCCGACATCATGGAGCAGTGCGGCCATGACGGTAACGTCGCGAACTGTTTTGTCCAGCGGAAGCGTGCGGGCGATAAGGGCTACGCGCCGGCCGCTCTGCTGCATGGTCTCGCAAAATGTTTTTGGAATGCGAGGATCCGGTACGAAAACCCTGAACGTATCGGAAGCCAGAGCCAGATTTTGTATCGTATCCATCCCCAAAAAGGAGACAGCGCTCTGAAGGCTAGTGACTCTCTGTGCCAACCCGAAGAAGCCGCTGTTGACGATCTGCAAGACTTTCGCCGACATCGCGACGTCTTGTTCAATGATGTCTGCCACATTCTCCATGGAGGCAGCCGGGTCATGCACTGCTCGGGTCAAGGCCTCATATGTCTTTGAAAGGGAGGGCAATTGACCGATCGTTTCAATGATGCGCCGGATCTCCGGTGTACAGAATATATCTTGTAAGGTGCAGACACGCTCAATCGTCGCCTGTAGTTCGGGTCCGCTGCATGGTTTACTGAGAACGCGGTAGGCCACGCCAACGGCTCGAGTCGCGAGCTTCTCCTCGGCATATCCAGAGAGGATAAGTCGCGCGGTGGACGGGTACCGGTCCCGAATGAGACCCAGTAGTGTAGCTCCATCCATGCCTGGCATTCGCATGTCGGAGATGACAACATCAAACTTTCCTGCCTCACAGGCTTGCAGAGCTGCTTCGCCGCCGATTGCAAATTGCATGTCCCAACGTTTTCGATCGGCGTGGAGCAACCGCCGAATGCCGTCGAGAATATTGCTATCATCATCCACAAACAGAATCCGTTTCACGCTGCGGCCGCCTTGGTGGCAAGAGACTTACCATCGTGAGGAAGACGAATCACGAAGGTCGTGCCTTTACCCGTCTCAGTTTCAAAGTGAATGGTTCCACCGTGTTTATCGACCACCACCGAGCGTGCAATTGCCAACCCCTGCCCGGTTCCCTTGCCAATTTCCTTGGTAGTGAAGAATGGGTCGAAGATCCGGGTTCGTACTCCTTCCGGGATACCTGAGCCCGTATCCTGGACTCGAATTTCAGCCCATTCCAGGCAGTTCCTGGTTTGTATCTTAATCAATCCCTTTTCCGGACCTCTCTCTCGCACAACGTCGGCAATCGCATGCGCCGCATTGACGATCAGATTCAGAATCACCTGGTTGAATTCGCCAGCCTGGCAAGGGATCAAAGGTAATGACGGGTCAAAATCGGTTTCCATGTCGGCCACATATTTCCACTCATTCCGCGCCACGGTAATCGTTCCATCGATCGCGCGGTTCAAATCCACCGGAACCTTTTCTTTTGTGCCTGGATGAGAGAACTCTTTCATCGCACTCACCAGGGTTGACACGCGCGTGACGCCTTCCAGGGTCTGGTCGATAGCCTTGGGGATTTCATCAAGCAGATAGCCCGCGTCGGCGTGTTCCACTGCAGCAGCGACTTCCTGGATTGTATCGCCAGACAAGGTGCTGTCCTGGGCCGCCAGCAACAATCGCTCATAGTTGGCCAAGAGATTTTTGAGGTCCACGAAAGCGTCCTTCAAGAATCGCACGTTGTCCCCGATGTATTGAGTTGGCGTATTGATCTCATGTGCTATTCCGGCGGCAAGCTGTCCTACTGATTCCAGCTTCTGTGCCTGAAGAAGCTGCTCGCGCATCAGGTTACGCTCCGTGATGTCTTCGCTCATTCCTTCATAGCGGATTACAACGCCGTTCTGCCGAATGGCTCGAACGCTCATGTTGCTCCATATCTTGCTCCCATCTTTGCGAAAGGCCTCGCACTCAAAGTTCAGCACTCCACCAAGTTTTCCTACTGAATCCATAAACTCTGTGCGGCGTTCCCGGGTGACGTAGAACTGCCGGGAAATGTCGGTGACAGTAGCGATCATCTCTTCCGGGGAATCGTAGCCGTATGTGGAGGCCATAGAATTGTTCACGCTCAGGAAGCGGCCTTCAGGAGAGCTCTGAAAGATACCAACGATGGCATTATCAAAGATTCCGCGATACTTCAGCTCTGCATCGCGAAGCGCGTTCTCTGCTCTTTTACGCGCGCTTATTTCCCGGCCTACGCCCGCAATACCGATTACCTGGCCATTGCTATCGCGCAGCGGTACCTTTGTCGTAAGGACATAGCTCTCGTTTCCTGTGCCATCGAATCCCTTTTCCTCGCGATCGTATAGAGGTTGCCCCGAACGCATCACCTCTTGCTCGTCCTCATAGTAGCCGCTGGCCAGTTCCCGCGGGAACAAATCGAAGTCGGTGCAACCCATTAACTGTTCCGGCGTCTCCACTCCGACCACGCGCGCCAAATGAGAATTGGCCACCACGATCCTGCTCTCGGTGTCTTTCACATACATAAAGTCGGGAATGTTGTCGATAAGGGCGCGCAGCATCTTCCGCTCACCGTCCTGGGCCAAATGGGCCTCGCGGAGTATCTCGCCTTCCCGTTCTCGAACCGTGGCGCCAATCAACGAACGGATACTAAAAAACAGAGCGACGATCACACCAACAAGTACAACAACCTCAAGCATTCCCTGAATCATCAGCAGCCTGTCGATCAAGGCAAGTTCGGACCTGAAGTCGCCCGCCAAGTCGCTCCGCAGCGCTTCCAATGCGGTCTCAATTGTTTTATTTTCACGCGACAAATACGCCAGTTCTTCTTGTTTCGGCGGAATACCGTTGGCCTCAATAACCGCCGTGTAACCAATCTCGGACCGCCTCTGCAACTGGGTAACCTGGCGAATCAGAGAGACAATCTGCTGATGCCGCTCGGGGTTGAACGCCATGGACGCGCCGGCGTCGTCGAGGGACGACACTACGGTAGAAGCCTCCCGGCTGGCAGCCGAGAGTCCTGCTCTGTCCTCCATGACAACGGCGTTGCTATAGTCGCGGTTCATTCTCTCGAACGCTGTGCCTGCCCGCTGACTTTTGAGCGCCGCTGGGAAGATCGACAGGGATGAGATCCGGACGTGTTTTCGCACTGTATACGCAGTCCACTGCATGATTGCCAGCAGTCCGATCACACCAAGCACGGTGACAATGATGCTGTTCTTCATCGACCCGGACAATGAAATCCGAGGCGTAGAGGCGCTGCGTCGCATAGCTTGTTTTCCTTTCAGCCCAGCCTGAGATGCCAAATGAATTCCCAGATTCAGGACCGTGCGGATGGTTGCACCGACTATGCAACTGTGGAGAACCAAGCGCCGCGCTGGTTCGATTGCCAATCGGGCCTTCTGCTCCAGACCACGAGGCCTATCGGCATAAGCCTCGGTTCAATTCACCGCCTTTGCGAAGGCAACCGCCGCACCGCATGCAGGGAGATGTTGTAAGTACTTGATTCGTTGAGCACGCTTGTGTCAGGAAGATTTGCATGTCCGCTACCTGTTTGCACGATCGCGGTAGTGCATGACCAGACTGTGTGAAGGCGCCGAAGAGATGGATTCGCTGGCTGAGCCGAATTCGGAGCTAGCTTGCGCGTCGACAACTGCGCTACGCAAAACTAAGTAGGACCACCACAATTCATGGCCCCGGCCTGGTTTGGAAGGAATTCGCTCGCAACGCCGTTCGCTCAGAGAGTGCTAACAGGCTCCGGAAGCATGTAACTCGTGGGCCTTATCTCCTGAGTTCAATCTGCCGATAGGGACATGTGAGTTTTCTGGCTCCTGGAGCATCATGATGGACAAGATCCTTTTCGTAGACGACGAGATTGCGGCGCTGAGCGGCTACCAGCGACTGCTGCACCGGGAGTTTGAGGTGAGCATAGCTTTGGGTGGAGAACAGGGATTGGCTTCGATCCGGGCAAGTGGCCCATACGCCGTCGTTGTATCCGATATGCGAATGCCAGGCATGAACGGCGCACAATTTCTCTCGCAGGTCAGGCAGACGGCGCCCGATACTGTGCGGATGTTGCTCACCGGCTACACGGACCTGGATGCCGCGATGGACGCGGTCAACGAAGGCAACATATTCCGCTTTCTCACAAAGCCATGCGAGAAGGACCTTCTGGTCAAGGCCATCACCAGCGGAGTGGAGCAGTACCGGTTGGTCAGGATTGAAAAGGAACTTCTCGAAAAGACCGTGATGGGCAGCATCAAGGTCTTAACGGATGTGTTGAGTGCTGCAAGCCCCGAAACTTTCGGAAGATCCAGGCGCATCGCGCACTACGTCCACCATCTCGTTGTCAAGTTCGGCTTGCATTCGACCTGGCGCTTCGAAGCTGCGGCTACGCTGTCTCAGCTTGGCTGCATCACTCTTGATTCCGACCTCATACAGCAGGCCTATACCGACACCGAGATGTCGCCGGAGAACGAGGCGCGGTTCAATGCTCATCCTAAAGCCGGGATGGATCTTCTCGCCCACATTCCGCGACTCGAATCCGTCGCCTGGATGATCGGCCAGCAACTCACCAAGGATATTCCTACAGTCGTCCCAGGGGTGCCGGAATACGAGGCAAAAGAAATTGTGCTCGGAGCAAAGATTCTCAAACTCGCGCTTGCTTTTGACGACCTCCGGATGCAACGCCTGTCGATTGAAGATGCCATTGGCCGCCTTCACACCCGGCGTAGTGAGTTCGAGCGGGATCTCGTGGACGGTCTGAACGACATTGTGCCTCCGGTCGCGAGGATGACATTGCGCAAGGTCTCTACTCTAAAACTGGCAGTCGGGATGATCCTGGAACAGGAGATTAGAACCAAGGAGGGCATGTTGCTAGTGGCCAAAGCTCAGGAAATTACAACCGCTCTTCTGATCAAGCTCGAGAATCGTGCGAAGGCGGGACAACTTGAGAAGGAGATCATGGCACTCGTTCCTGTGTAGAACCACATATATTTGTTCCTTGCCTCGATATTGTTAGAATCACGATGCCATTGCTCCGATCGGTGAGCCTTGCCGAAGCCTACTTATTTCATCTGCAAGTTTATGGTCCATCCGCGCCGCGCGGCATACTCGCGCCTGGACCGAATTTGCGTTGACAGTGTTTGCTGGTCAAGATCAAGAGTTGAGATAAGTGCATACAGGCTGGCGCGGATCGTTTTGGCGGTCTTTTTCCCTGGCCAAAACCCTGTCGGATTTCTTGATGCCGGACCCTTGTTTGACGGGCATTTCAGGAAGCTCCCTGAGCATGGCCGAAGACGATCCTTTCCGGCCATCAGGGATTCATCATAACTCTGCCGAATCGGGGAGAGAACCCAGGGACGGGCGGCGGTAAGGGCGAAACCTTTGCCGCCCATTTTTGGTGTGCCCAGCATGGGCAGCTCCAGCGGTGTAAGTCCCGCCATAAGCAGATCACAGCGAACGAAGCGAAGCGCAAGTGCACAAGGGTGACCGAGTGTGGGTAGGAAGCGTGGAGCGAAGCTGCGGGCCGAGGTCCCCAGCGAGAGGTCTTCGTTCGCGGGGTAGTAGACCGGCCATCAGTGCAGGCGTCTACGCTCGCGCTTGTCCGGAGCAATTACCAGATTACGCAGTTGCGATACTGGTGCTGGCAGCACTTCCTTCTTGAACGCGGCGGGCTGCTGGGAAATCTCCGCGTATTATCCGCGAACGGAGACGCCGGAGAAGGAGAGAACTGCCAATCCTGGGACTGGTTGTCCGAAACGGCGGGCCGGTTCGAAGCGGCTCCACAAAAGCAGGTTCTCGACCTGTGCGCGGGTGGTCTGGTCGACGGGGCCGGAGACGATGCGATAGTCGTAAACCTGACCTTGGGGGTTCACATAAGCCTCGATAACGACCGGAACGGAAACATCGCCGATGGGGTTTCCGCCTACCACGCTCGATAGATAAAGGAACCGGGGAGCCGTGGCATTCCCAAGCGGCTCGTCCGCGGTAGCCTGCGCGCGCTCCGGCTGGGTAAACATGCTCACCAGCACAATGACGGTGCCCAACAGCAGCACAGCGGAGGCAAAACCGGCCGCGGCCTGCAGCAGGAAGGGGCCCACGGTGTTTCTCCATGCCAGATTCATGGCTTGGAAGGCGGTGTGGTGCTGGCGGGCCCGTTCGTGGCTGATGGCTACGCGAATGCGCAGCAGCAGGTCTTCAGGCTCAGGCACGGGGCCCAGCGCAGCCAGCGAATCCTGCATCTTCTCCAGAGATCTCCAGTCCTCGGCACACGCCTGGCACTGCTCCATGTGGGCAGCGACGCTTTGCATCTCGCGTCCGCTCAGACGACCGTCAAGGTACTCGGAAAGTTTTATCTGCATTGCATTACAGCCGTTCATCGCGCCTCCTCACCCAGGGCTATTTCGAAATCCGTATGCTCAGTAGAACCGTCTTTTTCCGCTGGGGCCATCAGAATCGCCTTCAAAGCAGCGCGCCCGCGCACCAGCCTCGATTTAACCGTTCCCAGATTCACGCCCTGCATTTCAGCCACTTCTTCGTAAACAAAACCTTCGATGTCGCGCAGGATGAGGGTAGAACGGAAAGGCTCGGGCACCTTGCACAAAGCCGCTTCGACGCGCGCCCGGTTCTCCTTGTGCAGCGCCATCTCGTAAGGCGACTCCGCCGGGTCCGCGAGCATTTCTTTTAGCAGCACTGGATGCCCAGCTTCGGTCTCAACCATCTCCTGTTCGATGGGGATCTCCTGCTGCCTATGCCGCGTCCACCAGCGCCTCTGGTTGGAGGCCTCGCGCAGGGCAATCCGGTAAATCCACGTCCGCAGGGATGACTCGCCATGAAAGCTGCCCACGCCCCGGAAGACCTTCACGAAAACTTCCTGGGTCAGGTCAGCAGCGGTATCGCGGTCCTGCACCGCGCGCGCCAGCAGCGAGTAAATTGGTTGATGGAACCGCGCGATCAGCCACGCAAAGGCTTCCTCTGAGCCGGCCTGAAGCTCCGCGATGAGAGCCGCCTCTTCGGATTCAAAGGTCAGCGCGCCAGCAAGATTGCCCATGGTGAGGTCCGCCTGCATTCCAGAGTCCTCCCACTTTACCGCAACAGAGGCAAACTTGGCATCTGCCAAATTCGTACCAGTGTAAAACCCGGTTTCCGGTTGCGGCCACTCGCTCCGACGGCTGAAAAGGCGCCGCCAGAATCCAATACTGCATTGGAGTGCGCAGGAGACGGACACTGGTTTGATGACCGGTGTCCCACGCCCTCCATTATCTTAGACACCGGAACACCCCTCAAGTGTTCCCGGTCACGCCCGTTTTTCTTTCGGGAGCCATTGCCAGAGCTTGCCGCGGGCGCGCTTTCGGACGGAAATGGGGGCAAAGTTTGACGAATTTCGCCCTACCGGTGACAATAGGAAAGTTGCCCCGTGCAATATGTGGGCCTGTGGCGCAGTTTGGGAGCGCGCTTCCATGGCATGGAAGAGGTCGTCGGTTCGATCCCGACCAGGTCCACCAAATCATCTCAATAATTTAGCGGATTTGTCGGCTTCCCAACTTCCCCCTCCAACCCAAGGTTCAACCCAAGGTTTTCTACGCCACAGCGGATGTGACATTGATGGCATCAAGGAACTTGCCCTGTGCCGCCATCTGCGCCGCGTTGACGCGATGCGTGTAAATTGCGGTTGTTGTTGGCTTTGCCTGCCGCAACATGCTCTGGATGATCGACAGGCTGATTTCGTTGGCGGCAAGAAAGTGGTTCTTCCTCACTTTTGGTGAAGCGGCAGCGGGGATCTTGCGTCATCGCGGATGTTTGGGTTTTATGCGGCATTAACAACGCGGAGGCGGAGAAGGTCGAAGTTTGCACGGCCGTACATAGAGCGCTTGATCAGCTTCAAACGATGAACATGCCCTTCGACTGGACCGTTGCTCCAGGGCTGTTGAAGTGCGGCAAGAATCGCTGCTTGGTCACGCCGGAGGTGCTTGGCGAAGTTCACTAGCGGACTTGCGATGGCGGCATCACACCAGCTCAACCATGCGGAAATGTCGCGCTGCCTGATGAGGCGGCAGAACTCACGCGCCAGCGATGCGCATTGAGCGATCTCTGGAGAGCGCCGGTAGAGTTCTTCCGAGTAGAGCCTTGCTTCCTCCGGTTGTTTCAGCAACAGCCATGCTACTTGCCGAGGGGATGACCGCAGGGGCGTGGTGGCAGAGAGGGATTGTTCTGCCGGGCACCTTTGCGACCTACGATGTTTTTTGATCCAGTCGCGAACGGTGCGGGATCTGCCGGTGAATCCTTGTTCGCACAACTCGCGCCACAGTTGTGCGGCATTATGACAGCCTTGCTGCCAGCGCCGCTCAAGAAACTCTTGATGCTGATCGAGCGTGCTTGAGTGACTGCTCGGCCTTCGTTCCGGAAAGCTACGGGCGCTGATCCAACGGCGAACGGTCTGTCGGCCGCGACCGCAGTTGCGTGCGATCTCTCTTTCCGAGGCACCCTGCCTGGCTTGTGCCATGACCGTTTCATAGCGTGCTAGGCGGCGCTCCCTGTTCTGCTCCTGCGCACGTTGTTTACGGGATGGAAGCTGAATAGAGGTTGGTTGTTGCGCGTCAGACGAGGCTGGCGCTTGCGCTCCTCTGGCGGCGCACAGCGCCACCTCAGCCAGCAGACGATGATGCGGCACCAAAACACTCTGAAGAGCTTGGCTCATGTTGTGAAGGAGGTGCCACCGATCAGCCACCTGTACTGCGTTCGGCGCGGCTTTCGTCGCCGCTTCGGCGTATAAACTGGCTCGGTCCCGGCTGACGATCTCGGCTCCAGGATGAGTTTGCAGCCATTGCGCGGTGCTCTCCGCGCTGCGGTCCGGCAGCAGATCGACGACCTTGCCGCGCTCCAGATCGCAGAGGATCGTGCCGTAGCGGAGTCCCTTGCGCCATGCCCAGTCGTCAATGCCGAGCACGCGTGGCGCCTGCGTAGAGGTCGCCACAGTTTTGCGCCGCAACTGGCGCAACAGCGTCGAATCGCTGGCCAATATCCCCAACTGCCCCGCTAGACGAGAGCCCGCTGACCCACCCAACACAAGGGCGATTCGCTCCCACGCTTCACTCAACCGGCAAGTGCGCCGGGCATATCGCTTTACAGTCTTCGGCAGGCGTTCCGTGAATATATGATGACCACAGTCTTCCGTATCACAAAAGAACCGTCGGACGCGAAGCTCGATCCGCACTGGAACGCCTTCCCAGGGCAGATCGTTGAGCCAGCGGCGGTATCGACTATGAATGCGCCGTGA
>Ga0255354_1001128_pt1 | contig 15932 bp, 14 predicted proteins | sample HBST50metaG_FD_189942 | JGI IMG/M metagenome (GOLD analysis project Ga0255354, IMG submission 189942) | Peat soil microbial communities from Stordalen Mire, Sweden - H.B.S.T50 | ecosystem: Environmental > Terrestrial > Soil > Wetlands > Peat | place: Sweden: Norrbotten County, Stordalen Mire...
GCATGCAACGAACTACACGACGGGCGCTGTCTTTGGCAAGACGGGAACGGACGCGAACCAATTCCGGGCCGTACTTGAATTCGGCTTCATCTTCGGCAAAAACATTACCGAGAAATAGCGGACCCGCTGCATCAACTCCACAGAGCGGTGGCAAACTGAATCGCCGGCAGAGCTTTGCTGCTGCCGCGTGCGCTGAAAACTCAATCGACGATAACCATGGGGGTTCTTGGCCTTCTTCGGGCCCAAGCGCTAAGCAACACTAATCAATCGCCTCAAAAATGGAAACAGTTTAAGCGAAAGGCATTTGGGGTGATAGACGGCGTGAGATATACGACCGGGCAAGCACAGGCTATATCGAACTGCGTCGGCCTCGGCCTTAGCAACGGGGTGGGTGGACAGAAAGCCCTGTGGTGGCCCGACCTGCGCACGAACCAGACCGCCACAATTCTGGCGATCATGGTTCGGTTCTAAATCAACCAAAACAGCAGTACGTCGCCCCCGGGACCTGCCTCGAAAACAGATCCCGCGCCGAAGATCTCTTGTCAGCCGTGTCACTCTTCCCTCCATTGTTCATTATTCCCTGTGACATAAAATAGCTTTCGCGCATGTTTAGGAGAACCCTTGCAGCCCACGGCCCCCTCAAACCGTCCAGTCCCACTATCAAGTCTCCACCGCCGCGTTAGTCGTCGCCCTGATCAGCCCACACAGCCACGCTGCTCCACAAAGAAACCATTGGTATCATTTATCTATGCATCAGGACCCAACAAACCGTCGGCGCCTCACCCTGATATTTCGGGCTATGATTGACATCTTGTTTATCGTCTTTCTCTATTATTCAAATCTCCTGATGGGGGAATTTACCAAGACTAATGGAAGAGGGAAGAGTATAAGGTTCGCCTTGAGCGATATCTTCACGGGTACGAATTTCTCGATCGCCATTGTCTCTGCGCTGGTCGGGTGGGCTGTGATTGAATACCTTCGACAAAAGCTTTCTGTCCCCATGCTAGCCAGGAACAGCGAGAGGAAATGAGCGAATCGGCAGGCGCTAAATGTGGTCCCCGGGCCATTTGAGTCGACAAGCCAACCAGCTTCCCCCCCATGCACCCTTGATGGCAAGCTCGCCAAGAATCAGCCAGCCGTCTCGACTAGCCAGGCTTGCCGAAAGAACACGCAGCTCTGCCGAAAACTCACGATAGGTAGCGGCAACCGCCGATTTCGCCAGGATGCATTCTGGAATGACGCCAAATCGCCGGTTAACTCGTCGACGGCCACCTGCCGACGTGGGGAAGCTCCCTGAGTACACCGGGCTGCTATCAAACAGCGTGAACACAGGGCGTTAATCTGCGGTCTAGTTGCGGCGCACGCCTTGGCGGCCGCCGAGACCACGTCGGAGGACCGGGATCAGAACGAAGAATAGGTGAGAGTCCCTATTCAGGCTACGTTCTCCGCAGCATTTTTGCTCGGTATATTATTCTCTTCGCCGGGTTGATTCCGGTCTTTCTCGACACTAGCACCGAGTTCGCCCGCCTTAGGTTTGCCATTGGCTGCAACTTGCTCCGCGCCCGTAGCGGCTTCCGTTCCGCCCAATTGTTTTGTGGCTGATTTCGCTTCTTGCCTGTTTTCCGTAGGCTTCGGAGACTCCTTCTTGGCATCCTGCTCAGGCGCCTTGATTGCAGAGGACAACAGATAATTCAACCTCACTCGGACCGCAAGCCATCTGACGCTACTCCGTTTTCCCGCCTGCTCCAAATGGGAGGCAAGTTCTTCCTCATTGGCTATCCCTTTATCTTTCAAGAATTGCAAAATAGCTGTGCTCTGAGTGTCTAAGGCCTCAAGGGAGGCGAACAACTCATCGAGTATCTCCTGCACAATTCTCTCGTCCATATTCCACTCTCCTCTCGAAACCTACCCGTGGATGCACACGCCAGAGGGTCAATGGCTTCTGCTGGCATGGAGCTACGCCTCGACAAATTATTTCAGAATGGTGATCACCAAATGATGTTCACTCTTGCTCAGCCGCTCGCCAGAAGTTGCCTTACAACTTTCGCAGCGCGGGAAGCACTTGCCTGAAATCCCCAATGCACGTTTCCTGGCGGCACCCCTGGAAACGCGGGAAGGGCTGTTAACGTCAGCCGACGTTGGCCTCCAAACACGCACCTAATCGCGCATATGGGCGTGAGGCGCGTCTTCCTACATGCTTACCTTTTGAGGTTTGTAGGAGTACCTTGACCTCTTCTGCATCCAGTCGCTTGAAAAACTGCGGCGGATGGAATCCTGCGACTTTATTCCTCATGGTCTCCAAATCGAGGGATGGGACAACTGCTTCTGCCCTATCTAGGACGATTGCGCATCCCTTGGAACAACCCTGAAAATATTCATCAAATTCTGCTCTTGAAATGCCAACCAACTCCGAATATTTGGACCAAAGTCCCTTCGGATCAGCTTCGTGGATTCGTTGAACGCGAGCGGTTCCCTCTACTCTGCCGGTCGGGACCTTCGAATAGAGCCAGATGCGTGTGCCGTTGTTTACGTTGATCCGCCTACGACGGAGCTCGACGGTCTTTCGCCCTTCAAGTATGGCTCTCGTGTAGGCAGGAGCCAGCGAGATCAGAATGTCACGACAGTCTAACACTTGGTTTCCCCTCTTCAATGATGCTTAGTGCCGCGATTTCGTCAATTTGGCGGGCAGTCACAAAGTTAGCGCCATCGGCACAACCCAATGCTCGTAGCCGAGCCAGGGCAATAGGATTCTCAAGCCGCATTAACTGGTTGAAAAAAGTCAGTCCGGTCCTGTCATTGGCGCTAACGCTGCTGACCTCTTCTGAGGTCAACACACCCCGTCTTGTCGTTCCAGAGTCGAGCGTTGCTGTCTCTTTAACAGCCGTGCGTGTAACTTGCGCGGTTGCGATGATCGCACCACGACCGTTGTCGGTCCCGATTGACTCATAGAAGAAGATCACGGCACCAGCCGCAATCACCGATAGGGTCCGGGGGCTGCTTAGATAGAGCTTCTCGCCAAGAACAGATGCCTCAGGCGGGGGGAAGAGGGAGTGTTGACGGGCGGTGCTTAGGAGGAGATCCGCATACGCTCGTTGGATTGGCACAACGATTACGGGCCGCCCCGGAAGCATCATGATGACCGGCCCGAAACGTGCCTCAAATTCCCGCAATTGAATTGCCTCCTCTGTACCCTTATTCTCGTCGATCATGATGTTCGTGTCTGGTCCAGTGTAGACAGGTGGCGTGGTCGGAAGTGCAAGACCGAACGAGTTTGCCATTTGCAATCTCAGCTCTTCCCAGTTTAGGCGCGTGATAATCCTTCCGATGCAGAACTTCTCGAGGATGGACGAGGAATTCAACTTAAGGGGAGTTCTGAAGCCATGCTCCTTGGCATATTCCAGAGATTCGCGGCTTGTGTGTTGACCGTCGAGGAGTAGGCGGGCGGGGCGCGACATACACGTGTCCCGGAACATGGCGTCAAGGAGCATGTCACAGGCTAGTTCCCCCATTGGGTTAATTGGATCGACAGTAAGCCAGGCTTCGCTGGATGATTGTGGACCACGAGCTGCATCCCAAGCAGCAAATCCGATGATTTCATCTTTGATGGAAACAACGACACGGTGGCGCGGGCAGGCAGACTGCCCCGGCGAGGTTGCAAGCGTAACTTGCGGCCTTTCCACTGAGCAGGATAGCAGGAAAGACTCGACATCAGCCCTTCGCGCTTCAGTGAGGTCACGAACATCAATGGAGGCCCCATCGGTAGACTGTGCGGTAAGTTGGGTTGGCGTCCACTGGCGTGGCAGATAGATTTCCGCAAGCTCGACAGGCCCTATCACCTCGATGCCGTATTTTGCCCGCAGTTCTGTTTGTTTAGAAAGGATCGAATCGTCGCTTGTAACAAATCCAGACGCAGCGTGGTAAATCATTGTAGCTAAGTGAATCAGGTCAGAGTGGTCTCGAACTCGCAATTGTCCTGCGTTTAGACGAGTTGGAAAAATAATTCGCCCCAATTCCTCCCGTAGATTGCTTAAGAAGAGGTCTGGAACTGGCGTGAATTGCGGCAGTGTCATGGCGAGCTGAACAACGGGGTCCACGCTCTCATCCTTTGTCGCTCGCGTAAGTTCATTGATGAATTCGCGCGCGACGAAAAGACGCAGCATACCGCTCAGTGAGGCTGTTAATAGCCGCCCAGCATATTCCCCTCGCGGGCGATCTTTGATTACATCCAGGAAAACATTGACATCTAGCGCATAGATTGGCTGCTCGACTCTTGAGTGCGCCTGATGCGCAGTTCCCCGCGCTATCTCTGGGACACTGAAAAGAGTTGGGCTCTCAAGATCCCGTCTTCGCACGTTTATCTGGCGCCCTGTCGTGACGCCGCCCTTCTCAGTGCGAATCGTCTTAAAGCCCATGCGTTCCCAGAACTCATTTGCGTGGAGGTCAGCGGCAACCCGTGCCGAAATCGAGATGCAGTATTGCGATTCAGCTTCGGAAGCCAAGGCATCGATTAACATGCGCCCGATTTGCCGGCCACGGAACTGAGGCAGCGTGTAGAGTTGAAAGACTCTCAAGTGCGGAAATCGTCCCCCAAACAGAAGGTGGCCCGCGTAATTCTCCTGTCCAGCCATGTGGATCGTTGCAACAAAGAGCTTACCTTGCGCTGCTGCCTCGCTATAGACGCAACGGGGCAAGAAGCCTAGAACTTCGCGTTCTGAGTCGCCTTGTTCCTGAACAACTTTTGAAAAACGGCTCACTTCCGCAGCACGTCGATAAATCTTAAGTTCCATGTCGAGAATGGATTATATCTGTTTTAAACACAGGAGTGGAGAGTCTGGCAGAAGGGAGTGCAGCAATCGGTGACGTTTGAGGTGGCATTGGGACTCAAGTGGGAGTTGGATAGTGCCACAGGCAAGCGGATTTCCATTCGCGGAGAGCTTATTTGTTGCCAAATCGCCGAAGCACGTTCCCAGCGTCGCAGGAAGCCCCATAGGCAGGATCGGTAACGCAAACGCCGATCTCGTCAGCGATCATTACTGACGAGGTGCTCCGTCATTGGTACCGCAGATCAGGAAAGGCATCAGGCCGCCATTCGTTGTTAGCGTCAGAATATGACGTCGACATGTTGCGGCGTGGCTCGTGCGGGAAACTCAAGCAACACGGTTCCGGCGTCTACCTTCGCGGGGGCGAGAGGTTTGCCTTCTACAGTGATGTTTCTTGGTGCGCGCGGCAGCAACAGACGGATCGCGGTGCGGTCATGCTCATCGCGTGATTCGATGTTGGTGACGGCGAAGTGCAATGTGTTCGATGTGGCTTGTTCGTCGATGACCTTTGCGCTGGCTGCAAGTACGCGGGCCTTGCTAGCCGGGAAGAAGGTGGGATCGAGCAAGAGCCGGCGCTCTCCCTCACCAACCCGCGGGTCTTCGACAATACGCAGGTGTGCGTCGAAAAGATCGATGTAGCGACCGCGAATGAGTGTTGGATCAGACGCAGAGCGTGGCGGCGGAGCGGTAGTGTTCGCGCTTGCTGAAAGAGCGCTGTCCAATGACTTGACCGCACTGTTGGCAACGCGGGTCACAGCGTGTTCCGGGGTGTCTTCCGGCTTGTCGAAGCCTGATGCGATCACGAAGGGACCGCGGCGCAGGACGAACGCAGTGGATTGGCACCAAGGCAGGTGAATTTGCGTTGCTGCGTCCCTGATCGTTGCCAGAACCATGGCGGCGCCGTTGGCATCGGCGGCGAGTACGGACGGTGATGTTTTGTGAAAGATGACGACACCCTTGCCGACATGGTGCGTGCCCTCGCTCTGGGGGTTTATGCCGAGCGAGTGAAAAAGCAGTTCGCGCGGAGTTGTCTTGGTTTTTCCGTTGTCGTTCCACCAGTCCTGTGCGTGATTGTAGGGGTCACGGTCATCGTCGAATATGACGAGTGCTCCGCCTGCTTTGACCCAGGCAGCGATGGCGTCATGAAACTTGGGCGAAGGCGGCTTTTGCCCCTCGTAGGTGAGTAGAAGTAGCTTGTAGTGCTTGAGGAAGATTGCTGCGTTTTGACCGTGATAGGTGCTTTCAATCTGCACGGGCTCCGCGGGGAGACCATGCATGATCAGGGGCAGGGCGAGACCGTAGAAGTTGCCGAGGTCCGGGTCGGAGGGCAGCGGCTTCGCTCGCTGGAACATCAACGTGTCGCTGACGAGTATGCCGATGTTCTGCGTGCCGGAGGCCTGCCAGTGCGAAGGTTGGTTCTGCATCTGGCCGAGAGCGTGGAAGACCGTCTGCAGCTCTGTTTCGTACTCTGCCGGGATGAGGGTGGGCTGCGGCTTTGGGTTGGCCTCGGTCGGCTCAGTCGATGGATGAAGCGCGCGCGCACCGAAGATACGGTCGGGCCATGGCAGTATTTCGTAGCTGCTGACTTCCGGCTGCAGCAGTGATGCGACGAGTGTCGACTCCCAGTTGCGCTTGTAGTCCGTCCAGGAGTGGTTGGGGTTGTCCTCAATGGGATCGTTGAGATACCAGATGCGCTCACCGGACGAGCGTGCGATGTTCTGCAGCGCACCATACTCGAGGAAGGCAGTCTCGAAGGTGCGCTCGGCCTTGACACCCTGGTAAACGTTGACTGCGCGGCTGGTGCCGGTCCAGACCTGTGCGATGTAGCCGTCGGCACCGACATCGAGCAGCGATGACTCCGGAGAGACAATCTGCCACTGCGCGTAGTTGATGAGCGAGTGCGTGGCGACGTAGCAAGGAATCTGCTTGTTGTGCTCCTGGCTCCACTCGCGCACCGAGGTGAAGACCTGTGCAAGCGCGCGCTGGTAGAGGAAGTACTTCAGCTTGCTGGCGCGGTATTGAGCGTCGGGCGAAGAATCAGGCGCGCGCCATGGTTCGTGGTAGTAGCTCTCCCATTCTATTTTGAAAGAGTCTGACCATCCGGCACGTGCCCAGAATTCGGGCTCTTCGAGGTAGATAGCTTCACCTCCTGCATCGAGGGCACGAAGTACACCACGACTGAGGTATTTGCCGTAGCTCTCGGAGGGGGCGATGTAGGGGACTTCGCGGCCGCTGTGCAGGATGAGTTTGCCGTCGGATTCCTGCTGCGTCTCGTTCCAGTGTTCCTTGCCGTCGAAGTCGCCCCGCAGATAGTCTGCGTAGGTGCCCCATGCGACGCCGGTCATGACGGTCACGCGATAGCCGTGTTCTTTCCACGAGCGAATGCGACCCGGCAGGTCCTCAGTGATGCCGTAGGCCATGACAGTGCCGGCTTCGACGTTGACGCGCGGAGACCAGCCGTTTTGGGTCTGGAAGATTAGAGTATCGTCAGCGTGCGGCGGGGCCTGAGCGATGGCGGTGACTGAGAGCGTTAGAGCGAGTACAAGCGTTTTCATACGTTAGTTCATCATATCGCGAGTCCAGATGCTGATTCTCGGCGATCAGAGCGATTCTGCGCGCCGGGCAGCAGATAGCGAAAAACGCCCATGTAGCCCAAAGGGTTCTCTCTTCGCGCTAAATCGCCGAGTATCAAAACCACCGGTTTCCGCGGGCTTGGGAAGCCAGCGGCCTCCAGGCACGTCCATCTGGTCGACGTCAGCCATCAGCATGGGCAGGAGAATCCCGGACCGGTTTGCTGGGCGTTGCACGCTCACTCCGGCTTTTGAGCGGCACGAAGTCCCGCAAGCACGTCAGGGTGTTGCGATAGTTGTTGAGCAATCTGCAAACCATCTCGAATGCCAAGAGGGCCACCACTTGCATGCTTACATTGGGAGAATTCAATTATGGGCACGAAGGACGCGCTCATGTGCAACCTTTCATCTGACCACTCAACGGTCTTCTCTGCGACCACCCAACTTGGAATTGTCGCATTGAAAATCGTGAGGTCAACAAAGAACTTGGCTCCGTGTAGACCACCCCTCGTTCCGATGGACTCGGCTACAAACGCCTTCGAGAATGCGAAATTGGCCTGCAGCTGAGGGATAATGTCAAACGATTGACGGATTTGTGACGCTTCTCGCATGGCCCGTTCAGCTCTTATCTCACCATTCTGATAGTGTAGCCCGTCACAACTGGTGTCATTTAGATATCGACGGTCATCTCATAATATGAGGAGAATTCGATAAGGGCGTTGCTTAGGACAACAACATCGTTGTAAGTCATTGAAATGCCTATCACGGGAGCGCTGTCACGGCAGAGAGCGAAATCAGCTGGATAGGGTAAGTAATGAAAAACGCCGTTGTAGACTGTAGCCAACTTTGGAGCCGGATTTCAGCGCCTACCTGGTACGCACGCGCGCCGATGCCGATACGGTTGAAGCACGAAAGGGCGACGTGCGCAGGCGGGATGAGGCACTCGGCAGCGGCGCGCAAATCGTGAGCACGGACTATCCGGCCTTTGAACCGGCGCGGTGGACAGGCTACTCCGTGGCCCTGCCAGACGGAGTGACAGCGCGTTGCAATCCAGTCAACGCCCCAACAGAATGCAGAAACGCACCGCTCGAAGCGAAGCGTATTGCTCCGGAGAAGTGACGTGGTAAAGACATTGGCACAGTTTTTCAGTCTGAACGCTGGCTTGAGATGCGGCGCGGTGATGGCGTTTTCCTTACTGGCCGGGCTTTCCAGCAGGAGTGGCGGGCAAGCCCGCAGCGGGCTTTTCGATCCGGTTCGCGAGGTCGATCCATTCATCGGAAGCGATTTCGGCGGTGAGTCTTTTGTGGGTACCGCCGTGCCCTTTGGCATGGTGAAGCTTGGGCAGGATGTGGAAGACTTCGACGGACGTCCCGCATCATCCGGCTATGCCAGCAGCGGACGGGTGCGCGGTTTCAGTCATCTTCATCTGAGCGGTGCATCGGGCAAATACGGCAACGTCCTTGTCTCACCCTCGACGGGAGAGTTGCATCCATTCGATCTTTGGTCGGCGCGCTCCAGCGAGAAGAATGAACCCGGTGACTCCATTTCCGAACAAGCCGGTGTCCTCAGGTTCCTTAGATCCGCACAAACACTTTCTTTCTGAACATCCAGAACAGCATAAGCCAGTACGTCCCCAATGTCAGAGCGCCCAGCAAGGTCGGTGCCAACCCCGGCCCCAGGCAGTTCAGCACCGATGCCCCCAGATGAATGCGGAAACTGTTCTGAATGAACTCCTCAAACAGGTGCGCCATCAGGTACGCCGCAATTGAATTCATCCCCACCACCACCAGCGGAAACGCAATTCCCCGATGCTTCCTCACATCGATGAACCACGAAAACGCGGCCAGAAACAGGAAGCACACGCCGCCGCTGAACAGCGTCCACGAAGGCGTCCAGATGCGCTTCACGATGGGGCAGATTCCGGTGAAGTGAAACAGCAGACCGGCTGCACACAAGGCTACCGCCGCCAGCGCAAACTTGCGCAGCGGAATCACCGGAGCCGACTCGTGAAACCAGCGCCCCGCCATCACGCCCAGCAGCATCGTTCCCAACGTCGGAATGAAGCTCAGCGTCAGATACCCACCGCTGTTGAAGAGGAAACGGCTCGGGCGTGGCAACACGTTCAGAAACCACACATCGAAAGCCTGCCCCAGATTGCTGTTCTTGTTCCAGTGCGACGCAAAGCCAGTGAACAGATGCTGATGCCAGTCCGCAGGCACGCCCACAGCCGCCCAATCGAAGTTCGCGCCCGGTGCCGGATACAGCGCCCACGCCAGCCAGTACGCAAAGAGAATTCCGCCAAACGAAATCCACTGCCAGCGCGGACGAACAAAAGTCAGCAGAAACGCAAACGTGTAGCCCAGGCCGATCTGTGTCAGCGTGTCCTCAAACGTGAAGTCCGTCATCGAACTGGCGGTCGAGCGCAGAAAAATTCCCAGCGCCACCAGAACCAGGCTGCGCCAGATCGTATGCAGCAGCATGTGCCTGAAGCTCTCGCCCTTCCGCTGACGGCTCTTCAGCGAGTAGGGAAGCGCCGCACCCACCAGGAACGTAAACCCAGGCTGGATCGTGTCGTGTAGGCTCATGCCCACCCACTCCACATGGGTCTGGTTGTACGCCAGAAACTGCCAGATGTGACTGCCGGGGAAGGCGCGCGCTGCGTGCGCAAACTGCAGCACCTCTCCCATCATCAGCAGCATCACGAAGCCGCGATACGCATCCACTGCAACATTGCGTTGCTGCTCCTGCGCCACGCGTTCCACAAGATCGCTCATGGACCAATCCTACTCGAGTACGCCTTGAAGCACGGCCTCCGGGTGCTGTCCGCCTACACATTGAGGACTGGCAAAAGGATTTGGATCATTACTGAGGCAGACCGCAGCATGACGACGATTTTGTTGCCCGGGGAATACTGATGCATAGGGCAGCAAATAGCGTGCCTTTGGTCAGGGCCAAGTGACGGCGAGAGACCAGACCAGATCAGATCCATATCGCATTTTGTCAACCCCATTAACGAAACCCAAGGGGAAAGCCCCTACTTCACCGCCGCCAGCACACCCGGAATATCCCCCACCTTCCGCACCATTGCATAGCGCCATTGGCCGTGCCCTCGCTCAGGGTTCACCTTGCCTTCCGCGTTGACGGCGGCCACCCATCTTTCCGCTGCGCTCTTCTTGTTGTCTGCAAGCGGATCGAATCCCTTTGTTTCGAGGATCAGGGTCACGCCCGGCAGGTCGTGGAACTGAATCAGAAAGTCCGGGACATACTCGTGCATCTGGCCGTTATGCAGGTACGGAATTCCCAAACCCAGCCCGGCATTCTTCACAAACGAACGCACACGGGGATGGGTGTCAATCGCATACGCGGCGGCCTGCTCCCACTGCTTAGTGTCGGCCACAACAAAGTTGACATGACTCCGCAGCACCGGGCGCACATCGCGGCTCGTCCAGGTGTCTACGTCCGCCGTGGAGCCGTCCTCCCGGTGCGTTTCGTAAACCGGAACTTCCGGTGTCTCGCCCTGGCTTGTATCCGGGCGTATATGCTCCTTTAGCGTCTCCACCAGCCAGCCATAGTAGGGCGAGCATAGCAGCGCGTCCTTGATCTGTGCGGGGGGCGTGGCGATAACGTGCTGGCTCATGTACCGTTCAACAATCCGCATCAGTTGCGGAAAGAGCGTCTGCCGTGGCACAGCACACCCTGGCTGCCCAGCATAGAGCCGTGTCAGATGGCTGGCCGTATCGAAGATCAGCTCTTGCATCCGGTGGCGGCTGCGCCGGGCGTTCAAGTCCGCCTGCGAAGTCCTGCCCGGACCAGACAGGCTCATCTTGCCTTCAACGTCTACGCTTAGCCCCTTCATTTGAACTTCTGGCGGGATATGCTGCGGATCGACCACCAGCGGTGGAACATTCTTCCAGTCAAAGTCAATCCGATTCCGGATTGCCTGCGTATAGCCCTCTACGCGCGGAAAACGAATCTCCAGGTTTTGCCGGTCTGGCAGCGCGTGGATGTGGTGCCGCTTCTCTTTGGGTTGGGCCGCGCCTGCCGGGTTTGCCTTGTATGGAATCACCTCAAAGGGCACGCCAAACACCGTGGCCACCTCTTCGGGAAACTTCCCGTCCACCAGCGCATAGCTGGAGCGCCGCAGTCCGCGACCCACCACCTGCTCACACAGCAATTGCGACATGAACGGGCGTAGCCCGATGATGTGCGTCACCGTGTTGCAATCCCAACCTTCCGTCAACATGCCGACGCTCACAATGCAGCGCACGTCCCGGCCCGGCGGATGTAGCCCGCGCTTCATCTTGCGCGCCAACTCTTCAAAGTTCTCCGGATAAACCGGTCTGCCCTGCGTGTCGCGCGTCCAGTCTGTCTTGCCTAGCCGACGCCAACCAGCTCAGATTACTGGGCCTTGATATGTGTTGCCCTGGGCAATCCGGGCGAGTTTCCACCGCAATCGCAAGAACGGGGGGCGCCAGGAGAGCGGCAGAGGAGGTTTGGAGGGCATTGCGCCGGACAGGCCTCGTCTGGTTCTGCGTATGGATGGAGGTTGAAGATTCCGCTGGACGGTTGCGGATGTGATTGAATCGATTGATGATCCAGACTGGCCGCCAAGGCCGAGAACGATCTGGCCGAGCTGCCGGTGGCATCACTCTCGATGTCATCCGCATCGATCTGATCGACCGAAATGCGGCTTCAAGGTCCAACGGCTCATCGCCTCAACCAGCGGCGGACACCGCGCTCATCGTCTCAGATTCGCACGGAGTTCACGCGTTTGTCCGTGCATTTGACTCCGTGCATTTGACCCCCGTCAGGGCAGTTGATAAACTGTATTTGCGGGGTGGAGCAGCCCGGTAGCTCGTTGGGCTCATAACCCAAAGGTCGCTGGTTCAAATCCAGCCCCCGCAACCAATCAAATTCACTAGAATCAATAACTTACAGAACCTCCAGTTAGGCTTACCAAGCTCCAGGGTCCAACTGGGGTCCAAAATTCCTTCAATTTACCAGTTCAACTGCCGGTGACAACATTGCGCCGATGGTATCGGCTGCCTTTCTGTCATCCGCATCAACTTTGTGCGTGTAGTGAGTCATGGTGGTCTCAATCTGCGCATGCCCGAGCCGGTGTTGCCTGGTCTTGAGCGGAGTGCCGATTTCATCCATCACTGTCGCATTTATGTGTCGGAATGCATAGTTCCCGCACCGCTTGATTCCCATCGCCTTCAGCTTCTTATCGATCTTGAGCTTCTTGAGGATGGGGTTGAGCACCCGATTGCGGAAGTTGTCCATGCTCAGAGGGTTTCCCTCCTGTGAGGCAAACATCAGCCCCAACTCGTTCCGCATCCAATGATCGCGCTGATACGCCCGCAGCCGTTCCAGAAGCTCCGAGGAGATGGCAAACGCTCGTATCGCATTGGTGCTCTTCGGACTCTGCACCTTCCGAGTCCCGCTGGCCCGCAGAACAGCGGTCTGACCCTCTTCAACTTTGAATCCCGCTCTTACGACGGCAAGGTTCCGATCGGTTTCATCGAGATCGGCTATGGCTCGCCGGCGCGCGAAAGTTTTCGGCCGCGGCCGTTGGCCGACTCAGGCTATACGAGCACTCTGACGTTGTTCGGCGCCTCCCGCTCGCTAATGGTGGGCTATTACATGTTTCGAGGCGGCTCGAACCCGGTCAACGGCGACATAGGGTGGACGATCAAAAACGCAACCTACCCACTCATCTCCTATGACTTTTGGGCGCCGATCAGCGAGTTTGGCGAGTGGCGCCCGGCTGTGTTTCGCGCCCGGCCCTTCAATCTCTTCATCCAGAACTACGCCGCAGAGTTGGCGCGGACCGAAGCGCGCGCTCCAGCGCAGCCCGTCACCCAAGCCGACGACGACCGTCCGCGCGCTGAGGCCCGCATTACCGAGGGCAAGGGATTCGTCTTCTTCTGCAACTATGGCAATGTGCACCCTCTTTCTGAGCGCCGTCGATTCAGCATCGAACTGAAAACGGAGAAGGGCGTAGTCCGCATTCCCCGCGCGACCGACATGACTCTGCCGTCGGGAGCGGTGGGTGTGTGGCCGGTGCATCTGGATCTGGGTGCGGGAGTGACGCTGATCTCTGCCACGGCGCAGCCCGTCTGCCGCTTTACCTACGAGGGCGTTCCCTGGCATATCTTCAGCCAGGTCGCTGGCCTGCCAGCGGAGTTTGTCTTTGCCGCGCCAGCCACGGTCGATCCCGGTCCGCATGGACAGCAAGATGCCGCGCACGACGACACTATCGTCGCGCGTCTTGAACCGGCCCGCGATTCCGTTCTGGAGGCGCGGGGGGCCGATGGGCGCAAGGTGCGGCTGTTGCTGCTCTCAGAGACCGATGCGGGGCGGCTCGCGCAACTCGGCACCCCGGCCTCTCCTTTGCTGGCGCTGAGTGACGCCATGGTTACACGCTCGGGCAATGCGCTGGGTGTGGTGACGCGCCAACTAGCCGATCTCGCCGTCTCGCTCTTTCCCGCGCAGACGCTTCCCGCCTCAGTGCCGGGATACAAGGTCACGAGCGACAAAGACGGCATCTTCCAGCGGGTTCTCTTCACCGGCCCAAGCCGGGAGGTGGCTGCCGTGGAGAGCAAGCTCTCTGCCGATCGCTCCGTGGTCAAGCTGCCCTCCACCGCCTTTGACGAGCTTGACAACATCTTTATGGAGATCGACTTCGTGGGGGATGTCTGCCGGATCTTCGATGCCAACACCGGGCTGCTGGTGGCCGACTACATGAACAACGGAATACCTTGGCAGGTGGGGATGAAGCGCTTCCGCAAGGCCCTCGCCGACGAGGGGCTGCTTATCCGCATCGAGCCGGACTTGGTGGGCGGCGAGACGATTCAAACGGTGGGGACGATGACGCTCAAGGCCGACCAGCGGATGCGCGGGGCCAAGCCGCTGCTCAGCTCCGTCACCTTCCATCCGCGTTACGCGGTTCGCTTTTCCTTGGCGTCTGCCAAAAGAGATCGCCTGCGCAACGAGGAATGAGGCGGCGCACATTACTGGGCATTCACCACGCGTGCGTACTTATGTCTGCCAGTAATCTTTGGACTAGTATCCAGTACCTTGACCATGACGCATCACTTCCACGTTTCTAGAAGGACATTCAGATGTTGAGAATGCGGATATTCGCACTATTGATTCTCTCTACTACATTTCTTACTCCTCTTCATCCCCAAGTCATTAGCGGGAAGGGTTCACGGGCCCTATGGATTTGGCGTGACCGAGCCGAGGTCGCGCCAAAGAACGCCTTTACATACTTTCGCAAGGAGGTCTTCCTCCGACGCATCCCGAAAGACGCGACTCTGCACTTTGCCGCCGATAGCAATGCTCACCTGTGGGTGAATGGCCATATTCTGCAGCGAAAGATGACACGCTACTTTGAGGCATCGATCCGCACAATGGTTCTTGATCCGGCGCCTTACCTGCATACAGGCTGGAATACGATCACGGTGCTTCATCACAGTTGGGGACCAATCATTACCTTTCAACGATCGGCGTCTGTGCATGCAGGGCTCTACTTACGCAGTTCATGGGTCAACAGCGATGCTTCCTGGAAGGTGTTGCCCGCGCCGGAATTCGCGTCAGGTAGCGATCAGATTCTCGGTGTCACAGGCGACTCGCGGATCCGGTATCCGGAAGTGATCGACGGTGCGCTTGCAGAGGAACACATGGGATCGCCGGCGTTCGATGACAGCAAATGGCAACAAGCTGTTGTGGTGGAAGATGGGCCGTGGCCGGCCACCCCGGAGGATGTGGAAACAGAACCTCAGAACGAGACGAGCATATTGCCCAAGCGGATCATCGCGGCCGGGACGCTCCACATGAACGGTCCGTTGGCGCGACGCGCAATTGACATAGCAGGGACGATCAGCAAAGCCGATTACACTCCGGATCAGAGAATCTCGGTTGCCGCTGGCAAGCTGGTTACCGGAGGAGAGGTAACAGTATTTGGGAAACGTGGGGAGTCGAAGTACATTATGGTGGACTTCGATGAGCCAGTGCATGGTTTCCCTGAACTCACGCTTTCTGCTTCTCATGCGGGCACGGTAATCGATCTAGGCTATGGCGAGCTTCCCTTTTCGCAATATACCGGCAGGGCCTTTGTACGTTCGGACGGCTGGATGGATCCGGAATGCGTCGTGGCAGCATCTGGAAAAACGATCAAGGTGCTAACTATCAGTTTGGTGGTTATTGGGAAGGGGCGTATGACACTGGCGACGCGACTCGTCAAGCCTCTGCGCTGGATGCGTTAATTGGCGCTACGGAAATGCAGTAAGGAGATTCAGTGCATGCGGTCGGAAAAGCTAATGCTGGTTTCACACTACTGTCCGGTTAACGGCTAACTCACTCCCTGCAACCTTTTGATCTGCGGAGGTTTGCGGGCGTTTTTAGGTGGTGTCGATTTGAAATTGCCGCGATGCTGATTCCAGAGATTGTCTCTGGAGGCGGCGGTGAACGCTGGCAAGTTGCTGTTTGCGCAGTTGATGGATTTCCTTCCCTGGACTTCGTTTGCCCGCAGTGTTGC
>Ga0255354_1001136_pt1 | contig 15807 bp, 12 predicted proteins | sample HBST50metaG_FD_189942 | JGI IMG/M metagenome (GOLD analysis project Ga0255354, IMG submission 189942) | Peat soil microbial communities from Stordalen Mire, Sweden - H.B.S.T50 | ecosystem: Environmental > Terrestrial > Soil > Wetlands > Peat | place: Sweden: Norrbotten County, Stordalen Mire...
GTGTGTTTGCCGTTTGCTCCACACCATGGAGCAGCGGATTGCCGTGCGACTCTGCCCAATAAGCAGCCGTGACGCCGGCAAAGAACAGTGCTGCCATGGCCGCCCACACCGCCCATCCGTGACGTTGCGAACCGGTCATGCGGCCCAGCGTGTAGGTGAGTCCGGTGGGAATCGCGAAGATGGCTAGCATCTGGAGGAAGTTCGTCAGCGGCGTGGGGTTTTCGAACGGGTGCGCGCTGTTGGCATTGAAAAATCCTCCGCCGTTGGTGCCGAACATCTTGATGGCTTCCTGGGAAGCTGCGGGGCCTTGCGCGATGGTTTGCGTCGAAACGACTGTGCCGTCTGCCGCTTTCTGCGGTTCGACGACCCGGGCCGTGTCATAGGGGCGCAGGTTCTGCACTACTCCTTGCGAGACAAGAACAAGGGCAAAGATGAACGACACAGGCAGCAGCAGCCAAAGAGTGACACGCGTCATGTCCACCCAGAAGTTGCCGAGGGTTTTGCATTGGCGGCGCGCAATGCCGCGAATCAGCGCGATGGCCAGGGCAATCCCGACCGCTGCCGAGGCGAAGTTGTGGTACGCCAACCCTGCCATCTGGGTCAGGTAGCTCATCGTTGTCTCAGGTACGTAAGCCTGCCAGTTTGTGTTCGTGGAGAAACTAGCGGCGGTATTGAAGGCCAGGTCCGGCGCAACCGCCGGCAGATGCTGAGGATTGAAGGGCAGCCATTGCTGGGTGCGCTGCAGCACGTAGAGCACAAGCATGGAGACGACGGTGAACATCAGCATCGCCACGCCGTATTCGGTCCAGCGCATTTCCTGCTTCTCATCCACGAGGCACAGGCGGTAGACGAGGCGCTCCACCGGACGCGCCACGGGATCGAAGAATGTGTGCTGGTGCTCGAAGAACCGCGCCATGTATAGGCCAAGAGGCTTTGTTATCGCCAAGACACAGGCCAGAAACAGCAGAATCTGCAGCCATCCTGAAGCTGTCATGTCAGAACCTTTCCGGGTACAGCAATGCATAACAGAGATACAGCCCCAGCAAGAAACAAATTGCAATCATTACACCAGATTCCAGATCCATACACCCTCCTCAGCGCAAGCTATTGCAGGCCTGGACGTATCCGAGCATCAGCAGGAACATGAGCAACGTAAGGGCAAGCATCAGCGAGTCAGCCATCTCAAACCACCTTTCCTGGGAAAGTCCTTTCTGCTTTGCGCACTGGCCGGACATCGAGAGAACTGCAGGCCTGCGAGTGACAGGAAGAACAGGTACACCGCCACGCGCATTTGCGCGCTACGGTAATTAAAGCTGTGGGGGGCTAAGACAGGTGTAAGGGGAAGATAAGAAGTTCGTAAAGATCAGTCGCCGGGCTCAAAGCGGTAGCCCACCCAGCGCTCGGTAAGCAGGTAGCACGGATTGGCAGGATCGTCTTCAATCTTCTTGCGCAACTGGCCAACAAAGACGCGCAGATACTCCGGTTGCTGGGTAAATACATCGCCCCACACAGCGGCAAGCAGCGTGCGGTGAGGAATTACGCGCCGTGGATGGCGAGCGAGGTAGGTGAGCAGATCAAATTCCTTGGGCGTGAGCTTCAACTCGGCGGACTTTACGGTAACGGTGCGGGTTGACTGGTCTATGCGGAAATCGCCGATCTCCAACACCTCATTCACCGGGCTCTGCGTGGCCGGAGTGCGGCGCAAGTTTGCGCGAATGCGCGCCATCAACTCATAGGTACTGAACGGCTTGGTCATGTAATCATCGGCGCCCGCGTCGAGCGCGCCGATTTTTTCCTGCTCGTGATCGCGCACTGAAAGCACGATGATAGGGACGGCGGAGAAGCTGCGCACGCGGCGGCAAAGCTCCACGCCGTCCAGATTCGGCATCGCCAGATCGGTCACGATGATGTGAGGCTGCCAGTCCTTCATGATTTCCAAGGCCATTTCGCCATCGTTCGCCACACGAATTTCGTAGCCCTCGGCGGAGAGAGTGGTGCGCAGCACGCGCGTGATCTGCGGCTCGTCGTCCACCAGCAAGATGTGAGAGTGCTCGCTCATCGTCCCTCCTGAGTCACAATATGCACGTCAACTGCTGGAGTCTTCCGGAGGAGGCGGTAAATGGCCAGCAGATAAAGGCACCATTGCAGTCCGGTTTGCGCCGAGCGGCCGAAAACGACCTGCGTAATGTGATTCTCGCGCACGAAACCTGCGACAGCATTGGCTATGTTGCTGCCTCGCAGTCGAATTACATGTGCGCCAAGATGCTCGGCAAAACGAAGGTTCTCACTCATCGTCCGGCTGTCTTCCGGACACATATCCCTGTCCGAGTCTACATGGACGGCGTAAAAATCTCCTCCGAGGGCCTGCGCCATGCGTGAGCCGCGGGCGATTAGATTCTGCGCCGTGGGGTTGGAATCGACGCAGACGGCAATGCGCTCCCGAACCTTGTACGGTTCAGACGCATCCGACTTGGCAACAAATGCGTCAAGACTGCGGTCTACGACCTGAGTAACTTGCCGCAACGCCAACTCGCGCAAGGCAATAAGATTTCCGGGGCGGAAGAAATGCGACAGGGCGCGCTCGGTGCGTTCGGCCGGATAAATATCTCCGCGCAACATGCGCTTTTGCAGGGCCTGCGGCGTCAGATCGGCCATTACAATCTCGTTGACGCGCTGCATTACCCAGTCAGGGATGGTCTCTTGCACATGCACGCCGGTGATTTGCTGCACCAGCGGTCCTAGACTTTCAATGTGCTGCACGTTCATGGTGCTCAGCACGTCAATTTTGGCGTCGAGCAGTTCCAGCACGTCCTGGTAGCGCTTTCCGTTGCGGCTGCCTTCGATGTTGGTGTGTGCAAACTCGTCAACCAGCACCACTTGCGGACGGCGCGCCAGAATGGCATCCACGTCCATCTCTTCAAAAAGAGTGCCTTTGTAGTCGAGCTGGCGCGGAGGCACTGCCTCAAGCTTGGCGGCCAGCTCGGATGGGCCTTTTCTGCCATGAGTTTCAATTACGCCGACGACCACATCCTCGCCACGGCTGGCACGGCGAATCGCTTCGCTCAGCATGTTGTAAGTTTTGCCGACGCCCGGTGCGTAGCCGAGAAAGAGTTTGAGCACCCCGCACGTCTTGGTCGGGGAAACTTCTTCCAGCCATTGTTCTGGAGGCTTGCTCATGGCGTCTATTGTATTCATATCTTCAGGTTGCGTCTCGGAGTAAAATCTGCACATGCCAGCAACACTCTACCGGCATCTCGTTCGCTACGTGGTGGCGCTTGCCTCAGTGGGAGCTATCGCCGTTGTAGGGCGCTTGTTTGTCCTCGTCAACCCCACCTCTGTGGCGCTCAGTTTCCTGCTTGCGGTTCTTGTCGTTTCTGCCTTTTGGGGATTGCGCGTGGCTGTTGTGCAGTCGCTGGTGGCCGCGGCAGCTTTCAACTACTACTTTCTTCCGCCTGTGGGGATGTTCACCATAGCCGATCCGCAGAACTGGGTGGCTTTGTTCTCATTTCTAGCCACCGCCTTGGTGGCCAGTAACCTTGCAGAGCGCGCCAGGAGAGAAACCGCGGAAGCAACTCTACGCCGAAGAGAAGTAGACCAGCTCTACGCGTTCAGCCAGCAACTGCTTATGACCGAGAGCAGCGCTGCGCTGCTCAACACCATTCCTCTGGAAGTGGTGCAAACTTTTGGCGTGCAGGGAGCGGCGCTGAAGCTCAACTCGCGCGAGACGCTCTATCGCTCGCGCCCTGACCTGCATGTCGAATCCGGCCACTTGGACGGAGCCGCGACACGAGCGGAACTTATTGCCAGCGACGGGGTCGAGTATGTGCCGCTGCGTGTTGGCATTCGCACCATCGGAGCCATTGCCATTCAAGGAGACCGGCTATCGCGTGAATCCCTGGAGGCTGTTGGAGGCCTTGTCGGACTCGCCATTGAGCGCGCCAGCGCCATGGAGATGCTGACAAAAAATCAGGCGGAAAGGGAGAGCGAGCGTTTGCGTTCGGCGCTGCTCGATTCCGTTACGCACGAATTTCGCACTCCATTGACGGGCATCAAGGCCAGTGTTACCGCTCTGCTTTCGGAATCGAACCTGGACGAGACGCAGCGGCACGAGCTGCTCACGGTGATCCACGAAGAAACTGACCGGTTAAACCGGCTTGTCGGACAGGCCGCGGAGATGGCTCAGCTCGACGCCGGGAAGCTGATGCTCGAACTTCAGCCCAACTCCATCGCTGATGCGATTGAAGCGGCTCTTGATCAAGCCCGGGTTGCGCTCAAGGAACATGCGGTAGAAGTGAACATCACTACTGACTTGCCAGCCGTCACTTTTGATTTTGCACGTATCTGCGAGGTACTTGTTCACCTGCTGGAAAATGCCGGGAAGTATTCGCCGTCCGAAACTCCCATCCAGATAAGCGTCGTTGTCGATAAAGGCCAACTTGTAACAAGCGTGGCCGATCATGGACCCGGCATCGACTCCTTCGAGCAAGCGCTCATTTTCGACAAGTTTTACCGCGGACACGACCAGCGCTATGTTGCGCCGGGCACAGGCATGGGGCTTGCGATCTGCAAGGTGCTTGTTGAAGCACATGGCGGGCGCATCTCTGTTGTCAGCCAGCTTGGCTACGGCTCAGTTTTTTCCTTCACTTTGCCTCTCGCAAAGAACATGGCTGCGGCCTGAAGCTTTTTTGCCCAAGCAGAGTGTTGATAACCTGGCTTCGGGACGCGAAGATCCGGGAGAGCGGAACTCTCAGGATCAGCGTAGGAGCCGCGCCAAACAAATCGTGGGGAGTCGATCCGGTTCCGTTCTGGATTTCTACAGGAGGGAAGCGAACAGATCCGGCTGACGATCAGGATCGGGAGCGACCGGTTCCTTGTGCTGGGCTGGCATCGGCGCAAAGGCGCGCATCAATTGCAGGGCATGCTGGTGGGCTTCAAAAATTTCCTGCAACTCCAGACAATGCGGGCAGCCGCCCCTGATGGCGCCGATCCCATCTGCTTCGGGGTCAAACATGGGGTGACGCGGGCACCTGCCGAACCATTTTGCTGCTTTGATCTTCAGCATTGCAAAACCATCATAGCCTAGTTTCTCGGTGCAGGGTATCGGCAGGCGCTGCTCGTTTTTTATTTTGAAAACGAGCGGGAGTATGTCCTTGATTCCATTCCTGATTCCCGGAATGAAGCCAAGGACAGCACCCGCTTTTGCAGCGATTCTTCGATTGCAACATATCAAATCATGGCCTTTCAAAGCTGCAACTTGCTCAGAATCGTAGCCTGCGGCTGCGCCAATGTGCCGGTCGTCAGAGATTTTTAAGGGGTGTGGCGTCCGTTTATGAAACGGCTGAACCCGGTCGGTATTGTGGAAGAATCCCAATGAAGTAAGCTACTCAAATGTCGAGTATTCGCCAGGGATCTATCCATCTGTTTCGTTTCTCAGGAATTGATCTGTTTTTGCACTGGTCCTGGTTCTTCGTGGCGGCGTTTGAAATCGAGAGCCGAAAAGGCAGGTACGGCTCAATCGTATGGAACGCGCTGGAGTATCTGGCGCTGTTCCTGATTGTGCTTCTGCACGAGTTTGGGCACGCGCTGGCTTGCCGGCAGGTGGGAGGAACGGCAAACCAGATTGTGCTATGGCCGCTTGGTGGGGTGGCGTATGTGAATCCGCCACAGTGGCCGGGCGCTACGCTTTGGAGCATTGCCGCGGGGCCTCTGGTGAACGTTGTACTGCTGCCTGTGCTGTACGCAGCGGTTGTGATGAGCCGCTCGCTGGGATGGGCGCTGGCGATGCCCGATGCGTACCAGTTGCTGCGATCGGTTCTGTGGATTAACGTGTCGCTGCTGGTTTTCAACCTGCTGCCGATTTATCCCCTGGATGGCGGCCAGATTCTCCGGTCACTTCTGTGGTTTGTGCTGGGACGTGGCCGCAGCTTGATGGCAACAACATTCTTGGGCATGCTGGGCATTGTCGGATTCTTCGGCCTTGCATTGTGGTTGCGTTCCTTCTGGTTCGGAGTGATCTCCGTTTTCATGCTGATGAATTGCTGGAGCGGGTTGCGGCATGCGCAGGGGCTGTTGCGTCTGGCAAAGTTGCCGCGCAGGGAGGGGTTTGCCTGCCCGAGTTGCCGGACGGTGCCACCACAGGGAGCCTATTGGCAATGCGGGCGGTGCGGGGAGTCATTCGACGCATTCCAGACACGCGGGGTTTGTCCGAACTGTACGGCGCAGTTTGTCACGACGACATGCATGGACTGCGGAGAACAGCACGACATGAGCGAGTGGATTGTCGGCAGCTATGCTGGGCCTGGCGTAATAAACGGCGATTTTTCGGCAAAGTAGCGCTGGTTGTGTGAGAAGGCCAAATGAATATGGGGCGTGCATAAGTGGAAAGCAGAGATAGCTTCCCACTTTTCCACACCTCCGGTTATGGTTGGTCACATTATTTTTTGCCGTGCAGTACTTACTGTTTCATCGGTAGAAAAACCGGGCAGGATAAGGCTTCTGTCAGTTATCCCTCTTGTTTGATAGGAAGTTATTGAAATGGAGCACTCTGTGAAAAATGCAGGCTTTGTTGCTGGTTGGTTATTTAGTGTAGACAAACTGAAGTTAGGCATTTTGGTCGCGGCGATTATGCTGGCGGGGCAGGCGGCGGCGCAGGTGGAGTATGTCGATCCGACGATTGGTAATGTCGGAATACTGCTGGTACCTACGCGTCCAGCAGTGTACATGCCCAACAGCATGGTGCGCATGTATCCGCTGCGCGCGGATGCACTGGACGACCAGATCAAGTCTTTTCCGCTGACCATCAATTCTCACCGGATGCAGGAGCTGTTCAGCATCATGCCCGGAGATGGCAGAGCTGCTGCCTACGACCAGGAAAAGACCACGCCGTATTACTACTCCACGCGCTTTGACGATTCACTGATTCGGACAGAGTTCACAGCGACGGAGCGCTGCGGTTACTTTCGCTTCAGTTTTCCGGACGGCAGGGCCTCTGTGGTGCTGGGCAACCGCATGACAGGCAACTTGCGGGCAGTGGATGAAACCGCGATCAGCGGCGAAGAGCAATTCAGCGGCATGAAGGCATTTGTCTACGGGGAATTCAGCGCGCCGGTTGCATTCAAGCTGGAAACCTTGGGTGACAGAAATCGCGCGACCGCTTCAAGAACAAACTTCAAGACGCTTGAATTCCGGTATGGCATTTCGTTTATCAGCGCGGAACAGGCAAAGCGCAATCTGCGCCACGAGATTCCCGCGTGGGGTTTTGAACAAGTCAAAGCCGCGGGAAGGGAACGCTGGAATCAGACGCTTGGCAGGATCGCGGTGGAGGGCGGAACGGAAGCGCAGCGCAGGGTCTTCTACACCGCGCTTTATCGCTGCTTCGAGCGGATGATCAACATCACGGAAGACGGCCGCTACTACAGCGCCTTCGATCACAAGGTGCATGAGGATCAGCGCCCGTTCTATGTGGACAACTGGCTGTGGGACACCTACCGCGCGCTGGAACCGCTACAGACATTGCTCAATCCGGAGATGGAAGCGGACAAGATCCAGTCTTATGTGCGTATGTATCAGCAGTCGGGAGTAATGCCCACGTTCACCAACGTCGCGGGGAACTCCGCGTGCATGAACGGCAATCACTCGGCGCCGTGGTTTGCGGATGCATGGTTCAAGGGGGTGCGAAACTTCGACTTGGCGACGGCTTACGAAGGCATTCGCAAACGGTCGCTTGAAGTGACGATGCTTCCCTGGCGGCTCGGCCCCAGAGGGCCGCTCGATGAGTTTTATACCGCGCACGGCTATATGCCTGCCTTGCGTCCGGGAGAAAAGGAGACCGATCCGCAAGTTGACGCGTTCGAGAAACGGCAACCCGTGCCAGTTACTCTGGAGAACAGCTTCGATGATTGGTCGATTGCCCAACTGGCGCGAGTTCTGGCCAAGCCGCAGGACGAAGCGCTCTTCATGAAGCGCGCCGCAAACTACAAGAATCTATTCCGCGCGGAGAAGGGGCTGATGTGGCCCAAGGACTCCGATGGAAAATGGATTGAGCCGCTTGATCCGAAGTTCGGCGGCGGAATGGGCGGGCGCGACTATTACGACGAGAACAACGGCTACACCTATACATGGGATGTGATCCACGACTTCAAAGGCTTGATCGGACTGATGGGTGGAGCAGAGAAGGCTACGGCCAATCTCGATCAGCTTTTTCGGGAGCCTCTGGGCCGCTCAAGGTATGAATTCCTGGCGAAGTTTCCCGATTCCACGTCGATGGCGGGTCAGTTCTCAATGGGGAACGAACCGAGCTTTGCCATTCCGTATATCTACAACAGACTTGGAGAGCCGTGGAAGACGCAGAAGCGCGTTCGCATGCTGCTGGAAGCATTTTTCCCCGATACTCTGCAGGGCATACCGGGCGACGAAGATGGCGGCGGCATGAGCGCGTTCGTGGTGTTTTCCATGATGGGTTTCTATCCTGTGACGCCGGGAATTCCGACCTATGACATAGGCAGCCCGATTTTTGAGAAGGTCACCATTCATCTCAGGAATGGGAAGGACTTTGTTCTTGTCGCTCCGCATACTTCCCATGAAAACAAGTATGTGCAGCGCGTCAGCCTGAACGGAAAACCGCTTAACCAAGTCTGGTTTCGTCACGCTGAGATTGCTAACGGAGGCACGCTTGAATTGACGATGGGCGACACGCCGAACACGGCGCTTGGATCTGCGGCTGGGAGCCTTCCGCCTGCATCCATCGACGTTCATCCGGAGGAGTTTAGCAAGTAGAGTGGTTGTGCTTTTTCCTCTACGCCAATTGAAGGACTGCTATACCAAGCCCCTGACAGCCGGAAACAAATCCATGTGTCAGGGGCTTGTTGAAGGGCCGCTACTTTTCGGCGGCTGCTTGATCCATCTCCTGATTGGCCGTGTAGATTTTGTCCACCAGAGCGTCGAGAGCCTTGAAGTCGCTTTTCTTGGGAAGCCCCTTGATCAAAACGGGGGGGAGGAACGCCAACTGTGTTTTCAGGCCCGACAGCAATTCGGTGATGCGCTTGGAGACGATATTTCCGCCCCAGCCGAATGAGCCGATCACCGCGACCGTCTTTGTCTTCGGACGCAACGCATTCATCAGGTAGGTTGCGCTCACGATGTCTGGATGAGGTCCAGCCAGTACGGCCGGAGAAGCGAAAACCACGGTCGATGCTTCCACCAGGGAGTTGGCAAACTTTCCGATATCCGCGCCGACCATGTTGAGCGGCTTGACGGACAGGCCTTTTTCCATCATCCGGTCAATCAGGTAATTGACCATTTGCGTGGTGTCGTCGTACATGGAAACGTACGCAATGACCACTTCCTTCTTGCACTCATCCGAAGCCCAGCGCTTGTAAAGATCCAGGATGAATGCCGGTCGCGGATAAATAGGGCCGTGACCGGGAGCAATCACGTCAATCTTCAGCGGGGCCAGCTTTTCCAGATGCTTCTGGATAAACATGCGGAACGGCATCATGATTTCCGCGTAGTACCGCTTGGCGGCTTCCTCAACCCGCGCCTCATCGTGAGCGTACAGGTCGCTGCTGGCCAGATGCGAGCCAAGAAAGTCGCAAGTGAAAAGTATCCGGTCCTCGGCCAGATAGGTCACCATCGTGTCGGGCCAGTGAACCCATGGAGTCAGGAAGAACTGCAGGGTTTTGTTGCCCAGCGAGAGTGTGTCTCCATCTCCAACCTCAATGAACTTATCCTCGGGAACCGGCAGGGATTCGGCAATCAGTCCCTTGCAGCGGGCGTTGGTGACGACCTTGGCCTCAGGAAACAGCGCCAGCACTGCGGGAATGGAGCCGGAATGATCCTGTTCGGCATGGTTCGCGATGATGTAATCCAGCTTGCGAATACCGGACTTCTTCAGGAGCGCCAGATAGTCGGCGGTATTGGGAGGATAGACCGTATCGATCAGTGCGGTTTTTTCGCTTCCCTTGATGAAGTAGGAGTTATAAGTTGTGCCTTCCGGCAGAGGAACCAACTGGTCAAACAGCCTTCTGTCCCAATCAATGGCTACCAGCGAGAGTATCTCTGGCGTGATTTTTCTAGCGATCATTCTGTGTGTTCTCCTAAACAACTCAATTGGTCCAAAAACTTTGGCGCTACAACCTGCGAACGACTTGGGCGGGCCGGATGCTGCTCTTGGTTCCGGCCAAGCGACGAAATTCATCCGCTGGAAAATACAGGCGGGTAGAAGTATAGGCATTGGAGCAAAGGTGTGCTATCTGAAGCCGCCATAGAACTATAGAACCATTTTAACTGTTCAGCCCGATGAGAAAGTTTGGCGAAAATATATGGCTGTTTTGAGAAGGGGTTCTTAAAAGCGAATGCCGATGAGCAACAGCCACCATGCACTACGCTGAAGACACCACGGAATTGGAGAATCGCTCTACTGGGGGAGGACTTCAATGCCTGTTACAGTCGCATAGCCATCCACAGGCACGAAACTCAGGAGCAGCTTGCCCTGGGCATTGGGTTCGATGTTCGTGAACTTGCGAATGACGACGTCTGTTTGGTGCGCTTCCTTCGGCAGATTGAAGTTTTTCAGAATCGCATTTCCATTGCAGAACACGTCGAAGAGATGGGCGACCGCGATCCTGTTTTCGTCCGAGGTGGACTGATCCCAGGTGCCGTGGCGAGCTGCGAAATGCAGAACCACGGTGTATTTTCCGGGTGAGACGGGAATCGCATAGGAGAAGTTGCCCCAGCGCTCGGTTTCGGAGAGTTCAGGATCGTCTGTCCCACTGACCGGAGAAGAATAGGACGCCATCTGACCGCCCTCGAAATAGTTGTCCGGACTCCACCAATGGCTGTCGTTGGAGTAGTAGGGCGTCTGCCGGGCGAGCAGGCGCACCGGCCGGATATGCCCCCGGACTCCTGGCAGAATCTCGATGCCAGAGAGGGTTGCCTGATTCCCGCCTTCCGCGGAAAACTCCAGGTACAGCACTCCATCCGCAGAGGGCTGCACGTCCGGGAAGACCTTTACGTCGGCGGTGCGGCTGCCTCCGGCGTCGGCCACAATATCAAAGCGATTCAGCAGCGTACGGCCATTGGCGCGCACGGAAAAGATGCGGCTGCCTTCTCCGCCCGTTCCGGTGGATTCCGGGTCATAGACCGTTTCGGCGAAATGCAGGCGCAGTTCGTAGATACCCTTTTTCAAGGGAATCCTGTAGCGGAATTGTCCCTCCCGGCTGGTACGGTAGAAGCCTGGGTCCTGAGTGCGCCAGATGTGCTCGACGGGGCTTTTCACGGCGGCGCCGCCTTCGAAGCCGGTATCGGCGCTCCATAATTTTCCGGCATGATCGACAAAGCTGCGGGCCGAGCCGACGAGGATGCGGACCTCCTCTCCGGTGGGCGGGCCAATCTGCGTTTCCGCGAACTGGGCGGAGGGTTGACTCGATTCCGCAACTGTTAGTAAGCGCTTCTCATGCCATAGCAAAAGCAGGAAAGAGCCGAGGATCAGGAGTAGAACCGCAAGCACGCTTCCCAGCCACCAGACCCGGCGGCTGGGATGACGAAACCCGTATTTCGCTGGCCGCTGGCCTTGAACGGACGGGGCCGCCTCTGTGGATACGCTTTCCGCCTGTCGCGGAGTTTCCGCTTCAAAAGCTGGGACATATTGCCCGATGGGAATGGTGATGTGTATCCGGTGTGGCGCGCCTTCATTGGCGTAGTACTCGGCCAGTTGCTTGCGCAGGCGGTTGGCCTCCACACGCACAATGGAATCGGAGTCCTGATCGAAGCTCGCTCCGCGGTGGAAAACCTCTACTCCAACGGAATATTCCTTGATCTGGTTGGATTCCCCGGCAAAGGACTTTTCACATAAATAAGACAGCAGATGGGCGAGCTTGGGTGCGCGCAGGAAGTACTTTGACTCAAGTACAGCCTTCAGCTCCGCGCGCTGGGATTCGAAATCGACCGATCCTGGGCTTACCATCGTCATGGTTGCGTTCCCGGAACGATTGTAATGGTAGCGCTCATTTTCTGTTGTGAATGTGTTTAACCGTGTCGACAAAGGGCGGTAATAGAGGTGTAACGGGGAGGTAACCTCTACCGTATTCCGCCGCCGGGTCGCTATGAGCCGCGTTCTCCGCAGCCGCAAGTTGCTGTTCTGCATCAAGTTGCCTTTCCTGAGCAGAGGTTTAACCCCTGCGCAACGGGAAAGTAGCAGCTGTAGCGTTGTGGGATGACCGGGCAGGATCTCTACTGGAGCCGATGCAGAGAGCAGATCGCCGGAGGCGGCAGGAAGATGAATCGCCTTCCATGAAATGCCCATTCGCAGAGGAGGAGACCTATGAGAAAACTCACCATGATGCTCGTAGCGGCAAGCCTGCTGGTTTGGGCGGCTCCGCGAGGATGGACAGCCCCTATCCCGAATTCTGATCCCACCCCGAACGCAACGCTTGACCCCACACCAAACACGCCAGAGCAGGACCAGTTTGCCAAGGCCAAAGCCGAAGAGGAAAAGGGTGACCTGGACCGCGTTCACAGAAATTATGCTTCTGCCGTTTCCCACTATTACACGGCTCTGCACATCAATCGCAAGGATGCCTCGCTCTACAACAAGATAGGCATTTCCGAAATCAAGTTGCACGAGAACAGGTCCGCTCGCAAGCACTTTGCCTTGGCACTCAAGTACGATCCGCGGAACTTTGCCGCACTGAACAACCTTGGAGCTGTGGCCTATATCGACAAAAAATACAAAGCATCCATCAGCTATTTCAAGCAGGCGCTGGCCCTGGATGAGACGAGTGCCTCCACCCACCTCAACCTGGCAGAAGCCTGGATGGGATCGGGTGACGTCGAGCGCGCCATGACCGAATACGCGCGGGCTCTTGAACTGGACGCCGACATCATCAGCAGCAACCAGGACGGTGTTCAGGCACGAATTACCACGCCAGAACAACGCGCTCGCATCTACTACGTGATCGCGAAATCGTACGTTAGGCGCGGCAACATCGAACAAGCCTTGGAATATTTGCGCAGAGCCAAAGAAGGGTGCTATCCCGATCTGGCTAAAGTGTATATCGATAAGGAGTTCGCTCCGCTCTGGAATGACCCCCGCCTAGCCAAAATCATCAAGCGGTAGGCGGCTTCCCATCAACTGGCGCTTTGCCGTGGTTCGGTACGGCGAAGCGCCGCAATTTTCTGGCTTCGGGCACTCATTCCGTTCCCATACGCGCTGTCCAGCAGGCTGTATGGCATCCTGCTGTTGTAGACCTCCCACTCTCAACGGGCGTTTTAGAGCGGAACCAGAGTAACTATATCCTGTTGAGTATTGTGCAGGGTCGCCGCTGCCTCCACCCCACGAACAAGAACCCGTTCGCGGGGGTCCTGAACCTGGGGGTCGCGTCGACTTCAACGCTGCGGTTTCGGGATACATCAACTCTGGTTCCGCTGTAAATGAACGATTAATTGCCATTGAGGCGTGTATTTTCTGCAAAAATACAAATATGGCAATTTCCCGCACAGTTACCGCTTTCAAGGGATTCACCAGCGTACGTGCTTTTGGCAGGACCAGGCTTATTGTCTTTCTTTCATTCCTTACCTCGCTGATTGTGTGCATGGTGCTTGTGTGGACCACGCGTGACGCTATGGTGCAAATTCAACTTCTCCGAGCGAAAAATGCATCTGAGAATCAAGCGGGGAATAGAAAGGCACTTGTCGATCTGCGCCCATGGCAAACCATCCAAGCTATGGCGCCGCTGGCCGTGACTGCGGAAGAGACGGAGTATGCGCACGATGCCGAGCGTCTGGCCGATCATGAGGTAGATCAGACTTTTGCCGCTGCGCTGCGCCAGGCCAACCTGCAAACACAACGCCGCGCCTTAACGGGAGAAGCACTGGAACTGTCAAAGAAGGTGGCACAACTCAAACTGCTTATTCAGCAGGACCAGGCACAGGTAAACAGTTTGACCGCCGACTCAGGGAAAGGGGGCGCACAGCCTGCCGTCGACAATGACGATCTTGAAGTTGCCAAGGCTCAGTTGGGACTCGATTCTGATGAGCTAGTCGACGCTCAACGAGAGCTTGACCGGGCATCCGGCGACAATAGCACACAAATCAAGGAAGAACTGGCAGCGCATGAAGCCACGATGCGCCAGTACGACAGCAAGCCAAATGGAGACGGGCAGGTTGCCGTTCTTTCCATGAAAAAGCACAGAACGCTGGCAACGCAGATTGCTTCATGGTTCAGCCAAATGGAGCGCTACCGGTTACTCCAGCAGGCGCAGCAGCAGACGCAAAACGATATTGACGCTTTGACCGCCGGGCACAACGCGCTGGCAGCCAAGGTCAATGCCAGTGCGACCGCTCCAGTACAGGATGTGACGGATCATACCACCAAGATTTCCAGCATCAAAGGCAGGAGCGCGGAACGCCAGATTCTGGGCATCTACGACGACCGGATTCAAACCGAGCAGCAGTTGGCTGCTGTTTACGGCAAGTGGTCGGCGCAGGTGCTGCTGCAACATCGCATTCTGATGCACATGATTTTGCGGTCACTGGCGCTGATCTTTTTGATTGCTATCTGCATGGTGCTGGGCGACGCGCTGGTGCGACGCCTGACGGCGCATCCCACACTCGACAACAGGCAGGCACAGACGCTGCGCAGCGTTCTTGAAGTGAGCGTGCAACTGCTTGGCAGCGTTTTCATTCTGCTGATTTTGTTCGGGTCTCCGCAGCAAACGCCCACGATACTGGGCCTGGCAACCGCCGCGCTCACCATCGCCTTGCAGGATTTTATCGTTGCATTTCTCGGCTGGTTTGTTCTTATTGGCAAGCATGGCATCCATGTGGGCGACAGGGTTGAGATCGACGGCGTCAACGGCGAGGTCACAGAAGTCGGCCTATTCAGAACTTCGATGCTGGAAACCGGAAACGATTCCGGTACAGGACATCTGACCGGACGCCGGATTACATTTCTCAACAGCTTTGCGATTCGAGGAAAGTATTTCAACTTTTCCACGACCGGGCAGTGGATGTGGGATGAGATTACCATCGGTATCGCGGCGACCCAGGACGTCCACGCGACGGCGGAACGCATCCACAAGGCCGTACTTGAGGAAACAGAAGAGACCGCCCGTGCCGCCAAACAGGAGTTGGAACGCGGCGCACGCGGGGATAGCCTCCGCGGCTTGAGCACGGATTCAGTGGTGAGCCTGCGCACGTCATCGACGGGGATAGATATCAAGGTGCAATATATTACACGCGCATCCGAGCGAACCGAGATGCGCAACCGTCTATACCAACACCTGATTGATCTGCTTCATGTGTAAAACGGTTGGGCAAGATAGAAGCAATTCCGGCAATTCCAGAGCCGTTCTCCAATCGATGTGCTCTTTTTGAGCATTACGCAAGGTGGCTTTTAAGGTAAAAGCCACTTAACGGGAGTTCTTCCAGTTGATTGCAATTGAAGAATCGCCATACTGCGGCGAATTCCGCATTATTAAGAATCTTCTAAGGAAAAGAGAAAACTGCGGCTGGCGTATGAGCGGAGCGGCAGGGATATTTCATTGCCGACAGGGAATGGATATTAAGTGGCGATGCGAGAATCTCCATGGAAAATCATGCAAGGTACTCGTGTAAATTGATGACCGGGCATTCGCCTCTGATCTGTGTTAGCTGTAACACTTTGCTGGATGGGTAGAGTCCAAGGGTGCGCTCAAGCACTCGACGCACCTTGTTGCAATTCTTTACAAACCGTTACGCAACGTTACCATCAATTACGATTTTCGAACGTTTTCAAGACTATAGTGAAAAATAATTACGCACGCAAAGGAA
>Ga0255354_1001138_pt1 | contig 15780 bp, 23 predicted proteins | sample HBST50metaG_FD_189942 | JGI IMG/M metagenome (GOLD analysis project Ga0255354, IMG submission 189942) | Peat soil microbial communities from Stordalen Mire, Sweden - H.B.S.T50 | ecosystem: Environmental > Terrestrial > Soil > Wetlands > Peat | place: Sweden: Norrbotten County, Stordalen Mire...
TGCCTCCATCGCAACCTCCTGGAAACAGCACACCCCTTTTCGCTCCTCCGCACGAGTATCAACCCAGATGCCGCATCTGCTAAGACACTCCCGCGTTCATGCGATTGCCCTGCCGCATTGCCGCGCTCTCCGGCGTGCCTGTGCGGCCTCCGGTACAATAGATGGAAGCGCCTGCCGCGCCGGGGACTGGATTTCCCGGCCTGCCAGGCGCATCAGAACATATGCTAATCAAAAACCTACCCGAAGCGCTTACTTTTGACGATGTGCTGCTGGTGCCCGCCTACAGCGATGTGGTTCCCATGCAGGTGAGCACGCAGACGCAGTTGACCCGTGAGATCACGCTGAATACCCCGCTGCTTTCCTCGGCCATGGACACGGTGACCGAGTCGCGCATGGCCATCGCCATGGCGCAGGCCGGCGGCATAGGGATTGTGCACAGGAACCTTTCTGTCGCCGAACAGGCCGGCGAGATCGACAAGGTGAAGCGCTCAGAGAGCGGCATGATCGTGGACCCGGTGACGATCGGTCCGGACCAGATGATCGGCGACGCGCTCGAGGTGATGCGGCGCTACAAGATTTCTGGCGTGCCGGTAACGCGCGGCAAGAGGCTGGTTGGCATCCTGACCAACCGCGATCTGCGCTTTGAGACCCGCACCGACATTCCCATCGGCGACGTGATGACCAAGGAAAACCTGATCACCGTGCCGGTCGGCACCACTTTGGAAGAGGCCGAGCAGATTCTGCACAAGCACCGTGTGGAAAAGCTATTGGTGGTGGACGATCAGTACAATCTGAAGGGCCTGATCACGGTCAAGGACATCCAGAAGAAGCTGAAGTATCCGAACGCCAGCAAGGACGACCAGGGCCGGCTGCGCGTAGGCGGAGCTATCGGCGCCACGGGCGACTATCTGGAGCGCGCAGCGGAGTTGGTGAACGCTCGCGCCGATGTGCTGGCCATCGACTCGGCGCACGCCCACTCCTCTCGAGTGCTGGATGCGGTGCGCGAAGTCAAGAAACTCTTCCCCCACGTCGGCCTGCTGGCCGGCAACGTGGTCACCTACGAGGGCGCACTGGCCCTAATCGACGCCGGCGTGGATGCCATCAAAGTGGGTATCGGGCCAGGCTCGATTTGCACCACGCGCATGGTGACCGGGGCGGGAATGCCGCAGGTGACGGCCATCTCCGAAGCCTGGCGCGCGGCCCGCGAACATGGAATTCCGGTGATTGCCGACGGCGGCATCAAGTACTCGGGCGAGATCACCAAGGCCATTGCGGCGGGCGCCAGCTCGGTGATGATCGGATCGCTGTTTGCGGGCGTGGACGAGAGCCCGGGCGAGACGATTCTTTACCAGGGGCGCAGCTTCAAGAGCTATCGCGGCATGGGGTCGCTCTCCGCCATGAGCCAGGGTTCGGGCGAACGTTACTTCCAAAGCGCGGCCGACTTGGCCAGCGCCGAAGATGGCAACGAAGGTGTGGTACAGCGCGAGCGCACCAACCAGAACCGGCTCGGGAAGTTCGTTCCCGAGGGGATCGAAGGGCGCGTGCCCTATCGCGGGCCGCTGGAGGCGATGGTCTTTCAGCTCGTCGGCGGATTGCGTTCCGGCATGGGCTATCTGGGCTGCGGCACGATCCAGGAATTGCAGGAGAAAGCGCGCTTTGTACGCATCTCCGGCGCAGGCCTGCGCGAGAGCCACGTCCACGACGTGATCATTACCCGCGAGGCGCCCAACTACCATGCAGAATAGCCGGGGTGGCTGGCGCTACTGGCTGAATGTGTGGCTTCCGGTTGTTCTCGGGGTATGCGTCATTGTGCTGGAATCGACCGAGATGATGGGAGCCAACCACACCAGTGGGCCTTTGAGGTGGCTCTTCGAGCGCCTCTTTGGGCACGTCGGCAACGCCAGGTGGGAGAGGATCCACCTTCTCTTCCGAAAGGGCGGCCATTTCCTGGGCTACGGGTTGATCGGGCTGCTTTGGCTGCGCGCGTGGTGGATGACACTGCCCAAGTCCCACTTTTTGACGGACGCGCTGCTGGCGCTACTGGGAACCGCGATGGTGGCCAGTTCCGATGAGTTTCACCAGTCTTTTCTTCCCAATCGGACCGGAACGCCCTGGGATGTATTGATCGATTGCTGCGGAGCGATGGTGCTGCAGTTTGTGGTTTACATCTTCATGCGGAGCTTCAAGCCCAAGCGGCTGGCCAGGGCCGCATAGAGTTCCCCAAGAGTTCTGGACCGAATGCACGCCGGAACAGCAACTGCAGATCCTTCCGCTGCGCATCAGGATGACAGACGCGAGGTGAGGGCGGACTTACTTTGCAGAAGGGGTCTGCGAAACAAACACGGGCGCATCCCGCGAGGGGATGCGCCCGTTTGACCTTCCGGGAGATAGCGGAAAAACGTCAGAAAGAAGCCGATTTACGCGGCCTCTTCGCCGCCCTTTTCCTTCTTCTCTTCGTCGGTTTTGCTTTCTTCCAACTGCTTCTCGAGTTCGGCGCGCTTCTTGGCCTTGATGTCGTCGCGCTTCTGGCGCTTGGCATCGAGCTGCTTTTCGGCGCCCAGCAGTTCGATAAAGGCCTTCTCAGCCCCGTCGCCCTTCTGGAAGCCGGTGCGAACGATGCGCAAGTAACCGCCCTGGCGATCGCCGTAGCGCGGCGCCACAACCTCAAAGAGCCGCGTAACGGCCTTGTCGGTCATGAGGTAGCTGAGGGCTTGGCGGCGTGAATGAAGATCGCCCTTCTTGCCCAATGTGATCATCTTTTCGACGTGCGGACGAACAGCCTTGGCCTTGGCCACGGTGGTCTCCACGCGGTCTTCCGTGAGGACGGACGTAACCAGGTTGCGCAACAGGGCGCGGCGATGGCTGGTGTTGCGTCCGAGCTTGGTTCCTGCATTGCGATGGCGCATGGTGAAGCTCTCTTTCGGATCAGTAGTCAGGGTTCAGGGGTCAGGGATCAGGGGATCAGAAAAAAGTCATGTTTACCGGATTGGCAAAACTGATCCCTGAACCCTGATCCCTGGTCTCTGTCTTAAAAGTTTTCAGTCTCGGTAGGCAGCTGGAGGTCGACCGAATCCAGGGGCTCGTCTTCGTCGTCGTAGTGGTTATAGCTGGCAGCGAGTGCGGCGGCGGGTGCGATGCTGGTAGGTCCGGGGACCGCGTTACCGTTTTCGTCGATCTTCATGCCCAGCGAGAGACCCATCTGAGCGAGGATTTCCTTGATCTCGTTCAAGCTCTTGCGGCCGAAGTTCTTGGTCTTAAGCATCTCGGCTTCGGTCTTCTGCACCAGTTCGCCGATGGTCTGGATGTTGGCGTTCTTTAAGCAATTGTAGCTGCGAACCGATAGCTCCAACTCTTCGACGGAGCGGTTGAGGTTGTCGTTGCGTAGCAGGGTACGACCCTCTTCGCCGCGCGCTTCGGCCTCAATCTCTTCTTCGAAGTTGATGAAGATATTCATGTGGTCCTTGAGCAGCTTGGCAGCCAGACCGACAGCATCGGCGGGCAACACGGCTCCGTTGGTCCACACTTCAAGGGTTAACTTGTCGTAGTCGGTAATCTGACCCAGGCGGGCTGCTTCAACGGTGTAGTTGACGCGACGCACGGGCGAGTGAACCGAATCCACGGGAATAAAGCCAATGCCCAGATCGGCGTCGAAGTTCTTGTCGGCGGAGATATAGCCACGGCCGCGCTTGAGGCGCATTTCCATGTCCAGCTTGCCGCCTTCGGAAACGGTGGCGATATAGATGTTTTTGTCCAGGATTTCGACGTCGCCATCGGCTTCGATCATGCCGGAGGTGACCACACCAGGCTGGTCGGAGCGCAAATAGAGCGCCTTGGGGCCTTCGCCGTTGAGCTTGAAGGGAACCTGCTTGAGGTTCAGGATGATGTCAGTGGCGTCTTCGACCACGCCGGTCATCGACTGGAACTCGTGCAGCACGCCTTCGATGCGAACAGCGGTAACGGCGGCACCCTCGATGGAGCTGAGCAGGGTGCGGCGCAGGGCATTGCCGATGGTGGTGCCAAAGCCGCGCTCAAAGGGCTGAGCGCTGAACTTGCCGAATGTGTTGGTCAGCGTCTCGGCATCAACTGCCAGGCGCTTGGGCTTTTGAAATCCTCTCCAAAGCATATAAGTCTCACGTTTCCCGCTCGGCATGTACGTCGCGATGCATTTTGCGGCGGCCGGGCAAGTTCTCCTTCGGTTGAAATGTAGCTTTTAGCTTCTAGCTTTCAGCTTCCAGCCCAGTCCCTACAGGAAGCAAGGTCATTGCGTTCTGAGAGGATGAGCTGGGAGCTAGTGGCTAGAAGCTAGCAGCTGGTTACTTCTTACTTCGAGTACAATTCCACGATGAGCTGCTCGTTGACCGGCAGCTGGATGTTCTTGCGCTGCGGAAGAGAGAGCACCCGGCCCGAGAGGTTCTCGAAATTGACTTCAAGCCACGCGGGCAACGGATTGGCCGAAGCGTACTGCACGGCCTGCTCCACGATGACGAACTTCTTGGCGGGAGTGCGGATGGCGATTACGTCGCCAACCTTCACTTCATAGGAGGGGATATTGACCTTGCGGCCGTTCACCTCAATATGGTCGTGACGAACAACCTGGCGTGCCTGGCGGCGCGAGATGGCGAAGCCGAGACGAAAGACCACGTTGTCCAAGCGGCGCTCCAACTGCTGGATGAGCAGGTCGCCGGTGACGCCGGAAGCGCGGTTGGCCTTCTCGTAGTACTCGCGGAACTGGCTTTCCAGGGTGAAGTAGATGCGCTTCGCCTTCTGCTTCTCGTGCAACTGCAGGCCGTAGCCCACGATCTTGGCCTTGCGGTCTTTGCCGTGCATGCCGGGAGGAAAATTACGCTTCTCCAGCGGGCAACGGTCACTGGCGCACTTGGCGCCCTTCAAGAAAAGCTTTGTTGCCTCGCGACGGCAGAGGCGGCAGACGGGTCCGGTATAACGTGCCATTCTTTCTCCTGACTTCGGATGACGGTCGGTTTACATCTCGCGGAGGAGATTTCATCCCGGCCCAAATTAGCTTCTCGCCGCTAGCTTCTAGCTACTAGCTCTTTGCTTGTCGAGGCGGAGACTTTTCAATCTCTACGAACAAGCTGGGAGCTAGAGGCTAGAAGCTAGTAGCTGTTTCTTAGACTCGGCGCCGCTTGGGCGGACGGCAACCATTGTGCGGCACCGGGGTGACGTCCCGAATGGAGCGGACTTCAACGCCGGCTGCGGCCAAGGCGCGGATGGCGGACTCGCGGCCCGAACCTGGACCCGAGACGCGCACATCGACCGCGCGCAAACCGTGGTCGCGCGCCATGCTGGCGGCGTTCGAGGCTGCCTGCTGCGCCGCGAAGGGAGTTCCCTTGCGCGAGCCGCGGAAACCGAGCGAACCCGAACTCTTCCAGCTCAGCGTGTTGCCCACCTGGTCGGTGATGGTGACAATGGTGTTGTTGAACGTGGCCTGAATGTGCGCAATGCCAAACGGCACATTCTTGCGTTCGCGCTTCTTGAATTTCTTGTTCTTGCCTGCCTTGCCGGCGCCGGCTTTCTGCTCTGGTTTCGCCATTAGGTCTTCGCCGTCGCTTTCTTCTTGCTCGCCACCGTGCCCTTACGGGGGCCCTTGCGGGTGCGTGCGTTGGTGTGAGTGCGCTGACCGTTGACCGGCAAACCGCGCCTATGGCGCGTGCCGCGGTAGCTCTGGATGTCGATGAGGCGCTTGATGTGCATCTGGACGTCCTTGCGCAGGTCGCCCTCCACATTTCCCTCGTCCTCGATCACCTGGCGGATACGGTTTACCTCGTCCTCGCCCAAGTCCTGGATCTTCTTGAAGCCGTCAACTTCGGCCTTCACCAGGATCGTGTGCGCACGGGAATCTCCGATGCCGAAGATGTATGTAAGCGCGATCCGTACCTGCTTGTTGCGGGGCAGATCGACGCCAGCAATACGTGCCATTCTGATTCCTTTGCTGCTTCGGTTTTGTGCCTCCGGCCTTAACCGGTTCGCACGGGTGGAGCGAATCGCCTCTGGGGTTCCTCGCAAGCCTTGACTCAGGCTAACTAGCCCCTTTTCCTTGAGGCCGGTGAACCGTTCACCGACGCGGAGGGTTCGCTTTTGTCAGGAGCAAACTAGCCCTGGCGCTGCTTGTGCTTTGCGTTCTCGCAGATCACACGGACCACTCCATGGCGGGTGATGACCTTGCACTTGACGCAAATCTTTTTTACCGATGCTCGGACTTTCATTGATTGCTGCCCTTCCCGAAAGTTGCTAGCTGCCAGCTTTTAGCCGTCTAGCCTCATTCTTGCAATTACGTACTCTTTCAACTTCCAACAAACAAGCTAATAGCTAGAAGCCAAAGGCTATTTGTAGCGGTACACGATGCGCCCGCGATTCAGGTCGTAGGGACTCAACTCCACGGCCACGCGGTCGCCGGGCAGAATGCGGATGAAGTTCTTGCGCATTCTTCCCGAGACATGGGTCAGTACCTCGTGATTGTTCTCGAGCTTGACCTTGAACATGGCATTGGGCAACGTCTCCGTCACCACTGCCATTACCTCAATCGCGTCTTCCTTCGACAAACTGTGTCCCGCTTCCGCCGGAACGCCCAGGGGCGTCACCGGCCTGTTGGACCGAGCGTGCTACTCGGTTAAAACTCTCGCTCCGGTGGCAGTCACCGCCACCGTGTGCTCAAAATGAGCACTCATGCTTCCATCCGCGGTAACCGCGGTCCAGCCATCGTCCAACACCAGCACGTCCGGCTTGCCCGCATTCACCATGGGCTCAATCGCAATAACCATGCCAGCGCGGAGCTTCATGCCCTTGCCAGCATGGCCAAAGTTCGGCACCTGAGGATCCTCGTGCATGCGAACACCGATGCCATGACCCACAAAATCCCGTACTACTGAGAACCCTTCGGCCTCAACAGCGTTCTGCACGGCCGAACCTACATCGCCCAGAGTCGCGCCCGGCCGGACAACTTTGATGGCCTCGTGCAGCGACGCCTCGGTCACCTTGACCAGCCGCGCCGTCTCCGGATCGACCTTGTCGCCCACGATCACGGTAATAGCCGAATCACCGCAGTAGCCCTCAACAAACGCCCCAAAGTCCAGGGAAACGATGTCCCCTTCCTTGAGAATCCGCTTGGCGGAGGGAATACCGTGAACGACTTCACTGTTGATCGAGGCGCAGAGCACGGCCGGATACCCGCCATAACCCTTGAAAGCTGCCTTGGCGCCAACCTTGGCCAGTTCCGCCTCAGCCACCTGGTCCAAATCCAGAGTTGTGACACCCGGTTTCACGTGGGCGCGCAATACCTGGAGCACATCGTGGACCACCCGGCCCGCGCGGCGCATCTTTTCGATTTCCTGAGACGACTTCAGTACAACAGCCACTCTACCGACCAGCTTTCAGTGAACAGTTGTCAGCACTCGACCAACAGTCGAGTACGGACAACTCGCTACTCACGCAAAAACCCGCCGTTCGGCTGCGCTACTTCCGCAACCGCTCGACGGCGGCAACAATGCCGGCCGCAATTTCTGCGATCGGCCCGTCTCCTGCCACTTCCATAAATCGTCCCAAGTCCCGGTAATGCTCGACGACCGGTGCGGTCATTGCTTCATAAGCGCGCATACGCTCCGTGAAGACCTGCTCCGTATCGTCAGCTCGCTGGACCAGCGCCGCTCCATCTACATCGCAAATGCCTTCTTTCAGGGGAGGATGCGAGTGGATGTTATAAATGCGCTGGCAGACAGGACAATTCCTGCGCCCGGTGATGCGGCGCAGTAACTGATTATAGTCCACCTGGATACTCACAGCAACCACAGGAAGCTGCGTGCCCTGGGCTGCCAGTCGGCCATCCAGCCAACCGGCTTGCGGCAGGGTCCGCGGGAATCCATCCAGGATGTACCCGTTGACGGTGTCAGGCTGCTGTAAGCGGACCGCGACCATCTCGTTGACCAGGGAATCGGGTACCAGTTCGCCGCGTCCCATGATCGCTTTGGCGGTCTTGCCCAACTCTGTCCCCTGGGAAACATTGCCGCGCAACAGGTCGCCGGTAGAAATCTGCGGGATTCCCCACAGCTTCACCAGTTCCTTGGCCTGGGTCCCTTTGCCCACACCCGGCGCGCCCAACAAAAGAATTGGGCCGGGAACGGTCTTTCGACCCGCTTCCCGGCCTTCCTCGACAGCAACTTCAGATGAAGTCATTACCAGGTTTTCCTTCCGCGAATGCGACCGGAGCGCGGGGAGAAGCCGTCATAGTGGCGCATGATCAGCTGCGATTCGATCTGGTTGACAGTGTCCATGGCCACACCCACCACAATCAGCAGAGAGGTGCCGCCAAAGTAGAAGTTGAGCCCCATGCCATGTGTCATCCAGGCCGGCAGGCTCTCGAAGAACCGGCCTATGAGCAGGATGTGGTCAAAGCGGATACCGGACATCAGGAAGCTGGGCACCAGCGAGATGATGATCAGGTAGAGTGCGCCGACCAGTGTGATGCGGGTGAGAATGTCGTTAATGAAGTCAGACGTACGCTTGCCGGGGCGAATCCCAGGAATAAAGGAGCCCGACTTACGGAAGTTGTCGGCAATGTCGTCCGGCTTCATCACGATGGAGATGTAGAAGTAGGCGAAGAAAATGATGCCCAGCATATAGAGCCCCTCGTACCAGGGTTCCCCGGGGGAAAGCGCGCGCACGATGGGCTGCAGGAAGCGGCTGTTCTGGACGAACTCCACCTGGCTGAAGAGCATGGGAGCCGAGAGGATCGAGCTGGCGAAGATGACTGGCATAACGCCGCCGGAATTGACCTTGAGGGGCAGGTGGCTGGACTGGCCACCCATCATGCGACGGCCGACGATGCGGCGTGCGCTCTGGATGGGGATGCGCCGCTCACTGCGCTCGACGAAGACGATGAAAGCCACCACGGCGGCCATGATCGCAACCAACAAGAGCACTGCGAAGAAGGTGAATGTGCCCCAGGCATTGGTCTGGACCTTCTGATACAGATCGGCCGCGCCGCGAGGCAGGCCAGCAACGATGCCGGTGAAGATGAGCAGGCTCATGCCGTTGCCGATGCCGCGGTCGGTAATCTGCTCGCCCAACCACATAATGAAGGCGGTACCGGTGGTGAGCGTGAGAACCGTCATCAGACTGAAGCTGACTCCAGGATTGAGCACCATTCCACCCTTTTGCAGGATGGCCGCGATGCCGATCGACTGAAGGGCGCCCAGGATGACCGTCATGTAACGGGTCCACTGGGTGATCTTGCGCCGGCCCAGTTCGCCTTCCTTCTGAATGCGCGCCAGGGGCTCATAGACCACGGTGAGCAATTGAAAGATGATCGAAGCCGTAATGTACGGCATGATGCCCAACGCGAAGATGGTCATCTTGCGCAGGTTGCCGCCGCCAAACAGATCCATCAGCCCCAGGGCTGAGCCGCCCTGCGTGCTGAAGAGCTGTTCCAACAGCTTGCCGTTGACGCCCGGCGTGGGAATGTGCGCGCCCAATCGATAGATGGCGAGAATGAACAGGGTGAACAAAACCCGCTTGCGCAGATCGGGGATCCGGAAGATATTGAGAAACTTCTCAAGCATAGTTGGTTATCCGCTTCAGGGCGTTTGCCGCCACTTGAATCTTGCCACTGAACATCTTACCCGCGCAGGGCCTTGCGTGTCCTGCTGCTCATTAACCCTGTCAGCTCGAGCGACCCTGAGCGCAACCAAGGGGAGCCAAAGAACCAGCTCCCCGAAGCGTCGCAGACTTCTACCTTGAGGCCTTGGGGGCCAGTTTTCCCTTGGCTGCCACCGGAACATCGCCACCCAGAAGCACAACCTTGCCGCCCGCCTTTTCGATCTTCTCTTTGGCAGACTTGGAGAACTTGTGCGCGTGGATGGTGATCGCTGAGGTCAGCTCGCCGGAGCCAAGAATCTTGATCAGCGCCTTCTTGCTGGAAGAGAGGCCAAGCTTCTTGTAATCGTCCTGGGTAATCTCGGTTACTTCGAGAGCCGCGATGCGATCCAGATTCACGACGGTGTACTCGGTACGGAAGATGTTGGTGAATCCGCGCTTGGGCAAGCGGCGGTGCAACGGCATCTGGCCGCCTTCAAAACCGCGCATCAGGCTGAAGCCGGAGCGGGAACCCTGGCCCTTGTGGCCGCGGGTAGAGGTTTTTCCCATGCCGGAGCCCATACCGCGGCCGACACGCTTGCGCCCGGTGTTGGCTTTCCTGGGCGCGCGCAGATTCGATAGATTCCTTGCCATGATTTCCTCGCTGTAGCGCCGGCCGGGCTTCAAATCCCCTGCCGACTCGCGTTGTAATGCAGCCTCTAGCTTCCAGCTACTAGCATTTAGCTCTCTTTGCGCCAAGTTGAGGCATTCGGCGCAACCAAGATGAGCTAGAAGCTAATAGCTGAAAGCTGATAGCTAGTTTTCCAGAATCCGGACCAAGTGCGGGATGGCTTTCACCATGCCGCGAGTGGATTCCGTGTCTACGCGTTCGACGATCTGGTTGAGCCGCGTAAAGCCGAGGCCCTTGACCACCAGCCTGTGCTTGGTGGGCGTCGAGTTCTTCGAGCGGTAATATTGAATGCGAATCATCTTGGACTCAGCCATGATTAGAGCTCCTCGACCGATTTGCCGCGCATGGCGGCCACGTCGGCCCGGTCGCGCAACTGCACCAGGGCGTCGAATGTAGCCTTGATGACGTTATGGGGATTGGCGGTGCCCAGGCACTTGGTCAGCACGTTCTGCACACCGGCGGAGGTCATCACCGCGCGCACTGCGCCGCCAGCGATCACGCCCGTGCCTTCAGGGGCCGGTTTGAGCAGCACTTGCCCGGCGCCATAATGGCCCAGAACCAGGTGCGGAATAGTGGTCTCAGTCAGGTTGATCCGGACCAGGTTCTTCTTGGCCGCTTCGATTCCCTTGCGAATCGCCTGGGGAACCTCCTTGGCCTTGCCGGAACCGTAGCCGACCACGCCCGAAGCGGCGTCGCCCACCACCACCAGCGCGGCAAACGACATATTCTTGCCGCCCTTGACCACCTTGGTCACGCGATTGATGGATACCACCTGATCCTTCAGGTTGTACTGGTTGGCATCGATTTTCTTCTTCAAGATCGTCATTGCTCTCTCGTTTTCCCGCTAGCTGCTAGCCACTAGCTGCTAGCTCATCTCGCTGATACAAAGCTGTTCAACTCGGTACGACAAGCTAGAAGCTAAAAGCTAGTAGCTGATGGCTGCCTTTAGAACTCCAGGCCTGCTTCGCGGGCGGCGTCAGCCAGAGCCTTGACACGCCCGTGGTAGAGGTAGCCGCCACGATCGAAGACCACCTTTTTGATGCCCTTGGCGACGGCCAACTCGGCAACAGCCTTGCCGGTTTCCTTGGCCGCAGCCACGTTGCCGCCGGTCTTGATCTTCAGCGTCATTGAAGAAGCCGAAACCAGGGTCACGCCGTTTTCGTCGTCGATCAACTGCGCGTAAATGTTGGTGAGCGAGCGGTAAACATTCAGCCGCGGCCGCGCTCCGGTACCCGCAAGCTTGCGGCGGATACGGTCGTGAATGCGCTGGCGGATTGCGTTCCTCTTGGTCTGGGTAATCATGGTCTCTCGTTCCTATCAGCGGAGCCGCCTTGCGGTCCCGTTCGGTTGTGAAAATCAGCTTCTAGCTTCCAGCCGCTAGCCTCTAGCTAAAAGCTGGAAGCTAGCGGCGAGCAGCTACATTTCTTACTTCGAGCCTGTCTTGCCGGCCTTCTTCTTCAGCTTCTCGTCGGAGTAGCGTACGCCCTTGTTCTTGTAAGGGTCCGGCTTGCGCAGCGAACGCATGTCGGCGGCCACCTGTCCGACCTTTTGCCGGTCGATGCCGTTGATGGTCAGATGCGTCAGCTTGGGGTCGACCGCAACGTCAATGCCGGTGGGGAGCGGAAACTCGATGGGGTGGGAGTAGCCCAGTGTAAAAACCACCATGCTCTTGCCCTTCAGCTCGGCGCGATAACCGATGCCAACGATGTCCAGTTCCTTCTTCCATCCCACGGTGACGCCTTGCACCGCGTTATAGACCAGCGCGCGGGTCAGGCCGTGAAAGGCAGCATATTTATCACTTTCCCGGTTGACGTGCAGAATGCCATCCTTGGTTTCAAGCGAGATGCCCTCGGCAATCAGCGCCGAGACCTTGCCCTTCGGGCCTTCGACCAGAACCGTATTGCCCTCGACCGTATACTTGACGCCCGCGGGCAGCGGGATGAGCTTTTTTCCAATACGCGACATGTATTCAATCCTTCTGCGGCTTGCGAGTCCCGAGAGATAGCTTTCGACTTAATGTCTCATCGTTCCACTGCAGCCCGTACAACAGCTTTTAGCTGCCAGTTTTCAGCTCATATTGCATCGGTTGAGCCTATCGACTCAGCACAAACAGCTAGAGGCTAGGAGCTAATAGCTGTATTTACCAAACTTCGCAAAGCAATTCGCCGCCCACACCCTCGCGGCGCGCTTGGCGACCGGTCATCACACCCTTAGGCGTGGTGAGGATGCAGATGCCGAGACCGCCCTGTACGCGCTTGATCTCGTCGCGGCCGATATACACACGGCAGCCGGGACGCGAAATGCGCGCCAGGTCGCAGATGGCAGCTTCTGTCCCGCCGTACTTCAGGTACACGCGGAGAATCGGCTTGCCTTCTTCTTCCTGGGTCTTGTAGTTCGAGATGTAGCCCTCTTCCTTGAGGATACGGGCAATCTCGGTCTTCAGCTTCGAAGCCGGAACATCCAGCTTCTGGTGACGCGCCCGGATTGCATTCCGGATCCGCGCCAGAAAATCTGCTACTGGGTCGGTCAGACTCATTCCTTCTCCTTCATTCCCCGTTCGCTCCCCGCCTTCATTGCCAGGCTTTTGGGAGAACCAGCGGAAATGTCCGTAAAACAGTTGTCAGGGGTCAGTTGTCAGGGATCAGTTCTATTCTACACTGATCCCTGCGCCTGAGCCCTGAGCCCTGGAAAGCTACCAGCTCGACTTGACGACGCCGGGAATCTCGCCCTTGAGCGCTAAAGCGCGGAAACACAGGCGGCAGACGCCAAACTTGCGCAGAAAACCGCGCGGTCGCCCGCAGAGCTGGCACCGGTTGTGCTTGCGGCAGCTGAACTTCGGCTTCCGCGCGTCTTTCACCCTTTTTGCAGTGGTTGCCATAATCCTCTTCAACGGCAGCTATTAGCTTCTAGCTAATAGCTCCTAGCTCGTTCCGTGCTCAACGCGCGCCGAACAAGCCTAAATTCGTTGTGCCTCAGCCGCTCGCTCTGCCTCGAAAAAGCTTGAGGCTAGAAGCTAGGAGCTAAAAGCTGTTCCTACGCACCCTGGCGGAAGGGAATGCCGAAGAGACGCAGCAGCGCCCTCGCCTGGTTGTCGTCCTTCGCCGTGGTCACGATGGTGATATTCATGCCCTTCAGCTTTTCCACCTTGGAATAATCGATCTCCGGGAAGATCAGCTGGTCGCGCAGGCCGATGGTGTAGTTGCCACGCCCATCGAAACTCTTTGTCGAAACGCCGCGAAAATCTCTGACCCTGGGCAGCGCTGTGGAAATCAGGCGATCGAGAAACTCGTAGGCCTTGTCTTTGCGCAGCGTAACCATCGCGCCAATCGACATGCCTTCCCTTACCTTGAAGGCCGCAATCGACTTCTTGGCCTTGGTGGTCACCGGCTTTTGGCCGGCGATCGCCGCCAGATCGGCTACCAGCGGGTCCAGCAGCTTGGTGTTCTGTGTGGCTTCGCCCAGTCCCATGTTGATGACGATCTTTTCCAGCTTGGGCACAGCCATTGCGTTCTCAAGCCCTAGTTCCTTTTGCAGAGCCGGCTTGATTACGTTGATGTACTTCTCTCTTAGCCTTGCAGCCATTGCGCTTCGCTCTCTTTCTTCCGGCGCCCGGAGTGGCGCGCATCTCGCGGCCGTTTACCGTTGCGGAAGGGGTTTGCCGCCCGGCCGATGCGCCATATGCGCGTCTCCGGACCGGCTTGGGATCCCGTTACTTGGCCTTGGTCGGCAGCGTCTGCCCGCACTTCTTGCAGACCCTTGTCTTCACGTCGCCTTCGGCCTTGTAACCCACGCGCACCGGCCCGCAGTTGGGGCAGATAATCGCGACATTCGAGACATTGATCGGCGATTCCTGTTCGGCGATGCCGCCCTTGGTCCGCTGTCCCTGCTTGCTCGAAACCGTCTTCTTGACCACACGGACGTGCTCGACAAGCACAGTGCCCTTGTCGGGGAAGACGCGCAGCACACGGCCCGTCTTGCCGCGGTCGGAGCCCCTGAGGACCTTGACCGTATCGTTGCGATGAATATTCAAACTCGGCATCTCTTCTCCAAATACAGGGGTCAGGGATCAGGGGCCAGGGATCAGAAATGCGCTGCCCTGACTGACTTCTCCGCCAAACTAAAATTGAGCCCGGCAGCAATGCCCGAAAACCTTGATCGAAAACCGAACCCTGTCGACCGCTTACTCGTCACCGGCCAAGGATCGCTGATCCCTGACCCCTGATCCCTGATCCCTGTCTTTAGACGACTTCGGGGGCCAGCGAAACAATCTTCAAAAACTTCTTATCGCGCAACTCGCGGGCCACCGGTCCGAAGACGCGCGTGCCGACCGGCTCGTGCGAATCGTCGATGACCACCGCCGCATTCTCATCGAAGCGGACATAGGTGCCGTCCTTGCGCCGATGCGCCAGGCGTGTGCGGACGATAACCGCCTTCACTACGGTGCCCTTCTTGACGGTGCCGTCTGGCGAAGATTCCTTGACCGCGGCAGTCACAATATCGCCGAGTCCGGCCTGCTTGCCCAGACCGCCGCCCAAGGGCAGGATCACTTGCAGCTTGCGTGCGCCGGAGTTGTCGGCCACCACGAGCATGGTTCTCATTTGAACAGCCATGGGTACTTCTCCTTACTCGCTCGAGTTAGTTGGCAGCCTTGATTGCTGTTTTGGGGGCTGCGTCCTCGAGCTGGCCGAGGGTCGAGCGCCGTACAATCTCTTCGAGAGACCAGCGCTTCAGCTTGCTCAGCGGCCGGGTCTCGCGAATACGCACCACGTCGCCGGTGCGCGCCGAACTCTGCTCGTCGTGCGCATAGAACTTCTTGGTGGTGCGCATGATCTTCTTGTACTTGGGGTGCGGCTTGCGCATCTCGACTTCGACCACAATGGTCTTCTGCATCTTCGTCGAGACTACCTGGCCGACCTTCTCATTGCGTCGCGAGGCTGTCGCCGGCGCCTGTACTGCTTCTGTTGTCGCCGTCATTTAGCGGGTTTCCTTCCCGGCTTTCGCCGCCGTGTCGCCAGCCGTGCCCCGAATGCCCAGTTCGCGTTCTCTGGCCACGGTTTTGATCTGGGCGATCTCCTTGCGCAGCTCGCGGAGCTTCTTGACTCCGTCGTTCTGTCCCAGCGAGACCTGAAAGCGAAGCCGGAACAATTGCTCGGCGGTAGTCTTCACCTGATGAGCCAGTTCCTCGTCGCTCAAATTGCGAATCTTTTCGAGTTCCATCTCTGTATCTCTCTCCAGCGCTCAACCTGTCTCTGGTGGAGACTTGCGGCGCGTCCTGCACACTTGCCCGGCTTGCCGGTTGCTGGCTTCATCCCTTCCGCAACGAGCGCGGAAGCGGAGAGAAGCTAGACCTGCTTGACCGTGGCCTCAACCCTTACGGCACCTGGCCGCATCACGAACTTGGTCCTGAGCGGCAGCTTGTTCGACGCCAGGCGCATTGCCTCTTCGGCGACCTCGGGGGCGACCCCTTCCATCTCGAAGAGAATCTTGCCCGGCCTGACCACCGC
>Ga0255354_1001142_pt1 | contig 15748 bp, 9 predicted proteins | sample HBST50metaG_FD_189942 | JGI IMG/M metagenome (GOLD analysis project Ga0255354, IMG submission 189942) | Peat soil microbial communities from Stordalen Mire, Sweden - H.B.S.T50 | ecosystem: Environmental > Terrestrial > Soil > Wetlands > Peat | place: Sweden: Norrbotten County, Stordalen Mire...
TTCATGGTGCGCTTGCCGATCCGGCCGCTTTTGCCAAGCGCGTCCATCTGCTCTGGCTGGGCGTCGGCACGGAGGAGCCTGCCGGAATGCATGCAGGCATTTTGAAACTTCACAATTCGCTGGAGGAGGCGAAGGTCAAGCACGTCTTTTACGAGTCGCCGGGCACCTCGCATGAGTGGCAGACATGGCGCCGCGATCTCAAGGACTTTGCACCGAGGCTCTTTCAAGTAGGTTTATCGAAGCCCTAGAATCGTCAGTCTTTGAGCCGACGGCAGAACGGATTGGCGCAGAAGTGTGATTCCTCATCGGATCTGTAACATATTCATTTGGCCTAAGTAGGAGAGATATGCGAAAAGCAGACTTTCAAATCCTGATTGCGATTGTTGCCCTCATGTGTGCGGGTGGGCTGTGGTCCCAAAGCTCTGACCATCCTGTGTATATGAAACCTGCGTTGCCCGCCGAACAACGCGCTGCCGATCTTGTCCACCGCATGACCGTGGAAGAAAAAGTCACGCAGCTCGTCAATCAATCCCGCGCGGTACCACGGCTGAACATACCATCCTATGACTGGTGGAGCGAGGCGCTGCATGGCGTAGCACGGCCCGGAACCACAGAGTTTCCGGAACCGATCGGTCTGGCCGCGACCTTCGATCCGGATTCTATTCACGGCATGGCCGTGGCGATCGGAACCGAAGGAAGAATCAAGCACGCCCAGGCCGTCCGCGACGGGCACAGCGATATTTTTGAGGGTCTGGACTTTTGGGCGCCGAACCTCAATATCTTTCGCGATCCCCGCTGGGGCCGCGGACAGGAGACCTACGGCGAAGATCCCTTTCTGTCGGCGCGCATGGGTGTCGCGTACGTCACGGGTATGCAAGGAGACGATCCCAAGTACTATCGTGCGATCTCGACGCCGAAACACTACGCGGTGCATAGCGGCCCCGAGCCAACACGGCACTTTGCGGATGTGGACGTGAGCAAGCACGACGAACTGGACACGTACTTGCCTGCATTCCGTGCGGCTGTGACCGAGGGCAAGGCCGGCTCTGTGATGTGCGCCTACAACGGCATCAACGGACAACCCGCCTGTGCAAACCAGTTCCTTCTGCAGGACCAACTGCGCGGCAAGTGGAACTTTCAGGGCTATGTGGTTTCGGATTGCGATGCGGTTGTCAACATTTACCGCGATCATCACTTTACGAAGACGCAGCCTGAGGCTTCCGCCCTTGCCATTCAGCGCGGCATGGATAATGAGTGCATCGACTTCGCAAAAGTGAGCGACGATCACGATTACAAAGCGTACTTCGATGCCTATAAGCAGGGTCTTCTGAAGGAGAGCGAGATCGATACGGCATTGATCCGCCTCTTCACCGCGCGGATGAAGCTGGGAATGTTCGACCCACCGGAGAACGACCCTTATTCGAAAATTGACGAGAAGGAGCTTGACAGCGCCGAGCATCGCGCACTGGCGCGCAAGCTGGCCAACGAGTCGATGGTGCTGCTCAAGAATGACGGCACTCTGCCGTTGAAGCAGGGCGCAATCAAGATAGCCCTCGTGGGGCCTCTGGCGGACCGGACCAAATATCTGCTGGGCAACTACAACGGACAGCCAACGCACACAGTGTCTGTGCTGGATGGGCTTAAAGCGGAGTTTCCTCAAGCACAGATCACGTTTGTGCCTGGAACGCAGTTCTTGCGCACTGATGGAGACCAAGTTCCAAAGTCGGTATTGACCACGCCGGAGGGAAAGCCGGGGCTGGCCGTCACGTTCTCCACCGGAGGCGGGTTCCGGGACAAAGGCACCGTGCTAGCGACAAAGCAAGTGAGCTCCATCGATTTGACGGAAGAGGGCGTTCCCCAGGAGGCAGCAGGCAAGTTCCCGCTCACGGTCACGTGGGAAGGCTTTCTAACCGCAACCGAAACCGCCGAGTACAGCATCGGCGTGCGTGCCAAGGGCAACTCCGCGATGATAATGATCGACGGCAAACCACTCGCGATGGAGTTCCTCGATAGTCAGCATTCACAGGCAAAGGCCGGACATCTTCGCCTTGAACAGGGCAAGAAGGTGGCCCTCAAAGTCAGGTATGAGTTGAACGAGAAGGGACCCGTCGAGGCGCAGTTGTTCTGGGCAAAGTACGATCCCAGGCCCAGCCCGGAGGCCGTCGCCGCAGCGAAGAACGCAGATGTCATCGTCGCAGTCCTCGGCATTACCAGCGACCTCGAAGGAGAGGAGATGCCGGTCAATGAAGAGGGATTCAAGGGCGGTGACCGCACCAGCATTGATCTTCCGAAGCCGGAAGAGGAACTGCTGGAGGCGGTGACGGCGACAGGAAAGCCTGTGGTCCTCGTGCTGGCGAACGGAAGCGCGCTTGCCGTGAACTGGGCCAACGAGCACGTAAACGCAATCCTCGATTCCTGGTATGCGGGCGAAGAAGGCGGCTCGGCGATCGCCGAAACGCTCTCGGGGAAGAATGATCCCGCAGGCCGCCTACCGGTAACGTTTTACAGCGGCATCGAGCAGTTGCCGCAGTTCGAAGACTACTCGATGCGGGATCGCACCTATCGCTATTTCCACGGCAAGCCACTGTACCCGTTTGGCTATGGCTTGAGCTACACAACTTTCTCGTACTCTGATTTGACGCTCCCGAAGGCTGCGATCAATGCAGGTGACCCACTTGTGGCAGAGGTGACGGTTACGAATACTGGAAAACGAGAAGGCGATGAAGTTGCGCAGCTTTACCTCAGCTTCCCGAGTGTGCCCGGAGCGCCGTTGCGAGCCCTGCGTGGCTTCAAGCGCGTGCATCTGAATCCGGGTGAATCGCAGAAGGTGCGCATCGAGCTCAAGGATCGCGATCTCAGTATGGTGACCGAAGCGGGCGAACCGATCATTGCGGAAGGCGTTTATTCAGTTTCGATTGGCGGAGGCCAGCCGGATACGGGAGCGCCTGCGGTGACGGGAACGTTCCAGATAAAGGGAACGAAGACGCTGGCAGAGTAGAGATGCTTCAATGCGATTGTTGGAAAGTGAGTTGAATTGATGGGTTCGAAATATTCTCGTCTTGCGGCTGCCGCAACGGCCGTCCTCTTTGCGCTGAGTGGCAGTGCTTTGGCCCAGGACACACCGGGTATGCCGCCGATACCGCCGCAAGCGCCCAAGACGCCACCCTTCGTTAGCCCGCTCTTTAGCGACGACATGGTTCTGCAACGCGGCAAAGCCAACACCATTTGGGGTTGGTCTGAACCTGGAGACAAAGTAACGGTCCAGATTGGAGAAACTTCGGAAACCGGCATCGCCGGAGCCGACCGCCGCTGGCAAGTGAAGATTCAGCCGCCTCCCGTGGGCGGCCCGTATATCGTCAAGATCACCGGCCACGAGTCCGTCGAGCTTCACAACGTAATGGTGGGCGACGTTTGGCTCTGCGGCGGCCAGTCGAATATGGGCCTGCCGCTGCGTTTTACGCTGAACGGCGCGGACGAAGCAAAGACTGCTAACTATCCTGACATTCGCTTCTTCACCGTCGTTGGCTACCCCGCTTATCAACACACGGATCTTATCGGAGGCAAGTGGGGCGAGGTAACACCGCAGACGGCGGACTGGGTCTCCGCAGTCGCGTACTATTTTGCGCGCAGGGTTCAGCAGGATGTTCATGTGCCCATCGGCCTGCTTCTGGATAGCGTAGGCGGATCTCCGGCCGAGGCCTGGACAAGTGCCGAGGTTCTGCGTCCTCTGAAGGATTTCGATCTGCCGCTGGCGGAGCTGGCTAGGCTGACCGCCGCAGGAGCGCCCGAATACGGCAACTTCGTGATGCACTGGTACGACGAGTTCGACATTGGTACAAAGGGCAACTGGGCTGCTCCGGAGTTGGACGACTCGGCCTGGAAGACGGTCCAGATTCCCGGCGGCTTTTCCCAACTGGGCGTGCCTGACACACCCGCGTTGGCCTGGTTTCGCAAGGAGATCGTGCTGCCCGACCCGCTTCCTACCGGCCGCTCCATGTTATACCTCGGCGTCATCGAACACATGGACACTGCGTATATCAACGGGAAGGAGGCCGGTGGTAGTTCCTGGGTTGAGAACCCGCGCGTTTATCCCATCAGCGATGGGGTGTTGAAGCCCGGGCGCAACATCATCGCCATTCGTGTGCTCAAGACGAAGCCTGATGGCGGATTCATGAGCAAGCCCGAAGATCTGCACCTCGTGCTGGGCGACAAAAGCAGCATCCCGCTGGCCGGCGAGTGGAAGGGCCAGATCGCAGTGGATGCCCGCCCACCGCATCCGCTCCCGCTCACTTATGAGAACTGGCCCGTGATGCCGACGGTCCTCTACGAGGGCATGCTGGCCCCGGTCGCGCCGTTCTCCATCGCCGGCGCCATCTGGTACCAGGGCGAGCAGAACTCGCCGCGGGGCTACCAGTACCGCAAGATTCTCCCGGCAATGATCGCCGACTGGCGCAAGCTCTTCGCACAGGGAGATTTTCCCTTCTACATCGTCAGCCTGCCGGCCTTCAAGCCGCGCAGCGCAACGCCGGTGGATGGCGACGAGTGGACCGAGACGCGCGAGTCACAGGCTATAACCGCGGCCAGCGTTCCCAACTCCTGCGTGGCTGTCGCGATCGACACAGGCGATGCGGACAATATTCACTCCAAGGATAAGAAGCCCGTGGGCGACCGGCTCGGACTGTGCGCGCTGGCCAATTACTACGGCGAGAAGATAGTGTATTCAGGTCCGGCTCTGACGTCGGTGGAGAGGCTTCCGTACTCGATCCGTCTGCACTTCGCTCACACCGGCGGCGGTCTGGTGGTGAAAGGATCAAAGCTGGAAGAGTTCACTATTGCTGGGGAAGACCGGAAATGGTATTGGGCAGACGCGCACATTGAGGGCGATACCGTGGTTGTTTCATCTCCTTCGGTGCCGAGTCCAAAAGAAGTTCGCTATGCCTGGCAGTCGAATCCGGCAGCGACCCTGTTCAACGGAGCCGGATTGCCGGCCGGTCCCTTCCGGACCGATACATGGCCGGGCATGACTGAGAGCCACAGACCCTTCTGACTGCGTGGATAAGATGAGAATGAATCGGTTCACCAGGCGGAGCGCGATTGCAGGCATCGTGGTCCTGCTCGCACAATCCAATCTGCTGGGACAGACAACTCCGCGAAGCACAGCGTACCGGTCAGCCTGGAGACCCTTGGTACAACTAACTCAGATCACCAGAAGGAGAGATTCAATTGATTGACAACTCCCGCCGCAACTTTTTGAAGACAACCGCTGCCGTTGCTGGAGTCACTCTGGCTCGCTCTCTGGCGTCGGCAGAGATCCTGGGTGCGGTTGTGCCCTCTTACGCAAGCGCAAGACTCACGCCCTTTCCGCTGAGTGCGGTTCGTCTCGCTCCCGGCATCTTCAACGAGCAGGCGGAGATCAACGCGCGCTACCTGGATTCGCTATCCGTCGACCGGCTTCTGCATTCGTTCCGCGTCACAGCCGGTCTTTCATCGAACGCGACGCCGTATAAGGGCTGGGAAGAGCCAACATGTGAATTGCGCGGTCATTTCGCCGGGGGACACTATCTGTCAGCCGCTGCTCTGGCTTCAGCTACCTCCGGAAACGATGCGCTCAGGAAGAAGGGCGATGAACTGGTCGCCGGCCTTGCGCAATGCCAGCAAAAAAGTTCAAGCGGCTATCTGAGCGCCTATCCGCCCGGCCTCTTTGAGCATCTCGTTCAGGGAAAGCCGGTCTGGGCGCCCTTCTACACTTACCACAAGATCATGGCCGGCTTGCTGGATATGTACGTTCTGACAGGCAACTCCGATGCGCTTCCGATTGCCGAAGGCATGGCCCGGTGGGTAGGGGATTACTTCACGGGAATCAGCGCCGAGCAGCGTCAGCGTATGCTGCGCACCGAATACGGCGGCATGAACGAGGTTCTTATAAACCTGGCAGTGCTGACGAAGAAGGACAGATATATTGAAACTGCTCATCTCTTCGAGCAGCCGGACTTTCTCGATCCGCTGGCCGAGCGCCGGGACCAATTGCAGGGGCTCCACGCAAACACTCACGTTCCCAAGATCATCGGCGCTGCCCGTATGTACGAGGTCACGGGCGACCGCCGCTACAGGCAAATTGCCGAGTACTTCCTCGAAGAAGTGCTGACCGCGCGGAATTATGCCATCGGGAACACCAGCCTCGATGAGAATTGGAAAACGCTTCCGGGACAACTCAAGGGCACACTTGGATGGAAGAATGCCGAGTGCTGTGTGGCTTACAACCTGATGAAGCTTGAGCGGCTCGTCTTCGGCTGGAGCGCGAATGCTGGATGGATGGACGAGTACGAACGCTCGCTCTTCAACTGCAGACTGGGAACGCAGAACTCCGAAGGCTTGAAACAGTACTTCTTTCCGCTTGCAGCCGGATACTGGCGCGTCTACAACTCGCCGGAAGAATCCTTCTGGTGCTGCACAGGAACCGGCGCGGAGGAGTTCGCCAAGTTCACCGACACGATCTTCTTCCATCGCGGCAGCGATGTCTACGTGAACCAGTTCATCGCATCGTCTCTCGACTGGAAAGAGGAAGGTTTGCTCATCGATCAGGTCACGCAATTCCCGCGCGAACAAGGCACGACTCTCAAGATCAAAACCTCGCGTCCCATCGCTCGCACAATTCACGTGCGGATTCCGGGATGGACCACGGGGGCTTCTGTGAAGATCAATAACCAGGCCTCGGAAGCAGTTGCAGATCCAGGATCGTATCTCGCGATTCGAAGAGTCTGGCAGGACGGCGATACCGTCAGCATCGGCTTGCCGATGGAACTGCGGCAGGAGGCATTGCCTGGCGATGAATCAGTAACGGCTGTCCTCTACGGCCCGCTGGTGCTTGCCGCGGATCTGGGGCCCGGTCCCGCCGACGGCCCGAACAGGGTGATCCACAGTGGGGATACCGCCCCGGATAAGATTCCTTCGGCTGATCCGCTGCCGAAAGCGATTGCAGCTCCGGATTCCAGGACGGACCAGTGGATTCAAACTGAATCCAAATCGGAGTTGCGTTTCAAAGCCGCCGGAGAGGGCACAAAACAAAATCTTTTGCCGATGTATCAGATTCGAGATCAGCGATACGCGGTGTATTGGCAGATGGACAATCCTAAAGGGAAGTCCTGACTTGCAGTTTTATCCATGAAAGAATGCGAATTTCTCGCATTCTCGAACTCGATGATTTGCAAAAAGAGTTGCGCCCAGAAAGGTACATTGCAATGATCTCCCAGCCTTCTGAATTGAACGCGAAGCTAATCGTTCGGCCTGCGGTTCGCCGGTGTCTGCCGACCCTGCTCCTTCTCTGGGCGGCACAAAGCGCCATGAGTCAAATGCCCGGCCAGGAAAGGCCTGGCTTGGCGCCCGTCGCGGCGCAACAGTCCGAGCATGGATTCCATGCCACGGTTGGTTCCGAGGTGCTCGACGTCACGGTCTGCGGCAGTTCAGTGATCCACGTATTGGCAAAGCCCGATGCAGCGGCGCAGTCCGGTCAGAAGCCCTGGATGCTCGATGCGCGCCAATCCTGCGCAGGCGCCCCGTTTCAATTCACGCAGGATGCGAAATCGGCAACGCTCAAGACGGACAAGCTAGAAGTAAGTTTCGGCATCGAGCGAGGCAATCTCTCTTTTCGCGCGGTCAATGGAGATCCTCTTTTGCGCGAGGGAGACAGTCTTCCGCGCACCTATGAGCCGGTGCAATTGAATGGCGAGAGCACGTTTGGAGTCACTGATCGCTTCTCTCCCGTGCCGACAGAAGCATTCTACGGACTCGGGCAGCATCAGAGCGGTCTCTTCAACTACCGCGGTGCAACCGTGGAATTGGGCCAGGATAACACGGACGTTGCGATTCCCATGCTGGTCTCAAACCGAGGCTATGCGCTGATGTGGAACACGGCGGCTCTCACTTACGTTGACAACCGCTTCCCAACTGAGCTCTCGTTCAGCGCTGCCGCGGGACATTCGATTGACTATTACTTCATCTATGGCCCGGAGATGGATACGATTATCCACGAATACCGGAGCATGACTGGACATACGCCGATGCTGCCGAAGTGGGCCTATGGATTCTTTCAATCCAAGGACCGGTACGAATCGCTTGACGAGATTCAGAAGATCGCGCAACGCTACCGCGCGGAGCACATTCCGTTAGATGCGATCGTGCAGGACTGGTTCTGGTGGAAGACGGAGGGCGATCCCGAGTTTAACTCGTACTACCACGATGTGCCGAAGGACCTCGATGCTCTGCATAAAGAGAATGTGCACACCATGATCTCCGTTTGGGGCCTGCTCGATCCTGCGGCCGAAACTTTCAAGACGCTTGAAGCGAAGAACCTTCTCATTCCCGGAGCGCATGTCTATGATCCCAGCAGCCCGGAGGCGCGCGACATCTATTGGAATCGCCTGCCCGGCAAGCTGCTCGCGCAGGGATGGGACGCCTTCTGGCTCGATAGCGCCGAGCCGGAGGAGTTTTGGCCCCACATGGGTGATGCCATTCTGCACAACAAACAACTTGCCATCGGCAACGGCGCGGAGTACACCAATATCTTTCCCCTACTTCATACGCTCGGCGTACAAGATCATTGGAGGCAAGCCACCGACCGCAAACGCGTCTTTCTGCTGACCCGGTCCGCATTTCTCGGCCAGCAGCGCGTTGGCGCTACCGTTTGGTCAGGGGATGTGTATACCAGCTATTGGGCGCTCTCGCATCAAGTGCCCGCCGGGCTGAATTTCGCTCTCAGCGGATATCCGTATTGGACAACCGATATCGGAGGCTACTGGCCTGCATTCCCCGGCGCCACCGAGCAGCCAGCCTACCAGGAACTTTATGCGCGCTGGTTTGAGTTCGGAACCTTCTGCCCTATCTTCCGTACACACGGCCATCGGCCGCACAATGAGATATGGAGCTATGACAAGGTCGAGCCCACGCTCATCCGTTACGACAAGCTGCGCTATCGCCTCATGCCCTACATTTACTCGCTTGCGTGGAAGGTTACGAATGAGGATTACACTATCCAGCGTCCGCTGGTCATGGATTGGCGAACGGATGAGAAGACGTGGAATGTCGGCGACGAGTTCATGTTTGGACCGGCAATCCTGGTCAATCCAGTGCTGAAGGCCGACGCAACGCATCGCAGCGTCTATCTTCCCTCATCGCCGAAGTGGTATGACTTCTGGACCGGCGAAGCGGTGTCAGGCGGCAAGGAAATCGAAGCCGAGGCGCCACTGGATCGAATGCCGCTTTATGTGCGCGCCGGATCGATTCTTCCGATGGGACCTGAGATCGAGTTTGCCGAGCAGAGTCCTGGCGGTCCCATCGAACTCCGCATCTATCGCGGAGCCGACGGCGAATTCAAGCTATACGACGATGCGGGCGACAGCTACGACTACGAGAACGGTCAGCATTCCGTGATTCCAATTCGCTGGAACGACAATGCGGAACTCCTCACGATCGGCACACGTGAAGGATCGTACCCAGGAATGATCGAGAAGCACACGTTCAGGATTGTTTTGGTGGAAAGCGCACACGGGGCCGGCGGTGAAGTGACGAGCAAAGCAGACAGGGAAATTTCCTACGATGGCAAGGAAACCCTCGTGAGCTTTCGCTAACCGGGGCGACTCGCTCTCCGCCACTCACTGGCCTGGTTTTGCTCTGCCCCTGACACAAAAAGTGAGGGTTCAGCGATAGTCGTGGTCAATGTTCATTTTCTTCATCCGGGATTGCAGCGTTGTCCGCTTGATGCCGAGCCGCGCCGCAGCTCCGTCCGGCCCGCCAACGACGCCATTTGCTTCCTTTAATGCACGCAGGATTTTTTCCCGTTCGCCTGATAAGGGCAGCTCGGAGACGCGCATTGGGATGGATTCCGCAACGGTTCGCGACTCCCGCACGGCAACCTGCAAAACCGAGCCATGGGTGAGAATGACCGAACGCTCAACCAAGTTCTGCAGCTCCCGAATGTTGCCAGGCCATTCGTAATCGGTGAGTGCTTTGATTGCGGCTGCCGGAATTGATTCGATGCGCCGATTCATGCGGTTGGCGTACTTCTGCGTGAAGTACCGAAGGAGGAGCGGGATGTCGGATTTGCGATCACGCAGCGGCGGAGCCTCGATCGGGAAGACATGCAGGCGATAGTAGAGGTCGCTCCTGAATTTTCCTTCATCGACCATTACCTTGAGATCGCGATTTGTAGCGGCGATGATCCGAATATCCACGTGAATCGTCCGATTGCTGCCGAGCCGCTCAAATTCCTGCTCCTGAATCGCACGGAGAAGTTTGGACTGCAGTTCGAGCGGTATTTCACCCACCTCGTCAAGGAACAATGTGCCCTGATCGGCCAACTCGAAGCGACCGATCTTTTGTGCAAGGGCGCCGGTAAACGCACCCTTTTCATGGCCGAAGAGCTCGCTCTCAAGGAGCGTCGCTGGAATCGCCGGGCAGTTCACTTTCACGAATGTCCGGCTTTTGCGTTCACTCATGTCATGGATGGCGCGAGCGATCAACTCTTTTCCGGTTCCTGTTTCACCGAGCACCAGTACCGAGGCGTCAGTAGGCGCCACTATCTGTGCGCTCTTCATCAAGGCTCGGAATGCCGGGCTCTCGCCAATCATATTGGTGAGGTTCTGATCGGAACGAATTTCGTCTTGAAGATAGAGGTTTTCTGTGGCGAGTTTTTCCTTGGTTTCGGCCAGTTCGCGGTAGGAGAGCGAATTCTCAACAGCGATTGCAATCTGATGAGCCACCTGCACCAGAAGCTCCACATCTTCGGTTACCCATGGCTCTACGCTGGTTCGCGCAATCTCCAGAGTACCCAAAGTGCGGTTTGGAGTTATGAGCGGGATGGAGCAGGAAGCACCAAAGCCGAGAGATACGAATCGTTGGTATTCGGGGGATGGAAAGCGCTTAAAATCAGGTTCGCTCAGGACAACCGCCTTACCGGAATGAAGTGCCTCCGCGGTAGGGAGGTCCGTCACATCCATATCCGGTTCATCCGTATCAAAAAGCGGTTCACCTGTGAAGTGGAGCGCATATGGTCTGACGTGGCCGGTATGCTCGTCGTAAAGTGTCAGTAAGGCGAAGTCGTGTTTGACGATCCGCGAGAGTTGGTCGGAAATCGATGCAAACAGCGCGTCCCATGGCAATCTCGACACCAGCGCGTTCGTCACGTCGAACAACACTTGAAGCCTGTCGCGCTGCTGTATGAGTTGCTGCTGCATCAAATACGCGTCAACAGTAACCGCGGCTTCCGATGCGACGCGCTGGACAAGCGCAAGTTCCGCTTCGCTTGGCTCATACTTCGATCGTATTCCGGAGGCCAGGACACCGAAGGCCAGGACTCCCAGGCGCCGGGACCCGTTACTGAGAGGAACAAAGGTAGCTCCACGCACTCCCTGGCTACAGAGGTGAGTAATGAATTTCGGCCACCGCGTCTCAACGGCAAGGTCAGGAATGACCAGAAGCTGTTGCTCCCGCAAAACCCATTCAGCGGGACTATCCGCAACGGCAACGGCCGTCATTCGGGGCTTGGTTGTCTGAATACCTGTTGCGGCATGCAACCGCAGAAGATTTTGATCCGCGTCATAGAGTGCCAGTCCGAGATAGTCGAACTCGATTACCTGGCGGAGCGAATGGTCAAGGCTGTCACAGAGGCTCTGCAGATCGCTGTGTCCCGAGAGGGCCTGAGCCAACTCGAAAAGAGACCGGTAAAGCCCATTCTCAATGGAATCCACAATTCTAATCATAGCAACTTATAACAACGCATAAGCATCGCGGGAGAGTGGGCCTTACGCCACGAATGAAATACTGCCGTGCTTCGCCGCGGGGATACACCTTGTGCCGAGCTTCGGCATCTGCCATCGGCAAGTGCCGATATCGGCACTTGAGACGGTGAACGGCGAGGCCTGCACAATCCGTGATACGGGCCGCATACTTCAGCAGTTTGCGGGCAACGTTGGCGAGTGATTGTCGCAATCGCCTATGACTCGCACTATAGAAAGCAGGTCCTGAGCTGGTCTTCTTTGGGTTGGCGATCCCGTGCGCGCAAGCACACCATTTTCATTGATTTAAGGTGGCCGGATTGGCATCGAGACCCTTCGCGTATGACTCCGCCGCTGCGGGATGGAAGGGCTGATTGGGTCGATTCAAGCACGGTCTGGAGTCGAGCCTTTGCCCGCAAGATACAGGGCCTCTCGAAATGAGTCTCCGCAACGATCAGCGCCGATTTGGACCGTCTTTACTCCGCGAGTGAATTGGGCAGCAAAGTGCAAGACTAGCCCACGGGAGGTGATTCGTGATTTTCAGGATCAGCAAAATCGAAGGCCGATCTCGTACGGATGTGACGATTGATGGTCATCTGGCCGGAGATTACGTGCAGACCGCCGAAACATATTGCGGGCAGGCGGTCTTGTTGGGAAAGCCCGTCCACGTTTTTCTGAAAAATGTTTCATCGGTAGACGAAGCTGGCCGCCGTCTGCTGAGCCGGCTGGTGGCCAGCGGTTGCCGCCTGCACGCAAGCGGCACATACAACTCCTACCTTGTTCAGACGCTGCAGCCGGCAGGAACGAAACACGCGAATTCAACCAGTGCTGGACGGGCCGCTAGCGACGGAACCAGGAGAACATCACAAGCCGGAGCGAAAGACGAACAAGTTCAATGTTGTGATTGTGAGCCTGACCGCACGCCTGACCATCCCTGCGTCAACAGTGCTTCAGGCATTAAGGCTTGTAACAAACCGATTGAACGGACCACTAGTCACGAGCAGGAATGAGCTGTCGCTATGAAAACAATTGGCAAGGTGTTCGCAGTTTGCTGGTTCACGGTATTTACGCTGTTCTGCTTATGGGCTAGCTTTTGCTGGCCATTGGCGTGGATTCATGGTTCACGCGCAGTCTTCATAAGTATGTCAGAGAGAGCAGTTGTTGTGGTTCTCGCTGAGAAAGAGTCAAGTCCAGAGCTTTCTTAAAGTGAAGCCGTATGACCGCAGAACGAACGATGGCGCAATCCGCGATTCTCAGGTTCGGGCGGCTCGATCCCGATCTTGAGGACATACTGTGGGCCATCGCTTGATCGCGGGATCACAGGGGGTGCTGATATGACAGCTACTTTGCAGGTGCTTTCGATCGGATCTCAGGATTCATGTAACGCGGTCCGTGATGCACTTCTTCAGCGGCACAACTGCCGGTTATCTGCTGTAACGAGTCTCCGGGATATGTATGCAATTCCAGAGCGAAACAATTGTGACATTGCAATTCTTCATCACACGCTCACCCGGCTCGAGACACAAACCTCCAGCGAATATATACGCCGGCGATGGCCAGGCGCGAAGATCCTGGTAATCAGCGCGGAGATAGACATCTTGGATGACCCGCTATATGACGAGTGGGCGCCTCCTAATCAGTCTCCGGAAATGCTGCTCGCGACGATTGAACAGCTTACTGGCGGGCAGAGTAGAGGTACACGAAAGACGCTTAACCGGCAGGATATTTGCAGTTGATTTGATGAAGTTGGCTGACCAATGGCGATTGAGCAAGGACGCACTTGATAGTGCATGACCAGACGAGTTGGAAGGGGGAAGGGCATGAATGCAGATAACGACGAGTTTTGGATGCGCATCAGAGGACGATGGCGCAAGCGCATTCATCGGTTGGACGTCAGGCATAACAGGAGGCCTCGCCTGCAAAGCTCAATCGCAAGTGCGCGCAGTATTCCGTCCAGGCGCTGCCCGCGTTTAGCTAGACCACGTTTGAGATTCAGCGGCAAAGATGGCTACCGGCTCGATTGAGATGTCCATTTCGCGTCGTGTCGTTACTGTGCCTGCTGGGGATTTGCTCTGGTGGTGTTCGATTTTTGCCATGATTCTCAGCGTTGACTGGTTCGTGTTCATACTCATCCGGCTTGCCGTATGTGCCACATGAAAGGCAAATTCATGCAAACTCAATCAAAATTCGACGATAAACGCATTTCCGCGAGAGTGTTGCCGCTGGTGCGCCATACGCAGCTGGCTTCCGCATGTAATGAGGTAGAGATGCGGCGCGGGTTGGTTGTGAATGCGTGTGATTACGCGCTGCATATTGCGCCGGCTGCGCGAGGATGCTTAATCAAACTTCCGGAAGAGCCGGAAATCCCGCATTTATGGACGGATAAGGAACTTGTTGTTGCTGCTCAAAACGGAGACACCTCGGCGTGGGAGGAGTTGCTGACGCGTCACAGAGCCACGGTCTATCGAACGGCACGCCGCTACGTGATGAATGCCGAAGATGCAGAGGACTTAGTTCAGGAGACAATGTTGCGCGCCTTCGTGAATATCGGAACGTTCCGCGGCGAGTCCCGCTTCTCTTCCTGGCTGGTTGCAATCGTTATCAATACAGCGCTCTCTAACAAAAGGAGAGAAAAGCACATCCGGTGGATATCCCTTGACGAGCAAGAAGGAGAGGAGGATCGATTCTGCATGAAAAGCCCGCGGGATATGCGCCGTGGTCCCGAGGAGGATTGCTCTCATCGCGAACTTCGCGGCCTGTTGCGACGCGAGGCTCTGAAATTGCATCCAAAGTATAGATTCATTTTGGCGGCATGCGATTTCGATGATTGCTCAATCAAGGAGGTTGCACGCGCTCTGGGAATGCGCCTCGGAACTGCCAAGTCGCGGTTACAAAGGGCCAGATGGCGTCTTTCGAAGGCAATGAGGAAATCCGGAGCGGTCAGCAGAAATATACGCACAGGGCGGCGTGGAGCCTGATTCCTTCTAGAGGACGATTGGATGATCTCATTGGGAAAACGCGGAGTGGCGCAATATGAGTAACCCCGGCGATCATGCGGCCAGAGATGGCCCTGGATTCACATAGCGCGCTCCGCAGTCAAGCGGGCCGATACTTCGGTCGCGGTGTCCCCGCGAAGAGATTTTACAGAAGCTTCGCGCGCTGCTCAACAAGATTGAAAAGTGTCTCGGACCAGTAACCGGGGCGGGGAGGAAGGAACGATGATTTTCACGATCTTAAAGTTCGTTCATGCCGTATCTGGTACGATCGCGATCGGCGCCGGTGCTTGGATGCTGTTTGGTTTTTTGGAGGGGAAGTTGTACAAGAAGCGGGTGGCCGTTTTTTTCGAGTTTACTGTTGTTGCAAGCGCCAGTGGTCTCTTGTTTCCTTTTCACCACTTTCTTCCCGCACATTGGGCTGCCATGTCCGCAGTGTATGTCTCCGGAGTGGCGGTCCTCGCATGGCGCAGGTACCGTCTTGCCGGCATATGGGCATTACTTTTCGCGTTAAGCACGATGCTGGTTCTGTGCCTGGATATCTTTGTCGTGCTCGCGCATATCTTCGAGATGCTGATTCCAGCTCAACCCAAGCGGTTATTCCTCGCTATGGAGTTGATGGTCCTGTTGCTCTTTGGCGGACTTAGCCTATTAACTGTGAGGAAGCATCGCGAGTCGCAAGCTGGACCAATGGTTCGGCCACAGGTGAATGGATGCAATTGAATTCGAATAGTCTTTCTTTGGCTCTAGTTACTGTATTTACTTTGTCCCTATTGCCTGCTCAGTTACAGGCGCAGCAAACGAGCGAACTCACAGCGGCCGCTTTGCTTCCGGAGGCTCCACAGCCGCAGTCTGCTCCAGTCGAATCTCCGGCACAGCAGACGGCCAGTCAACAAAGCCAGAACTCCCAACCCGCATCGTCGATTGTCTCGCAGTACGAGGCCGGAAGCATCAGCGGTACAGTAACTGACCTATATGGAGATATAC
>Ga0255354_1001158_pt1 | contig 15613 bp, 13 predicted proteins | sample HBST50metaG_FD_189942 | JGI IMG/M metagenome (GOLD analysis project Ga0255354, IMG submission 189942) | Peat soil microbial communities from Stordalen Mire, Sweden - H.B.S.T50 | ecosystem: Environmental > Terrestrial > Soil > Wetlands > Peat | place: Sweden: Norrbotten County, Stordalen Mire...
TTCCGGTGCCGGGATTGGGGATGCCGGGGCGGGATTTCCCCTTTATGGATGAAAGCCGGAATTTGGTGTCGTGGCTGGATCGGCAACTGCTGCCGGGACATCTGTATCTGCCCTGGAATCCGCCGACGCATGACCTGCGCGACCCGGAGGGGCTGCTGAGCGACCTGCCTGCGGTGGGCACTGCGCTGCTGGGCCTGCTGGCCGGACTATGGATGCGCGAGCGGAAGGCGGCGCGAACCACCACTTTGGGACTGGCGGCGGGAAGTGTGACTTGCCTGGCGACAGGGTACCTGTGGTCAGTGTGGTTCCCGCTGAACAAGAATCTGTGGACCAGCTCCTTTGTGCTGGTGGCGGCCGGGTGGTCGCTGGCTGTGCTGACGCTGGCCTACTGGGCGGTAGAGCAGATGGGCTGGGGCAGGGAGCGGGGCAAGGGCTGGATCTGGCCGTGGCTGGTGTTCGGATCGAACGCCATCGTGGCTTATATGTTCAGCGAACTGCTGCCGGGAGTGTTGGGCATTCTTTGCTCCATTGTGAAGGGTCGGCAGACTAACGGACTGGGCTGGGTGTTCAGGCATGTCTTTGCGCACATTCCCGATCCGGGGTGGGCGGCGTTTGCCTACTCGGTGGCGTTTATGTTGGTCTGCCTGGTGCCGGTGTGGGTGCTTTACCGGAAGAAGATCTTTGTGAAGGTATAGATAGCTAGAACGTTGCGTTGGAGTGTTTGCAGCCAGGGAGTTACCGGGAAGGTTCACCGGGTAGCTCTCTGGCTGTTTCTAACTCTGCGAGTAAATATGGAAATTATTTCTCTGCCGAACTTTCCGCGCGGTTGTGTGGAAGAGAGTTTGCGGCTTGCGTTTGACGGCTCCCGTCAGGCACGAAGCGGCGCTGGTAACTTTTCGGCCGAGACGCAAAAAACGAGATAAAGGGATTTAGTGCAGCGATTCTTGCTGTGGATGTGGTCGGGGGCGGTTCGAAGTATGGATCGGAAATCGGGATGCGCCGAAAGATCCGGCGTGTAACTCATGCATTTCATTATCGTTCGATCCGAATGCGGAAGATATCCCGAAGCGGGTAACCGGGCCGTTAATATTTCTCAAAAAATGGAGCTTGACAATCGTTCTTGCGTGGGGTTTAAATGTGTCCCGGCTCGGTGGTAGGTGTCTTTTGCTCATCCAACTTAAACGTTTGAGTTAGGGGATTCCAAAAAACGGAGAAAGCGAAAATGCTTCTTCCATACCACGTAGAAAACGGACGTAAGAGAAGCCTCGGCGGGCAGTGTTTCAAGCTCGGGCGGATGTGGTCCGGAGCCAAAGGATTGCCGGAGTTCTGAGGAGCGCTTCGGCAGGCTAGAGAACGGACTCAGTAACCCGCATTCCAGCAGAAATGAGGCTGGCGGCATCCTGAAGCGGATATGCGCAGCAGGGTAGATACCGAAGAGACGGGATGAAGGATCTTGAATTTGCGGGGGAATTTCAGTATCTCTTGACAATTCTAGATTCGAGCGATTCAAATGGCCCGATCGTAACTCAGGGGTTTCAGGTAAATCGATGTATTTAACAGAAGCCGGATCAAATCGCAGACAGCTATCACGGCATCCCGCTACTTCGGGAGATGCAGTGATGGCATTTGGCAGTCTTAGCGCCAAGCGATCAGATCTGGCGAGACCTATGAGGCAGGAAGGTTCTGCAATGTGGTGTCTCGGTCCTGATGCATCCCAAGCGGCATCCATTGAAGCCAAAGGGAAAGCGATCGAAGTTAGAAACGCAAACAGAGGAAAACTTGAAAAGGAAGGTCACATGAGACAAGCGATTTACAGGCTTTTCTTGTTGCCGTTGTTGTTCGTTTTGGCATGCGCAGGAGCCTTTGCGCAGTCCAACTCCGAAATCACCGGCATCGTCACAGACCAGACGGGCGCGGTCGTCGCGGGAGCGAAGATCACTCTATCCGACCCGGATACTGGCTCGGTAAAGTCATCTGTCAGCGGCGGAACCGGACTGTACAACATTCCCGGATTGAACCCCGCCAACTATAACCTGAAGGTTTCGGCCAAAGGCTTCCAAACATATGCCCAGAACAATGTTATCGTCAACGTTTCTTCGACTATTCGCGTAGATGTCAAACTGACGATCGGCGCGGAGTCGCAGACAGTTACCGTTGAGGCCGACGCTTTGGCAGTGCAGGCCGACTCCAACGTCGTGAGTACCCTGATCAGCTCTGAACAGATCAGCGAAATCGCAACCGAGAACCGCAACTTTGCCGCATTGGCGGCCCTGGGCCTGGGCGTAAGCTCGGCTCTTCCCGACAGCAACACCCCCACCTCTGTGGCGGCCAACTTTACCATCAGCGTCAACGGACTTCGTCAGAGCCACAACATCTGGCTGATCGACGGTGGCGAGGCGGATGACCGCGGCGGCGCCGGCGGCATGAGCATCATGCCTTCGCAGGACGCAATCGCCGAGTTCACGATGATGACCTCGAACTATCCCCCCGACTACGGTATTTCTTCCGGCGCCACCATGAGCCTTTCGCTCAAGAGCGGTACGCAGAAGTTCCATGGTTCATTGTGGGAGTTCAACCGCACCCCGGCGTATAACGCGAAGGAAGTCATGTCGGGGACGCTGACCAACGCCCACTACAACATCTTTGGTGGAAACGTCAGCGGACCGTTGTATATTCCTCACGTCTATAACGCCGACAAGAAGAAGACCTTCTTCTTCTGGAACGAAGAGTGGCGCAAGATTCTCTCCGGCGCCGGCAGCAACGTGAAGCCAGCTCTTCCGACGGCCAACATTCCGGTTTCGGGCACTGATCTGCACTATGTGACGCCGAAGTTCGCTGGTTCGACGTCCGATGTGGTGAAGAATGGCCTTGTGGTTCCGAGCGTGAGCTTGACCTCAGACTATTACCTCAACACGCTGGCGCCCTTGGGCCTGGTCCCTGGAGCCAAGGCGGGGACGACCGGCGGTTTCGCGAAGGATTCCGCAGGCCTGCCTGTCATTCCGCACAGCTTGTTCGACACCAACGGCGTTCTGTATCTAGCATCGAGCGTCATGCCGCACGCTACCAACAGTAGCACCGACCAGATTGTTACCAACGTTGCGAACCCGATCGATGTACGCGACGACATTCTTCGCATCGACCATAACATCAACGACAAGTGGGCGATTCTCGGCCACTACATGCATGACTATGTGTCCCAGGGTTACGGATATCCGGAACTGGGCTGGTGCTCATGCGACTACAACACGGTCACGAGCACCCTACTCAACCCGTCCAACAGCGCGGCCATCAAGTTGACCGGCACGATTTCGCCGAACCTACTGGTGGAAGCCAGCATCAACTACGATGGCAACACCATCGACATCACCAACAGCGCCAATTCGAAGCTTCCTTCGGGATGGGTGAAGAACCCCGTCACGTCGGCCTTTACGATCACCAGGGATTCGATGCCTGGTATCAACGGCTTCGGAGCCCCCTACAGCACAAATAACCAGACCGCGTCTGCTCCGTTCCACAACGCAGCTCAGGACTACATGCCGAAGCTGGACATCTCCTACACCAGCGGCAAGCATGCCATGAAGTTCGGCATCAGCTACAACCGCTACACCAAGAACCAGGAACTCTTTGGCGAGTCGCAGGGTGACTTTGGCTTCGGCGACCTATCGAACGACGGCACCATGGATATGCTCATGGGCCTGGCAAACACCTACTCGCAGTTGCAGGCCGCACCTATTCGCCACTATGTGAACCAGACGCCGTCGGTTTACGTGATGGACAACTGGCACGTGACCCCGCGGCTGACCTTGCAGTTGGGCATCCGCTACGATGCTCTGCCGCACGCCTGGGAGCGCAGCAACCAGATCTCCACGTTCGACTCGAATTCGTACATCGCGAGTCAGACGCCGACCTGGAATTCAGACGGAACCATCAACTCATCCAGCGCTGGTCTGTCTACGGTCAATGGCCAAGTCTTCTATCTGAACGGCACGCTTTTGGCCGGGAAGAATGGTGTTGCAGCCGGGTTGGTCAACAACGACTTCAAGACCTACCAGCCTCGCATTGGATTCTCTGAAGACCTCCTCGGAAACGGCAAGACGATACTCCGTGGCGGTTTTGGAACCTTCTTCGAACGCATGCAAGGCAACGACATCTACAACACAGCGACCAGTGCGCCGTATGCGTACACGCTTAACCTCAACAATTCCAAGATGAGCCAGCCAGGAAAGAACTGGAATAACGGAACCACGATTTCAAGCGCTACTGTTCCGATCTTCGCGTCGTCGAACGGATCTGGAACCTTGCCTACGACCTATCGTGCACCCGCTGTGGCCCAATTCAGTTTCGGCGTGCAGCACGAATTGACTCCCTCGCTGATCTGGGTTGTTCAGTATGTCGGCAACATTGCATGGCATCAGAACATTGAGCGCAACATCAATAACTTCCCGTTGAGCACCGACATGTCGGTTCGCCGCGCAGCAGGCGACAGCGGCGGTAAGTACAACAACGAAGCTGCTGTATCCGCTCTGTCCAACTCGAATGCCTACCGCACCTACCAAGGTTACGGGCAAATCCTGGAGCAGGAAAACAACACCAACGGCAACTACAACGGCTTCCAAACCGGTCTGCGCATCCAGAACAAATGGGGTCTGAGCGGCGAAGCCGATTACACATGGTCGCATGAGATCGATCTGACCACATACGACATGAAGACGCAAAGCAACCCCTGGAATGCGAAGTATGACAAGGGGTCGGGCGCGCTCGACCGGCGTCAGATTCTAAGCATCAACTACATGTACAAGCTTCCCTTCTTCGCGAAGAGCGCCGGCTTGGTTCACTCCATCGCGGGCGGTTGGGAAGTTGCGGGCACATTCCTGGCACAAACGGGCGTGATTGCGGCCGATCAGGGCCCAGGCCTCTCCATCGGGTATGACTCCGTCGGACTGGACAGCGGTTACACCAACCGTCCTGACCAGAATGGCAAGGTCAAATACACGAAGAAGCGCGGCCAATGGTTTGACACCTCCGTTTTCTCTGCTCCTGTTCCCGTGTGGGCCGGTGGCGCCAACCAGGGCTTCGGCAGTGCGCGCAAGGATGCGGTTGTCGGTCCGAGCCGCACGAACTTTACGACTTCGCTGTATAAGTCGTTCTCGATCACCGAGCGGGCTCACGTCGAGCTTCGCTTCGAGTCGTTCAACACCTTCAACCATACCGAATACAACGGCGTCAACGAGTCGCTGGGCAGCAGCCAGTTTGGCCAGGTTACGAGTGCATGGGATTCCCGTAAGCTCGAACTGGGCGGCAAGTTCGTCTTCTAACTCAACCCTCTAACCGGGGCGCGGCAGGCAAACCCTGTCGCGCCCCTTTTCTTTGTGCGCTAGTTTGCTTGCGAGGCTGGCGCGGGGAGAGAATCAAGGCAGGCTTTGCATGGAGGTTGCCAGCTAACTCAAACGGCAATGGAAGCCATGCATTTTTGCAGTGTGGGGTAATTGCCACTGATCGAGAAGGGATGCAAGTGAGACGGCTTTTGCAAGTAGGAATCGCTGCGGGATTGCTGCTGATGGCGGCGCACAGTCCTGGTCTGCAGCAGTCGCGCGCGGCCGGAGACCCACGTCGGCAGGCGGCGCTTGCCCTGGAACAGCAGGGCAGGATTGCCGAGGCTGAGACGGCCTGGCGCGCCTGTCTGAAGGTATTCCCACTAAGCCCTGAGCCCTATGCGCACCTGGGCCTTCTGGAGGCCCGCCAGGAGCATTACAAGGAAGCAGTGCCCTTCTATCGCAAGGCACTGGAGATCGGTCCCGAAGTGCCTGGATTGCGGATGAATCTGGGGCTCGCGCTGTTCAAGGCCGGCGAACTGAAGCAGTCCATTCAGGAGTTCAACCGAGTGGCGAAGAGTCAGCCTGGAAACCAGCAACTGGTGGTCCTGATTGGCCTGGCGCACTATGGATTGGCGGAATATGCCGATGCTGTCCCCTACCTGAAATCGGCTGCCGCTAAAGATACACAGAACCTGCCTCTGCGCTTGGCGCTGGCGCACAGTTGCCTGTGGTCCAAACAGCAGCAATGTGTTCTGGACGTGTATCACGAGATTCTGATGCTGAATCCAGACTCGGCCGAGGCGGACATGCTGGCGGGCGAAGCGCTGAATGAGATGAAAGACAATGAGGGCGCCCTCAAGATGTTTCGTGCCGCGATCAAGGCCAATCCCAAGGAGCCAAACGCGCACTTTGGCCTTGGGTATCTGTTGTGGATGCTGAAGCAGTACAAGGAGGCTGGTGCGGAGTTCCAGGCCGAACTGGCCAACGATCCGGACCATGTGCAGGCGATGCTCTACCTGGCGGATTCGGAGGTACAGACGAACCAGATTGAAGCTGCGAAGCCGCGGCTGGAAAAGGTGGTTGCCCTGAACCCTGGGCTTGGACTGGCGCACCTGGACCTGGGCATTTTATACAGCGAGAGCGGGCGGAACGAGGAGGCGCTGCGGGAGTTGACGCAGGCTGCCAAACTCACGCCGAACGAAGTGAATGTACATTGGCGGCTGGGTCGGCTTTACCGGTCGCTGGGGAATAAAGAGGCGGCCAAGGCGGAGTTCGACAAGGCCAGTAGTCTGAACAAGGCGGAGGACGAGAGTCTCTCCGAGAAGATCAACAAGGGCCGTCTGAAACCGGCGTCTACGCCGTCCGCAGGACCCGCAAACCCGTAAGCAGGCTTAGGGGCGCGGCTCCCTCGCACCCTGGGCGATCTCCAGCGCGAGCAGGCTTGCCAGAGCCTTCTCCGGGCAGATGTGCCGTGCCTCGAACCCAGCCAACTCCTGCTCCGTCTCGACAGATGAGGCGATGGTCATGAAGCAGTCGAGGCAGCGGGTGTTGTAGGTGCCATTCTCGTTCTGGGTGCGGCTATACATGGCGTCTCAGAGATACGTTCGAATTTAAAGATGTTAGCCATCCCTGCCCCCGCGCGGTGTGATTCACATCACTTGACGTTGTGACTTTGGCCAGGCGGGAGTCTGAAACCCTGCATTGCGGCATATTTCGGCGGGACGGAGAGGTGAGCACAGCGTGAAAGATGGCCGATGGAGGGTAAATTCTTGGTGTTTGCCGGCAAACAATTGGTGAGGGTGAGCGAAGTGGACCTGGCAGGCAGCACCGTTCTTGTGGCAAAATGCCCCCTTTTCCTGCCGCGATGCACATGCTTTCAACAGGCTTTCATCCTTGCAAGTGTTGGCAGGCGTGAATTCTAGCTAGTTTTCCTTTGTATGCCGGGGATATCCAGACCGCCTTTCGCTTTTTCTTCCCTCTTTCCCTGGGACTCGGAGGCTCGTACTCTTGGGTTTCATTGAAGGAAGTTGACCGGCCCTCATGCCGGTTTTGCCCCAGGCAAAAAACACAATCTGACCGCGAATCAAGGCCAGACTTCTGTGGACCGAATGCCGGAATCCGCACTGCGTCATCGCCGCGCCCCTGAGGCAGTGAGCAGACGCAAGCCGATCCGGATGGCACGGTCGACCACGGAGGCGGGTCTGATTCCCGGAACCGTCGCGGATGCGTCTCACGCCCGAAAAGCCCCTATTGCGGGTGAGGGAGAATTGCGCTCTGCGGACGGCCAACAAAATTGAACCAAGGAGTGTACCTCGAATCATGCGGCCGAAAAAGATCATTCTCTGCGTAGACGATAACGAACAAGAGCTTTCCGTACTTGCGTTCATGCTGTCAACCAACGGATACCGGGTGGTTTCGGCCTGCACCGGGCAGGAGGCGATCGGCATCTTTAGCGAGATGCAGGTGGATCTGGTTTTGTCTGACTTTGGCATGCCGCAGATGAATGGGAATCAACTGATTGATCGGCTGAAGATGATTGGCCCGCATGTGCCGATGATCCTGCTGGGCGACCCGCAAAAGATGAGCTGCGAGATGCACGCCGCGGATGCTCTGCTGGCGAAGAAGAACTGCACGCCGCAGGAACTGCTGGAGCGCATCAAGGTGATGAGCGCGCGTAAGCGCGGACCGCGCAAGGGAACGGTGCGCATGGCGCCGGCGGCCGAGCTGGCTATTGCGTCGTAAGAGCAGAGGGGGTAGGGATTAGGGGGTAGGGAAGGCCGGCTCACGGAGAGTTGCCCGTGGTCTGCGCGGATCGGCCGGGAGGTTACGCATTAGATCTGGAGCTGTCTTTCGAGTCCCTACACCTTAATCCCGACGATCTACGACACCTCTAAACCTTAATCCCTAACTCCTATCCCCTGTCCCCGGCGTTGGGTTCTTTCCTTGTCAATACTTAGCCCTTGACGAATCCATACGGTAGTAGCCATACTTTTTCCTCTGTGTTCCGTTTGGAGCACTTTTACTTACGCCAGAGGAAGTTGGCTTTTTATGGATATCGTTGTGGTGCGCCTTCTTTTTGTAGCTTTGCTTACCGCGGCATGTTACTTCCTTCGTCCTTTTGGCCTAACCGGAGGTCTGAGTGCGGCGGTGGGAGCAGTGGCGGCTGGCGCGGTGATTGTCTTCGAACTCAGGGTGCGCGCACTGAGCCTGCGGCGACTGATTGGCGCCGTGGCGGGCAGCGTACTCGGTATCATCGGCGCGGCGTTGTTCTGCCTGGTGCTGCGTAGCGCGCCGCTGCCACAAGCCACTTCAGCCGCTTTGCAAATCTTCGTGCTGCTGCTGATGACCTATGTGGGCCTGCTGGTGGGGGCCAACAAGGGCGACTTGCTGAATCCCATGGCGTTGGGCACGGTTTTCAGCAGCGATCGGCCGGCGCGCCGCAACGCCAAGGTTCTGGATACTAGCGTGATTATCGACGGGCGCATTGCCGACATTGCCGAGGCTGGTTTCATCGACGGCATGATGGTGGTGCCGGAGTTTGTGCTGCGCGAATTGCAGATGGTGGCCGACTCGACGGATGGGTCAAAGCGGCAAAGGGGCCGGCGCGGCCTGGACATGCTACAGCGCATGCAGTCCAGCGACAACATCCAGGTGCAGATTGTTCCCGACGACTTTCCATCGATTCGCGAGGTGGACCTGAAGCTGCTGGAGCTGGCCAAGAAGTGGGAGGCCAAGGTGGTGACCAACGACTTCAACCTGAACAAGGTGGCCCATCTGCATCACGTGGACGTGCTGAACATCAACGACTTGGCCAATGCGCTGAAACCGGTGGTGCTGCCCGGCGAAAAGATGACCATCGTGGTGCTGAAGGAAGGCAAGGAGTTCAACCAGGGTGTGGGCTACCTGGACGATGGCACGATGGTGGTAGTGGATCACGCCCGCAAGCTGATCGGCAAGTCGGTGGATATTTCCGTGACCAGCGTGCTACAGACCGCCAGCGGCAAGATGATCTTTGGCAAGCTGGAGGATCCCTCCGCGATGGGCCTATCACCTGCGGTGGGGTCAGCGGCCTTCAGCGCAGCGGTTGAGCAGTATGGGCTTCCTACTCTTGCGGCTGGAAAAAGCCGCAAGGATTAAGATGCGGCGAGTCATCGAAAACTGCAAAAGCCAAAGGGCCTGTTCTTCAAGAACAGGCCCTTTGGCTTTTGTGCGCTCGGGGAACCTCTGTGGCAGGCTGAGCGAGAGAACCCCGTATATAGATAGACCCTCGCGCAAGAGCACCGCAGGCAGTGCCGGCAGGTAGCTGCCGTGGTGGGGAGAATTGCGGATGGTGCTCCAGGTATGCGAGATTGGAGTTGTTGAAGATTCTGCCGATAAGCACAACAGGATCTTCGCAGACTGGACAGACCGATGGCCCGCAAACCCCGCAATGTGAACTTTGATCAGGCGCTGGAGACTCTTCGCGCCCATTCCTTTGATGTTGAGTCTTTTGCCGGTGTTGAAGGCGGCGTGCTGGTGAGCAAGCAGGGGGCCGGGGCGGTGCTGGTCGCTGGCCCATCCAAAGACGTGGCGGCGGCGTTTGCCGTGCGTCCGGGCGCCCTGGTGCAGGGGGAAGTGGCGCGCTTGTTGGACCGCGGTTATCAGAAGTTCATCAAGACCTCGAAGTATGAGCTTCCCGCGACGGCCGGGCAATTGGAGGCGATCCACCGGTTTGACGAGGAGCTGAAGCTTTTGATTGGCGTCACGAGCCTGTACAACGAGTCGATGGGAACCACCAGCGATGTGTACGAATACGATCGCTTGAAGGGCAGGGAAGACGCGCAAGCCGCACCTGCGCGTCCCTGGGAACCAGTAGCGGGGCACTGATTCATTCGCAGCGGAGCAGGCGATGGAAGTGGACGAAAGAGCGGACGTTCGAGCAAGGATGGAAGCGAATCGCCGCGCCTATCCGCGCTATTATGTGGACGCCTCTGCGGGGCTGCTGCTGATGGACCATGGTTCCACGCTGCAGTGCAAGGTGCTTGATTTCAGTTTGGGCGGCTGCCGGCTGCGCACGCGGGAGCCCTTCATTCGAGGAATCGGGGTTTGCGCCGAGGTGAACTTCAGGCTCTGCGGGATCGACTTCAGGTTTCGAGGCGTGACGCAATGGACCGATGGACGATGCCAGGTTGGTATCCGGTTTGTCGACCTGTCGGAACGCCGCAAGATGGAGTTGTCCGAGGTGCTGTCGGAGGTTGCGGCGGTGTATGCCTTGCAGGCAGAAGAGCAGGCCAAACAAGAGCGAAGGGGTGCGGAACCAGGCAGTGCGGGGCCTGTGCCGCCGGTCGAGGCGCATGGGGCAGCGGAATCGACTGGGGCGGGTGTTCCCAATCCAGTCAGGGAGATGCCGCCGGCAAGCGACGCCCATGCAATGCCCACCCGTCAGGAACGGCGGCGGCACGTACGGCAGGAAGTGAATGGAACGGCTTCAGTCTTTCTGATCAACGGCGGTGCGGTGCTGCGTGGGCGCATTGTTGACCTGAGCGCGGGTGGATGCCGCATTTGGACGGAGAGCCGGTTTCTGGTGGGGATCTACACGCGGGTGGAAGTGGAGTTTTGCGTGGAGGGGCAGCCGTTTCGGCTGGGCGGGGTTATCCAGGCTACCCATGACCGGAGCCAGGTGGGCATCCGGTTTCTGGACATGAGCGACCGCAAACGCGAGCAAGTCGAGCAGTTGATTGAGGAACAGCGGGAGATGCGCCAGCGCGAAGGCTTGCACGGCCGGGAGATGCAGGAGAACAGGCGTTTGAGGGCTACGGGCTGAGGCGGTTTTTGGGGGATGGTTGCTTGGCGAGCAGGAAGGAATGGCAACCCCCGGACGAGGCGTACGGAATCTCGGGATGGGCTGATTCTATTGCGGATTCGGATACTCTCAGGGGGACGAAACGCCGGACCATATCAAAGCATGGGATTGATCGTAGACTCCATAAAATATTTCAGAAAAAGTGTACAAAATTGGACAGATAATCACTTCTGGCTATGCGACTCTATGTCAAAATGCGGCTGGAGTGCGCGGTAGGGCAGCGCGCCGAAGATCTCTTTTTTAATGAACAATTTCCCGGTTTTTTGGGGTTTGGTTTCGCTGGCAACTTTAGGCTGGCGGCTGCAAAACTACGCTTGATTTCACGACTGATACGGGGCGCGGGTTTCACTACTTCCGATCGTCGGGGACGTATCCGGGAGGAGGTTTTACAGATGATTGAACTAGGAAAGCCCCAATTTGACACCGCTTCCTTCCTGGCAAGGGCCGGGATCGGGAGAAGAATCATCCAGTTGGCGCCGAAGCAGGTCTTTTATACACAAGGGGACCCGGCGGACTCTGTCTTCTATCTGCAAAAAGGCCGCGTACGGCTCACTGTTGTTTCGACTTCCGGCAAAGAAGCGACTATCACGCTGCTGGGCGATGGTGACTTTGTGGGCGAGGAGTCGCTGGTGACGGCGGATGGGCTGCGCATTGCGACGGCCACGGCGCTGACCCCCTGCGCCGCGCTGAAGATAGAGCGGGAAGCGATGCTGCGCGTGATCCACGAGGAGCACGAGTTTTCCGATCTGTTCTTGAAGTTTCTGCTGAACCGGAGCATGCGCATCCAGGCCGATCTGGTGGATCAATTATTCAATTCCAGTGAAAAGCGCTTGGCGCGCATTCTTCTGTTAATGGCAGAGTTTGGCGGGGAAGGCAAGCCGGAGCCTCTGATTCCCAAGATTTCGCAGGAGACTTTGGCGGAGATGATCGGCACCACACGCTCGCGGGTGAGCTTCTTCATGAACCGCTTCCGCAAGCTCGGGTTCATTGACTACAACGGCCGGATACGGGTGCATAAGTCGCTACTGAACGTGGTTTTATACGATCACGTGGGGGATGAAAATGCCTCCCAGCCGTCGACTGAGCGCACACCTGAGAAGTAACTCAAAGCCGGGATGTGGAAATTTTCACAAAGCCCTGTTCCAAATTGAACAGCATTGCAATCTGTTGAATGGGACACTCACTTCAATACCTTCTAGGCCACTGGTGTGAGGTGAGAGAGATGCACGATACGAAAGCCAGACTTCTCATAGTTGACGACGAGCCTTCGATCCGAACCTCGCTGTCGCAGATACTTGCCGAAATAGGATACCGAGTACGCTGCGCCGAAGACGGATTTTCCGCGCTTCTTGAACTCCGCCAGGAAATTCCCGAAATCCTGCTTACCGATCTGAACATGCCTGGGATGTGCGGGTTCGAGTTACTTGCGGAGGTTCGCAAGAGCTATCCGGCGATCCATACGATCGCCATGAGCGGCGCGTTCTGTGGCGATGAAGTGCCTTCTGGAGTGGCTGCCGACGCGTTCTATCAAAAGGGTAGCAGCGTGGGGTCGTTGTTGAGGATTATGGAAGCCCTGCCCAGTGCGGAGAGAACGGCTTCAAAGCAATCGGCTCTTTCGGACTTCATGTGGATTCAGTCTGCCAGACAAGGCGCCAGCGCAGATGAGATTGCAAAGCTCTCAGCGTAAGGGGCCGAATGAATGCCTTGAATGCAGGTGAAGATAGCTGGGGACAAAGTCCACCTTCTTTATCGCGGCACAACGGCACGATTTCAGTCGCACCTTGTAACTGGAGCTGATCCAAGCTGATATTCCCCAACCGGGAAGCAGGCATTTCTCCCGATGATCCTAAGGCTTTTGCGACACGGCTGCAGCCGCGCCCTTTCAAAACACTCACCACTAACTGCGAATTTTCTCTAGAACCAGGAAAGAGTATTTGCGATGCATAATATTGCGGAACTTAACATGCTGTTACGCGTGCAAACCGAGTTACCCGTAGGACTTAAGCTGGCGACAGTGGAGTTTCGCGAGGGGTGGAGCTTTGTGCGACCGGGAGATGCGCGCCGGATAGAAAAGAAGATACAGACACGCGGATGGAATTTCATCAAAGTGGCCGATGGGTTGGTGCATAGCGGCGTGGGCGACACATCGCAGGAAGCGATAGCCGGCGCGCTGAAGCTGGCGCTACGCCGCGTAAGCGAACAAATCAACGCGGCGGAAGTGGAACAGATCGAACTGACAAAATATCCCTGGTTTTTTCTGGCGAGAGTAAGGATCAATCCGTACCGGATTCAGCCAGATGCGGTGCTGACCTTGCCGGAGGAAGAAGCGCCTCTTCCGATGCCCCACCGGGTCAAGCGGCTTCCTGTGAATTCAGCTGAGCTATATCCGCATTTTGGCAGCGCGATGCCGCAACTGAAAGCCATGTTGATTTCATCCAGAGGTTCGGAGGCGAGACCACAATGACGATTCTGCATATGGCAGTTGTTCTGGCAGTACTTCACCGCGCCTTGCGCGTTCAGCGCGATCAACGCGAGCCAGTGCGCATCCTTGCGCGTTCGCGCTGCAATTCGCGATAAAGGTCGCTTTTTGACTGGCCCAGCTCTCGCGCCAAGCGCTTGAGGGCTTCCTTCTCGTCCAAGCCGCCTTCGGTCTGGAGGAGCGCCACGCGGTCGGCAATCTTCACGGGAGCTCCCGGCGCGCCCGATGGGGCGGTTGGGGGCAGCGCTTCGACGAGCAGGGTGATTTCGCCGCGGATGCGATCGCGTCCGGCCAGATCCTGGCGCGTCTCGGCTACGGTTCCACGCAAAAACTCCTCATGAATCTTGGTCAGTTCGCGGGCGACGACGACGCGCAGAGCTGGCCCCCAAACAGCCTCAAGATCCGCAAGCGTCTCAAGAATCCGGTGCGGAGCTTCGTAGAAGATCAGGGTGCGCGGGGACTCTGCTTCGGCGGCCAAGGCTTCAAGCCGACTGCGGCGGGCCCCGGCTTTTTCTGGCAGGAATCCGATGAAATGGAACTCCGTGGTGGGCAGGCCTGAGGCGACGAGGGCGCTGAGCCCGGCATTGGCTCCGGGAATGGGAATGACGCGCACACCGGCGGCTATGGCCTCGGCGGCGAGCCAGCTTCCGGGGTCGCTGACGCCGGGCATTCCAGCATCGGAGACCATGGCGATGCGGCCGCCTGCCTTGAGCGCCTCAAGCAGTTCGACGGCGCGCTCGCGCTCGTTGTGCTGATGGCAGCTCACGGTGGGAGTGGTGATCTGAAAGTGGTTGAGCAGCTTCTGGGTCTGGCGGGTGTCTTCGCAGGCGATCCGGTCGGAGCGGCGGAGGACGTCGAGGGCGCGCAGGGTGATGTCGCCGAGGTTGCCGATGGGGGTGGCGACCAGATAGAGACCTGGGGAGAGAAGAGCTGCCGAGATCTCGTGGGGTTGTGTTTCTTCGTGCAAGGGCTTAGCTCCGTTAATAGAGGGGGTGCGAACTTCAGGTCGTCGGTCGAATGACTTTGCGCCTTGAGTTCATGCTTTCCCAGGTCTCAGAAGCGAGACCTGGGGCACCCAAGTGGGTAGAACTTCAAGCGGTCGGAGACCTAGTCGCCGGATTCGATACGTTCGATGCGGCGCTGTTCGGCGAGCAGGGACATGGCGCTCATCAGATTTTGCACGCTGACCACGCCGACGACGCGACCGCTGTCGGTGATGGGAATCAGCGAGAGGCCGTGGCCGGTGGTGATGCGGCGGATGGTGGTTCCCAATGTGTCCTCAGGGCGGGCTACCTGGAAGGCTCGCGTCATGACCGCCTGCACGTAGCCGTTGCCGTCGGTGCGCAGGGCGTCGACGATGCGCTGGCGAGAGACGATGCCTACCAACTGGGGGCCGCGGACGACGGGAAAGTCTTCCTGCAGGGAGTGGACGCAGCGGACCAAGGCGTCGGCCAGGGTGTCAGAGGCCGAGAGCGTGGCGAAGTCGGTGAGCATGACTTCGCGCATGTGGACGGTGTCGACCACAGTCTGAAAAAAGACGCCTTGATCTTCGATTTGAGCGCCGATCATGATGAAGAAACCGGCGATGATAAGCCAGTAATTATGGAGCAGCATGCCGCCGATCATGGCGGAAAGAGCCAGGCCCTGGCCCAGTCCGGCGGCGGCGCGGCCAGCGGGAGCGAATCCATGCTTGCGGGCAAAGCCGCCACGCAGCAGACGCCCGCAGTCGAGCGGATAGGCCGGCACCAAGTGGAGCACTCCCAGGAAGAGCTGCATCCACACCATGCTGCGCAGCAGGTATGCGGACGTGATGAGCGGCTGGCCGAGGAGGTCGATGTTTCCGCCCGCGCCCAGGAAAGTGGCTGCCAGCACGAGCGCCGTAGCGAAGTTGGCCAGCGGACCGGCGAGCGCCATGGCAAACTGCGCCGCGCCGCGGTTGGCGTTCTCCTGGCTTTCAGGATCGGCATAGGCAAAGAG
>Ga0255354_1001169_pt1 | contig 15536 bp, 11 predicted proteins | sample HBST50metaG_FD_189942 | JGI IMG/M metagenome (GOLD analysis project Ga0255354, IMG submission 189942) | Peat soil microbial communities from Stordalen Mire, Sweden - H.B.S.T50 | ecosystem: Environmental > Terrestrial > Soil > Wetlands > Peat | place: Sweden: Norrbotten County, Stordalen Mire...
GATGGGATTGATGCCCGCGGGCAGTATGGCGCAAACCGTACATTCCAGGTTGTTAGCCGCGAAGGCGCGGCGCAGAGTGGAGGCGTCGATCTTGGCGGGGTCGAACATGGGAACCTCGAAGCCTTCGATGCCCTGCGCGCGGAGGGCGGGGAAGAGGCTGGTATGCGAGGGTTTAAGTTCGCTGGTCCAGGCAAATGCACTGACGCCGATTTTCATGTATTGCTCCTTCTAGAGCGATTCTCAGAGTCCCTGTAAGACAGATATTCTGCCAACCCATCCTAGCCGCAAGAACAAAGACGCGGCGAGGATGGGGCACCCATAGTTGTGCATTACAACAGACGCGCAGAGCTCAGGTGGTAGTCCGATCTGCTGCTCTTTACGCTTCCAGCGTATCGCAGGAGGCTGGTGGAAAGGGCGCAGGCCCGGCGCGCACACCGCATAACGATATAATCTAGGCCATGGCGACCGTCGAAAACACGAATTTGTCTCAAGTCGAACTCGCGGAAAGCGGCGCGGAGGCCGTGCTGAAACTGCATGCTCTGGAAGCGCGGATCAAGCAGTTGGGGAGCGTGATGGTTGCCTACTCCGGCGGCGTGGACTCCGCATTTTTGGCGGCCACGGCTCATCGCGTTCTGGGGGACCAGATGCTGGCCGTGCTGGCCGACTCGCCCAGCCTGGCGCGGCGCGACTTTGAGCAGGCCAAAGCCTTTGCCCAGGGGCTGGGGATGCCGCTGCGGGTGATTGCGACAGACGAACTGGAGCGGCCCGAGTATCAGCGGAACGAGGCCGATCGCTGCTTCCACTGCAAGAACGAGCTGTTTGCGGCCATGGAACCGCTGGGCGTGAAGCTGGGTTTTGCGCATATCGCCTACGGCATGAACGTGGACGACAAGCGCGATTATCGACCCGGTCAACGCGCAGCCGTAGATCACGGCGTTCTGGCTCCGTTGGCGGATGCGGGCCTGACCAAAAACGAGATCCGCTCGCTGGCCCGTGCAGCCGGGTATGCGCTGTGGGATCGCCCGGCGGCCCCCTGCCTGGCTTCGCGCGTCGAGTACGGACGGCCCGTGACCCGCGAGGTGCTGGAGCAGGTGGAGAAGGCGGAAGCAAGCCTGCGCAAGCTGGGATTTCGCGAGCTGCGCGTGCGTCATCACGGGGAACTGGCCAGGGTTGAGATTGTGCGCGCCGAGTTGCCGCGCGCCCTGACGATGGAGATGCTGGACGCCATCACCGCGGCCCTGAAAGAGGCTGGGTTTCAATACGTTACGCTGGATTGCTCCGGCTTTCGCTCCGGGTCCATGAATGCGATTCTGCCCATTGATGTGCTGACGCGGCGCGGCGCATAGCGCACGATTTAGAATCACTAGGCGATGAAGACAGGATATTTGGAGTGTTTTTCGGGCATCAGCGGCGACATGCTGCTGGGGGCTCTGGTGGATGCCGGTGTTCCTTTCAACTGCCTGGAGCAGACGGCTGCCGCGCTGAACGTGGGCGCGCGGTTGGAGATGCGCAAGGTGAGCCGCGGTGGTTTGGCCGCCACCAAGGTGGATGTGATCACACCGGACGAGCTGGGTCATGCGCACGAAGAGACTCCGGCGCATACGCACGAAGAGGCCCACACTCATACCCACGAGGATTCACACGCACACTCGCATGAGGAGCACGACGCGCATACGCACGAGGGTCATGCGGCGCATAACCATGAGGCTCACACCGCACCGCTGACGCACAGCCATCCAGAGCCGCACGGTCCTTCCGCACATAGCCACGCGCACCACCGTTCGCTGTCGGCGATCTTGGCTATCATTGCTGCCGCGCCGCTGTCGGACGCGGTGAAGCAGCGCGCCTCTTGGGCCTTCCAGTTGCTGGGCGAGGCGGAGGCGGCCATTCATTCCATGCCCATTGAAGAGGTGCATTTTCACGAGGTGGGAGCGGTAGACACCATTGTGGATATTGTGTGCGGCGCGGCCGGCGCAGAGGCGCTGGGCGTGGATCGCTGGCTGGCTTCGCCCTTGAATGTGGGCAGCGGAACGGTGGATTGCCAGCACGGAACGCTGCCGGTTCCGGCTCCGGCGACCCTGGCGCTGCTGGGCGATGCGCCGGTGTATGCCGCCGGTCCGGCCATGGAGCGGGTTACGCCCACTGGAGCGGCGCTACTGAAGATGCTCGATGTGCAGTATGGACCGCTGCCGGCGATGCGGGTGAAGGCCAGGGGCTACGGCGCGGGCGGCCGCGAGACGCCGGGTCAACCCAACCTGCTGCGGTTGCTGGTGGGCGAGGACGATGCTGCGGAGACGACGGCCGATTCCATTGCGGTGATTGAGACGGTGATTGACGACAGCAGCCCGGAGTTGCTGGGGTACGTCAGCGAGCGACTGCTGGCTGCGGGCGCATGGGACGTGTACCGGGCTTCGGTGCAGATGAAGAAGGGGCGGACCGGCGTGCAAATGACGGTGCTCTGCCATCCCGACAAGATGCCGGTGCTGCGCGATCTGCTGCTGCGCGAGACCACGACCATTGGTCTGCGCTGGCGGCTGGAAAACAAGATGGCGCTGGCGAGGGAGTTTGCCGTGGTCGAGACCAAATGGGGCGCGGTGAAGATCAAGATCGCGCGCTGGCCCAATGGGGACGAGGCGAACGCCGCCCCGGAGTATGAAGACTGCCGGCTGCTGGCGATTGAGCACGCGGTTCCGCTGAAGCAGGTGATGCAGCAGGCCATGCGCCTCTACGCAGAAAAGGAGATCCGCTGATGGATCACGACAGCATTGAGGCGTTGCTGAACGAAGTCCGTGAGGGTCGCACGGGCGTGGACCAAGCGCTGGACCGTCTGCGCGATTTGCCTTTTGAGGATTTGGGCTTTGCCAAGATCGATCATCACCGCGCGCTGCGGACGGGGATGCCCGAGGTGATTTTTGCCGCAGGCAAGACCACGGCGCAGGTGGCGTCCATCTTTGCTCACATGGCGCAGGCGGGCGGCAATGTGCTGGCCACGCGCGCCAGCCGCGAGGCGTTTGAGGCGGTGTTGGCAGTGGAGCCGCGGGCGGAGTATCACGAGCTGGCCCGCGCCATTACTCTGACCCAGGCAGCGGTCGCTCCGGGCAAGGGGACTATTGCCGTGGTCTGCGCGGGGACCAGCGACCTGCCGGTGGCCGAAGAAGCGGTGGTGACGGCGCGCATTTTGGGCAACACGGTGGTACTGATCAGCGATGTGGGCGTGGCGGGGATTCATCGGTTGCTGGCGCAAAAGGGCGCGCTGCAGTCGGCGCGGGTGTTGATTGTGTGCGCCGGTATGGAGGGCGCGCTGCCCACAGTGGTTGGCGGGCTGGTGAACGCGCCAGTGCTGGCTGTTCCCACCAGCGTGGGGTATGGCGCTTCGTTCGGCGGCATCGCTGCGCTGCTGGGCATGCTGAATACCTGCTCGCCGAATGTTTCTGTAGTTAACATTGATAACGGCTTCGGCGCCGCTTGTATGGCTTCGCTGATTAACCGGCTCTGAGCCCCCGCTCAGGGAGTTGTTATTCAGGGGTAAGTGCAAGGGATGAGTTGGTGAGTCGCTCTCCGGCTTTCCGAAAGAAATTACTCTCCCATAACAGGAAACAATACTCCTGCTTTGTGACCGAAGTGGTGCAACTCGGCGTACAGCATCGCTGTAGGGCCGTACAATTTGAGCGAGCAGCGCCGAAGAGCAAGGTCCCCATCGAACACCGTTCGGCGAGCTAGGTTATTCAAGGAAAATGGACTACGGAACTTTCTTCTTTACCAACATCGTCTCGGTAAGCGTGTTTACCGTGTGCGTAAGTCTGCTTGCCTGGTATAACCGCCGCGTGGAGGGGATGCAGTGGTTTGCGTGCGGAATGATTGTGGGGCTGGTCAAGCTGATTCTGCAAGGACTGGAAGGGAAAGTTCCCCCAGTGCTCAGCAGCATGTTGGCCAATGAGCTTTATCTTGTCTCCTTCATGATGCAGTGGATGGGCCTGCGCTGGTTTGTGGTGCGCAAGCCGCTGCGGAGCCGCTGGCCGTGGATTGCAATTGCGCTTGTACTGACGGTCTATACGTTCATGTATCTCGGGAGAATCCCGTACACCGGCAATGTCGTCAACATTCCCTTTGTGGCGGTTTGCGGCGTTTCGGCGTGGACTCTGTTGCGGTATGGGCGTCAACCGTTTGTTGTGGTGTCGAGGGTAACCGCGGTGGTTCTGTGCGGAGCGATGGGGGTGGCGGCGTACAGAGCTGCACTGACCAATCTGCGCTACACGCGGCCGTGGGAGACGGTCCATGCCCAGACCGATCCGCGCTGGCTGTATTCGCTGGCGGGCATGGCTTTCTTTGCCACTTGCATGGTGATGTGCGACTTATGGTTCCTGGTGACGGAGTTGGAGAGGGAACTGGCCGAGCAGGCGCGCACGGATTCCCTGACCGGAGCGCTGAACCGCAGGGCGATGGAAGACGCGGCGTTGCGCGAGATGGCGCGCAGCACACGGTATGGGTACCAGCTCTGCATGATCATGATCGACATTGATAACTTCAAGCATTTGAACGACACGCTGGGACATGCCGCGGGAGACTGCGCATTGCAGGCATTTTCGCACGCGGTGAAGGCGATGCTGCGCCGCCCAGATCTGTTGGCGCGCACCGGAGGCGACGAGTTCACCATTCTGCTGCCGGACACCCCGGCTTTTGCGGGCGTCGCCGCAGCGGAGCGGGTGAGACAGGCCATTGAAGCTCTCGAGATTTCATTTGAAGGCGAGTCAATCAAGTTCACCGTCAGTGCGGGCGTTGCCCAGCTTGATCCGGCGGAGGGCGGCTGGGAAGGCATGTTGAAGCGCGCCGACGCAGCGATGTACGACGCCAAGCGGCATGGGCGTAACTCGGTGGCTACGCGATTGCCGGAAACGGTTACGTAAACTGGAATCATGAAGAAGATCCGCTCTCCGTTCTATGTGACGACGCTGATTGCCGGATCGTTCTTCATGGAGATGCTGGACGGCACGATCATTGCCACGGCCATTCCGCAGATGGCCCTTAGCTTTCATGTAGGGGCGGTCAGCCTCAACATCGGCATGACCGCTTACATGCTGACTCTGGCCGTGTTTATCCCCATCAGCGGCTGGGTGGCGGACCGCTTCGGCTCGCGCGCCGTATTCTCGACGGCAATCGGCATTTTTACGCTGGCTTCGGTGTTGTGCGGCGTGTCGCACACGCTGACGCAGTTTATTGTGATGCGGATTTTGCAGGGTATTGGCGGGGCCATGATGGTTCCGGTGGGGCGGTTGATTGTGCTGCGGACCGCGCCGCGAGAGAAGCTGACGCAGGCGCTGGCTTACATCACTTGGCCGGCTCTTTCGGCGCTGGTGATCGGGCCTCCGCTGGGCGGCTTCATCACCACCTATTTCAGTTGGTACTGGATCTTTTTTCTCAACTTGCCTATTGGCATTCTTGCTCTTGTTTTGACGCTGCTGTGGATTGAGAATGTGCGCGGAGTTGAGGTGAATCGCTTTGACTGGCTGACGTTTGTGCTGGGCGGCTTTGCCTCGGCAGGAACGGTCTATGCCATGGAGGAACTGGGCGGCGAGGGAGGGCACTGGCAGCTTCCGAGCGTCATTCTCGTGCTTAGCCTGCTGAGCGGCGTGGTGGCTGTGGTCGCTGCCCGGCGTCATCCCGACCGGTCGCTGATCGACTTCGAGTCGCTGAAGCTGAAGACCTTTGCGCTCTCCGTTTATGGGGCCAGCGCATTTCGCATTGCGGTGGGCGTGCTGCCGTTTCTGCTTCCGCTCATGTTTCAGATTGTGTTCGGGCTGACGGCGTTTCAATCGGGCCTGTACCTGCTGGCGCTGTTTGGTGGCGACCTGAGCATGAAGATTTTTATCATTCCGACGCTGCGCCGGTTCGGATTCCGCAACGTGCTGATTGTGAACGGGGTGATCACGGTGGTGTCGATTGCGGTGTGCGCCACGCTGGCCCCCTCGACGCCTGTTGCGCTGATTGTTCTTGTCCTTTTTCTGCACGGTGGCTGTCGGTCGATGGAGTTTACCTGCATCACGACGCTCTCTTATGCCGAGATTGCGCCGGGTAGGATGAGCCGGGCCAACAGCTTTTTGAGCACCGTGATGCAGCTTAGCTCGGGTATGGGCGTGGCGGTGGGCGCGATTACGCTGCGCCTGGTGGCCCATGCCAACGGCCACTCCGCCGCGATGCCTCAGTTGCACGATTTTCATCTGGCCATCTTGCTGGTGGCGGCGCTGGCGTTGGGGCCGGTGATTGAGGCGTTGGGACTTCCGCTCGATGCGGGAGCGGCGACCAGCGGACACAGGCAAGTGGAGCTTGAGGCTGCGCACTAGTGCTTAAAGCACTTGATTCTGTGCGCTGCGATTGTGCTTTCCCATATCTTCTCGGCGGTTGGGCCAATATTCTTGAGTGAAGTTCATGCTTTCCCACCCTAGCCACAAAAACAAGAATGTGGCGAGGATGGGGCACCCCGTTGGTACAGCTATGAGCGGTGCCAGAGACTGATAGAGCCGTGACCTCCAAGAGGTGATGCTGATCACCGCCCGGCCCTTGTCTGAACAGCAATCATTCCCACGAGTGGAATGCGCCCCACGCGCGCGTGTGGAGGAGATTCGTGGCCCGGTCCAGATTGCCAAAGTTGCGCAGAATTTCGCAGATATTCTTTCTGTTGCTCTTTCTTGCGCTTCTGCTCTTCACCTCGATCAGCTTCTTTCCCAGCGGCGCGACCGAGGTAAAGCTGCGTGCGCCGGTGGGGCTGTTTTTTGAGTGGGACCCGCTGGTGGCGCTGGTCAACGCGTTGGCCAGCCATGCGCTCTATCGTGGCCTGATCTGGTGCCTGCTCATCCTGGTGCCCACGCTGTTTCTGGGCCGGTTCTTTTGCGGATGGATTTGCCCCATGGGCACGCTGCAGCACTTTGTGGGCAACATGCCTTCGGAGTCCAAGCGTGGCAAGCAGCGCATTGAGTCCAACCGCTACAAGCGCTGGCAGACCGGCAAATACGTTGTGCTGATTGCCGGATTGGTTGCCGCCTGTTTCGGTTCGGCGGCTATCGGCTGGCTCGATCCCTTCAGTTTGCTGGTCCGGTCTTTTGGTTTGTCGATTCTGCCGGCCTTCAACGCAGCCGCGGGCGCAGTGCTCACCCCGCTGGAAACCAGCCACGTAGCGATTATCAAGGTGACGGGCCAAACGCTGCATACGATTCTGCACTACACGGTGCTCGATCTGCGCCAGCCGCACTACGCACAAGGCCTGGTGCTGGGTGTTTTGTTCATTGCCATTCTGGCGGCCAGCCTGCGCATTACCCGGCTGTGGTGCCGGTCGATTTGCCCGCTGGGCGCGCTGCTGGGCGCGGTTTCGCGCTGGTCGATTCTGGGCCTGCACAAGGACGAGGCCACCTGCAACAAATGCAACAAGTGTCTGATGCACTGCCAGGGCGGCGACGACCCCATTGGCGGCGCGCCGTGGCACAAGGCCGAGTGCCTGATGTGCATGAACTGCGTGGGCAGCTGCCCGCATGACAGTCTCAATTTCCGCTTCTTCCGCAACGAACAGGAAGTGGCGACGCCCGATATTGGACGACGCAAAGCCCTGACCGGCATCGCGGCCGGAGCGGCGATTGTGCCGCTGATGCGCGCCAACACCGGCCTGGGTAAAAGTCGCCATGAGCGGCTGCTGCGTCCGCCCGGTTCGCTGGACGAAAAAGATTTCCTCTCGCGTTGCATCCGCTGTGGCGAGTGCATGAAGGTTTGCCCCAACACGGCGCTGCATCCCACGCTGGAGCAGGCTGGGTTGGAAGGGCTGTGGACGCCGACGCTTGTGCCGCGCATTGGGTATTGCGAGCCGAGCTGCGTGCTGTGTTCTGAGGTTTGCCCCACCGGCGCGATTTGGCAGATTACGCCCAAGGAAAAGGGCTGGGTGGTGGGCACGACGCAAAGCCAGCCCATCCGCTTGGGCACGGCGTTCTATGACCGCGGGCGCTGCCTGCCCTGGGCCATGGCCACCGAGTGCATTGTGTGCGAGGAGTGGTGCCCGGTTTCTCCCAAGGCCATCTATGTGCAAGAGGCCGAGGTGATTGACTCGGGCGGCAACAAGAAGATCCTGAAGCAGCCGCGCATCGATCCCAGCCGCTGCGTGGGCTGCGGCGCGTGTGAGTATGCCTGCCCGTTGCAGGAGCACCCGGCCGTCTACGTTACCAGCATTGGCGAAAGCCGTTCGCCCAGCAGCCAGATTCTGCTGGCGCGCGCCGCGGTTGCCGCGCCGGCGCTGGGCGCAGCCAGTCAACCTCAGCCAGTGGGTGAAGCCGCCGTGGCTCCAACCACAGCTCCAACTGCTGCTCCGGCACAGGAGACCAAGACGGCCAAGTCCAACCCGTTCCCAGCGTCCGGCGCTGTTCCGGGCTGGCAAAAGAGCGGCGAGACGCGCACTTTTTCCGCCAGCAACCTGTATGAGTACATCGACGGCGGCGCGGAGGAGTACATCTCGGCTGGCGTGGTGAGTACCTCGACCACCGACTACAAGTATCAGGACAAGCTGGAGGCAACCGTCGACGTCTACACCATGGGCGACGCAGCGGGCGCGCGCAAAATTCTGGATAAGGGTCAGGCCAAGGACGCGAAGAAAATCAAACTGGGCGACGCGGGCATTGCGCTGGCGCAGAGCGTGACGTTCCGCAAAGGTCCGTATCTGGTTCGCATTGTTGCTTTCGACGCCACGCCCGATGCGCCCCAGGCTCTGCTTGCCCTGGCGCATGGCGTGGAAGCAAAGCTGTAGGGATTTGATTGATCATCTTTGCCTTGAGTTCATGCTTTCCCAGGTCTCAGAATCGAGACTTGGGGCACCCAGTGAGTCACAGAAAAAGCGAGGAATCTGAATGAGTAACCGCAGGGACTTTCTTAAAGTTGCAGCAACGGGAGCTGTCGTACTGGGTTCACAGAGCAAGTTGGCGCTGGCCGGCATGTTGGACCCGCAAGGCGAATCAGGCAAGTCGCGCGTGGTGGTTGCCAGGGATGCGGAGTTGCACGGACCCGCGGGCAATACCACTTCAAAGCCGGACGAAAAGCGCGTGCTGGCGCTGCTGGACCGCGCCATTGCCACCTATACCGGCATTGAGAATCCCGTGGCCGCGTGGAAGCACATTGTGCCTGAGGGGCAGGTGATCGGCCTCAAGACCAACGGGCTGGGCGGCAGGGGCATTTGCACCCATGCCGTATTGGTGATTGCCATCTGCGAACGGCTGCAGCAGGCTGGCGTGAAGCCGGGCAACATCGTGATTTGGGACCGCAACGCCCGCGACTTGCAGGTTTGCGGATTGACGATCAACACCGACCCCAGCCGCGTGCGCTGCTTCGGGTCGGATGTTTCAGGTTACGAGGATCAGCCGGTGGCGTTTGGCTCGGCCGTGAACGTGAAGCTCTCCAAGATTCTTACGCGCGAGTGCGGCATGGTGATTGGCGTGCCCATCCTCAAGGATCACCAACTGTCTGGCGTTACCTTTGCCATGAAGAACATGTATGGCGTGGTGCAGAAGCCGTTTGAGCTGCATGGCGGGGGCTGCAACCCCGGCGTGGCCGACCTGAACTCGATTCCCGTGGTGCGCGACAAAGTCCGCTTCACCATCGGCGACGCGATGAGCTCGGTTTACGACGGTGGGCCTGGGTTCCAGCCTGAGCGCCTCTGGTACCCCAACGCTCTGATTGTGGGCGAGGATCGCGTGGCCGTGGACCACACCGCGTGGCAGATGATCGAACGCAAACGCGCCGCAGAGGGCCTGAAGACGTTGGAAGGCGCGGGCCGTGCGCCGCTCTACATTGCCACCGCCGCCGACGCTGCGCACAAGCTGGGCGTCAACGATCCGCAGCGCATTCATTTGATGGAAGTTTAGAGCGGAGGATCACCATGGCCGGGGAAACCGATCACAAGCCGGACGAAACACAAACGCCTGTACTCACGCGCCGCGAAGCCATGCTGCAACTGCTGCGTGTGGGCGGCTTGGCGGCTGGCGCAACGGGCGCGGCTATTTGGTTGAACGAGCACAGCTTCAAGCCCGTCCCGGTGCGGGCTGAGCAGGCGCGGCGCGATCATCGCATTGCGCAGGGGCAGGAATTTCCGCATCTGGTTGTGGCGCAGGGCGGGGAACCGCGCGCCCTGGTGCAGCGCGCGCTGGAAGACCTGGGCGGCATGAAGCGTTTTGTCGGCCATCACGATGTGGTGGTGATCAAGCCGAATATTGCTTGGGACCGCACGCCGGAACAGGCCGCCAACACCAATCCCGAAGTGGTGGCCGAGGTGGTGCGGCAGTGCATGCAGGCGGGAGCCAAGCGGGTGATCGTTACCGACGTCAGCTGCAACGAGGCGCACCGCTGCTTTCATCGCTCGGGCATTGAGGCCGCAGCCAAGGCGGAGGGTGCCGATGTTATCCTGCCCGATCCGTCGCTTTTCCGCGAGGTGGATATGGGCGGCGTGGTGCTGAAAAGCTGGCCCGTCTTCACGCCGTTTCTTGAAGCGGACAAGATTATCAACCTGCCCATCGCCAAGCACCACGGGCTGGTCGGCGTCACGCTGGGCATGAAGAACTGGTACGGCATTTTGGGCGGCGAGCGCAATCGGTTGCACCAGCAGATTCACCAGAGCCTGGTGGACTTGGCTAACTTCATGTTGCCTACGCTGACCATGATGGACTGCTACCGCATCCTGCTGCGCAACGGGCCCACGGGCGGCAACCTGGAAGATGTGGCGACCAAGAAGACCATGGTCGCGGGCACCGATCCGGTAGCGCTGGACGCCTATGTGGCCAAAGCGTATTGGGATATGGACCCCGAGAAACTGCCGTATTTGCAGATGGCCGCCGCACGCGGTTTGGGCACCGTGGACTACGATAAGTTGCCGGTGAAGTTCAGTAAGTTGGGGTAGGCAATCGCCACACCGAAGTTAGTGACAGCGGAAATTACGGGTGCTCAAGTCAATCGGCGTGTGTTTGGCACGTATTCAAATAGGCCATCTTGGTATGGCCTTCGAAGGGTTCCTATCATTGAAGCTCCAAACGTTCCGCCAATGGCGTAGATGTAGTACTGAATTAATATCTCCTCTAATCCATCGCCATCCAGATCCGCACGCAATAGCTCTCTTATCACTGCCCCGCACCCACGAAATTCAAAATGTAGATGGGTACTTGATACATCGATAATCGAGATTTCCCCTGAGAGATTTAATTCTTTAAGCGTTAATGCCTTGATGCCCGCGATCATTTCCTCATACTCCGGGCCGATCCACGGCAGCAATCCTATCGGAAGAAGATTTATGTCTGCCACCCCGACGTGTGGGTTACTAAGATAGCTAATAACTGGAAGCCGCGCGAGAGAAACCGCGTCAAGCACAGCATCTGCCGCCTCCAAGAATGCCTCCATCTCCATCGCAAATGTTGTGTAAGCATAGTATCCTGCCGCTCTGGCAGCACGATACTCTCGACACGTTCGGATAACAATTGAACTACCAGAAGCGTTAATGAATTCAACTCCGTCTATGCTCAGGGTTTCTCCAAACAAGATCTGTCGGTCAAGCAGTCCGTCAACATTACCGGCAAGATCGTCGCCGTTCCACTCGCCATCGACAAACTCGATCCTAGTGCTCAAAGGAAACCCCTTGACGTTCGAGACCGCGGACATCAGGTCGAGCAAATTCACATTGCCCGAATCGAACGCACACCTCACAGACGCCAAGATGCTGTCCTTTGCCGCCTGTAATTGGAGCCCAGAAATAAGCCTATTGATCGCTTCGATTTTATCTTCAGCGATTTTAAGATAATACCGGGCCGAAGACTCATCGAAGATCTTATCGCGCTTTCTTAAATTGCATCTTCCGTGAGTAGGTAGATAATTCGAAACGGAATCAATCTGGAATCCCGACGACAGCCCATATTCGATCTTCAGTCGCTCCAGCTTAGCTTGGTCCTTATTAAGAGATCTTGGAAGGATATGATCAATTTGCAGATCCCTAAGCTGGATCAGATCCCCACAGTAGACGCACTTCTTTGAGTAAGCTAACCAAATAGCAGTTCTCTCGATTTCATCATTTGGAGTGCTCATGTCTCCGAGTATAGTAAATCTCCCAAGCGGTCTAGTGCCCTACCCTTGCGGAGATTTAGCTTTTTATCGCAAAGGCGGCAGACTGCCAACGTCAAACTTGCAGAGTCTCAAAAGCGAGATTTGGAATATTCGCTTCGCGACATCTGACGTTCATCGATTCTTCTCTTTCAGACGTATGGATCGAAGCCTGCCGCTGTGCAACAATGCGCAGTAGCAGTCCGCTGTCGATTCTCATGCTTAGGAGCTTCCCCCGATGCGTCTTGCCGTTTTCGCAGTTCTTGTTTTTTCTGCGGCCGCAGGTGTGGCCCAGACCGTTCCCGCAGCCATCTACACTGATCCGCCTGCCGATGTTGCTCATCCTGCGGGCATGGCCGTGCTGCACATTCCCAGCTATGGCGCGCTGATCAATGGGGTGGTCTATCAGCCGTCGGGAGCGGGCTTGCATCCTACGCTGGTGATCTGCCATGGACTGCCGGGTAACGAAAAGAACCTCGACCTGGCGCAGGCCGTGCGGCGCGCGGGATGGAACGCAGTGACCTTCAACTATCGCGGCTCGTGGGGCAGCGCGGGCGTGTTTCGTTTTGCGCAGAACCTTGAGGATGCGGACGCCGTCCTGGCCTATCTGCGCGACCCGGCAAACGCTGCGCGGTTGGGCATCGATACCAAACGTATTGCGATTGCCGGGCACAGCATGGGCGGCTGGGTCACGGTGCATACCGCCGCGCACGATCATGCGCTGATGGGCGCGGTCCTGATCAGCGCCGCCGACATGGGAGCGATCAGCGGGATGCCGCGCGAGAAGGTTGTCGCCCTGATGGCTGACAACAAAGAGACCCTGGCTGGAGTTACGGCGGAGAGCATGGCCGATGAAGTTACTGTGAACGCCAAGGCGTTTGGGTTTTCAAATGCGGTTACCGGACTTACACAGACGCCGCTGCTGGTGCTCTCTGCCGACGATGGACTTGCGCCGCAGACGGATGCGCTGGTGAAGGCCATCGAGGCAAATGGCGGCAAGAAAGTGACGGCGATCCATGTGGCCACGGATCATGGCTGGTCCGATCACCGGATATTGCTGGAGAGCACGATCATCAACTGGATTGCAGGGCTGAAGTAGGAAGACGCTTTAAGTGGCACGCTTTCCCAGGTCTCAAAATCGAGACCTGGGGCCCAGCTTTGGCGCAACTTCAAGCGGTTAGAGAATCAGATGCTTCACCCTGCGCCTTTTTTCTGGCGCAGGGAAGGGAACGGCGAACTCACTTGTGCCGCGCAAGCGGCGTCTGCCCCAACGCAGGGGTTTAGGACAGGTGGGTGAAGGGGTGAGCGGCAAGTTTGCGCGGCAACAGGGGCGGCAGCAGTCCTGCGGTGGAGCTGCCCATGACTTCAAGGAAGGCTTTGCGGAAGGCGAGCATTTCATCGGCGGTGCCGACGGTGATGCGCACATGCGTAGGCCAGGCCGGCCAGACGCGGCCGATGAAGATTTCTTTTGCCGCCATAGCTGCCATCACTTCCTTGCCGGGACGCCGCACGTCGACCATAAAGCAATTGCTCTCGGAGGGCGTGCAGGCGTAACCATTGCTCGTAAGCCAGGCGATGGTTTCCGTGCGCGTATCGCCGATGATCTTCTTGCGTGTGGGGACGAGCGTCTGGTCGCGCAAGCTGGCGCTGGCCGCGGCAACCGCGGTGATGGGCAAGGCACTCATGCCGCCGAGAGCGGTAAGCTTGGCCAGCAGCTCCGGCTTGGCGACAACAAAGCCCATGCGCAGTCCGGCCATGCCATAGAGCTTGGAGAAGGTGCGCAACACAATCACGTCCTTGCCTGCCTTTACCAAGTCGAGCGCAGACGAAGCATCGGAGAAGTGGATGTAAGCTTCGTCGATAAGTAACACAGAACCTTTGGGCAAGTGATCCACGGCGTAATTGATGTCTGCGCGGCTGGTGAGGGTTCCAGTGGGATTGTTCGGGTTGCAGATATAGATAACTCCGGGCGCGGAGGAAGCAGCCATCATGGCTTTGACGTCGTGCGTGGCAGCTCCCTTGGGGTCGGCCAGCGGCACCTTGATAACTGGCGCGCCAGAGACTGCTGCGGCCCAGATTGGCGCTTCATAGCCGGGATCGGCAAGGACTACGGGCTTGTCCTTGTTAGTGAACGCCAGAATTGTGTAGTGGAGCGGCTCACTGGAGCCGGGGAAGGCCAGCACGGACTGCGGATCAATTCCCTCGATTTGCGCGAATGTTTCGATTAACTCTTCTTGTATCTTGAACTCGTAGCGGCCGCCCTTGGGGATGATATCGATGATGGCCTGACGCGCTGCCTGGCTGGGGCCGAGGGGGTTCTCGTTGGCGTCGATATGAATGCCTTTATTGGGATCGGCGAACTTGGGGCGTTCGGCAAGTGCGAGGCGGGATTCGGTAAGAATGGGCAGGGTGGCCAGGGCCGATGCTCCGGCAGCGAAGCGGAAGAAGGAGCGGCGCGAAAGGCTTCTACAGACAACAGCGTTGACGGATGGAAACATGGGCAGGCCTCCTTGGGGCGAGAATGATTTGGGTACAGATCCCCTGTGTCCGCTGGAAGCCAGCAGGCAAGGATGAAATTTGAGTATGGAAGCGGAGGAATGAGGGTTCCATAGTTAAAAATATTTTTGCTGCACCGGGAGGGCAAGAAAGAAGTGGAGAGGGGCAAGGTGCTGACCGGATGATTGCGCACCTTGAGTTCATGCTGTCCCAGGTCTCAGAAACGAGACCTGGGGCACCCAAGGTGGTACAAGTCCAAGCAGCAAGAGGACCTTGTTATGGGCTGATCCCTGCCCCACTGCTGGTGTGGTTAGCCCCGGTCGTAGAAGCGGAAGAAGAGCGAGGGCTTGGCGACCGGCTCGGCTTTTGCGACCAGCTCCGCTGTCTGCTTGTCGCTCAAGGGCGTAAATTCCCGCGCCAGATGCACGTTTTCTTCCAGTTGCGCGACGGTGTCGCAGCCGATGATGACGGTGCTGACGGGGCGCGAAAGGGTGTAATACATGGCTTCGCGCATGGTCAGGGTGCCGGGGGTGGTGGTCTGGATCGTCATGCCTTCCCAGGAGTGCTTCTGCTGCTCGATGGAGGGGGGCGTCCAATTGGAGAGCAGGCGGCTGCGGCCGGGGATCTTCATGCCGATGATGCCCATCTGCTTTTCGACGGCCAGGGGCAGCAGGTCCTGGTTGAAGCTGTAGTGGTGCGGGTCGGCGGCGTTGATGGCCATCAGAATGGTGTCAAAGGGGTGGCGGCGGATGCACTCCATGAGGGCGTCGGGACGGTAGTGGCCGGTGACGCCGAGGAAACGGACGACCTTTTGCTGCTGCATCTCTACGAGCGCTTCCATCACTCCCTTTACACAAAAGGTAATTTCTACCTTCAACCCCGCTTGGCGGTAGATTGCCGCCTTGCAGGGTGGGCTGCTGCGGGACAGAAATGCTATG
>Ga0255354_1001173_pt1 | contig 15510 bp, 7 predicted proteins | sample HBST50metaG_FD_189942 | JGI IMG/M metagenome (GOLD analysis project Ga0255354, IMG submission 189942) | Peat soil microbial communities from Stordalen Mire, Sweden - H.B.S.T50 | ecosystem: Environmental > Terrestrial > Soil > Wetlands > Peat | place: Sweden: Norrbotten County, Stordalen Mire...
CTCCGAAAGGCTGACGTGCACACTTCTTACGACCAGTCGTGTCCACTTCAATCAATCGTGGACACATACGGTCCCATCCCTCACAAAGCCCCACCCCTCGTCCAGACGGCCAGAACGTCACGCTTACCATTCGTTCTATGCCGGATCAGTATGACCGGTCGTGTCCACCTGAATTGATCGTGGACACATACGGTCCTATCCATCACAGAACCCCAACCCCGATAAAGACGGCCAGAATGCCATGCTTACGGACAAGAGGCTTCATTGGATTTTGATGGAGAAATGCAAAAGCACCCTGGTCTCCTTGACTTTCCACTTCGGCAACGAAGACCTGCCGGTGAGGGCCCCTGCTGCGTTCCAGGGTGGCTCCCCTCTTCGCTCAGATATGTTGCTGTCGTTCTGCTCTAACGCTGGTGGATGCGATAAGCCTTCACTTCAGTCCTCAACGGAGTCCCAACCAGCTTTGAACTGGCGAGCAGAACTTCGAAGAAAGGGAAACGTCCGTTCGGAGCCTTCTGGCGAATCGTGGCAAGACCTTCGCTCGAGGTAACCCACTCCCCTGCCGCGAGAGTAGCCTGCGAGTCCGTCCCCGCAATAATCATGGCGTAGCGGCGTTCGCTCAAATTCGGCAAGAAGGCAACGATGCTATACCCGCGGTTAGGCTCTCCAAAGAGCTCATAAACAGACAACTCGCCCGCTATTGGTGCGCGATTGACGATGAATGTATGGTGGAGTGAAGCGTCATATTCCACATAAAAATTCATCCGGTCTTTATACAGATTCACCCATGGATTCGACTCCGGGCCTCCGATGAGGATGACGTTGTTCGCTTTGATGCTATCGGGAGTGTAAGCGCGGGCAGAGGCCAGTTTGAGCTTTGTCGAGTGCGAGTCCAACTGCATTACTCGCTCTGCAACTTGAAAATCTCCTACGCTGCCAAGGTTACGGCCCAGAATCATATTGACTGTATCCCGCATCTCGGGAGTCAGGGCGGAAAGGTCGGCGCGGTTCTTGTACTTGTAATCCAGATAGTCGTCCAGCGAAACGGGCTGCTTGAGAATATCTTCAACAAGCGCAAGAGAGGTATCCGCGGTAACAATATCAACTTCTTCGTTTGTACCGAGAAACTCCACCCAGAGTGCTTGGCGCACAGGATCAGACTGCCAGGGGTGAATCTCAGCGCGAAACCCCCAGTTTTGCCAAAGCAAAAAACACACACTACAGCCAAGCAGGACAGCGCATCCGGCAGCCACCCAAAAGCCTTTGCCGAAGGACTGCCATTTTCTCGATCCCGCCGAGCTTGCCTGAGATTCTTCCGGTTCGATACCGCTCGCAACGAGAGGGAGACCAAGATCGGCGTCGAGTAAGCCTTGGTTGCCTGGCATCTCATCCCCAATTTCGAGCGGACGGCGGCAGAAGACGGGAATGTAAGCGCCGCGAGGAATTCCAACCAGAAGAGTCTCGTTCGCGCCCTCAGCCTCGAAGTAGTGTCCCAGACGTTTTCGCAGTTCGGTCACGTTCACTCGAACGATATTGTCAAGACTCGTATCGTATTCGCCAGACCGGCCGAACACGGCTCTGCCTATCTCCTGCTCGTGGATGGAGGTGGCCCCTGACTTGACAGCCTGTGTGCCGATGTACTGAAGCAACTCCCTGAGTCGCTGGGCGCGCTTGAATTCCTGGCTGCTCAGGACGCGCTCAATCAACTCCCAACGCTCGGCAGCGCTGATCTCCGTATGGTCTGGCTCAGCGGCTATTCTGGTCACTCATTCCTCCAATAGCCAATGCCGGAAAATCGTACGCATACAGTCCCGGCCGCAAAAACAACAACAGCCCATTGTAGAGGAAGACAGTGCAGAAGCAATATCGCCCGTGCCCTACGCATATGCCGCGACAGCCGGTAACTATCATTATTGCAGTAGTATACAACCAATATGCGGCGGCCTACAGCCAGTCATAAGCCTTCAGATTTAAAGAGCTGATGAATAATCTGAACGTCAAACCTGCGCAGCAACCACCGCAAAGCAAAACTTATCCGGAGACGCAGACGCCAGAACATCTTCGCCCCAGAGATTCCGGGCAGCCATGCCCGCAATCAAAACATATTCCGAGTTTGCAAATATTCTTTAGCCCATCAACATGAAAGCCACCAAATTATGAGTTAGTCGGGCATTTCTGACACTACCGGGAAATCACGGATTAGCCGCGGCGCACAGCGGTGAAACAGCGTCTGACATGGACGGCGGAGGCAGGGCTCTCCCCCAGTTGGTCGGCGCCGATCCCATGATAAACACAAGCGTTCCTCCTTGTTCGATCTGGCGATGGCGGAACCACGCGTTAGTGAGAGGTTCGCCATTGAGGGTCGCTGACTGAATGTAACGGTTGATATGTTCGCTGTCCAGATTGCGCGCCACAATGTGCAATGACTTACCGGAGGAGAGTTTGATTACGGCCTCAGGATAACTTGGGGTCCCAATAAGATAAATATCCTGTCCGGCATTGGGATAGAAACCAAGTGAGTTGAAAATGAACCAGCTTGACATGGCGCCGGAGTCGTCGTTGCCCGGAATTCCGCTGCGCCGGTCCGTGAACGACTTATCCAGAAGAGCCGTAATAACCTCTGCTGTCTTATCGGGCCGTCCTGCCCAGTTATATAACACCGGAATCAGAAAGCCTGGTTCATTGGTTACATCAAAGTGCTGGCGGTAAAAAATATTGTCCAGGCGGCGCACAAACGTTTCATTGCCGCCTGTCAGCGCGATCAGCCTGCGGACATCCTGCGGAGCATAGATGGAGTACGTCCAAAGATCGCCCTCGTAAAAAAAGTCTGGCCAGGTTCCGCGCACCAGAAAATTGGGCTCAGCCCAGGTACCATCGGGATTTCGAGGCCGCAGAAAACCACGGAAGCCCTCGGCGGAAAGGTCTTTGTCCCAAAGGTTTTCCCAGTTGTGAGCGCGGCTGGCGAACAACTTCGCTTCGGCGGTTCGATTCAGACCACAGGCCACCTCTGCAATCGCGAAGTCGTCATAAGCGTACTCCACGGTCCGCGAGCCAGAGCGCTCATCGGCAAGAGTTACATAGCCTTTTGCATTGTAATCGAGAATGCCGCCGCGGCCCTCCTTCTGCGCATTAACTGGCGGAACAGAGGCGTCCTTTAACATCGCTTCAAAGGCAGTGGCATAATCGATGCCCCTCAATTCTTTTACCCAGGCGTCCGCAATCACCACATTGGCATTGCTTCCGCCTTGCGTGCGGCCATTGTCATTGCCGCTGCGCGCGTCGGGCATATAGCCTGTGTGACGATAGATATCGATCAGCGAACGGATCACATCGCGCTGCCGTTCGGGAGCGATGAGAGTAAGTAGCGGGCCAGAACTGCGATAGGTATCCCAGATGGCGTAGTAATCATCGTAGTACGGCTCGGTTGATTGCCAAAGCGGATTTTCGCCATTGCGATCAGATGGCATCAGCATAGTGTGATACATAGCGGTATAAAACTGGACGCGCTGGGAGTTAGTCTCGCCATGAAGATCAATCTTCGATAAAGCCTGATTCCATGCGCTCACCGAAGCCACGCGTACCCTGTCGAAGTTCCAGCCTGGAGCTTCCTGCTGTACGTTGCTCCGCGCTTGCTCTGTGCTGACGAACGAAATTCCAACCTTGGCTTGTACCACTTGCGCCGCGTGAGTCGGCAAGGTGAATGCCACTCCCATAGCATGGTCTCCGCTGACAGAGGCATCCTTTGCGGAGGAGAGAACGCTGTCCGTCCATGTCTGAACGCTGGCTGCCGGCGTGTCAAGAACAATATAGAAGTAAACCTTGTACTCTCCGCCCTTGTTCCATCCGCCGGTATATCGGCCGACGCCCTCGGCTTCGCGATTGGATATCAGATGCACCTCCGCACCAAGAAAGCGCTGCGACTCCGAGCCCGTTCCTTTGTTGAGACAGCGCGCCAGGTTGACCGTGATGTGCGACCGCGATGAGGCCGGAAACGTATATCGGTGAAAGCCCACGCGGCGCGTTGCAGTCAGTTCCACCCGCGTGTTGTAGCGCGTCAGTTTCACCGCGTAATAACCTGGATGATTGACTTCATCCGAGCGCGCCGACTTGATATCTGCCAGATTGAGAGGCCCGGTCACAGGAGCGACAAGAACGTTTCCGTACTTGCCAGAAGCCCCGCTGAGGTGCAGATGACTGAATCCCAAAATGCGGCCAGCGCTCATATAGCCGAATTTGGACGGCGTGCCGTCGAAACTCTCCATGTCGGGTCCGAGCTTGACCATGCCGAAAGGCATAGCAGCCCCAACAAATGTATTTCCGCCCCAATCGACGCCGAGAAACGGATACACACTTTGAACATAGCCGGACTTAGCGGCAGAGTGGCCGCCCTGAGCGTGACCCCAAAAAGAAACAATCATAACCATCGAGCTCAGCAGTACAAAAAGAAATCTCGAACCAGGCATTGAATCGCGTCCCGTGCAGAGCAGCATTACAGTTTCTCCCATAGGGAGTATATATGCTTCGGTAATCTCCGGCCATTTCTGTCCAGCGAATCGGCGCATCTTTCTCGAACTGGTCTTTCCATGTCAAAGTAAGCAACCGGAACCATGCCTCATCTATATGCTTGGAGCGAAGAATGTGACTGGTCTTGACGTGGCGTCTTCGATCGGCTGGCTGCTTATCCAGCTCAACATTCACTGATTAAGAGGTATAAAGGCTACTGCCGCCATCCTGCGCTCATTAATGCCCTCACCGGCGCATGTTCTAACCGTAAAAATGGAAACTCTTACCGAACCTTCACTTGCGTAACATTGCTGCGGTCTTGATGATGGATGTCGCGTTCTCTGGTTGGAGCGAACTGGAGTTCTCTGCCTCGAATACTCAGCAGAGTCTTTCCAGTTGAGAAAAAATACCGCGCTGGAATCGAGACAGCCAAGGGTTCCAGAAGAATTGCGCTGCTTGGAGTTTTCATGATTGGCCTTGTATTTCCGCTGACAGCAAGATCGATGGTTGTGTTTTGTCAACGTCTTGCCATAGCGTTTTTCCTTGCCGGGCTTATGCCGCTTTCTCTGGCAGCCCAGATGGTCTCTCCGGAGATCGACAGCCAGCCAGGTCCATTCTCTTATTATAGTAAGCCGACAGACGAGTTAGGCGTGTTTCATGCTCCCTCTGGGACCGAAGTCACGCCGGAAGGATACCTGTACACCGGGTTTGGCGAGCTGATGTTTTTTGTGGGGCCGGAACAGACGCCTGTCTCGTCGCGCGTAAGAACGCTTGAAGACGGCTACCTGCCGGTGCTCTCTTACACTGTCACTCACCTGGGCATCGAATATCGCTTCACAATGTTCTCCGCCTCGCTCGGAGCAGGGCAATCGCAGGGACCGGTGGTTAACTTTGTGCGGGTTACAGTTAAGAATCCGAGCATCCTGCCTAGAACCGCGTTCTTAACAACTGCGATGCGCTACCAGTCCGAACAGACCACCGAAATGGCATCGGGCGACAACCGGTTTCGCCGCCCCATTGAGGCAACCGGGATTGGACAGTTTCATCAGCCAGGCGAGGTCTTCAGCAAAGAATGGACCTATAGTTGCCAGGGCAATGCCTTTCTGCGCGATGGCCGCGCTGTGTACTTGTTCCCGCAGCAGCCCGCGCCGCGGCTTGCGCTCACTCTGCGCAGTCATTACAACCGTGAGCGCGCCCTTGTGGCGACAAAACTTGACATTGAACCCACGACGCCAACAAGCGCGGCGGCTTACACAGTGACACTGGCTCCGGGCGAGAGCCGGTCGCTCGACTTTCTGATGCCGCTTGAGCCAGTCCCGGCTGGAACTCCAGAGTTTGCCAAGCTTGCTGCGGCGCGCTTCGATGACGCGCACCGGGAAGTAGTCACCTTCTGGCACGAGATGCTTGGCCGCGGAATGGCGATCGAGTTGCCGGAAACAAAGGCTAGTGACACATTTCGCGCCAGCCTTGTCTACAGCCTGCTGGCCTTGAATGTCGTCGATGGTCAGTTTGTGCAAACCGTAAACCAGTTTCAATATCATCGTTTCTACCTTCGGGACTCAGCGGATTTTGTACGCATGTACGATGCAACAGGCTATAGCGATATCGCGGAACAAGTGCTCAGCCTGTTCCCCTCTCGCCAGGAACCAGATGGAAACTTTCTCTCGCAGCCCGGCCAGTACGATGGCTGGGGTGAGGCACTGTGGGCCTTCGGCGAGCACTATCGTCGAACCCGCGATCTGCGTTTTGCCGAGAGAGTCTATCCGCTGGCGGTGCGCGCCGTGGACTGGCTGATAAAGGCGCGCGCGGCCGATCCGCTGCACATCATACCGATGAGCGATGTGAAAGACAACGAGCATGTGGCGGCGCATCTCACGGGATACAACTTCCTCGCGCTCGATGGGCTTAAGTCGGCCATAGAACTGGCCCAGGCCACCCGTCACGCGGACGATGCACGGCGATTTCAGAAAGAGTACGACGACTACCGTGCCAGCTTCTTCAGGTTACTCGATACCGCAACGCAAGAAGATGGCGGGTATATCCCTCCATCTTTGGACAGCAAAGGGTGGAAGGGAACGGATTGGGGTAACCTGCTTGCGGTTACACCCGAGCCTGTGCTTGACGCGCATGACCCACGAGTTACGGAAACGCTCCGGCACGTGCAGGCACGCTACCAGGAGGGCATCGCTACCTATACAGAGCCGGACGACGGCCAATTTCTGCACCACTACCTGACCATCAAGAACACACTAACTGAGCTGGTGCGCGGCGATGACGAACAAGTCATCCGCGAATTCTATGCGGAGCTGTTGCATACCAGTTCGACTCATGCCGGATTCGAGTATTCGATTCGCCCCTGGGGCAGCCGCGACTTTGAAGGAAACCTGGCGCCGCACGGCTGGTTCGCCGCCGACTATCGCAACCTGCTGCGGAATATGATGGTGCGGGAAGAGGGCGATACGCTCCATCTGCTTTCGGCTGTCTCGCCGGAGTGGATTGCAAAGGGAAAAACCATCCGCGTTGAGCGCGCTCCCAGCTACTTTGGGCCTGTCGACTTTGTGCTGGAAATGCCGGATGACAGCTCTGCCGTGCTGCATCTGCATACTTTGTTTCAGATGCCTCCGCATAAGCTGGTTCTGCATCTGCCGTGGTTTATGCAGGCGTCCTCCATTTCAGCCGACGGCGCCACGCTGCCAATTAGTGATAGTAGCGTCGTTTTGCCTGTCGGCGCCAAAGAGGTGAGGATAGACTGGCATCGTAAACCTCATGCAGGAACAATGAGCTATGCGAAGACCGTCGAAAGCTACAAAGCGGAGTATCGCAAGAGGTACGATCATTTACTGGCTACTGGAGAAATGTCGCCCGCAACCGATACGTGGAGCGTGCCCGAGAACTGAGCTGCCTTGCTATAGCTTGATGAATATCTTCCGGCGGTAAAGTACAAAGATTGGAAGATAACAAACCAGGACAAAGAGCATGGAGTAGAGCATCGAGACAAAAGGCGGAGGGCCTAGCCAGCGCGGCAGCAAGTGAAAGAGGCAGCGCTGAAGGTTTCCACCATCAGACAGATGGATGGCGGAGAGGACCGGAGCAAGAGCTTCCGAAAGCACATAAGCTGTAAGCGCATTCGTGCCGAATGCCAGCCATGGCGTAAGACCTCGTCGGAACGGATGCGGTCCATCAATGAGCCAGTAAAGCAACGCGAATAGAGCCATCGAAATGCCCGCTGTGAATAGGACATAGGAACTGGTCCACAGCCGCTTATTTAGGGGAAAGTCCTGTGCCCAAAGCAGCCCGCAGGTCAGCAGAATGAGACCACCGGAAAACAGCGCCGCGGACTTCTTCCAGACCGGACGATCTGTCACGATCCAGGCGGCTGCGAGTACGCCAAATAAAGTTGTGGCCAAAGCCGGCAGCGTGCTTAATAATCCCTCGGGATCATAAAAGCCCTGATGATACAAGTGGGCCGATGGAACGAGAAGACGGTCAAGCCATGCGGCCAGATTGCCATAGCGGTCAAGGATTCCGACGGTAACTCCAGGCAGGCCAATACCGGGCACCGGCACATGCAGCAGCAACCACCAGTAACCAGCCAACGCTGCTATGCAAGTTATCGCGCTGGCCGCAAGCCTCCCGGCAAGAAAAATAACGCTGGCCAATGCATAGCACAGCGCAATGCGCTGCATCACGCCATAGTAACGAAGGTGGCTGAGATCGAAGTAGGGCAGTGCGTTCAGTATGAGTCCAACGGCAAAGATCAGTATGGAGCGCTTACACACCTGAAGCAGAATAACGCGCCGAGAAACACCTCGATCGAGGCGCGCTCCGAACGATAGCGTGATCGACGCGCCGACGATAAACAGAAAGAGAGGGAAAACGACGTCGGTCAGCGTGCAACCATTCCAAGCCGAATGCCTGAGTTGTGCATAGGAGGCCGCGCCATCACCGGCATTGTTGACGAGTATCATAAGGGCAACCGTCAGGCCGCGCAGCACGTCGAGCGATTGCATGCGCGCTCTGCTCCGCGAAGGCGATTGCATTGTCTTATCGGACTGCTGATCCTGTGGAATCTCGATGGACACGATTCACTCCGTATCGATAACTTCGCGTGAGGCGTATGCGGGTGAGAGCGAACGCGCAGCAAGCTATTTTAATCATAACTGTATTTGGAAGAGTTTCGAGCAAGACGTTACTAAGGATCGTCTGATTGAATCTATTTTTTGAAAGGGAGCAATTAAAGCAGTGTTGTTTCAAAACATCGGCTTTCACCACAGGCTGTTAAGTAACAAGCCATAAATAGACGGGTTTCATTTATGAAGTGTTGCTTCGATAAAAGCAAACGGATGCAAATTCAAAAAAAGCGCGAGGGAACGAATGTCCCTCGCGCTTTTTGGAATGTTAATTGTTAGAAGGTGAACTTCGCAGCGAACTCCATAGTGCGCGCCTGATAGCTCGGCGTACTCGAGACCCCTGTGATGGTTCCCACAGTAGCGGAGCTGGAGATAGCAGCATTCGGCGTGAGAAAGTTGGGGTGGTTGGCGAGGTTGAAGGCGTCAGCGCGAAGCTGAACGTTGTAGTGGTCCATCCACCTCGTGTTCTTTTGGAGGCTTATATCCCAGTTCTGGAAGCCCGGCCCGCGCAGCATGTTGTAGCCGGAGGTGCCATATACGCCGCCAGCCACGCCATTCGCATCGGTCGGAATGGAGAAGGCTGGTGTCATCACCTCACCCCCAGCCGGTAGGGTTGGTACGTTGGCCAAGTTATTGTTGAACCATTGGTTGCGAGTTTTGTGTTTGGGATAGAGTGGCGCTCCGGCAACCCGATTTGCGCGACCGTTCACCACACCGGCGCATGTCGTCTTTACACCACCAATAGTACATGCCGTGGAAGCCGTGTACGTGACGGAGAACGGCTGGCCGGATTGGATATCGGCGGCGCCGGAAATCTGCCATCTTTTCACAAACTTGTTAACCAAGGGGCCTGCATTGCCGAAGAGCAACTGTCCCTGCCCCAGAGGCAGCAAGTAGGAGTAGTTGAGTTGGAGCACCTGCGGAGTGATGCCGTTGATAGGACCGTAGGAGTCCCGTGGATACTTGCCTGACGGATCTTCGATGTTTTCGGTACCCAGTACGCGTGTCCACTGGTACTCGGCGCCGAAGGCGAGGCCCTGCGAGTACTGCTTGTGCAGGCCCACTTGCAGCGAATTCATGGTGCTGTGATACATGGGGGTCATGACCTGCGTAATAGCGCCGAGGACAGGGAAGGGTGCGGTTGCCGCTGCGGTCTTCGTAACGTCGAAGGGATCGGCCAGGTTGAGGTTGGGGTTGACGGCGCTCGCTGTGTTCGCGACCGTATAGCCGCTGTAGTTATTCTGCTTCAGGTTATGCTGGCCCACGTAGCCCACGCGCAGGTCGAGGCTATGACGGAACTGGTGTTCCAGCGCCAGGTTGTACTCCTCGGTGTAAGGGGTCTCCAGATTGTGCTCGGCGAAGACGCCGGGCCGCGCGCCCGCAGCTCCCGTGCCCGAGAAAGGCGCGCTCATAGTGAAGGTCGAAGTAGCCGAGTAGGCCGCCGTATTGGTGTAGGTCTGCGTGGCCTGGAAGGGCAGATCGCCGAAGATGCCGGTGCCCACATAGGATGCGGGCAACAGATTGAAGTAGATGCCGGCAGCGCCGCGCAGCACGGTGTTCGGCATCAATTGATAAGCAAATCCCAGACGCGGCGCAAAGTTCTTGGTGTCGCGGCCCAGATAGGCGAAGGGATTGTTCGACATGCCCGACGCGGAGGAAAGCGCCAGCAAATTGTTGTTGGTCAGCAACGTCTGATACGCGCTGACAATGGTGGAAGGATAGGCGTTGCCGAAGACCACAACCTGGCTCTTGGCGGGAATCCACAGTGAGTCCTGATTGTAGGGGCCGGGCGCAAACCACTGCAGGTCATAGCGCAGGCCGACGTTAATGGTCAGCTTGGGCATCGGCTTCCAGTCGTCCTGGATATAGCCGCCCCACTGGCTGGAGATGTTGCGTGTAATCAGCGATGCCGGTGTATTTTGCGCGGTTTGAGACGGCAGGCCGAGCAGGAAGTCCGCAAGGGCCACGCCGGTGTACTGATTGGCGAACGTATAGGAACCGCGCGGCGGGCCGTTGCTTCCACCAGCCGAAACGTTCCAGTGGTTGTCGTACAGATATGAGAAGCCGGCCTTGATGGTGTGTTTGGACAAGACCTTGGTCAGAGAGGTATTGACCTGGCCTGCCTGCTCCAGATCCTTCGATCCCGACTCGCTAACCTTGGTGATGTTGCTGATGTTGATCGTGGGAGCGCCCTCGATCAACTGCGTGCTCAGGCCGGGGATAATCGACTCCCAATTGGTGCCCACATTCTGCGGAGTGCGGTAGATAGGCAGATGGAAGTACGAACCGTTCGCGTCGAAAACCAGGCTCGGCGAGAAGGTGTGCGTGTAGCCGAGAATGAACTGGGAGTTGTGCTCGCCGTCGCCGGAATTGCCGCCCTGCAGGCTGTCGCTGCCCACGGTGGTGTTGGGGCCATAAAAAGCGCGCAGCCAGGTGAAGCGGATGTTATTGTTTTCGTTGATCTTGTGATCGAAACGCAGCGAGATACGATCGACGGTATTTTTGTACGGAACGTTTTCGTGGGCGTTAAAGGCGCCGATGGCGGTTGCCGATGAATCGTCTGGCATCGGATAGAGGAGATTCAACAGTTTGGTACTTACGGAATTGATGCTCCCGGAGGGAATCTGGTACCCATTCGGACAGGTCGCCGTACCATAAGCAAATGGGGATCCAGTCGTCGACGTGGGGTCCGTGATCAACGTCGGGAAGCATCCTGCGCGCTGCGGAACGCTTGGCTGCTGCGTACTCTCAGGAGTCGACTGCGTGAGGCGGAAGCCCTCGTAGGCGAAGAAGAAAAATGTGCGGTCCTTGCCGTTGTACAGGTGGGGAATGAAAACCGGTCCGGCGAAGTTGCCGCCGAACTCGTTGCGCTCGTAGGGAGGCCGCTTCGCCGTCAAAGCGGGAGCAACAAAGGAGTACGACTTGGCTGCGGTGCCCTTGGAACGGTTGTACTCGAGCAACTCGCCGTGGAAGGTATTGCCGCCACTAGCGCTCACGACCGTTATCACGATGGGCTGGGTGTACTCGGCCGGCGCGCCTGTGGCCAGCACCTTGAACTCAGCCAAGGCGTCCAGCGAAGGAACCTCAGGCTCGGCGCGTTGCAGGGTGATCTCGGCATTGGTGACGCCATCCAGTGTGCTTTCCAGGCCGCCATAGGAGTTGCGGCTGCCGGTGCCGGCGGCCAAGGTGAGACCGCGGGTGGCCATCTGATCCTGCGCTCCCACGCCTTGCACACCGGGCGAAAGCGCGACCAGGCCCATGACGCTCAAACGTCCATTGAGCGGGGTGTTTTGAATGGCTACGCTGTCAATGACCTGGCCGACGGAAGACTGCTCGGTCTGAATGACGGGAGGAGCGCTGGTAACGGTGATTGTCGATTGATCTGAACCCACCTGAAGTTGCGCGTCGATCACCATTACCTGATCGATCTGAAGCGTGATGCCACTTTGCTCCAGGACCTTGAAGCCGGCCTTGACAACTTTCACGCTGTAGCTGCCGGGTTGCAACTGGGTAACCGTGTAGGAACCGGAATCGGATGTTGTGACGGTGCGTGTGGCGTTGGTGTCCACATTGCGAACGGTGACGCCTGCGCCGGCTACGATTGCTCCCGTAGCGTCTGTAACTGTTCCGGTTATTGAACCGGTGATACCTTGGGCCTGAGCCCCAGGTGCCAGAGCAAGCATGAGCAGCAGGCTGGCAAAAAGGGCGGAATGCGCAATGCAGGATTTTGCATATAGCGTTCCCCACCCCTTTGTGAATTTGTGTGCGAATAACTTCATTACTGCCTCCAAATTCGTTATTTTTGAAAAAATGTTGAATTGTACGATCGCGTCATTGCAAAGCGTGGCTGTCTCCAGGATTGCAGATATGGAATAGCCTCCCGCAACTTGCGCGAATTTAATGCATCTGCATCCTGCATCGCTCCGGCAACGATAGACAAGTGAATTCACTGTAAGATAGCCGTGAGAAGCACAGGTTAAGAATTCGGCCATCAATTGGGTTGGTCGCTCATCTCGAAGACCAGCTCCCCGCCGGCCACAATCTCGGAATGAAGTATGAAGGTGCGATCAAGAACTACGCCATTAAGGCGCACCGAGCGCACATAGAAGTTTCCCGACTCAGCGCCTTTGGCCAGGATGTGAAGCCTGCGGCCGTGGCCGACGTTTACGGTCGTTTCATCAAAGCGCGGAGTGCCGATGGAGTAACGTGGCGCGCCGGGCGTGACCGGGTAGAAGCCGAGCGCAGAGAGAACGTACCAGGCTGAAATCTGGCCGGCATCGTCGTTGCCGGGCAGGCCGTCGTTGCTGTCGCGATAGAGTGTCGACATCACCTCGTGAACGTGCAACTGCGTCTTTGCCGGCACGCCAGCGTCATTGTAAAGATAGGCGATGTGGTGGCTGGGCTCATTACCGTGATCGTAGTAGCCGTCGGCGAAGAGCGCGTCCAACTTCTTTTCAAAGGCTTCGCGGCCGTGGACAGCCTCAATCAGCCCCGGAATGTCCTGGAGAACGAAGAATGTGTACACAAACGGGGTCGACTCGGTGATGTAGGAGGATATGGCGGTCGGGTCGAAGGGAGAATCCCAAGTACCGTTGGCGTGCCGCCCGCGCGCAAAGCCGGTCTCTGGATCGATTACATTCCGGTAGTTCTGAGCGCGCCTGGCAAAGATTTCGGCATCCGCTCCATGACCCAATGCGCCCGCCAAAACGCTCACCACATAGTCGTCATAAGCATATTCGAGGGTACGGGAGACCTGCTCGTTCTTGTGGAAGGCGTCAGGCACGTGATCTTCGAGCGGAATATAGCCGTATTTGAGGTAGGAGCCTAACGCGCGCCGGCCCTGGCCATCGCGGTAGAGTTCCTCCGTTTTCGGATGTTCCATTGCATTTCTGCGCATCAGCTGATAGGCCTTCTCCGCATCGAAGCCGCGAATTCCCTTCACATAAGCGTCTGTGATAATGGCGCCCGTATGGTCACCCACCATCTCGGATGTGTAACTGTTCCAGGCAGGGAAGACGGGCAGAAAGCCTCCTTGTTCTCCCTTTGCTATGAGCGACTTGACCATATCGCGTTCGCGGTCCGGATCGAGAATGGTCAGCAGCGGATGGACCGCGCGGAAGGTATCCCAAACCGAATAGTCGCAGTAATAGGTAAAGCCTTTGGCTGTTTCGACCGTGCCGCCGCCAAACCGTGGATAACTCCCGCTGTGATCGCTGAATATCCGGGGCAGAAGCATGGCGTGGTAAAGAGCGGTATAAAAGATGCGCCGGTCAGCAGAGTGGCCCGCAATTTGGATCGAATCGAGTGCGCTATTCCAGGCAGTCTGGGCGCGCGCAACTGCCGCGTCGAAGTCCCAGTCCGGCATCTCCACAGAAAGATTGCGGCGCGCTTCTTCGATGCTGGTGAACGAAGTGCCAATACGGACCTTGACCGCCTCGTTGGCAGGCAGTTCAAAAGAGACAAATGCCCCCGGTCTGCTCGTGGTTGAACTCTGTTCGAGTGCGCCCTCGTAACGATGCGAGCCGACCCACGTTCCACCCACTTTGAATGGATGATCGAACTGGATGACGACATAACCGGAGAAGCCCGCGGGTTGGCCCTCGCCGGCGTAGATTCGATAGACCGGGTTCTCTCCCGTAATCTCCTGCCGCACCGGATCGATGCGAATGTTGCCGTTACCCCGCCGCACGTTGTTTTCCACCGACAACCAGCCTGTCTTTTCTCCGGCTGCGAAGCGAAAGCGCATCATTCCGGAGCGTTGCGAACCGGTTATATCGGCGTGAATTCCGCTGCCGGTAAGGTCTACCGAGTAGAGATATGGGCGGGCGTGTTCACTGGCCCGCGAAAAGGAAGAGGTCTGCTTGGTCGCACCTAGCTTCGCTGGGCTGGCCATCGGCATGACAGTGAAGCTGCCATAGTCCTGCGCGCACGAACCGCTGAGAAAATGGCTGCCGCGAAAGCCTTGAATCTGGGTGTCGGCCGCATAGTAGGGCGCCACGCATTTGCCTTCGCCTGCGCGAGTCTGCGGAGTCCATTGGGTCATGGCAAACGGAAACCCGGTCGCTGGAAAAGTCTGCCCGTCCGCGGCAGTGCCGATCATCATGTTGACCTCGTCGGCGGTGGGTCGATCCCTGGGTTTCAATGATTCCTGGGAATAGCAGCCAAGCGCACATAAAAACAAAATTGTTGACAATGCGGTGAGTCGAGACATTCTTCGCATTGTGCTTGCGCGAACAGGCCCGCGCAAGTGAGCATTGTTCCTATTTACACGCTTCTAACCGTTAGAACAGAGTAGAACCGGAGTTAGGAAATCTCGGATTATCCTGCATTATTCGTGAAGGCACGGCGGAAGGTGTTTTGGACGATATGAGGTCGCCGAAACCGATGCTGGCGGCGTGATTTTGTTGCACGGGACGAGTCGAGGATCTTTGCAGAGCGGAAGTTATGGCCGGCCACGGTTTTCAGGCAGGGCTTTCCCGTGTTGTGGTTTGCCTGATGCGATAAGTGGGTGATTTTGCGTGGATGGAGGCCGTTCTATCCCTGCGATGCTCCCAGCCCCATGGAGATTTTCTGGAAGGCCGCCAAATAGGGAAACGATTGCGGCAGGTGCACCACCAGGCGCCGTACTGAGGCCAACACCCTGGCCCCCAGTTTCAGAAAGCGTTCCCGCAGCGTCCAGACCTGGGCTCTTGCACAGTTGGTGCCCGCAGCACTCAGGCGCAGTTCCTTGATCCGGTTTTCGATTTCGCCGCGCTGGCAGTAGACATTTTCGTAAAGCCATTGCGGAGTCTGCTTCATATTGGTGATGACGAAGCGCGGATTGTCTTTGGGCGCCTTATCGCCGGCGCGCACCACTTCGGCTTTGATAATGACGCGG
>Ga0255354_1001178_pt1 | contig 15376 bp, 7 predicted proteins | sample HBST50metaG_FD_189942 | JGI IMG/M metagenome (GOLD analysis project Ga0255354, IMG submission 189942) | Peat soil microbial communities from Stordalen Mire, Sweden - H.B.S.T50 | ecosystem: Environmental > Terrestrial > Soil > Wetlands > Peat | place: Sweden: Norrbotten County, Stordalen Mire...
ATTATGAATGATACCGCCTCAATTCTAAATACGCAGCAATCGCTCGATAGCCAAATGCTTGAGCGTATCCACGAGGCAGCGCGCTCTGCCGCATCTTTGGATGTAGTGCACAGGTCTCGCGCTAGCAGCACTTTCCCGGCGCGGGTACGCGCAGCCCAAAAGGCTCTCAGGTCGCTAGAAAAGGACCTTGCCGCGCTTCCACCGGCAGATGCTGAAAGCGGAGATACACGGCCGAACTCTCAAGACTCTGTCTTGCTCGATCTGCGCGAGAATTTCCGTCTGCTTCGATCGGCCATTACAGGCGTCTCGGATAGTCCACGCGTAGTAGGCAAACTGCCACGCATCATCCACGAGTCACAAGATGACGAACCGCGCATCGCTGCAGCAACCAATATCTATCTCCACGCTGTCGATGGAAAGTTTTCGGAGCCAACCCTTCTCGCGTTCATTGACGAGTTGCAGACGCACGAAGCTCTCGTTGTGGAGGAACTGTGGAACATCGCAAGCTTCCTTAACTTCGCTCTTATCGAATGGCTGCTGGTCGAGACACGCACTCTGCTGGACTCATCAGTTGCCGCTCGATCGCCCTTGATATCGGCCTGCATTGAGAGCCTTCGTGTCATAAGCCATTCCGACTGGGCCTCCATCATCGAGCCACTGATCCTATTCGATGCAACACTTCGCCAGGATCCCGCGGAGGCCTATGCGAGCATGGACTTCGAAAGCCGCGAATCCTATCGCAAGCGCGTCGCATTCGTCGCGCATTACTCCGATTACAGCGAATCACGGATCGCCAGTACCGCCCTCGAACTTGCCCGAGAAGCTATTGATCTTTCATCGAGCGACCCGCGCATTTACCGGCGTCGCATTCATGTCGGTTACTACCTTATCGACAAGGGATTTCCGCAACTTGCCGACCGTGCCGGATTTCACCCACCGCTCATTGAACGCGTACGTATGTTGATACGTTCGCAGGCCAATGATTTCTACATCGTCAACATTGAGATCATCACCATCTTGATCATTGCCGCGGCAGTCTCCCCATTGGTGATCAACCACTCCCTTATAGCCTTGGCCATTGTCTCTGCGCTCATGTTGCTGCCCGCCATGCAAGACGCCGTTGAACTGGTCAACAATACGATCACGGCTATCTTTGGCCCGCAGACTCTGCCCAAGCTGGACTTCGGCAAGAGCATCCCGCTCGAATGCGCAACTTTGGTCGCCGTTCCCACGCTGCTGTTGGACGAAGAGCAGGTGCGCAAACTGGTTACGGATATTGAGGTCCGTTTTCTCGCCAACCGAGACCCGAACCTTCATTTCGCCTTGCTCAGTGACCTGCCGGACTCTGCGGCCAAACCGCACGAGAACGACTCTCACCCCCTTGTCGAACTTGCGATCCAACTTATCAATGAACTCAACGCCAAATACATCTCGCCCCAATGTGGCTCATTCCTTCTTCTTCATCGCCGTCGCGTCTTCAACACGCGACAGGGCGTCTGGATGGGTTGGGAACGCAAGCGTGGCAAACTCATCGATCTGAATAAGTTCCTCGTCGGCGCCTTCGACGCATTCCCCATCAAAGCAGGCAACATCGAAGCGATGGGTCAGGTTCGCTATGTCATCACTTTGGATTCCGACACACAGCTTCCTCGCGGCACCGCGGCGCAACTGATCGGCGCCATGGCGCACCCGTTGAACCAGGCGGTCATTGACCCCAAGTTACGTATTGTCACCTCGGGATACGGCATTCTGCAGCCGCGCGTGGGCATCACGGTTCAGTCGGCGTCGCGCTCTCGCTTGGCGACCATCTACTCCGGCCAGGGCGGCTTCGATATCTACACACGCGCTGTTTCCGACGCCTACCAGGACCTGTTTTCTGAAGGCAGCTTTACCGGCAAAGGAATCTATGAAGTCGCAGTCTTCCATGCCTTGCTCGACCGCCGCTTCCCGCGCAATGCGTTGCTGAGTCACGATCTCATTGAGGGAGCCTACACGCGCGCTGGGCTGGCAACCGATATCGAGCTCATTGATGACTACCCGTCGCACTACAGTGCCTATATTCGTCGCAAGCATCGCTGGGTGCGCGGTGATTGGCAGATCGTACAGTGGATGTTCTCCCGTGTTCCGGAAGAATCTGGCCGCTGGGTACAGAACCCTATCTCTGTGATTTCGCGCTGGAAGATATTCGACAACCTGCGCCGTTCTCTGGTGGAGCCCTTTACCTTCCTCCTATTCGTTGCTGGCTGGTTCGGCCTTGCGGGAGGTACGCGATATTGGACAATCGCACTGCTTCTGTTGCTTGTTTTTCCTGCTTTTGTCTCTCTCGGATTCGGTCTCTTAGGTGCGCTTGCGTGCGATCGCAAGGACTGCGTTGGCGCAGCATTTTCTGGGTTTTTCAAGTCCTTGTTCGTTGCGTTCATCAACCTTATCTTCCTTCCTCTTCAGACCCTTCTGTCGCTCGACGCCATTCTTCGTTCACTTGTTAGACGATTCATTACGGGTGAGCGTCTTCTGGAGTGGGAGACCGCAGCTCAGTCTGAAGTCGAATCATCCAGCCGCACTCCGGTCGACCGCTGTCTCGTCCTCATGCCGTTCATCGCGCTCGGCCTAGCAATGCTTGTTTACTTCTTCGCACCGCAAAAGAACGCCATTTTGTTCGCCGCCCCCACCCTGCTGCTCTGGGCTCTCGCCTATTTCACCACAGTGTGGCTCAATCGATCTCCGTGTGAAAAGCACCGTCGCCTGAGTACCACCGAAGAGACCTTTCTGCTAGCCCACGCCCTCCGCATCTGGCGCTACTTTCACCAGTTCGGAGGCGAGCGTCACAACTACCTTATCCCTGACAATGTTGAGGAAGATGGACTGTACGAAGCAGCCCGCGTCTCTCCTACAAACCTCGGCCTCCTGCTCAATGCCCGCCAAGCCGCGTGCGATTTCGGGTTTCTAACTGTACCCGAATTTGCTGAGCTCACAGCCAGCACTCTTGCGACTATTTCAAGACTTGAGAAGCATCGCGGCCATCTCTACAACTGGTACGATACTCAATCGCTTAAGCCGCTGCCTCCACTCACTGTTTCGTCTGTAGATAGTGGGAACCTTGTCGCGTCGCTCTACACTCTTCGCGCTGGAGCGCTCGCGCTTGGCCGACAGCCTCTCTTTTCACGCCAGCTTTTCACAGGCCTGCGCACGCATTGGGAACTGATTCGGCTACACAACGAACCGCATGGTCCACTCGCAAAATTCTCTCTGCCCGGTCCAACAGCAAGTGTCGAAGAGTGGATTGCATGGCTTCCGGCCGCGGATGTCGCACTCACCGCAGCAGCAGCCACGCCAACTTCCGACAAGGAGAAGCAATGGTGGTTTGCGGAAACACGAAATCGCATTAACGCCCTTCTGACCCTGCTTCACGATTACACCCCTTGGCTCTTGCCTGAATACAGATTGCTCCGCGAACTGCCTGATTTTGAGCTCATCCCCAAAGGAAACGAGCTCTCGATCGACGTTGCCGCAACTTTCTGCGAAGTGTTGGATACTTGCCTGGCTCGAACCTCGCTAACACTTGCCGACAATGCGCCACTGCTCATGCTCGACGAGCAACTCCGCGCTTCTCTTCCTGAGGCCAAGCGCAATCTGCGCGTCCTTGCCGCCGCACTGCGCACGATTGCACAAAAAGCGGAATGCTTCGCTCAAGAAACGGAGTTTGGTTTTCTCGTAGATCCCGGCCGACACATGCTCTCTATCGGGTACGATGTGGCATCGCATAAGCTCCATGCGGCCTGCTATGACATGCTTGCTTCGGAAGCCCGCATCGCCACGTTTCTTTCCGTTGCGAGGGGAGACCTTCCGCAACAGAGTTGGCTCAATCTTGGCCGTGGGCATACGCGAGCCTTCAGACGTTTTCTGCTTCTCTCCTGGACGGGAACCATGTTCGAATACCTGATGCCTTCGCTATGGATGCACAGTTATCCCGACACTCTCATCGCACACACACTAACAGCTTGTGTCCATGTGCAACGTACTTTTGCTCGCTCTCTAAATATTCCCTGGGGCATCTCAGAGTCGGGATTTTCACGCAAAGATGACGCTGGGCACTACCAGTACCAAGCCTTCGGTGTTCCTCTGGCTGCGCTTAAATTCGACGCCACCGCTGGCCCTGTCGTCTCGCCCTACTCCACTTTCCTCGCCCTTGGCGTCGACCCGCTCGAAGCGTTACGCAATCTCCACTGGATGGCTAAGGCTGGATGGGTTGGCGCCTACGGCTTCTACGAGGCCGCAGACTATGCCTGCTCACCCGGAAGCGCAGTCATCGTTCGCGAGTGGATGGCGCATCACCAGGGAATGTCGTTGCTCGCCATTCTGAATCTGCTCCATGGCAACATTGTGCAGCGATGGTTTCACGCCAATCCTCTAGTCCGATCGGCTGAGCTTCTGCTCAACGAGCTGCCTACCCGAAAAGCTATCTTGCGGGCGAAGATGAAAGAGTTATCCCCGATCAGAGCCAGCGCAAACAAAGCACTCTGACCAGCTTGGCTCTCAACATCGAAATGCAGTAATGAGTGGCTGCGTGGGCAAGCAGAGATACACTCGTCGAGGACCAGACTCTTATCTTCTACGCCGGCTTGCCATCCGCAGCTTCAGGAAGCGTGACAGAGTCCAGTTGGGCGTGGCCCAGCTCGGCTGTTCCAGGAGTATCGATACGCAATTCGTGCAGGTCAGTCAAGATACTGGCAGCCCAGCGATAGATGTTGTGGTCCATCACATGTTTACGCATGCGCCGCATTCTCGTGTGCCGCTCCTTGCTATCCATATCCAGGCCCTGATGGATAGCCGCGGCTACACCTTCAATGTCATAGGGGTTTACGATCAGCGCATCCAACAACTCGGTGGCCGCTCCCGTGAACTTGCTTAATACCAGCACGCCGTCTTCATCGTCGCGCGCGGCCAAATATTCTTTGGCCACCAGATTCATGCCATCGTGAAGCGAGGTCACGAGACACAGATCCGCAGCACGGTACCAACGATCCACATCGGCGTGGCTGCACTGTCGCTCGATGAGCAGGATGGGCTTCCAGAGAGCCGTCTGGAAGCGCAGGTTGATGCGCTCCACATTCTCCTCTACCTGGCGGCGCAGATTCACATAGCTGGGAATCCGCGTGCGGCTCGGTGCGGCAATCTGCACCATGGTCAGGCGCTCCAGGTAAAAAGGATGCTCGTCGAGAAGCTTCTCGACCGCTATCAGCCGCTCCACGATTCCCTTGGTATAGTCCATGCGGTCCACGCCCACAATCAAGGTTTCGCAGTGCAGACCGAACTCCTTCAACAACTCATTGGGTGAGAGATTCGGTGTCTTCCGTTCTGGCTTGCTGCCGTCCAGGGCCACGCTCACAGGATAGGGACGCACAGTCGTGGTGTGCCCGTCCCGGCGCGCTGTCATGTGTTCGCGGTCGGTACGTGACTCCAGCACGCGGTCAACGGTGGAAAGAAAATTATTGCAGTGCAGCGGAATGTGGAATCCGATTAGGTCGGCGCCAAGCAATCCATCCAGAAGTTTTGCTTGCCAAGGGCAGATGCCAAAGGACTCTGGATTGGGCCATGGAATGTGCCAGAAGATAGCCACGCGCGAGTCTGGACGCGCCGCCTTGATGAGCCGTGGCACGAGCGCAAAGTGGTAGTCCTGCACAAAGACAATTGGATTGTCGCTGCCCTCCATTTCCTTTAGTAGCGCTGCGGCAAACTTCTCATTGACCTTCTGGTACCATTCCCAATCAGAAGCGCGAAAGATGGGCCGGGTGTGTGCAATATGGCAGAGCGGCCACAAGCCTTCGTTGGCAAAGCCGTCGTAGTAGCCTGCCTCCTCCTCGCTGGAGAGCCAGACCCGGCGCAGCGTGTAGCGAGGATCGTCTGGCGGCACGCGCAGCCGATCGAACTTGTCTACGTTTTTAGCATCTTCACTGCCGCTGCCATGCGCCACCCACACTCCGTCACAGGCCCGCAGCACCGGTTCGAGCGCCGTCACCAGCCCACTGGGAGGAACCATGCACACGGTATCTTTCCCTTGAAGAACGTGCATGTAAGGCTCGCGATTCGACAACACAAAAATGCGGCTGGAGCCAAAGCGCTCGCGAATATGGACGGCCAACCTCTCAGCAGTCCACTGATGCTCACCGGCGTCGCGCAGTCGGGCTTCGGTTTCAGCGGCAGAGCGGGCCTCGATCAGGCTCTCGGTCATCAGCTCCACCTCGCGGGCCAGTGGAGTAAAGAGGCTTAATTCCGCAAGGCTTTCATCCACATGATTCTCGTTTTGCCCCATGCGCAACCGCCGCAGTCGATTGGCTACTCGTACCATCGGCCGCATCAGAAACCAGCGAACGACCAAGAGCGTGACGCCTACGATCAGCAGCACAAAGGCGGCAATCCTCCAGAAGCTCTGCTGCCATACGGCTATGCCCTCTGCACGGATGTATCTGGCATCCTCCAGAATCACCAGCGCTCCGGCGATACGCCCATTGTCATGGAGCGGAATCGTCAACTCTAGCCATTGCTGATCGTCCAAGTGCCCAAAGAGGGACGATTCGACACCCTGCTGAATGGCCTTGTTCAATGGGCTTCGCGGCAGTGCTGCGAAGATTCCAGCAGGACCAGCCTTGGCCACCAACTCTCCCTGCAAGTTATAGACGGCCAGGCCCAAAGCCTCGTCCTGAGCGCACAGCCGCGTTACGTCTGCCGCAATCTCCGTGGCCTGGCCTCTGGCTACCGACTTCTCCATCTCCAATTGCAGGCCCTTGCTCATCCGGACGGTCCTGCGTCCCAGCTCCTGGCGCAGAACATGCTTGTGGGCCAATACTTCAAAATAGGTCGAGGCGACCGATACCAGCGTGATTCCCACCACCAGTGCAAGAATCAACCGTATTCGAAAGAATTTCATATCACCTCTCCTTGTTCTCTTCTAAATGAACATCGTCATCTATCCTGTGCTGTTTGGAACATTCCGCAAGCCAACGGCTCTATCCGCAGCTGTGTGACAATTCTCAAAAATGCTGGATGGAATCGTCGGGCCGAGTGGCCGGGGGGGCAACACTGCTCTCACTGGAATGGTCAGTATGGCTTTCGAGCGAGCGGCTGACAAGGTCGCGAGAGCCTAGACCCACGGCGAGAGCAAGGGTAAGAACGATGCCGCCGAAGAGGATGCCGAAAGCTAGACCGACGATGTTGCCGCCGATCCGGAGGTGCTCGAGGACCATGGCGGCCGTAAGCACGAGTACCAGCCACTTGATGCCGAGCGACAGGAAGCGCGCGTATTGGAGTTGCTCATTGACGGCACCGATGAGGACCGAACGCGCCAGGAACCGCGCAATGAACGTGCCAGCAATCAGCAGGATGGCGGCTCCTACGACGTGGGTAAGGAAAGGAAGGAGCGAACTGGGCAGCATTGTGGCCGCCGCAAAGGAGGCGTCGAAGGCTGAGACACCCAGGATGAGTCCGATCAAGACGCAGCTCCAGAAGGAGACGCGTGCAATCAGTGCGGTGGGGGAAGTCGATGGTGCCCAGTTCACGTTACCGCGCCCGTGGGCGAGATGCTCATCAAATTTGGCCATGGCAAGTCCACGCCGCAATAGCGCGGACAGAGCCATGCCTATCAGAGTAAAAATGACCAGCGCTACGATGAAGGCCAGGATGCCGGGCAGAATTGCGATAAGCAGCGAGAGAACGCGATCGAGCGACTGATGGAGCGCGTCTGACATGTGATGCCAGATAGAAGCGTTGTCGGGGGACAGGGGCAGTGGAGACTGGCTGGGTTCTGGTTGAAGTTTCGTGGCAAAAGTGTTTTGCATATTGCTCACTCCTTAAATCTGCTCTGCTACTTCGGATTGAAAGCGGATTGGATACGCGTCAAGATCATGGACTAAATCGGTCTGGCCAGCGCCAGCGCGAGACCATGTAGGTCTTTTCCGTCTCGAAGGCGGCTGCAACGGCTTCGATATGACCTTCTGGATCGCCGCCGGAGGCTACGATGTTGAAGTGGCTTGCCACCCATGCAAGGTAAAGCGGGATCAGTGCGCCTAGCAAGTGTCCGCGGTTGATGGTGCGGAGCCGGTAGGCAAGCAGAAAGTCATAGATAATGCGGGCCCAGAGACTATCAGTGATGTGGAAAGCTGCGGCGTCGGTGGCGGCGAGCCGCTTGAGACTGAGCAGCGTGTTCGGGGGAAGGACGAGCGACCATATCTCATAAAGGTTGGTATAAGCGAGCCGAAAGGCCGAGATCATAGGGGCAATCTTCGCGGCCAAGTCGTTGGGGGGGGCTTGCTGTATGGGAATTGCATTGCGAGAGGGCGGCAACTGTCGAAATCGCTGCCAGAAAGCCGCTTTGGCCTCGATATCGGAGAACAAAGGCCCTGTGAGCAAGGGAAGGATGGTGTTGAGATCTGGGCCGGCGGGTTGGACGTGCGTGCCAACATCAAACTGATCGATAGTGAACCCAGCCACCGTGGCCTCGTTGATCGGCCAAAGAGGCGTTTCACCCTGGTTGATAGCGATGAAACGCTGACCAGCGTCGGATAGACATTTGGCCATGCGCAGCGAGAGGCCGAGATCGACAGCCAATGGGAATCGCACGCGAGAGGCGAAGAGCGCACGAGTCAGTGGATAAAGAATGGCAGAGTTGACCAGACCGGCATGAGGCGGCAGGTCGTAGCACGGGACTGCAAGATCGGTAGTGGTAAGAACGGCATGGGCCAGATCGTACAGTGCGGAGGAACAAAGTGAGCTGGATTCCGCACCAAGCAGGAGAATGGCGCGCACCTCATGCTTTTCCGCGAGTTGGTAAGCATTCACAAAATCAGCGGCTGTAAGGGTCCAAGCAGAATTACGTATGGGAGCGGCAACGATTCGAAGAGACGGATGGGCGTCTGCCGGGGGCGCATCCAAGGTCGCATCCGGAGAAGCAATAAGCAACTCTTCCGTCGGGAAAGAAGCGGTCAGACTCGCGATAACACGTTCAAGTTGTTCCGGCGTCATGGCGGCAAGCAAAACGAGAAGCGCTTCGCCTGGATGCGCGGAAGGAGCAGTGGCTCCGGAATTTTGAATAGCTGTCGCCATAGTCGCTCGGGTACCTAATATTAGTGCAATTCGAGGTTTTCTGCCGTCTCCAATTGACCAGCATTTGTGCGGTAAGACGTTCTTACAAAACTAAGATGCCGATAATCGGGGAGAGGATTATGCTGGCTTCACAATTGGGGGCTGGAGTTCGAGCCAGAGGAAGGAGTATGGCGCGAGGGTCAGTACGTAAGGTGCTTCGGTAATGGTAGGGAAGGGCACATAGCCTAGCATCTCGACGGGCTCAGCGCCGCGGTGATCGGCAAGATCGAGCGAGACGGGCTGGGCAAATCGGCTGAGGTTGGCGACGCAGAGAACGGTCTCGTGCGAGCTGTCGTTGCGCTTGAGGTCGCGGAGGTAGGCGAGGATTTTGCGATTCGTCGGATTCAGGAACTGTTGGGTTCCACGGCCGAAGACCTGGAACAGTTTGCGCAAGGCGATCATGTTACGGGTCCAGTGCAGCAGACTCGACTGATCGCTGAGTTGCGCTTCCACATTGATGGCTTGGTAGCCGTAGACCGGATCCATGATGACGGGGAAATAGAGTCGGGCAGGGTCGCACTTTGAGAAGCCCGCGTTGCGGTCCGAGTTCCACTGCATCGGAGTCCGTACGCTGTTACGGTCGCCAAGGTAGATATTGTCTCCCATGCCGATTTCGTCACCGTAGTACAGGATGGGCGTCCCCGGAAAACTGAGCAGCAGTGACTTCAACAACTCGATGCGACGCCGGTTGTTGTCGAGCAGAGGAGCGAGTCTGCGACGAATACCGCCATTGATGCGCATACGAGGGTCATTCGAGTAGGCGAAGTGCATATAATCGCGCTCGTCTTCGCTGACCAATGCAAGCGTGAGTTCGTCGTGATTGCGCAGGAACAAACCCCACTGGCAGTTATCGGGAATGGCAGGCGTCTGGGCCATGATGTCGGTGATGGGCAGGCTGTCTTCCTGGCGAAGGGCCATGTAGATGCGCGGCATCAGGGGAAAGTGAAAGGCCATGTGGCACTCGTCGCCATCTCCGAAGTAGGGACGGACATTGGCTGGCGACTCATTGGCTTCAGCAAGGATGAGCCGGTTGGCATATTCTGCATCGATCGTGGCGCGAATTCGCTTGACGACCAGATGCGTTTCGGGAAGGTTTTCGCATCGGGTTCCGTCGCGTTCCACCAGGTACGCAATGGCGTCCATTCGCAGGGCATCCACGCCCATGTCAAGCCAGAAGCGTATGGTTTTCAGAACCTCTTCCATGACCAATGGACTATCGAAATTGAGATCGGGTTGATGCGAGAAAAACCGGTGCCAATAGTACGCCTTGGCCGTTTCATCCCACGTCCAATTGGATTTTTCCGTGTCACTAAAGATGATGTTGACGCCCTTGTAACGTTGGTCCGTGCTGGACCACACATACATCTCTCGCGCCGCTGATCCGGGCTGCGCCAAGCGGGCGGCCTTGAACCAGGGGTGTTGATCGCTGGTGTGATTGATGACCAGTTCGATCAGGACCTGCATGTTGCGTTGGTGCGCGGCGTCAAGAAACGACTTGAAGTCGTTCAAGGTTCCGTAGGACGGGTTCACGTCAACGTAGTTGGCGATGTCGTAGCCGTCGTCCCGCAAAGGCGAAGGATAAAAAGGAAGGAGCCAGATGCACGTGACGCCCAGGTCCTGGAGGTAGTCGAGTCGCGAAAGCAGCCCGGGAAAATCCCCGATGCCATCGCCGTTCGAGTCGGCAAAAGCACGAACGTGAAGCTCGTAGATAATCGCATCTTTGTACCACAGAGGGTCGGTTGCGCTTGCCAGCTTTTTCACTCTTTGATTCTCCTAGCTAATTAGACGCTCGCTCTGTTGCAAATAGCTCACTTTAAGAATCCGGCCAGCGTCGATCTCGGATGCCCAATCTTCCCCGCGGAGATTTGAGGCACTGCTACAGAACAGACCAGCGAGTCCGCCAGTCCAGACCAGTCGCGCCGGAATTCCGCTTGCAGGACCTCGCACCACCCGGACGGTTGAGGCAGCATACTGGCCTGGCATGAGAAAATCGACTTCGTGATTTCCCCACTGAAGACTTCGTGCACAGCCCTGTTTGTGGCATTTTTCTGTTTTGCCGCGCTGCCCGCCCACGCGCAATTTGGCTCGAAGACCCAGCAGGCCGAGCAGGCGGGGGCACTGTTGTTTCGCGACAAAGGATGTACCTATTGCCACGGCGTTGGCGGCACTGGCGGCAAAAAGGGCCCGGAGCTGACTGACCTGCGCAAGGACAAGCTGTGGACCCCGGCCAAAATCACCGATCAGATTTTGAACGGCGGGCAGAAGATGCCGCCCTTCCGCGAGTCGCTGAGCGATGAGGAAGCTGCGCAGCTGGTGGCGTGGTTGCGGGCCAAACATAGGCCGGTGGCGCCGCCGAGCCCAACTGCCAAGTAGGGTGGTTGCGAAGTTCGCAGTGGTGATTTGTGCTTTCCCACCCTAGCGACAAAAACAAAGACGTAGCTAGGATGGGGCACCCAGTGGGTTGCCGGCATACATGAAAGACAAAAAGCCAGACGCTGGAGTTACGCCCCATGCTGGCGCTACACCACGACAGGGGTATCCGCGACGCCCGCGGTTCCGAAGACGCGGCGGTAGCGCTCCACTTCGCTGGCCATACCCAGGGCCTTTTCGTAGTTATCGGAGAGCTTGACGGCGGGGCGGCCCTCGACTTCGCTGAGTTTGCAGACCAGGCTGACGGGGTTGAAGTCCTCATCGCCCTGGGGATTGCAGTCACGAAAATCGTTGGTCAGGAATGTGCCCCAACCGGCGCTGAAGCGGACACGGCGCTCGGGAATCCATTTGCTCTCATCCAGAAAGTCGTTTGCGTGGTGAAAATCGGTGGGCGCGGCGCCGTTGCGCAGTGTTCCGCCAAAGTATGCGTGCAAGCCGAGAATCTGGTCCACGTCGAGGCCGTCGGATGCGATGAGCAGCTTTTGGCGCGGATCGCGGCCGCGCTGCTCGAGCCATTTGATGTACTCGTCGCCGGCAACATACGGATCCTTGCTGTCGATGCGCTGACCGGTCCAGTTGGCCACCCAATCGGGCGCGTGCTCAAGGAATTGTGTGGTGCCGTAGGTATCTGGCAACAGAATGAGCAGTTCGCCTTGGTAGGTCTGTTGCCACATCTCGAGCAGGCGGTACTGCGCGGTCTTCAAATCCTCATCGTTGTTGGCCAGAGCGGCCAGCGCCATGGGCAATTCATGGGCATTGGTGCCGATGGCTTCGAGATCGTGCTTGTAGGCCAGATAAGCGTTGGAACTGCCGGCAAAATTGGGGCCGAGCACGTCGCTCATGGCCTTGACGACATACTCCTGCCAGAGGAAGCTGTGACGGCGGCGGGTTCCAAAGTCGCTGACGCTGAGGCGAGGCACGCCGCGCAGCCGCTCCATTTTCCCCCAGAGCTTGGTTTTGGCGCGGGAATACAAAATATCGAGTTCAAACTCGCTGAGGCGCTTCAGGGCCGTGCGGGTTTTGAGCTCGTCGATGATGGAGAGGGCGTAAATCTCCCACATCGTCGTCTCGGTCCAGAGACCGTGAAAGCTGAGGCTGATTTGCCCATCCTCTACAGACAAATCGTAGCTGGAGAGGCGAAAGTCGTGCTCGAGCCAGTCGAGGAACGCGGGCTCGAAGATGCCGCGGCGCCCATAAAATGTGTTGCCGGCCAGCCAGATGAGTTCGGACTTGTGGAAGCGCTGGCGGCGGGTCTCTTCCAACTGCTCGCGCAACTGATCGACGCTGACGATGTCGCCAAGGCGGACCGAGGTGGAGCGATTGAGAAGCGAGAAGGAGGCATGGGTGTTGGGGAAGCGCTTCCAGATGAGCTGCAGCATCAGCAGCTTGTAGAAGTCAGTGTCCAACAAGGAACGCGTGATGGGATCGAGTTCCCAATTATGATCGTGCGCGCGCCGGGCGAGGTTAATAATCACAATGCAATTACTTTAATTGAATTGGGCGCAGGCCGCTGCCGTAAATGGACAGACGCATGGCCAGAATGCCAACCACGGCAATAGTACCGTTGCACCAGGGATGCCTTGCGGCCCATAGCAGAACAAATACTGTGGGCAAAAGCATCTGGGAGATGTAACGTTATCTATTAGAATCGAGGGTGATTCAGGGACGGAGCCAGCAAGGTGCAGAAGGCGCGAGCAGGAAAACAGAACCGCAGGCCCACCATTATCGATGTGGCGCGGGAAGCGCATGTGGGGGTGATGACCGTATCCAGGGTCATCAACAACTACAAGACAGTCCGGCCGGCGACACACGCCAAGGTGATGAGCGCGATTGCCAAGGTTGGGTATAGGCCCAACGACGCAGCGCGGATCTTGAAGGGCATGCGGGCGCGAACCATCGCCCTGATTATTCCCGACCTCTCCGACTTCTATTCCTGCTGCTTTCATGCGGTGCAGAGCGTGGCCATTCGTCACGACTACCAGACGCTGGTTGTGGCTACCGGCAGAAATCCGGCAATTGAGAATCAGCAATTGGAAGCGTTGGGCAACCGCCGGATTTCCGGAGTGATCCTTGTGACTTCGGGCGGAGATGTCCGCCAGTTGGAGGCGCTGCAGGAAAGTGGGGTTCCGATTGTGGCGCTGGACAGGCCGGTGGTCGGGCTTCGCGCAGATGCCGTGCTGGTGGAAAACAGGGAAGGCGCAGAGGCCGGCGTACGGCACTTGATCGAGCACGGCCACAAGGAGATTGCTTGCCTGGGCCACCAGAGCGGCGCCTACACCGTGCGTGAGCGCATCGAGGGATACGAGCAGGCGATGCGCAACGCCGGCTTGAAGTCGCAAATGTACGACAAGCTCGACACTCTGGAAGCCGTGGAGAAGCTGATCGAAAGTTGGGCCAATGGCAATGACCGCCCGACAGCAGTTTTTACCACCAAGCGCATTACGTCCATTCTGCTGATACGAGCGCTGCACCGCTTTGGAGTGCGCGTGCCGCAGGATATAGCCGTGGTAGGATTTGACGATTTCGAATTGGCGGAGGTTTTGGGCACGCCACTCACCGTGGTCGCGCAATCGCCCACAGACCTTGCCCGGTCTGCGGCCGAACTGCTCTTTAAACAAATCGATCGCGTGCAAGAAAACGAGCAAGCTGATTACCAACCGGCCAAAATATTGTTTCCTGCAACGTTGATCATTCGTGCGTCCTGTGGCTGCAACGCCGCGCACTAGAACCATTTCGCGAACACATAAGTACGCATTTCAGCCCCGCGAATCGCCCTTCTGCTCGCAAGAGGCGAACTTCAAACGTCACTCCGGCCCTCTACCGTCCCGCCCCCGGAATGTAGTGGTATTCGATCTTCGCCGGCTGCTTCACCGGGTCGCCGGTCAGGTCGTGCGTGTGCCACACCACGCTTTCGCTGGCCACCTCCGGATGTTTCGTCAAAAACTCCAGCGCATAGGTGCTTGCCGTGGGGTCGTCCTTCTGATCGGCAAACTTGGCTGACTCGACGACCGCTTTCTGCTTCTCGCCGGTGCGCCGGTAGAGAATGGCTAGCTGATAGTGTGCTGCCAGATCGTCGGGATCGATCGCCTGCAATCGCTCGTACGCATCGCGCGCCTGCGGATAATCGTGCTGCTGATAGTAGCTGAAGCCCAGTTCGCGCAGCGCGTCCTTGGCCCGCGGATACTTGGCCAGCACCGCCTGGAAGTCGGCAATAGCCTCCTTCACTTGCCCCGCATTCCGCTCCACCAGCGCGCGATAGTAAAGCGCCCGCGGATCGCCCGGCAGCAGCGCCAGCGCCTTGGCCAGATTGCCCTTGGCGTCGTCGTATTTCTCCCAGGAAACCTCGACGACAGCCATGTTGGTGTAGGCGTCGGCGTAGTCCGGCCGTAGCGCCGCCACCCGCTCAAACGCATGAACCGAGTCCTGGTACTGCAGTGCATCCAGCAGGGCAATGCCGAAGTTGTTCCACCGCATCCACTCTTTATTTTCGCCCGCATCCGGCGCAACCGGCGCGTTCTCGCCGATCTTGAACGTCCGTGTCTGTGCGGCCATCTCCACCACCGGCAGCGCATAGTGCTTCTCGTTCATCGCATAGTCGATAAAGTGCTGATTGAAGCGCCGGTACTTGACCGTGGCCGTAAGCGTCACCCGCCCGGCAATCTCCTTCGGCAACCGGAAGCGGTAGCGCGCCAGTTGCGAGCGACCCGATTGCAGGGCGTTGTTGTAGGCCAGCACCCGGTTGTGCCAAATCTGGTGCAGGTCGTTCAACTCGCCCTTGGTGTTGATCAGGCGGTTGGTGAACGAGTGCGCT
>Ga0255354_1001184_pt1 | contig 15349 bp, 11 predicted proteins | sample HBST50metaG_FD_189942 | JGI IMG/M metagenome (GOLD analysis project Ga0255354, IMG submission 189942) | Peat soil microbial communities from Stordalen Mire, Sweden - H.B.S.T50 | ecosystem: Environmental > Terrestrial > Soil > Wetlands > Peat | place: Sweden: Norrbotten County, Stordalen Mire...
GCAAACCTGCCGCATGCAGGGACGCAGCGCGCTGGCCTATCTCGGCAGCGCGGTGGTCTGCCATCGGCGCGGAGCCCCGGCCCCATCCCTCTTGACCAATTCCCGGTAAGGGACGTGAACTGTTACTAGAACAGCGAGAGCCAGGAATACACGTCGAGTACTTCGGAATGTCATGGATCCTCCAAAGAGTACAAAGATGGTTATGGCAACAGAACTGCGCGCATCTGAAGATGGTGGTTCGCCAGGTAGTAGTTCGCCGTCTGCTCAGTGCAGCGGCATTGGAGTGTGGATATGCGGCTTTGCGAGCGCTCGATGGGCGCTTCTTGATCTGAAACTAGCGGTCCGAAACGCTTGTGGGATGCTTTCCACGCGTCTTGTCAAGCCGTTACAAAGTGATAGCGGGGGTACAACAGAATAGCTTCTTGCGCGAAAGGTAGTTCAACAAGGAGCAGGAAGACGATTTCATTAACTCCGTATTCTAGAGAGCATTTTCTGCGATGTCAACGCAAGAGCCGCTTTCAAGAACCCTGAACTTTTTGCGCTCAAGAATAGATTCCGGTTGGAACACAGGGTGCGCTCCGACAAGTGAGCAGACAAAAGCGGCGCGCCATTCCTGGCCGCGCCGCTTTTGTTCTTGAGTGCTTTGTCTGGTTGGGCTGAGTTCAGCTCAAGTCTAGAACTGGTTCCAGAGGGACTGGTTGTAGACGGCGTGGTGGAACTGGACCTCGGAGCCCTTGACGATGGCGCCCAGTTCGCGCGGGGAGCGGTTGGCCACACCCTGCTTCAGGTCCGCATAGCGGCCCTGCACATCGGCGCCCAGGATTTCGGCGATCCACTTCGAGCTCTTGAAGTCGGCAATCGCATCCTGGATGTTGTCGGGAAGGAAGCGGCCGCCAGCGCGCAGATCGTTGGCCTTGGAGATCTCTCCGTCGATGCCGGTCTTGAAGATCGAGTAGAGGGTCAGGTAAGGGTTGGCGTCGGGGGCGACAGCGCGGACTTCCGTACGCATAGAGCGCGAGTTGCCGATGGGCACGCGCACCATGGCTCCGCGATCCGTAGCCGAAGCGCGAATCTGGTTGGGCGCCTCGAAGTGCGGGTCCAGGCGACGATAGGCATTGACGCTCGGATTGAAGATGAGGCAGAGGTCCAGGGCGCGAGTGAGAATGCGGTCAAGGAAGCTCCAGCCGAAGGTGGAGAGCTGCTCTTCGCCCTTCTCGTCCCAGAAAAGGTTGGTCTTGCCCTGGGAGACGGAGACGTTGGTGTGCATGCCGCTGCCGTTGACGCCCACCACGGGCTTGGGCAGGAAGCAAGCCGTATAGCCCATGTTGGTGGCGATCTGGCGGGTCAGCAGCTTGTAGAGCTGAATCTGATCGGCCGCGGCCACCACTTCAGCGTAGCCATAGTTGATCTCGAACTGGCTGGGCGCGACTTCGGGGTGATCCTTCTCGTTCTGGAAGCCCATCGCGCGCTGCACTTCGGCAGCCGTGTCAATGAACTGGCGAAGGGGGTCCAAAGGCAGGGAGTGGTAATAGCCGCCGGCGGAGATGAAGTCGAACTTGCCGGTCAGGTGGTAGGTCTGCTCGGCGTCCTTGCCTGCGAAGAGGAAGCCCTCGATCTCAGTGGCCGCGTTCAGGGTGTACTTTTTCTCGTTGAAGAGCTTCTCGGAGTAGTTCTTGAGCACGCCGCGGAGGTCGCCGGAATAGGCGGTGCCGTCCTTGTCGAGAACCGTGCCGAATACGACAACCTTGCCGTTGCCGAAAACGTCGGCGGGAACCCAGTAAAAGGCGCTCCAGTCGATGCCCAGGCGAAGGTCGCTTTCCTTCTGCGCCGTAAAGCCGCGGATGGAGGAGCCGTCGAAGGTCAGGTTCTCGTAGGAGCCGAGCAGGAACTTCTTGTCGTAGTCGAGCAGGTGCAGACGGCCCTCGAGGTCACTGAAGAGCACCGTTACAGCCTTGATCCGCTTTTCGTCAGTCAGGTACTTGAGCCGCTTGTCGCGAATTTCGTCGGCCGCCACGCGGCTGGCGCGCTCGGCCTTGGCTGTCAGATTGAGTTCTTCAAGCTCCTCATACGGGAGCGCAAGAAAATTGCGGTACTCAGTGGACATGGGTCTCCTTTTTTTACGGTAAAAGGTTGAGCTTCGGCGTTGGGAAGCACGAGAAAGTGTTAAGGGCTTGCAAACAGGGTAACGCGGGACGGCGCGACGCGCCTAAGAATATCGATGATCGATGGAGTCTGGGAGGGATGGAATTGGCCTTAACTATAGCGCTGGCCACAGATTCCGTCTTGACATTCACGTTTGTACATTGTATATGTACAAACAACAATGAAACGTACCCCGCAATTACGGATCGATCCCGGGTCGTCCATTCCGATCTATCGGCAGGTCGTCGACAACCTGCGCGCCTTGCTGGTGGAAGGAGCGCTGCAGCCGGGCGACAGCCTGCCCACAGTCCGCGAATTGGGACTGGAGCTTGGAGTGCACTTCAACACTATTGCAGAGGCATATCGGTTGTTAGCCGCCGAAGGATGGCTCGATCTGCGACGACGGCGCGGGGTGGTAGTCACCGAGCGGGTGGCGCCCATCCAGCAGCCGGACGCGGTAGCGCAATTCACCCACAGTTTGCGCCAACTCATTGCACAAGTGCGTGCCGACGGCCTTTCAGTGCGCGCGATCGCCAACGAATTAGAACGTCTCAGCCGGGAGCTATCCGCATGATTTCGTCAGACTCGCCCGTGATTCTCGCCGCCTCATTCGCCGCCTTGTCAGCAACCGCCGCCTTCAGTTTGTGGACCTCGCGGATCAATCAGTTCTTCTTCTTTTCAAGAACCGTGTCCCCGGACTTTTTCTTGACGCCGGGCGCGCAGCAGATCGTAAAACGATACAAACAGGGCGTAGTGATCGGGTATTGCGTGTCGATTTCGGGCTTCGCCTGCCTGGCAAAGCTCACGCGGCTCTCCTTCTTTGCCGCTTTTGGGATCGCCCTGCTTCTGCAGGCGGTGCTGAGCAACCTTGCCTATGCGAGAGCCCACAAGGCGACCGGCATGGCAACTGCCGGCAGCGAGGGGAATCCTGAGCCATCGGACTCTGCGGCAGAGGATCGCCGCGCCATCGTCGTTCCCCTGCTGGAGACAAACACCCGGAGCAGCTCTTTCCTGGCACTTTTGCCGCCCTTGCTGCTCGCACTTGGATTCTGGTTTGTCCCGATGGCGGCGATGCATATGAGCCTTGACGCGTTCAACTCGGCGATTGAATCGAATGGCGCGGATTTTCTTTCCGGCCTGGGGATGGGTTTTGTGGCAAGCACCTTCCTGCTGCACATTCAACTTCGCTACTTCTCGCGTTCCCGCACACCCATGGCTCGCTTTACGGCACGAAGCTGCATGATGCTGGCCTGGATTGGCGCTGGAGCAATCGCCTTGAGCGCGCTCTCTGTCCCGCTGCATTTTGCCATCACGTCGGGGATGAGGCACGGCATTCTGGGATGTGTCTTTGCCTTTGCGATCCTGCGCGTGTTCTATGGGTGGACGCGTAGGAACCTGTTTCCTCCGCCGCAAGCAGAGCGGAACGGGGATGAGTTCTGGCGTTGGGGACTCTTCTACTACAACCCCACCGACCCGGCTCTTTTCATTCAGCATCGCTGCGGCCCTGGGTATACCGTGAATTTTGCCAACTTTCTGTCGTGGCCGCTCACCCTGGCTGTCCTGGGCGACTTTGGCTTTCTGTTCTCGATCCACCTCTACCGATAAAGCGAGGAAAGAACGCGGAGCGGAATCTCCGAGGCAAGCGAAGGCGTCTGCTAGAGTAACCTGTTTGCTTAGGAGACTTTACTGCCCGATGCCCAGACTGCGCCGCGTTTCTTCCGCCGTTCTTGTACTTTTTGCCTTTGCCTTCAGCACGCTCCAAGCCCAGCAGCCCGCGCCTCCGGCGCCCACTGAGGATTACGTGCGCGCCCACTATACCAAGTACGAGTTCCGCATTCCCATGCGAGACGGCAAGCGGCTCTTCACGGCAGTGTATGTGCCCAAAGACGCAGCGGGCGGACCTTATCCGTTTTTGATGGACCGCACACCCTATAGCGTGGGGCCTTACGGCGAGGACCAATATCCGCACCGGCTGGGGCCTTCGGAAGAGTTCGAGCGGGGCGGCTATATTTTCGTCTATCAGGATGTGCGCGGACGGTGGATGAGCGAGGGAGAGTTTGTCGAAATGAGGCCGCATGTGGACGAGAAGAAGTCGCCCAAGGACGTGGACGACGCCTCGGACACCTACGACACCATCGAGTTTTTGTTGAAGCACGTAGCCAACAACAATGGAAAAGTGGGCATCTGGGGAATCTCCTACCCTGGGTTCTACACATCGGCGTCGATCATCGACTCCCACCCGGCGCTGGTTGCCGCCAGTCCGCAGGCGCCCATGACGAACCTCTTCCAGGGCGACGACGGCTACCACGGCGGAGCGTTCATGCTCTCGGCCAACTTTGGCTTTTATGCCTTCTTCAAGCCCGGCCACAATCCGGAGACGCCCAAGCCCTCGGTGGAATTCGACTTCGGCACACCCGACAGCTACAAGTTCTATTTGCAGGCGGGCAGCATCGCCAACCTGGACAAGCTTTATCTCAAAGGCTCCAACTGGCTCTTCAACGATCAGGCCTACCACTCCACCTACGACGCCTACTGGAAGCAGCGCGATCTTTCGCAGCACATGAAGAACGTGCATTGTGCGGTGCTGGTGGTGGGCGGCTGGTATGACGCCGAAGATTTGAGCGGCCCGTACAAGACCTTCAACGCCATCAACAAATTCAACCCGGAGACGCCGACGACCCTGGTCGAGGGGCCATGGGTTCACGGCGGCTGGGCGCGCGGCGACGGAGACCACCTGGGCGACGTGCATTTCAACGCCAAGACCAGCGAGTACTTCCGCACCCAAGTGCAGTTCCCTTTCTTTGAACACTACCTGAAAGGCAAGGGCGCGGCGCAGCCCAAGGCCGTGGTTTTCGAGACCGGAACCAACGTGTGGCGCAGCTTCGACACTTGGCCGCCCAAGGCTGCTGCGTCGAAAACGCTCTACTTTCACGCGGGCGGCAAGCTAAGCTTTGACGCGCCGACGGAAGCCAAGGGCGTGGATGAATATGTGAGCGACCCGAGCCACCCGGTGCCGTTTGTGGGCTACACCACGGACACGGTTCCGCAGCGCTACATGGTGGACGATCAGCGCTTCGCCAGCTACCGGCCCGATGTGCTGGTTTACCAGACCGAGCCGCTGGAAGAAGATGTGACCATTGCCGGACCGATTTCGCCGAAGCTGAAGATTGCCAGTTCCGGCACCGACTCGGATTTTGTGGTGAAGCTGATCGACGTTTACCCTGAGGACTATCCCGATGCGGAGGACGCGTCGCACGGCAACAAGCGCATCCAGGATGCACCGCCGCTGCACATGGGCGGCTATCAGGAAATGCTGCGCGGCGAGCCGTTCCGCGCCAAGTTCCGCAATAGCTGGGAGAAGCCCGAAGCGCTGACGCCGAACAAGGAGACCGAGGTGGACTTCACCATGCCGGACCTCTTCCACACTTTCCGCCGCGGCCACCGGATCATGGTGCAAGTGCAGAGTTCCTGGTTCCCGCTCACCGACCGCAATCCGCAGACGTTCACCGACATTCCCCACGCCAGGCCGGAAGACTTCCAGAAGGCGACCGAGCAGGTGTTTCATCAGAAGGACGCGGCCTCGGGAGTGGAAGTGCTGGTGATGCCGTAAATGTTCGAGAGGGCATCCAAATCGGGAGGAAGAATATCACTTTTTTATCCTCCCCAACACGACGAAGGGGACGCAGAATGAAATACATGCCAGTTTGGAAAAGAACGGCGCCACTGCTACTGATGCTCGCATTCGTGCCGTTCCTTGCGGGTTGCGGCGACTTTTGGCAGGCGCCGACCGGCTCGACCTCCACCACCACAACGCTCAGCTCCTCCGCCACCTCGGTCACCACCGGCACTGATTTCACGCTGACGGCTACAGTGACGTCCTCCTCAGCCACCGGAACGGTCACGTTTTATAGTGGCACCACCTCGCTCGGGACCGGAACGCTCAGTTCAGGCACCGCGACCCTGACGACTTCGATCGCCACGGCCGGGACGTACTCGCTCACCGCGAAATATGGCGGCGACACAACCTATGCCGCCAGCACGTCGAGCGCAGTCTCGCTCACCGTGACGGCGTCGAGCGCACTCACCACCACCACCACGCTCACGTCCACGACCACGGGCTCGCTCACGACAGGCGAAAGCGTGAACCTGACGGCCGCGGTTTCTCCAACGGCAGCAACAGGAACCGTCACGTTTACCGACACCACGACCTCGACTGCGCTGGGAACCCCAACATTGGCCTCAGGGACGGCGACTCAGTCGGCGACTTTCTGCACCGTTGGCAACCATTCGATCACTGCAGCCTACGGCGGATCGAGCACGTATGCGGCAAGCTCGGGCACTTTGACACTCACAATCGGCGCGTCGTCGAGCCTGGCGGCCACCACCACCGCGCTGGCCGCATCCACCACAACGCCAACGACAGGCCAAACCGTCACTTTGACGGCTACAGTTTCGCCTTCGACGGCAGGAGCGGCAGCGGCAACCGGGACAGTCACGTTCTATAACTCTACAAGTTCAACGACGCTCGGCTCTGCAACTTTGAGTGCCGGCACGGCAACCCTGGCGACTTCGTTCAGCACCGCGGGAACCTATTCAATCACCGCCACCTATAGCGGGTCCTGCACCTACGCCACAAGCAGCACCTTGAATCCGACAAGCATTACCGTCGCCCAATGAGGAATTCAATGTTCTTTCGCACGCTCCGCACCACTGTTCTGCTGCCCGCCGCCCTGTTGATGGCCGCGGCGCCCGCGATCCATGCCGAAGAAGGCATGTGGACCTTCGACAACCCACCGCTGAAGCTGCTGGCGCAGAAATACAACTTCCATCCGACGCAGGCGTGGCTCGACCATTTGCGCCTGTCGAGCGTGCGGCTCAACGACGGCGGATCGGGCTCGTTTGTGAGCCCCAACGGCTTGTTGCTGACCAATCACCACGTGGCCCGCGGGCAGTTGCAGAAGAACTCTTCGGCGGCGCACGACTACCTGCGCGACGGCTTTTATGCGGCCACAGGGGCCGAAGAGATGAAGTCCGCCGACCTGGAAGTGAATGTGCTGGTCTCCATGCAGGATGTGACCGCGCGGGTGCAGGGAGCGGCCAAGGGAATTGCCGACGAAGCCAAGGCGCTGAAGGCGCGCGACGCAGAGATTGCGGCGATTGAAAAGGAGAGCAAGGAGAAAACCGGCCTGCGCTCCGACGTGGTTTCGTTTTACAGCGGCGGCGAATACTGGCTCTACCAGTACAAGGCCTACACCGACGTGCGGTTGGTCTTTGCGCCGGAACAGCAGGCGGCCTTCTACGGCGGCGACCCGGACAACTTCACCTATCCGCGCTATGACCTGGACATGGCTCTGTTCCGCGTCTACGACAACGGACAGCCGCTGAAGACCGACAACTTTCTGAAGTGGAGCGCCAAGGGCGCCGCGCCGGGTGAGCTGATCTTCATCTCCGGACACCCAGGTTCGACGCAGCGGCAGGATACGGTGGCCCAGCTGCTGATGGAGCGCGATGTGCGCGGACCGGCGGTGACCGAGTACCTGCAGCGCCGCACCGCGACCGCGCAGGCCTTTGCTGCGCAGGGACCGGAACAGGCGCGGCTGGTGGGTTCGACGATCTTCGGATTGCAAAACAGCCTGAAGGTCTACGTCGGACGCGCCGAAGCGCTGGCCGACAAGGCGATCGTGGCCAAGAAGCAGGCCGAGGAGGACGATTTCCGGCAGAAGGTTAACGCCAATCCTGAGTGGAAGAAGGCCTATGGCGGCGCGTGGGATACGATTGCCGGCGCCGAAGAGAAGTTGAAGCCGGAGATGAAGGCGCAGGTCTTCCGCCGCGCCGACAGCCAGCTCTTCAACCTGGCAATGACCCTTGTGCAGTACGTTGCCGAGATCAAGAAGCCGGACGGCGAGCGGCTGCCGCAGTTCCACGACGCGGGCCTGGAATCGCTGAAGTTCCGGCTGGCTTCGCCGGCTCCGATTTATCCCGCGACGGAAAAGCTGTTCATGGCTGCGGCGCTGAAACTGGGCCAGGAAAAGCTGGGCAAGGACGACGCCTATGTGCAGGCCATTCTGCAGGGCGGCGATGTGGATACGACCGTGAATGCACTGGTGGATGGCTCGAAGCTGGGCGATCCTGCGGTGCGCAAGGCGCTGCTGGAGGGCGGCGAGGCAGCCGTGGTCGCATCGACCGATCCGATGATCGTGGCGGCGCGGCGGGTAGACCCGATCAGCCGCGCCAACTACCTGCGGCTGCGCGACACTATCTCCAGCGTGCTGACGCCGGCCGGGGAAAAGCTGGGCAAGGCGCGCTTCCTGGTCTATGGGAAGGACGCCTATCCGGACGCGACATTTACGTTGCGGCTGAGCTATGGCACGGTGGATGGCTATCCCTACAACGGCACCATCGCGCCCCCCTTTACGACGTTCTGGGGGCTCTATGACCGCGCGGCCAGCTTCAGCAACAAACCGCCCTTTGACCTGACGGCGAAGCAGGTGGCTGGACGCGACAAGCTGGACCTTTCCACGCCGCTCGATTTCGTTTCGACCGGCGACATTATCGGCGGCAACTCCGGCTCGCCGGTGGTGAACCGCGACGGCGAACTGGTGGGCCTGATCTTCGACGGCAACATCGAGTCGCTGGCCGGGGATTTCGAGTATGACGGAACGAAGAACCGCGCGGTTGCGGTGCACTCGGCCGGCATGATCGAGGGGCTGCGCAAGCTCTACGGAGCCGGCGCACTGGCCGACGAACTGGAAGGCAAGAAGTAGCCGTTGATCCGGCTCTTGGAGTGCAGGGGTTTCCCACCCTTTTCACGATGAGACTGTGAAAAGGATGGGCCACCCAGCTTCAGTGGCCAATTAAGAGTCGACCACCAGCCGAGTGGCCCTGATCTCGGGAGGATTCTACTCGGAGGAGGGTGCCCCCGGTCCCTCGCCTTTGGGGACCGGGGATGTCGAGAAGCCGGGCTGGAGATTGCGCATCCAATCCGGCAGCTGCCAGCCTCTCAGGCGAGCGGTCCATGCCGATTCGATCTCCACAGTTCCTGGTAGGCCGGTTTGATAATGGCGAAAGCTCGACCACTTCCAATCCTCCGGTCTCGCGGCCAATCCGCGCCGGACAGGGTTCCGGTGGATGTAGCGCAGTTTCTCCACAAACTTCTCGTGAGTGGAGACGTTAAAGTCGTAATAATGCGCCTGCCAGAAGGGCCTTTCCCGGCCGCGCATGGAAACCGACAACTTGAGGGCTTGAATCGCCCTGGATAGCAGCGCGCGTCTGGGTTCGTTGACTAGCAAATGTACGTGCTCGGGCATCACGACGTAGCCTGCCACCACGAAGAGATAGCGCCGACGGACGCGCTCTAGAGCATCTTCAAAGAGATCCATGTCTGCGCCCGCCGACAGGTAGGCTCGGCGGCGATAGCAACTGAAGGTGAGAAAGTGAAACTCTCCGGTTTGCTGATATCGAATGCGTGCGCCTTTCATGCGGCAAGGATACTCCGCTTGAAAAGCAGTTGACGAAGAATGTCCTTCCCGCCCCGGTCCCCAAAAGCGAGGGACCGGGGGCACCCGCCGGGGGCACCCGCGTTTTGAAGTCAGCGGCGGGGAGCGCACAAGCCGAGGAACTCCTGGAAGACCTCGTTCGAGAGCAGACGACCGCGGGCGGTGAGCCGGACGGTCTTGCCGTTGGAGTCGAGCAGCCCGTCGGCGGCCAACTGCTCGACGACCTCCAGTGCCGGGGCGACCATCTCCGGGCCAAACTCTCGCTTCAGCGCGGCCACTCCCACTCCGGCATTCAAGCGCAAGCCCAGGAACCAGGCTTCCTCGTGCTGCTGGCCGGGTGAGAGCCAGGCCGTCTCCGCCAGCGGCTCACAGGCCAGGTATTTGGCCAGATCGTCGGTGGTTGTCGAACGCAAGACGGAACTTTCCGCGGCGGCCTCTCCTGCTTGCAGTGTTTCGCGCAGCATGGAAGAGGCGTCGAGGCCGAGGCCCAGGTAAGGGCGGCGCTGCCAATAGCGGAGATTGTGGCGCGATTCGGAGCCTGGACGGCTGAAGTTGGAGATCTCGTACTGGCGCAGGCCGGCCTTTTCGAGTTTCTCGATCGCCACTTCGTACATGCGCGCGATGGAGTCGTCGGCAGGCACCAGTTCAGCGTGGTAGCGAGCCCCGCCTTTGAGCATCTCGCGGCCCAGGCGCGAATCCTCGTCCACTTCCAGCATGTAGACGCTGGCGTGGGGCGTGCCCGTGTCGATCAGCACAGCCAGAGATTCTTCCCATGACACGAAGGTCTGGCCGGCGAGCCCCGCGATCAGGTCCACATTCAGGTTGGCGATCCCCGCGGCCCGCAAGCGCTTGATGTCGTCCAGCACGATGGCCCGGCTGTGCAGTCGGCCGCTCTGATGCGCCTCGCGGTCGATGAAGGACTGGACGCCCAGGCTGACGCGATTGACTCCTGCCGCGACCAGAGCCTCAAGGGTTGCGTCCGCAAGCTGGGAGGGCGCACATTCGACGGTAATCTCGGCGTCCGGGGCCAGTTGGAACCGCGACCGCAGGGCCGCAAAGAGCTGCGCAACCAACTCGGGAGCCAGCAGGCTGGGCGTTCCTCCGCCCAGGTAAACCGAGTCGACCCGGCGCGGAAGGTCGACGGCCATGGACTTGGCCCATGCGCCGGCTTGGCCCAAGTCCTCGACCAGGCGGCGGACGTACCGCTCATGCTCGCTGGCGGGGTAGACCCCGGAGGCGAAGTTGCAGTACGTGCACTTGGAACGGCAAAAAGGGATCGAAATGTACACGCCGAGCGCGCTGTCTCGCACCAGCTTCATGAATAGATTGTTTCACAGGCCTGATTCCACACTCTGGTTGTCCGGAGGACGGTTTCCCTACTTCCTATTTCCTGTTCCCTGTTTTTCCGGTTCTTCACTCCACAGCCTTCTGGCTCGTGCAAGAATTGGGTTGGAGGAGACACGGTTTGAAAGCCTGGCCCATCCTGGGAATCACCTTCGTCCAGGCACTTGTGCTTCTTGCTCACTGGCTTCTTTATCGCACCGCAATCGCCTTCTGGCCGTCTCTGAGTGCGGCAGGCTCCTTCGAGCTGGGAGCCGCGCTGGCGTTGCTGGGCGGCAGCTTCATCGTCGCCGCGTTGCTCAGCTTCCGCTTCTCCAATTGGCTGGTCGCGCTCATCTACAAGATCGCCGCGGTGTGGCTGGGGCTGCTGAACTTCATCTTCTTTGCCGCACTGCTCACCTGGCTGACGGACTTTGCCCTTCGGCTGACTCTCTCCGATGCGCATCGCCTGGCCGCGAGGCCCACGATCGCCACGATTTTCCTGACCCTGGCCGTGCTGACGGGGATTTATGGGATGGTGAACGCCCGTTGGGTCCGGGTGCGGGAGGTGACGGTGAAGCTGGCCGGGCTGCCCGCGTCGTGGCGCGGCCGCAAGGCGGTTCTGATGAGCGACCTGCACCTGGGCAACGTGATCGGCCGCCGCTTTTGCCAGCAAATTGTGGAAAGAACCAGACAACTGAACCCGGACATTGTCTTCATCGCCGGAGACCTTTTCGACGGTTCCGAGGCCGACCCGAACCGGCTGGCGTCTCCGCTGTTCACGCTTTCCCCGCCCTTCGGCGTCTTCATTTCGACGGGCAATCACGAGGAATTCGGCGGACTGGCGCACTACGTGGATTTTCTGATCCGCGGTGGGATACGGGTTCTGAACAACGAGCGGGTGATTGTGGACGGGCTGCACATTGCGGGCGTACCCTACGGCGACTCGACCTACCCGATGCGGCTGCGGGCATTTCTTGAGGGTCTTCACCTGGGCGCGAATGAGGCCAGCATCCTGCTCAATCACGTGCCCAACCGGCTGCCGATCGTGGAGCAGGCTGGAGTGAGCCTGCAGCTCTCCGGGCACACGCATGGGGGCCAGATCTTCCCTTTCAGTTGGATCACGCGCCGCGCCTTCGGGAAGTTCACCTACGGGTTGCAGAGGTTTGGAGCGCTGCAGGTGTTTACGTCGAGCGGCGCCGGCACGTGGGGCCCTCCGATGCGGGTGGGAACGCACCCGGAGATCGTGTTGCTGAGGTTCGAGTAGGCGGGTTTCGCGCTACATTGTAGGAGCATCGTTCCAAGGACAAGGAGGTGAGGCCGTGGCCATCCCAACTTTATCCAGCCGGGAATTGAGTCAACATGCCGGAAGGGCCAAGAGAGCCACCAAAACCGGTCCCGTTTTCATCACGGACCGCGGGCGGCCTGCCTACGTATTGCTGAGCATCGAGGATTACCGCAAGCTCAGCGGCGCCCACAAGAACATTCTGGACCTGCTGGCCATGCCAGGGGCCGCGGAGTTTGACTTCGAGCCGCCCAGGTTGCGCTTCTGAATCCATGGGAAAGTGGAAGGAATTCAAGAGGGTTCCGCTGGTTTACACTTGCCCTTTCGACTGGAACGAGGTCCGACCATGCGCTTTTTAAGCAAACGCTTTCTTGCACTCCTCACAATGGCTCTTCTCTTCGGGATCACGGCGGCGAACGCACAGAAACCTGTCGCACCGCCTGCCGGGCCCAACCTTGACTTCCCTACCGTGCTCTATGGCGCGGCCTACTACAACGAATACATGCCCGGAGACCAGGCAGCGCGGCTCGACAAGGATGTAGCGCTGATGAAGGCCGCGGGGCTGAGCGTGGTGCGCATGGGTGAATCCACCTGGAGCCTGTGGGAGCCCGAGGACGGGCAGTTCGACTACGCCTGGATGGACCGCACTGTGGACGCCATGGGCAAGGCCGGGATCAAAGTGATTCTGGGCACGCCTACCTACTCCATCCCTGCCTGGATGGCGCACCAGCACCCGGAGATTCTGGCCCGGCGTTTGGGCGGCGGCGAGAGTTCCTATGGGATGCGGCAGAACATGGACACCGACTCGCCGGCCTACCGCTTCTATGCCGAGCGGCTGATCCGACATATGGTGGCCCACTACAAGGACAACCCCAACGTCATCGGCTGGCAGCTTGACAACGAAACCGGCAGCTACGGGGCGGCCAACGACGACGTTTTCATCGGCTTCCAGCATTATCTTGAAAAGAAATTCGGGACGCCCGAAGCGCTGTCGAAGGCGTGGTTTTTGAACTACTGGGGCCAGAACATCCACACCTGGGAAGACCTGCCTACACGCGATGGGGCGCAGTCGACCGGCTACAAGCTGGAGTGGTCGCGCTGGGGCCAGATGCGCGTGACCGACTTTCTGCACTGGCAGGCGGGATTGGTTCGCGAGTGCGCCGGGAAAGGCCAATTCGTCACCACCGACTACGGCGGCATGATGAAGAACGACGTGAACGAAGAGGCCGTCGCGGAGTCTCTGGACATCGTCGCGAACAATGTCTATCACGGAACGCAAGATCACTTTGACGGCTCGTTGCAGGCCGCGCAGGGCGACTTCGCCCGGTCTCTCAAGCACGGCAATTTTCTGATCACCGAGACCAACGCGCAGACCATCGGCTGGAGTTCGGGGAGCCAGTTTCCGCCCTACGACGGCCAGATGCGCGAAGATGTCTACACACAACTATCGAACGGCGCCAATATGGTGGAGTACTGGCACTGGGCATCGATCGCGGCCAACCAGGAGACCTACTGGAAGGGCGTTCTTTCGCACGATCTAGAGCCCAACCGCGCCTACGCCGAGGTGAGCCGCACCGCGCACGAGTTGCAGAAGATCGGCCCGCACCTGGTGGGACTGAAGCAGAAGAACGATGTGGCAATTCTGTGGAGCCGCGACTCGGCCAACGCCATCTCCTTTATGCCCTACGGCGGGGGAGTGCCGGCGCGCAGTTGGAGCGGCCAACCGGACGGCTACGACTCCGTGGTGCAGCAGATGCACAAGACGCTCTACGACCTGAATATCGGGGCGGACTTCGTCTTCCCCGAGACGCAGGATTTTTCCGCTTACAAGCTGCTGATCGTGCCCGTGCTCTACATTTCCGACGACGCGCTGCTCAAGAGGATCTCGGACTACGTAAAGAACGGCGGGCACGTGGTGATGACCTTCAAGAGCGGATTCGCGAACGAGAACTCCGCTGCGCGCTGGACGCGCGCTCCGGGGCCGCTGCGCGAGGCTGCAGGGTTCAGCTACCAGGAGTTCTCAAGCCTGGAACACCCGCTGGCGCTCAAGGACGATCCGTACCATGCGGGCGGCGAAAACAAAGTCTCCTACTGGGCTGAGTTTCTGATGCCGGAGCACGCCAAGGCGCTGGCTTTCTACGACCATCCTTTCTTCGGCAAGTGGCCGGCGATCACGGAGAACGAGTTTGGCGCCGGGAGGCTTATGTATGAGGGAACCTATCTCTCAGAACAGCTTCAGACGGCCGTTCTGCGCGGCGAGTTGGAGAAGCTCGGATTGACCGGGTCCGACCAGCAGTTGCCCGCGCAGGTTCACGTGACGCACGGCGTCAACCGGCTGGGCAAGCGCCTGCACTACTACTTCAACTACTCCGGCAATGCGGTGGAAGCGGCCTACGCGTACGGCGCAGGAACGAGCCTGCTGGACGGCAAGACGATTGCGCACGGCTCCCGGCTGACGCTTGCGCCGTGGGACTTGGCTATTATCGAAGAGTAGCGGGACAAGTCCTCCCGCTGGTCACCCAAGCCACGCGATGGAGGAACAGACAGAAGTGAGCGCAGAACCCACGGCGTCCGCACCAACTTCCGAGGCAGCAGTTCGCACGCGTCTTTCGGGCTACGAACTGCTGCTCGACCCCCGCCTGAACAAAGGCACCGCCTTCAGCGAGGAAGAGCGCAACGAGTTCGGCCTGCACGGCCTGCTGCCGCCTCACATCGGCACGCTCGAAGACCAGCGGGAACGCCGCAAGAGGATCATCGACAGCCGTCCGACCGCCCTGGACAAGTACAGCTACATGCGCGACCTGCAGGACACCACCGAGACGCTTTTCTACTCGCTGATTGCGCACTACACCGAAGAGATGCTTCCCATCGTCTACACCCCCGCGGTGGGCGAGGGCTGCCAGCGTTTTTCAGAGATCTGGCGGCGGCCCAGGGGCCTGTTCCTGAGCTACCCGAATCGCGGGCGCATCGACCAGATTCTCTCCGACCCGCGGTTCGATGAGGTGCGCTGCATCGTGGTCTCGGACGGAGAGCGCATTCTGGGGCTGGGCGATCAGGGCGCGGGCGGGATGGGCATTCCCATCGGCAAAATGGCTCTCTACACCGC
>Ga0255354_1001189_pt1 | contig 15334 bp, 25 predicted proteins | sample HBST50metaG_FD_189942 | JGI IMG/M metagenome (GOLD analysis project Ga0255354, IMG submission 189942) | Peat soil microbial communities from Stordalen Mire, Sweden - H.B.S.T50 | ecosystem: Environmental > Terrestrial > Soil > Wetlands > Peat | place: Sweden: Norrbotten County, Stordalen Mire...
TTCGTTGCGCCGTACTCGACAATCGACTCGAATTGCTCTTCCGCGAGTGGCTGCCAAACTTCCGACCTCCGGATCGTTCAGTGCCGTGACCGCCCCCAACTTTGATACAGTCCCCCCGCCGCATCTACAACGAAACCAAGTTCATACTCCAACGTGCCCGCCGCGGCTGGGCAGACAGTGACACGTGGAGTCTTGGCGGCTATCTCGATAGCTGGATGCCGGCCGCTCTTCGCCATCTCAAGGAGCACAGGCACGGAGTTCCCTCTTGCATGTTTGTGCCCGAGGACTTGATCGTCGGAGGGGATCGGCAGGGGAATCCCTCAGACGAAGGCATGGTGCGCGCGGGGGCCCGCTGGGACGTCGTCATGGACAAGATGATTGAGGCGTTTGAAGCAAGCAAGCGCATGTCAGCGGGCATCTACGAAGCGGAACTCGGAGAATACCCTCAGGGTCGCCCTTCAGGGGTATCGATTGACGCCTGGGAAGCAGTCGAGAATAGCCGCTTCGCTGCCACTCGCCTTCTCACCGAACGTGACCAGAAGATATTCGAAGAAGGCAGGGCTCTCTTCGTCACGCACTATCACTCGTTGTGGGATTGAGATTTGCCCAGCTCCGCGACCTCAAAACGGGCACCCGGGCCTATCGCTTCGGAACATTGCCCAGGGCACCCAGAAAAGAGAAACGACAACCGGCGCCGGCCCTCTCACGGGGGCCGATGTCAATGCACGGGAAAGAAAGGTAAAGTGGATCATGTCGGCGAAAGCGCCAGGGACGACTCAAACATGACGCCAGGTGAGCACGAACAGGATGATCGTGCGCGTTCGATGCGCGATGCCGATGTACGCCGGCGACGGCGGGCGATGCTTTCCGAACCACACATAGCGCCTTTAGCGGCATATGCAGCGAGGCTGCGCGAGCGTGGCTCAGTAGATGTGCCGGAGTTCGATCCACTCGACGGCGGGGTCTTTGCGCAGATACTGTTCCTCTTTGAGAAGCCTGGTCCGATGACGTCGGCTGACGGCGGTTCGGGCTTCATCAGCCGCAACAATGACGATCCCAGCGCCGAGGCCACTTTCGACTTCATGCGGCGCGCGGGAATCCCACGCAGGCAGACTCTGACCTGGAACATCATTCCGTGGTGGAACGGGACGCGGAAGGTGACGGGGATGGAACTGCGCGAGGGCGCCGGGTGCGTGCGGGAACTCGTCGCACTGCTGCCGGAACTTCGCGCCGCGGTGTTGGTGGGCCGTAAGGCCGCGAGAGCCGAAGCGTATCTTCGCGAAATCGACCTGGAGTTGTTTACTTCATCCCATCCGTCGTCCCCTGTCAAGGCGAAATTTCCGGAGCGATGGAACGCGATCCCGTCCGAGTGGATGAAGGCTCTCTGAAGGCAACGCGGGTCTACAGGCTCGCCTGCCCCATTGCCTCTGTGTTGTAAAGAGCGCCAAGGGCCAGCACGGCAGATCTTACCTGTGACCCATCAAAAGGTGTCCAAGCCCAAACCGGTGGATCCAGCCCGTCATGTTGACTGTCACCCAGGAAAAGATGAGTCTATATTCGAACACAGAAGGGAGATGTCATGGCTAAGCCGTAACACGCCGCACGAAGGGGGCGGCATCGCCATGAAACATCCACTCAATCGCGCAGAACGTCGTCAAGAGCGTCAACGCATCATCAATTACCGTCGTTTTGTCCGGGTAAACGGGTACAGCCGCTGGCCGGAGCAAGCGTGGAGTGCATATTCCAAATGGAACGGCAATTGCGGATCTCCACTCTGTCACGCCTCAAAATACTTCACCGAAAAACGTAGGCGCCGGGAGGCTCTGAAGAGCGCCGGCGCGGATCAGATTGACAGCTGACCCACTGATTTTCCCAAGAGTGGGAGATGGGGGTAGACCCAATGCTGTCACCGAGGGGCAAACTGTCTTCGTTTGTCGCAGTCAGACGGAGGGATAAACCTGGTCTGGCTTCGCCGGAATCGACGCAAAATACCTTGGCTGCATCCTCGAAGAGGAACATCGCGGGGTAGCCGAAAAAATAAATCGCCGGAATCCACAGCCAAACCCTTGCATTGGGTTTTCTGCGGATAGACGCTGGTTATATGAATCAGCAGAGAAGATCAACCGATGTTGTCGGCGAATTGCTGCGCGCGATGGCCGAGACGGTGACCAGTTATCATCCCACGATCGGACGCACAAGCCCTACGGTCGGAGGCATGATCCAGAGAACCGCTTGTTTCCCGGGCGGCTCCGGATGTGCCAACCATTCCTTGAGGACGGCGGCGACGTCGGGACGCAGCGGCGTGCACCGCATCTTGCGGCCTTTCCCCAAGCAACAGACATGAGCGCCAACGCCGAATTCGACATCGCGCCGGCGAAGGGATGTGATTTCGCTGTTGCGGAGGCCAGTCTGAACGGCGACGAGCAGCAGAGCCTTGTCTCGTCTTCCAATCCATGCACGGGGATCAGGAGCAGCCACGAGCGCTGCGGTCTCTTCGTCGGTCAGAAATTCGACCGGTCCGCGCATGAAGCGTTTCGAAGGGAGCGCGAGCACACGTTGGCACTGCATGGCCAACGCCGGTTCATGAATGGCGACGAACTGGAAGAAGGAGTGTAAGGCGGCCAATCGGTTATTGCGTGTCCGCGTCGAGTTGCCGCGCTTGCTTTCGAGGTGATCGAGGAACCTTCCCACAAATGCGACATCGAGATCTTCCATGCGCAGTTGGGACGGCGCTCTTCCGTGTTGTTCTACCGCGAACTGAAACAATAGGCGGAAGGTGTCCCGATAGGCTGCTATGGTATGCGGACTTGCACCCATTTGGTTGAGCAACCGTTCGGTGAAGAATCGCTCGAGGAGAGCTGGAAACGAAGATGCGTTCATCGTTCGCCTCCTGGCCGGCGGCCGTCAAGCCGTTCCGCGGCAAGCTGCAGAAGTTCCGGAACCGCCTGGATGTACCAGTAGGTATGGGCAGGATCGGCGTGACCAACATAAGTCGCGAGCTTCGGCAGTTCTCGTTCGACATCGCACCCCGCGCGATACCAGTTGATGAGTCGTCGAGTTACGAAGCTGTGGCGAAAATCCTGGAGTCGCGGTCCACGACCGCTACGTGTTTTTCTCGCGGGCTTACGCAGACCGATAGCGCAAGAGAGCGCGGCGAATGTCCTGCGCGTGGAACAGGGCGCCAGACGCTGGCCCCGCTCCGAAACGAGGAAGGCCTCTGTCGCCCGGCGCCGGTCCAGTCTGTCACGTTGTTTTGCATACCGCGCCAGAGCCCGTCGAGTCGAGTCGTCGACAGGAACGAAACGGGATTTTCCGAACTTGGTCTGTCGGATGGACAGAATACCAGTCTCCAGATCCACGTCCGCCTTGTTGAGAGCCAGTGCTTCCTGCGGTCGCAGGCCGGTGGAGGCGAGGAGGCCAATGAGGGTTTTGTATGTGATGGGCCGTAATCCTGAGGAAGACGGGAGACGTGCCGCTTCGGCCATCAACTGCTCGATCTCCCGGTCGCTATAGATGTGCGGCGGCTTGCGCCGTTGCCGATCCGGAAGCAGGCGTCGAGGCGGCACTTCCGTTCGGCTGTCGATGGTGCTTAGCCAGGCTGCGAATTTCCGCACCATGCTGAGCCGCCGTCCCCAGGTCGCTCGTTGCACGCCTTGCGGCTTCATGGCCCAATGAAGCGCGAGTTCTGTGGTGATGAAGGCCGCCTTCTCGTGCTCCATGAAGTTCACAAAATCAACGAGCGTCCGAGCCGGTTCCTGAAGCTTCGTGCCGAGGGCGCGTCGGAGGGATACATACTGCGGGAGGGCATCCTGCAAGGTGATCATTTTTCACCTCCGGCGACGGGCCAAGGAAGGGCCACGGTGCGCAACGCCTCGAAGGACACCTTGGCGTAAATGGCCGTGGTGGTCTGTGAGCGATGCCGGAGAATTTCCGCGATCTCCGATATGGAAGCGCCATGGCGAATCATTTTGGTTGCCAGTCCGTGTCGAAACAGGTGCGCAGCGCCGCGGCCGGAACGGCGAACACCGGCTCGCACGAGTGCCAGCCGTACGACGTGTCCGATGGCCGCCGGACCCGTCAGACCGGTTCGTGGCGCCCACCTCCTCAAGAAAACTCGTCGCGAGGTGCCGATGCCGCGATCCTCACGGAGATAGGCAGCCAGAGCTTCGCCGATCTCCGATAGTAGTGGCAACCGATCCACCATCTTGCCCTTGCCGTGGATCACGATCTCCCCAGTTCGCCAGAGAAGGTCATCGAGTTCAAGGGCGACGATCTCTCCAGCGCGCAGGCCGAGCCGGGCAAGCAGAAGCAGAATCGCGTAATCTCGGCGCCCGGTGGGTGTCGTTCGATCTGTCTTGGCCAGGACGCACTTCACCTCCTCGGGTGAAAGAAAAGCCGGCGGAACAGCTTGGCGGTACTTGCGGACAGTGGGAACTGAAGGAGAAAGATCCCGTGCAATCCTGCCGGACAGGAAGAGAAAACGCAGGAAGGAACGAAGCGCCGTGCCCAGGAGCCGGACATACTCGCCGGATCGGTGTTGGATGTGGCTCAGGACAAAATCCCGAATAGCCAGTGTGTTAAGCCACCGCTGAGACACACGGTCCGTCCGGCCCTTCTGTGACGTGAGAAAGCTCCGGATGAAGGGAATATAGACATGGATGGAGTTTTCTGCGAGGCCCCGGTTGTTGCGCAAATAGTCTTCATAATCCCGAAGGACATCACGCCCTACCGAGGTGCTCCTTGGCGCTGCTGGATGTGCGGCGACGGTTCCCGAACGGAGGAATCGCTGAAACTGCCGAATCGCTCTTCGCTGGACTGCGACAAAATCCTTCGCCCTTCCAGACGAGCGCGCCAGAAACGCAGCAGCATGGCGGTCATGGAAATCCGCAACGGCTATCCCTTTTTGTTGCGCCCATCGAGCAAGACTTCGCAGAGCCCATCGTTTCTTGCGCAAAGTACGTTCCGCGTATCCGGCGGCGCGAAGATGATGGAGGAAAAGTCAACATGCTCGTCGAACGGCTTCTGACACGCCCCACCTTCCAAGGTAGTTGTGTTCATGTGCTCTCTCCTTGACTGGCATACTTGCCAGCATGAAGAGACCATACGAATTATGCCGCGCCTCGGAAATCACAAAACGGGCCGGACCGTAACCTGCATCAACTGCGCGGCATAATCCGGCAGTCGGCATTACATCGTCGAGAGATCTCTGAAGCGAGCTGTTTTACATAGAAAGAACGCCTTGTTCTATCGCACTCTCAACGGGGCCCAGGTCGGCGATCTGTTCATGAGCCTGATCCACACCTGTCAGTTATGTGGCGTCACCTCTTTCGACTACATGGTCGAGTTGCAGCGCCACGCCAAGGAGTTGGCTGCTCGGCCCGCCGAATGGATGCCTTGGAATTATCGCCAGACGCTGGCGGAAACGGCTCCGTGCCCCGATTCAGCAGAGTTATGATGAATCCGACATGGCCGAAAAGGATCGTCTTCGGCCATGCGCGGGGAGCGTCGTGAAATGCCCGTAAAACAAGGGCCTGGAATCAGGAAATCCGGGAAGGTTTTTGGCCAGCCTCCAAAGACCGCCAAAACGATCCGCGCCGGCCTCTATGCTCGGGTCTCCACGCAAGATCAGCAGACGCTTCCCATGCAAAGTCGCGCCATGCGCGAGTATGCCGCACGGCGCGGTTGGGCCATCACAATGCAAGTGAAGGAAGTCGGCTCCGGCGCGTCCCAGCGTCAGTTGCGCGAGAAACTGCTGGAAGCAGCGCGACGGCGAGAGATCGACGCTGTGCTGGTATGGCGTCTGGATCGCTGGGGAAGATCGGTAACCGATCTCCTCGCCACACTACAAGAGCTTGAGCATCTCGGTGTTGGCTTCGTGTCGCTGACCGAGGCGCTGGACCTGACCACACCGACGGGGCGCGCGATGGCCGCACTGCTGTCCGTTGTCGCAGAGTTCGAGCGCGAAATCCTCGGTGAACGTGTACGTGCCGGACTTGCTCATGCCCGGCAGAACGGCAAGCGGCTTGGCCGGCCTGCAACCGCAGCCATGCATACCGACGAGATCCGCAAGTTACACGGTTCCGGCCTCAGCAAATCCGAGATCGCCCGCCGCCTCAACATCGGCCGCACTTCCGTGCGCCGTATACTGGACCGGAGAAACCAACCATGAACAGCTCCCCAATCGAGTTCCACAAAATCTGGATCGACCAATGCGCGGCAACCGAGGGTATCCGCGAGAGGTTCGGCCGGGAGGACGCGCTGAACTATCTGATCGGCGAGAAACTCTTCTCTTTCCTGCACGCGGCCGAGCGCGATCCACTGTTCGCTGCCGAGGTGCCTGCCTTCATCGATGAAATCCGACGGCTGTTTACAGCCCAGGAGATCCGCGACTATCTTGACCACCTGGAACGAACAAGATATCTGGCTCCTCAAGATGTTGACCTTGAACCAGGACCCGACGAAGACCTTGAAGAGGAGGAAGACTGGCTGGAAAACCCCATAATGGGCGCGGAGGAACTGCTCCGGTTCTCTCGTGCCCGAGAGCTTCTTCAGGTATAGGAAAATGGCCAAGACGCGACGAAATGACGACCGGGAAAATCGCATTTCCGAGGAAATCATCGTGGATGCCTATGGGCCGGAAGAACAGGCCATGGGGTGGTACTACTATCTCGAAGAAAAGATCCAGTTCCCGTTCCATGCGCAATGCATCGCTTCTGTACCAACCTCGCCGCTGCGAAAGGGTGACGCTGTCGAGATCAGAAAGATGGCGCCTGAAGATAGCTGCTCGACTGACATGCTCGTGATGATCCACTGGAACAATCGAAATATCGCCGTGCCACTCTCTCAGTTAAAGGCAATCGGCGTGGATGAATCAACCACTCAGTCCATCGAAGACTGGCATTACTGGGTCGCCCAAGGCAACTGCTTCTGACTTACGCACCTCTGCCGAAAACACACGGACAACTCTTCATCTCTCTCTTACCGAGAGGACATCCTCTGCAAGGTCGAGGGTACGCGCAGCCGCGAGGAACCGTAGGCGGCACGGATGGATACCGAGTGATCGTATGAACCCATAGTACCGGTGAAGGTGGGGAACCGTAGGGCCCCCGCATGGGGCGGCTTGTGGAAGGCAAATATCAGGCACAGCCACTCCGGCGCGCGTACATACCGAAAGAAAACGGGAGACAGAGGCCCATCTCGATCCCGGTTCTGGATAAACTCGTGCAGTCAGTGGCCGTTGACCTTTCAAACGCCATCTACGAGTAGAATTTCTTTGACTGCTTCTACGGGTTTCGGCCCGGGCGCAGTCAACACCAAGCGTTGGACGAAGTCGGCCGGGTGATCTGTGCACGCTCGACGAGCTGGGTTCTGAAACTAGACATTCAAGCCAACTTCGGTTTTCTTCCGCATGCCGAGCTTCTCAAGTCGGTGGCTCGCCGGGTCGTCGAGGGCGGGCGGAAGAAGCTCTGGCCACGATGCAGGTCATGGTGACCAAGCTGAAGTTGACGGTCAACGAAACCAAGACAAGGGTAGCGAAGCTGCCTGCAGAGAAGTTCGATTCTCTGCGATACAGTGTGCTGCAGAAGCACATGGAAAGTGAGTTCAACGTGCGTGCACAATGGGTGAAAAGGATATTGAATCGTGGCTTCATCGGGACGACGATGTTGATGGGCAGTATGCCGCCCTGTTGTTTGGCTGGCTGGAGCAAACCGGCCCGCCCCTGGCACGAGACGCGGGCGGTGGTGAATGGCGTGCTGTGGATTCTCGACGCGGCGCGCAGTGGTCCGAGATGCCGGATAAGTATCCTCCGTACCTGCCCTCGGCGTTTTGAGCTGTGGGGTGGCCAAGGCAAGTTCGGTGAAGCACTGCATTTGCTGGCCAATCATCTGCGTGAGCGAGGCAAACTCCATCTAGGTCTCTGACAACTTAAAGTTGTTCCTGTTGTAGCCGAATTTCATACGCGCTTTACTGCGCGTGAACTGCCAGTCGATGATGACTCGGTGGCGGTTCATTTTTCTGTTCCAGGCTTTTGCTTCTCGCCGCAGATCGCTCAGAGTGGGTATGCGGCGTTGGCCCATGCACTGACGAGAGAACAAGCTGATCTCGATCTCCGCCTGGTTCAGCCAACTGCCGTGCTTGGGAGTGTAATGTACGGTGAAACGCTGCCATAGCAGACCGCCGATCTTCTCCCCGAATCGGTCCACCAGCGCCTTGCGTTTATGAGTACTCAGATTGTCCATCACCAGATGGATTGTGTCGGCTTCTGGATAGCGGGCCACGATCTCCACCAGATAGTCGGCGAACTCGGCAGAACAGCGGTTGGATGTCGGCTTGGTGAAATGTCGCCCTGCCTTGGGTTCAACGCCGCAGAAGACGTTGGCCGTGCCGCGCCGTTCATATTCGCAATCGCGCCGCATAATGTGCCCCGGACGTATGGGCCGCGCCGGACGCACATCGGCATGCAGCACCACCGGCTTCTCATCCACACAAACCACCGGAGTCCGCTCTGAAAGCGGCATTTCGTATACTTTGAGCACATCTTCCATGCGGGCGATATAGGCTTCATTCAGTTCTGCCACGCACCACATTTTTTTCCCGCCACGGCTTCAGATCGTGGTTCTGAAGAAGAAGACGAATCGTCTCCCGACTCACCGCCGACACCAACTTTCGCTTGACCGCTTCTGTGGCGATCAGACGCACGCTCCATCGCGCCTGGCCTTCGGGCGGCGGCGAGCACACCATGGCAATCACTCTTTGATTCTGTCCTGTGTCCAGTGCGGGAGCCTTGCCTGGGCGCGGCTTTTCATGGAGAGCCGACTCCAGCCCTTCTTCCTCGAAACGACGGGCAATCGTTCGTACTGTTTTGCGCGCCACGCCCACGTTTCTGGCGACCTGCGCGCCGGTTTGCCCTTCGTCAAGTTGGCGGAGAATCATGGCCCGCCGCAACACCCGCGCCGATTCCCGCCCTTTCGTCAGCATCGAAGAAATCTGATGCCGCTCCCTCTCGCCCAATTTCAAACGCGTGCGATGGGAGGTCTTCATGCCGGACAATGTGCGCCCGTTAGCGTCCCGCGCCAAGTATCAATAATGGTACTTATTTATATTGTCAAAGACCTAGCGGAAGCGTTCGTGGATGCGACCTTCGCGAGCGCAAAAAGAGGGCATTGCCGTCGGCCCTACCAACCGTGGCAAGGGGACGTGAATCGTCGCTATCGCCTCTGGTGACGGTCTTCGTCTCGCAGTATCTGTCGAAAGCGCTTCACCCGCCGAGTGTCGGCTTTTGGAAGATGCAGAGCTACCGTCGATTGGTCATACGATGGAAGCACCACATCGAGAACTTCCTCGGCTTTGTGCAGCTTGCCCGCCCTACGATGTTCCTCACAGATTTATAAGGCGGCTCGCCACGCTGGAACAAGCCTCCAGCACCTGGCATGCCGGCTTGCAGTCGCATGATGCTGCCTGACCACCCCCGACCTTTATTCATAGACTCAATCCATAAGACTCACTCGAAACTTGTCTCGAATTGCTCACAATTGAGCGAGTGAACGGTGCTAATGTGGGCGAAGTTGTTGTGTGCAACAGCTCGGTGCGTGAGGGCACTTGCATACACAGGTTGCCAAGAACGTATTCAGCTATGTTCCCTTGGCTTTAGGGAATAGAAAGAACGCTCATCTAAGTGAGGAGGGCGAAGCTTTACCTACGATCACCTACCGAGCGAGGTCAACCCATTTACATGATACCGGGGTTCCATCTCCGCTTAGTTCTCATCACACTGCTGTTCGGTTAAAAGTTGATCAGAATCAACTGATTGGATTCAGTTAGCTGGGGATTTGTGTTGCCCTTCTGCTGAAGTGCCCGTGAAGTGGCCGTTTTCTCGAACAAGGTAACTGATACGACTTGCAGTAAAGTGTAGATCGAGGCGGGGCGATCGAGGCGTGTGTTGACGATGTCAACCAGCAGGCAGACCGAGACGGCGTTCCAAATTTGTGTCTTAACCGCATTTTCGATGGTCTCGCAAAAAGCCTTGATGCGCAGGTGCTGCTAGGAACATGTTGAAAAATGCCGAACAGCGCACCAGAGACAAAATCGAATCGCGCTACAAAGCCCGTAGAGCGGCAGATGGCATTTCGGTGATGGTTTTGGTCCCCCAATATTTGCCGCATTTCGGGACTCGTAAGTGTTTTTCAACAAGTTCCTAGATCCACTTGAAGAACAGTTTCGATCCGCCAGCGGTATTTGTGAGGAACACAGATGGTGGTGGCGGGCAGGGTGAATTGGTTGGTGAGGAAGATAAGGTGCTTGTCCGCGTCGGGGTCGCGAATGTGGATGCGGCGCAACCGGCTTGGACAGTCCTTGCGGCCGTCATAATCCGTTGGGTGCGATGAACTGATCGGCGAGGATGCCGGTCCGGTTGTCGATGCGGCAGGATTCTAGGTTGATCGTGGCGCGGGTGACGAAGAAAACTCCGGGTAAGTGGACGCGATAGAGTCGGAAGTAGTCGAGATAGTCGCGATCCATGACGTAGTAGGCACCGGGTCGGGGAACGATCTGGTCGAGGATGTTGACATCATGCACATCAGCGCATGTGATGCGGATAAACGCAGGGATGTTGCCGCGCAGCTCAAGCGGTGTGTGCATCTTGACAGCGGACTTGGTGGCACGAAAATGCGCCCATGGAAACAAACTCAGGCAAAGATCGATGGTGGTCGGATGCAGGGCGTAGGCGGCTGCGTCGAGGTCCAAGCCAAGGCCTTGGTTGGCGTAGAGTTTACGGGCCTGGAGCATCAGCCGTTGCGCCTATCGCGGCTTTCGTTGGCTTCGGCCAAGGTGGAACGCCTTACGGGCGAGAGAAAGCCCATGCGATAGAGCTCGCTATGCTGTGCGCATAGACAGGTGTCGATGTCGCGCAAACTCTCGCGATAGATCAACTGAGCAAAGGCCGCGGCGGAGGAACTGTTGGGCGCAACTCAGGCTGCGCACTTGGCGGACGCCGTCATCACGGGCTACGCTGCGGGCAAACGAAGACCAGGGAAGGAAATCGATCAACTGCGCAAACAGCAACTTGCCAGCGCTCACCGCCGCCTCCAGAGATCATCTCTGGAATCAGCATCGCGGCAATTTCAAATCGACACCACGTCTAAACGCCTGCAAACCTCCGCTGATCAGAAGGTCGCAGGGGGTAAGTTAGCCGTCAATCAGACAACAGTGAGATTCCATCATTCAAAGCAGAGCAGCAGAAGTCGGTGAAGAGGAATTTGAACCCATCAGCAGCCGATCGGATGGAGCAGTTCATGGCCCTCCGGCCCGGGCGCGCGAGTGGGGTATACCTGAAACAAGGCATGTTTACTCATTGATGAATACGATGTGACATGCCCGGAGTGAGGAAAGACTATCCCTTCTCGACCGTGTGCCTCGACGAACAGCGCTTGGTATGTTTCATGCTAGGCACAAACTTCTCACATAGAGACGAGGCATTTTCCGCTATTCAACGCCTCAAGCGCAATCCCTCGGAGAATTCATTGACCGAAAATTCAAATGATCGATTCCTGCAGGACCCTGTTCATGAACAAGAGAGCGCCTGGTCGAATTCTCGCGCGAAGCATCTTTTTGATTGTATGTGCGTCCTCTTTGCTCTGCCGGTAATGATGCCGGTGTTTCTCATGATTGCATTGGCCGTACGCTTAACCTCTCGCGGTCCGGTGTTGTTTCTGCAGAGGCGCATGGGGCGCCATGGTCGGCCTTTCACCATTCTTAAGTTCAGAACATTGACGCACCTTCAGCGGGAATCGCGTTCCGCTGTCACTACAGCGGAAAATCAGCGCTTCACTCCAGTAGGCGCATTCTTGCGCAGATGGAAGCTAGATGAGCTCCCTCAGCTTCTGAATGTTCTTGTTGGGGATATGAGCCTCGTTGGCGCGCGTCCCAAGCTTCCGCAACATCAGGTCGCCGAACTCGCTTACCGTCCGGGCATAACGGGCGCTGCTACCCTCGTGTTCGCTCGCGAGGAGTTGGCACTTGCACGCGTGCCTAATGACCTCTTGGAGTCCCACTATCACACCGTCATTCTTCCCGCCAAGCACGCAATAGACAGTGCGTACATGGCGCAAGCTACTTTTCTTTCCGATTTAAAGCTCATTGTCATTACCTTATCGTACCGTTGGGGTAGCTCCATCGTTGGAGAGTGGGTCGGTACAAACGCACAGGAGGCTCAACAAACGGTCCTTCGCTCCAAAGCATGGACTGACACTGCTGTCCTAGACAGCAGCAAGAGCCTTGGGCGGATGTCAATCTGACAGCGCATAGGTAAGCGATCCTGCGCTTTGGCAAAACGGGTTGGGCGGCTCCGAGTTATGCATAGAGTTAGCTGCTGTCTAAGATGGATTCTGATATGCTCGTGCAGTTGTGTGCTGTGCCCCTGTCGAGAAGTTCTGCTGTTCAAGTCAAGCTGAAGGCCAGTTCCGGTTGTGATGTGGGTGGCGTTTCCGCGCCTGGAAAGGATGGTTGATCCACTTCCACAAATCGCGAAAGACGAACAGTTGCTGGCGAAGCGGAACCATGAAGTTGGACAAGTGCCACCCGAAGGTTGACTTCATGTACCGGATCTTGACCAGTAACATGGCGATCAGAGCCAACCACATCTGCGTCTTCAGCGCTCGCCGAGGTGCCGACGAGGGTCTTGATCTTGCGGGACTGTTAAAAAGGCCTTACGCAACAGGGCGATGCTCCTCGCGAACAAAGGCCACAGCCCGCCGCTTGCTTTGTGCCTTGGCTATTTTCCACCTCCAGCTCATGCAACTTATCCAGTATCTGCTGGGGGCGTGACGCCTGCCCTTCATCTTCGTCCTCCTGACCAGTATGGCCGGTAGGAATCTCATAAAGCTTGGTACGAATTTCGGATCACATTCGCCGGTACGATCGTTGCAGCGATACATTCTACGTAGTGCGCCGAACTAATGGCCGCCCTCTTGCCGCGCCGGAGTGGATGACGGATAATGAAACGGCAACGTAAAGCTCGTATCAACAGCATGCTTGCCGGGCAGAGTTCTTCTGGGATTATGCAGTGCGGTAGTGTATATCTCTTCCTCCGCTGTGCAAAACATGCGCGAGAAGGATCAGGACGCAAATGGTCAGGGAGACAACAGTGGCGACACTTCGAGGGGCCTCTCCCGGCACTCGACGTACGCGTTCCGCACGAGGTGACGGCCCCGCTTCGGCAGACCTTGATGCAAATGATGCAGGCGCTGGTTAGGGGATCGGCAAGCTGGTGGGCGATAGACAAGATCAAAGCTGAGCATATATCCCGTCAGGCCTGTGTATACATACGTGAATCAACGCCTGGTCAGGTGCGGCATAACCTCGAGAGCCAAGGCAGCCAATACGCATTGGTCGACCATGCCCACTCGATGGGCTGGGAAAATCTCGAGGTGATTGATGAAGAGCTCGGCATTTCTGGATCCGGAACTCGCAGCCCTGGCTTTGAGCGCTTGTCGCGCGCTGTGCGATGGGCAAGTAGGAGCAGTTTCCAGTATCGAAGCATCCCGTCTGGCGCGTAATGGCAGGGACTGGTATACGCTTGTGGAGTTCAGCAGCGTGGTAGGCGCGCCGCTGACCGATGCCGCGGCAAACCACCCGCTGAGCGAGAGATGTGTGCATCTCGTACTCGAGGGCAGATTGCCATGCTCATCAGCTAATGCAAAGAAGGAGGAAGATAGGCGCTGTCACTCTTGCCCTAAACAGCATTGTGTGTGAGTTGAGCGGTTGAGTTCATGGGACATATGCATCCTCCCCCGGCGATATCATCAAGTGTTTTCGATAACTCGCACTGGAGGGCCTTCCACGCTTCCGGCATCCTGTTGTCCAAGTTGCAATTGGGTAAGTGTTGAGCTGCTTGCTCAAGTGGAAGCGTTGGCGCTGGTTCTCAAGAACGATTGCACTTTGTGCAGTATGCTTCAACGCCTTGACAAGAAGTTCCACAACCCAGCGGCCCTTATAGATCTTGGCCACCGTCGAAGATGCCAACTGCCGAAGGTTGGTGAAGAATACCAGGATATCCAGCTTGCCCGCGTTACTATACTCGACCGCCGGAACAGATCCGCTGCCTCGTCACCCTTGTCCGGAGCGGGCAGAGAAACAATCTGATCGCTGAGCATGTTGCCCTTTTCCGGAACCGCGCATACCTGGACCGTCGTATAGGCTGTGTTGGCCTTCATGCGTGTGACGAAGAAGATCCCATTGCGCGTCAACTACTCGAACCACACGTAATCGTTGTAGCCGCGATCAACGGCCAGGATCGCACCCGCTTCCAGACTCAGGCCTCGAGCCACTTTCAGCTCGCAATATCTGTCGTCGGTCACTAATGCGAACGAGGGCCGGTAGCCGTCGTGGACCAACAACAAATGCAGCTTGATCACGCCCTTACGCTGGCGATACTCGGCCCATTCTAACATCGTGGCCGATAACTCGATGATGCTGCCATGCAGGCTCATCAGCTTGTTCTTGAAACGAAACGTGCGACGGCTGCGCGTCGCCGCCTCGGCCTAGCACTCATCCAGCAACTGCATGAAGATGGATTCGTAGGGTTCCCACGGACGATTGGCGTTGGCATAAGCCAATGTCTATTTCTTCGGCGCGGTGCCGATTTTCAGATGCATCATCGGCGATTCGCATCCGGCCTGCCCCAGGCAGACTTCACGCAGCGAGTTCAAATGCGCTACCCGGCAAAACAGTATAGCAACGAGCTGTTCCCAACAAGTAAACCTGTTGGTCCCGAACTCGGCTTGATGCTGCTTGACGAGCTGTGCGAACCGTCCGCGTGGGAAAAGTTGCATAAGCTGGGTGTACACACTGCATACTGGTGTCATGGCTGGTCCTCTTTCCTCTGAATGTGGTCCTGCCAAGGAACCCACTCCAGAGTGACGGGGATCAACAGTTTCGCGCGTCAGTCAGCCGTGAGGAGCTACCAGCTATTTGTGGACAGCAATGAGGCACCGTTGCGAAAACTACTGGGAGCGCAAGAATGAAGGGATGGGCAATGAGCTTTTCGCGTAAACTGAGAGATCTGATCGTAGGCAAGCAGGAACATTCTGTGCCAGCTGCCCCTGCACTGAGTTTGGATATGCGGCGCAAGTTTGTTATCCAGATGAACGACGGGACTTACTATAAACGGCCGGCAGCTGGCACCTGCGGGATACAGAGGACCAAGGCGTCCCGAGACGCATCGCTTTTCGCAAGCCGCCGGGAGGCGGCAAAGGAAGTGGGGAGTGACCCGGTGTTCTCGGGTGCCATGATTACAGAGCATCGGGAGATGCCGAGTGAGCTGTGAGCAGTGCGGCAG